>Ga0007756_10055713_pt1 | contig 12570 bp, 1 predicted proteins | sample LauGreSu1BDMLBDD_FD_61639 | JGI IMG/M metagenome (GOLD analysis project Ga0007756, IMG submission 61639) | Metatranscriptome of freshwater lake microbial communities from Lake Michigan, USA - Su13.BD.MLB.DD (Metagenome Metatranscriptome) | ecosystem: Environmental > Aquatic > Freshwater > Lake... | reverse complement strand
TCTTAATTAAACTTTCTGCATACGAAAGAATTCAACCACAGCAAACCAAAGAAAACCTTGAATGCTGTGTTGAACATTGAACGATTTTGTTCTCAACACAGTTTGATACAACACATCAAGATGTGCCCCTTTTAGAGGACGAGCTCTACCCCCTTTACGGCCCATACCATGTGGACAAAGTAAGTGAGAATTTTCCACCATTGCAAATCCTGTCCCTGGACTCGACAACAGAGGAAACTTCCCCTCATCACTGATTAAGTTCTTTACGAACCATATGCCCTCATTCATATGTGTTAGCTTACAATGTACCCACGTCTGGGCCACTTCAGCTCCTAGCAAGCGTAGAACCACCTTTCTATTAAGGTTGGCAACTTCTTGTGCGCGCGCATCCACCATGCGCGCGACTTCTAACCCATCACAGTTCTTTTCAATGGCACTTCTAACCATTCTCTGACTCACACCCCTAGAACCGGTGTGAACAAGCCAGTAGGTTTGACCCTTGTTCCATACCATCTCAAGAAAATGATTTCCTGATCCTAGAGTTCCCAAACGCTGAACAATGAAGCTTACCTCAATACCTGCTGTCATGGCGATCGAACTTGCCAGCAGAAATTCTTCAGTGGTCAGATGGTCACCACTAGGATATATCTCCTCCCCCTTCTTAATCTTCCTCGCCAAATACTCCAACTCAGGTTTGAAAGCAATGGGTTTCGATAAAGTACAACCGCATCCGACGTCCACTTCCATCATCTGAATATGAAAGGCAGATGAGTCAACTCTGAAAGCAGTGCCGTGTACGTATTGGTGCTCAGTATCAACCATTATTAAGCGATGACCTGCTCGACTCTGAATTTTCCAGTTGAGAAAGTCACTAGCTTCCGTTCTTGAGTGTGATGACCTGTCAGCCATGGCCAAAACTGAACACATGTAGTCACGCATTACACTAACTCTAGTCAAAGTTGCACTGAGACTAACTCCTGATTTAGCAATGCGTTCAGCTTCACGATTATTTTCCTTAACCCATGTCAAATTCGCAACAATATCCTTAATCTCAGGGTTACACATGAGACAATTCACTTTGTCCTTCAACAATGGATTAAACCAGGACTCTGTAGTCACAACATGAGTTGGTCGCATGATCAAGGCCAACGATCCGGTCATCATCACACCCAAGACGCGGTCGGGAGCTTCATGTCCTTCTGGAATGACGATAATTTTGAAAGCAGACTGCTCTTCCATTGACTTAGGATGGTACAGCTGGTAATCGCCATCCTTTAAGAGACCTAGGGTGCCGTCGAGAGACCTCACGATTCTGTTCGTCATGGAAGTGAATCTAAATTCGCATGGAACACCGGATAGAGACGATATGAGTCCTTCATTCTCGACAAGCCAAACCCTGACGTTGTTCTTGGGTTTTGTGCCAGATCCCGTCGATCCTCCATAGAAAATAGCCTTAAGCGCTTTATCTTCCCAGTCAACTACAGACATGGGATGACCACCTAAAATGTCTGCATCATAAGGTTTAGGGATATCAATAAGCATAGGGCCAGAGCTCTCTCCTATAATAGGAGCCATGATGGGAACACTAGGAAGTCTAAAGTTTGGGAAACAATAAACATTTCCATGTTTACCATCCCTACACAAGATGCCACAGTCAGATATGCGAACAAAAAAGACTACGGAAAAGATTCTGTGACTTAATGAATGGAAGAACGGAGCTGGTCGCTCAATTTGGCCATAATGATAATTCCCTTGCCACTCAGTAATAGTAATCATCGCCCCATTTGTTCTCCATTTCTTAGGGCTAATGATGGCTCCGTCTCCAAGTCGTTTGTTTAGGTCTTTTAGAGTTTCCATGTCGACCCACTCTTGATCTCCCACTTTCGGTTCATAACCATCTATGAAGGCTACATAAGAATGGCATTGTCCTGTTGAATCATAAACGAACATCCCGAAGCGCCTGGTCAATTTGCATAAAGTGTCGACAGTCTTTAAAGCATGATTTCGTCCTAACGAATAGTACTGGGTTCTAGAGTTCATGTTTTCAAGTGCCAACCATTTTCCTACTCCTTCACCCTCCTCAACACGCGGCTCAGACAACGGGAATATCATACGTTTAACCTCCCCAATGGAAGTAAGAACAGCCCCATAATTGTACGATATCAAATTTCCCTTACCAACTAATGTTGAGGTTGACACAACGTAGAGTGCTGGCATAATGAAAGTTGCTCCCAGAAGAATCTTTAACATAATTACCGAGGATTTACTAGTATTAATGACCTTATGCATAAGGAAACTATCTCTATCAATCGTTGCTAGTTTGATTCTGTCTCCTCTAAACCCTGCATTCCTAAAATAGGCTGCTGGCTGTAGCAATAACCAATTACGATAAGAAATTCCTTTAGGACTAAACATCAACCATAGTTCTTTAGTTTTTGCTCGGCCTAAAACTGAGCGCAAGGTTCCAAAATGCACGGTAACATTGGGGAGAGGTCTGGTTCTGAGGTAATCACGTGCAGCAACTGATTTTTCAAAGAAACACTCAATTGTTTTATTCTTTCCTAAGTAAATGAGATCAGTAACAACCTCCGGAATCGAAAGCCCATCATCGTACCATACCGACAAGTCCGTCAGGCAAATCTTACTACTTAGGTCCATCAGAGTTTTGGAGGCAGCCGCTAAGGATACGGACATGAGAGATCTAAATGCAGGAAGATTCAGTCTCTCAACAGCAAAAGAATTCAAAATCACTTCAGATCTAGGATCACGTCCGAACCGTCTCTGTAGAAATTCAGGAAGAGAAAAGGATATAGGATCGAGACCGCCAAGATTGTACTCGAATTTCCAACGTTGTGTCCTTGCAATAGCTGCCGGAATTACACTCTTAGGTATCATCCCCTTAATGATTTCGTAAAATCTCACAACTTCAGGGACATACCAATACGTAGCTACCAAGGAAATAACAGACGATAAAGAGCGAGACGCCATCGGGAAGTCCAAGCGAAACTGGCCGTTAGCACAAGGAACAATAAGTCGAGCAAACAATTCATGAAGGTCTCTAACTGGAACACAGACGTCTTCAGTCACACGGGTGTACCCATGACTACAATAGCTTGAGTTTTCAGGTCTCTCAATTAATTTGTTTTCACTAGTTTGGATTATACCGAACTCCTCGTACGTCGAGTTCCTCACATTTAGAACTTTCTCTACGTCTCCAATCTCACCAACCTCAATTTTATCATCACCGCAAGTAGAAGTCTTAAACCTATTGAAACACTCTTCAAAGGGAATGTTCAAAGCTGACATCTTAGCTATGAAACTAGGTATCTCGTTTATTGCACTATCACCACACGAGGTACACCATAGTCCGGACGTCATGGCACCTCTGTGAAAGGAAACCACATCTCCGGAAGCTAGATAAACATTTGGCAACACATCGTGCACAGTCATACTCTGTATATAATTCTGTAGTAGTGAGCTATTCCTTCCATAAGATACTAATTTGCAAAAGAATCTCCTCAGTTGAACTAACAACTCGGCCTCTAAATGACCATCAAACTTAGAGGATTCACCTTCAAAAGCTGCGGGGTTTTTAAAACTCTCGAACATCTCTACTATTTTCGCAGCACGATAAAAGATATCCCCGTTGGATGCATGTGGGTTACACTGATCGTCCAATAGGAAATCATTTAACTTTTTCGTGATACGCATTTCACATAATCGAACCTCTCCTGTCTTATACATGAAAATTCGCGGAACGAGATACTGCCCTGGGCTGTCTGGTTCTTTCTTCTCAACTTTAGGGCTACCGTGAAATCCGAGATTTGCTATACCTCCACCCACAAATTTCTCAAAATAGTCGTCCATGTACTTTTCATCATCTAGTGCTTCACCAACGCTCTTAAAAGGAGATATCGACATGTATCCCATGGTAGATTTCCGATAAGCGTGGTCTTTCAAATCGTCCCATGACACAAGTCCAAAATCATAGCCTCTAGCCCGAGCTCCTAAGTAATCCGCCCATTGTTCAAACACGTCCCAAAATCGACGTGCGTTAAAAGACACAATGGGAAAATCATATCGTTTTCTCAATCCATCTAATAAAGCAAAATTAGACTGAGAAGGAATGTCTACTTGGCGTTCTAAAGGGAGCAGATCAGCGGTGGCTAAAACGGATATAGAAAATAAATCTACCCCAGCATTAAATTCTCTGTCTGGTACAGGTAGTGTTACAGTACGCCCTAGTTGACGAACGGTACCACACTGCATCACAAGTCTAGAAGGAATTAATTCACGTGAAGTCCAGGAATGGGAAAATGAGTCTACCCAGATAATTGAACTGGATTCAATAAATTCCAAACTTTCGAGAGAAAGTCCAACGTCAAGGTATTTCTTGGAATCCAAGGACCAGACAATCTTAGAGGTAGTACATAAGGGCGGCTTGAAGAGTGAGTGCAATTTAGGGTACCAGTATGAGGAAATATCTTTCTGGTTATTAAACCGACGTGACAGACCTTCATTAAAGAATTCAAACCATTCAGTAGGAAAACGCCAGTCATACCAATCAAACTTGCCAAGAGTGAGAGATCGAAGAAAAGGATCCTTACGATGCAGTTTTCTTTCTGCAATGATCCACAAGAAGCCAGCTGTTCTTTTAAGAGGGTCTTCAACAACTGTGATCCTGGAAAAGTAAACACTTAAGAAACCAAGATACTCATGAGGAACCATGGCCATATCACACATTGTTGAAACAATCAACGTGCCTCCATCCTCTACACGACACAAAGCCTCTGTCAAGCAATTAGCTTCATAAACTTCCTGATCATCTCGGTGCGCAAAATCATCACTATACCAAATGGAGTCATCAACAGGTTTCGCTACATCAAGAAAGACCCTATCAAACTTCTTATAACACATTGTTCTAAAGTCACCTACTATAACATCTAATTCAATTCCCTTTTCCTTTGCATAATTGATCACCATCGGATCTGTATTGAAACCTGGGTCATCTAAAGTGTACAAAGTTAAGTCTTGCACGACATTTTCATGTAGAAGACCTTGAGCAATTCCACCAATGCCAGACCCAAAAACGACAGTCGATACAACTTGCCTAGACACTAATTCATGACGGACCAAGGCTATAATAGTTGAGGTTCTCAAATTAAGCATGCCACTTGGTAAAGCATGAACATAAGAGCCTCGGTCCCATCCTGAAATCCAGCCCCTGGTTCGATTTCTCGGATAAATCTGCTTCATAACCTCTGAGTCGGATTTCCCTAAATGTGGAACATCTAACGTAGCCACAACCCCTGGCTTGGGGTCCCAAGAAAACCAACTTACCCGAGAGGTAGCAACGGTTAAGGGTAAGAGGATTGAATCAGACCAGACGTGAGCTTTAGACGCCTTGATACAAGTAGCAGTCATCCTGATCAAACCAGAAAATATGGAAAGGGGGTGACCCATACTAATAGCGGCTAATGCAACACATAATGATGATTCATCACCAATAGGCACGAAATGAGTGGATAGTTGTGCAATTAAAAAGGCCACTGGGCTAGCTAGAAGTGAGAACCATTTAATACTTGACTCATTGGCGTCTGAGCTCGAATCTGGATGAAATAAATCACCCAATTTAAACTTCTTATCATAGTTGTTGTACTCATTCAAGTTACGACCATTTTCCGTGCGAACAGCACTAAGATAAACTCCCTTGTGGTATGCCCCTAGCGTCCCTTTAGCTCCACTGGCAACTCCCATTAATGAACCCAAAGAGAAGGCTAGTTGTTTTAAAGACGATTGAACGCGGTTCAGAGTGGCTGTTTCTATCCCACATGTCAGAAAAAACCTCTCAATGGTATCACGAAGAACTAATTGAACCGAAGCTGCAGCTAAAAAGTACCAATTAAAGTACCCAGTACTTACGATATCATGTTTAGTTCGACTAGAGCAAAAAGTACTAGTTCCTGAGCACAAATTATGTAGAGTTTTCGACCATCGCGAGTCACCAAAGGATTGAATATCGGCAACTCTAAAATCAACATCTACCTTCAATATATTAGAGTTGTGTAGATACTCAGTTGGAACATACAACTTTCTAGCCTCACCAAAGCTTACACGACGCGCGCACATAGCAAATAAGGTTTGCTCGTTTGGAGTAAGTCTATTATACACGTGATTGAAGGGAATCAAGTCGCACAACTGTTCATCAGTCCCGTAATGATGCCATACAGAATGTGATCCCCACCATTTAGATCTAAGGTGAGATCCAAAAGAGCCAAAGTAATTAACAGATGCTAGCATATTCGCAGACACGCTTACTCCAATGGGATTGACTACAACGTTATCATGCAACCGTGAGGCTGCCAACTCCAGAGGAGTCACCATCCAATCTGCATCTCTATGCAGATAATAAGTACTTGAATCACCCCAAAATAGAGGGGCTAACCTTGCCATACGCATCTGCGCAGGGCTTTCTAATTCCATAACGAGAACTTTAACGTTGGGTTTATCCTTTGCAAATGCTTCAGCTTGTAGTTGCAAGTGTTGATCAGATATAATTAAAAAGCCAATGTCACCCATAACCTTCGTGTAATTATAGTAGAGGCCTATTGCCTTTTCCAACCATCTTGGGGATCCAGCAGCTCCTACAACTAAAACCACACTGTTCTGGAATCTAGGTACATGCACTGGTGGACCCTCGCCTGTCATTGAGGGCAAGTCTGAATCCCCAAGATTAGTGTGACTAAGCAATTTTGCCATGCTCTTGTCAAATTCGGGGAGAGTTCCATAAGAAAAGCGTTTCAACCAAATAAGTAAAGAACTAACGGTACTTACAACTTGTACCATTACAAATGCAAATAAAATTGGATGAATCGCATAAGACGTTAGAAGAAGGAAAATACTCATTAATATATGACGAACCCACTGTGTACGAAAAATGAACCGATACAATAGTGAGACCGTGCTAATAGAAACGGGTAATACTGGTCTCCGGTTCAATTTTCTTAAATGTTTGAGAAAAGAGGCAGAAGTAGCAATCACTTCACTTTCATTCTTACAAATTGATTGGACTACCCACAAGATCGCATGAATTACCAACCATATGAGACTCGCATTGAAACCAAGTGCTGAAACCAAAGTGCCGACTAATAACTCTTCTCTTATCACATTAACGTAATTGTACGGTATCAAAATGGACAACAATGAGCCTAGGATGCCTAAATCAATAATGCCTCGAGATAAAGATAGAAGTGACAGTACTAAAAGAGCAAATTGAATAGGAGCAACACAAGATAACAATACAATTGAAAATGTTTCAGCAGGAAAGACGCCAACATTTAAGGCTTGACTAAAGGAAGTTGCACCTATGACAAAGACTAGTAACGATTCCAGGTAACTAGAAGTGGTTAAGTTAGAGAATTTCACGGCAACTGATCTCACAATTGAAGACGCCACTGTTGTGAAATTATTGTAAGAGGCTAACATCCTGTCAAGGATAACCACTCGTCTTTTAAGTGAGATCTCCCATAAATTGATTAAGCCATGATATCCAGACCACACTAATGAAAGATTAGTCGAAAGAGGGTCATCATAATGAGCATCTGTTTCATCAAACCTAAAGGTGTGGAAATTATGTACCGTAACAGCCAAAATGACAAATCCAATTAACGCAAGCATAAGAAATTTAGAAAATGTTAATAGTTTGAGAATCAACCAAGTGGACGTAGTTTGCTTCCTACGTCTAAGTAATCGAGAGAACATGCCAACCAAAAGAAACCATTTTCTTTTAAACAAACTAACTTGGTTTCGCCTAAACACAGTGTCAACGGTGTCCAGGTACTCGCTCCCTTCACTTGAGTCATTTGAGAGTGCTGATTCATAATCGTGTGTGTCATTAATACTTGAAGCAGAAGAATTATCACGTGATAACTTTTCACGTAGGAAAGTATAAACGCATGTGACAAAATTAACTACTTTCATCATTACATTCTTCACGGCGTAAAAAATCAAACCAAATCTAGACTTTTCAAATTCGCTTAATTTTTTGCTAGGCGAAAGAGCTTCCTCAGAGCATGGAAACAAATAATTCCAAGCTATTGCCACAATCTTCCCAAACCACAATTGGAAGATGGAGAAGTTAGTGCCCTCTACAACTTCAGAAGTAGAAACGGTGGCCTTTACAGCACGCTTGCGGATTTTAGTTAAACGAGATATATTCTGAGACGTCGATATGGGCAGAAATACGGATCCCCAATCTTGTTCCCTCTCAATGTAAATATCTGGATTTAAGGTCAAGTCAGTACTAGCAAACCATTGATGTCCAAAAGGATCAATCGTGCCCCACCGCGGAGCAATAGATACAGCACGTTTAATTTTCTCATCATCAAGATCACCTGAGGTCTCCAAGTCATGCCAACGAGCTCTATGAACTTTTTTAAAAACTTTCCCACTTGACACACGGATAACTTCATCGCGACTTGTGTTTGGATAAAACCGCCCTTTGTTATACATTGCACGCAGATCTTCGACTTGTAATCTAGAAAAGAATGCCACTAAACCTAAAGCAGGAATGAATGCCCACAAGGGGTTAAATCTTATGAACCAAAGCTCCAGTAAGAAAAAGAATAAAGGATAAAGCAAAGTCCAAAATTTAATAGGCCTGTAAAACCAACCTAAGGATACCACTAGATAGGTCAGTACGAAAGTTACAACATCATTCATAGACACTCCAAGAACGGTGGAAGGTTTGTAAATATTTGCGGCTTCTAAGAGTTTGAACACAAATCCAGCGGATGTAGTTGAATAAGTTCCTATTCGTAAAACGGATGCCCATCTAGCTAAATGTTCACGTGCGAAAATTCCAATCAAATACTTAGCTGTCCCAGAAGCGACAAAAACTTCGGTCCACTTATTTTTTAAAGAAAGCGGAATAACCAAGGGCCCAATTTTGAAGTTCCAAATCAATCCCGAAAGCCACGAAACAAATAGTGCGGGCTGCAGGCCTGACAAACTGGTTGCTACAGACATGACGGCTGCAACACCTGACTGGTTATAATCATCAGCGGTCAAGTTAGTATCAAATGACCTCACAAAAGCAGAAAGCCTAGGCCACTTGCGAATCGTATTTTCATGGTAGCGAAACACGCTAAAGAATGCCGGAATCAACAACGCTAGTGGTCCTAAGATTAAACCAAGAACTGAGGGAATCAAGTGCCATGATTTACTAGTAGCGATCAAAACGGGAAGGTCAAACCTGTGATGCAGTAACAACTCCTCTTCTTTGGTCAGCTGAGTATTTGTTGAAAAGGTGGAAAACAAGGGGTCATCTCCTGTTGTGAGATGATAAGTACCAGTTATACCATGTCCCGCCAGCCAATAAGATACAGCCTCAGCCTTTCCAGAATCAAGAAGAGAATGTGTTACCTCACACCCGTTACAACGTACAGGGCATAAGAACGAAACGAAGCGTGCTAACCAGCTCAATGAGGATACCAGGGATGTAGTTATCGTATTGAAGTAAACATCAACCGAATCATCCACTTCCTTATTCAAAGCTGTGACTTTAATGCCAGGCTCAAGAGCCTTAAATCTGAGGTCATTAATCTTAAAACTTTTCTTAAATCTACGAGAGTCCTGAACACCAAACATATCAATAGGTTTGCCAAGGACCCCGTAAGTGGGCTTGAGCAAGCAATAAATGGATGACACTATAGCTCCGACTGACATTATCCCTGTTTGCAATGGAGCTACGGGATCAAAGCCAGTGTAAGGCCCTACTTTACCGTTGTAATTGCAAGTGATAACCTTATCATCGGTCCAAGGAATACCCTTCTCCTCACAATACTCCTGAGACTTAACGTCTTTGGCATAAACTAACCCATTGACATCTACTAAACCTAAGTTGTGAGATAAAGCTCCATCCAATTTCATCGCTGTTGTTACCTGCTCACGAGTTGCTTCAAATCCATGAGCCTGGAAAACATCTCCAGCATCAGGGTCTAGGAGATACTCCCATGCCCTGAGAAGTAGGTCCTCCTGCTGGGACAAAGCAGGACGCGTCCACTTGAGATTTGGCATGATAGCCTCTCCATCTCTTACACGACCTACACGACCTACATACTGCAGAACTTCTGAGTAAGATAGAACGCGCTTGATGGGTAAGACTTCTGAATTGAAGTTCGTTTCAACTTCAACGACATCACCAGATAAGATAATCTTATCTACCGGTAATGTCTGCCCAAAATTCACGACATTTGTGATGAACGCGACTCTTATTTCTCCTTTATTCAACCCGTCGATAAAATAATGGATGGAGTGCTTAATCACGGTGTCTCGAGATATTAGACAACTCTTTGGAACTTTTGGAATTAAGGAATTTGCGACTTTCTTTGTAGCTACTTGGACAAGATAAGTGTGATCCTTATCCTCGTTTAAGAGTTTAAGAATCATCGACTCTGAAAGTGGAGCTGTGTGCTTAAGGATAGTCCTCTTAACAGGAAATTTCTGCTGATCTATCGCGGCTGTGCCAAAGTCACTGTCGTTAGGCGAACCTGTCATAAAGACAAGTTTACCGCTCCAGTTCTTTTCTGCCCAATTCAAACATGCTTTGGTTAACGCGGTTTGATCATGCGCTTCGTCTATCATCAGCACTTTGTACTCACTAAGGAATGCAGTGCCTTTAAGAACGTAGCTCAGAAATTTACCATGTGTCACCAAAACAATATCAGCATCACTATCTTCAATGGCATCTTCACCAGCAAAACCTCTTACCTTCGGACCCATAAACTTCGCAGTAGCATCTGCTAAGTTTGTACGAGGAACAACAACCATAACTTTTGTTCCCACATGCTTAGCAACTACCTTGGGCAGTAACGTGGTTTTACCATTAGAGCAAGGGACATACACATTTATACGATCTTGTTCATCAAGAATGTGAGCAACGTTCTTTGCCCAAGTATCCTTGGTGGGGATCGTTAAATGATTTCCTGGTCCTAAAATGTGGTTTGAATAAACTCCAACAAGTCTTCCATCCTTAGTGAGCATAGGAGACCCGGACAAGCCGGGAATCGGCGCACCTGGAAACAAGACTTGGAGTGGCTTAAGCCTAACCACTTTACCTACCAAATCAGCAACTGGCCCTTTAACGACAATGTCTTCATCTCTCCTTGGTTGCGAGAAGGAGGGCAGAGGCCCTCCGTAGGAGACTAAATCGAACATCTCATCAACAGTATGGGCCTTATAATAATAAGTCCCAATCTGTATAGGCCTAGCTTTAGAAACATGGTAAGGAATTGTTAGAACCCCTCCACTGAAGAAGCCATGACCCTTATCAGCCCCAAAACACACTTCATGAGTCTGAGGATATAAGGTGCCAGCCAACTTCACAGCGTCCTCTTTAAATGCAGAATGAAGCTCAGGGTACAAACTACTCTTAAGTGAATAACACGCTTGCAGAAGACGCTTTAAAGCCAACTTACACGAATCAAACCATTCCCCATCCAGATCCACTACGAAATTTGATAAAGTAGACATGCTACCTTCAAGTAACTTAATGACATCTAAGATGGAAGATGTGCTAATCGCATTCATCATCTCATCAGCTTGCTCCCAATCAAAATTTTCCCTTAGAACTCCACTCAAAATGCTCTCAACCTCTTCAACTTTGAGTGACTTCCGGAGATTACGGGCTTCTCTAAACGTCTTCTTCACTAGCTTCTCGAACTCTTCAGTCTTCAACTCACATTTGTAACTCCGTTCTCTCGCCACTTTCACGCACGATTCCGTAGTTTCGTCTAACAGACGACACTCATAACCTTGATTAACGAAATGATCAAACAACTTAATCAGGGTAAAGAGCTTTCCGGGAACAGTTATCATGTAAGCAGTTTTATGGTTTGGCTTCGAAACGTGAATTGTATAAGGTACGTTATACATCTCCATATTTCGGACAGACTTGGTTACTAAAAATGAAGCTTCATAACTTTTCAACTGCGCCAAATGTGATGAGTGCCATTCATCTGAGGGAACAGTGAGTTTGCCATCTTTATAATGGTCTCCCCAATCCCAGTCAACAAATACCACATCAGTAGTTGACACACCTTTAAGCCCTTTGCTTCCAGTGTAACCAATGTCATAACCATACCACTTCGAGTCGGGATGGAACACATGAGTGTACCAACCTTTAGCTCCTGCACATTTCATCTCCATAGGAAGAGATGCTCCCAAATCAATAACCTTTGAACCGAATGGACGGAAAGCACTCCAAAAAGATAACGAGGGTCCAACCCTCGCCCCTGTCTCGAATACCCAATCATCAAGAGTCCTAAGCTTATTTTTTTGAGATTCACTCAAACCTGCGAAGTTGAGAATGCATTTTGCATACAAAGAGTCGCCCCTATTTTCAGGCGAAGTGAGGGTCTCTTCACTTCGCCGCGCCTTACTAATGTCGTATTCTCGGAGTCCGAGAGTCATGGTGCGTATACTTCGTTTGTAAACTCTTCTTTATAAGCAAGGCTCTCCCTAAATAAAGTACTGCGTGTTTAACTACAAGAGTTTTAAACACGAATACAC
>Ga0007756_10115381_pt1 | contig 12849 bp, 23 predicted proteins | sample LauGreSu1BDMLBDD_FD_61639 | JGI IMG/M metagenome (GOLD analysis project Ga0007756, IMG submission 61639) | Metatranscriptome of freshwater lake microbial communities from Lake Michigan, USA - Su13.BD.MLB.DD (Metagenome Metatranscriptome) | ecosystem: Environmental > Aquatic > Freshwater > Lake... | reverse complement strand
GGCAATGGCCAAAGAAAAATTCGAACGCAACAAGCCGCACGTGAACGTTGGCACGATTGGCCACGTCGATCACGGCAAGACGACGCTGACTGCGGCGATCACGAAGACTCTGGCGTCGATGGGCATGGCCGAGTTCATGGCGTATGACCAGATCGACAAGGCTCCGGAGGAGCGTGCGCGCGGCATCACGATTTCGACGGCGCACGTCGAGTATCAGACGAAGGCGCGTCACTACGCGCACGTCGATTGCCCGGGCCATGCCGACTACGTGAAGAACATGATCACGGGCGCGGCGCAGATGGACGGCGGCATTCTTGTCGTGTCCGCTGCTGACGGCCCGATGCCGCAGACGCGCGAGCACATCCTGTTGGCGCGCCAGGTTGGCGTGCCTGCGCTGGTCGTGTTCATGAACAAGTGCGACATGGTGGACGACCCCGAGCTTCTCGACCTGGTCGAGCTTGAGGTGCGCGAGCTTTTGAACAAGTACGAGTTTCCGGGCGACAAGATCCCGATCATCCGCGGCTCGGCGCTGGCGGCGATGGAAGATCGCGACCCGGCGCTCGGCAAGGACGCCATCCTGAAGCTGATGGATGCGGTGGACAGCTACATCCCGACGCCGGATCGTCCGCGTGACCGTCCGTTCCTGATGCCGATCGAAGACGTGTTCTCGATCTCGGGCCGCGGCACCGTTGTTACGGGCCGTGTCGAGCGCGGCATCGTGAAGGTCGGCGACGAAATCGAGATCATCGGCATCAAGCCGACGGTGAAGACGACCTGCACGGGCGTCGAGATGTTCCGCAAGCTCTTGGATCAGGGCGAGGCGGGCGACAACGTCGGCGTGCTGCTGCGCGGCACCAAGCGCGAGGAAGTGGAGCGCGGCCAAGTGCTTGCCGCTCCGGGCTCGATCACGCCGCACACCAAGTTCAAGGCGGAAGCGTACATCCTGACGAAGGACGAGGGCGGCCGTCACACGCCGTTCTTCTCGAACTACCGTCCGCAGTTCTACTTCCGCACGACGGACGTCACCGGCATGGTGAAGCTGCCCGAGGGCACCGAAATGGTGATGCCGGGCGACAACATCACGCTGGAAGTCGAGTTGATCGCGCCGATCGCCATGGATGAAGGCCTGCGCTTCGCCATCCGCGAAGGCGGCCGTACCGTCGGCGCCGGCGTCGTCGCAAAGATCATTCAGTAACGAACCAGGCGGACCTGAAGGCCATGGATAATCAGAACATTCGGATCCGCCTCAAGGCGTTCGATCACCGCGTCCTCGATCAATCGACGACCGAGATCGTCACCACGGCCAAGCGCACCGGCGCTGCCGTGCGTGGCCCGATCCCGCTGCCGACCAAGATCGAGAAGTTCACGGTGCTGCGTTCGCCGCACATCGACAAGAAGTCGCGCGAGCAGTTCGAGATCCGCACCCATCGCCGTCTTCTGGACATCATCGATCCGACCCAGCAAACGGTCGACGCGCTCATGCGCCTCGACCTTGCTGCTGGCGTCGACGTCGAGATCAAGCTGTAAGGCTCAATCGCCATGCGTACCGGCCTCATCGCACGCAAACTTGGAACGTCGCGCGTCTTCAATGCCGACGGGAGTCAGACTCCTGTCACGTTGCTGCAGCTCGACAGCCTCCAGGTAGTTGCGCACAAGACCAAAGAAAAAGACGGCTACGACGCGCTGCAGCTCGGTGCGGGCACGCGCCGCGTCAGCCGCGTCAGCAAGCCCCTGCGCGGCCACTTCGCCAAGGCGAAGGTTGAGCCGAAGAGCAAGGTCACGGAGTTCCGCATCACGGCCGACGCTTTCGTCGACGTGGGCACCGAACTCTCGGCCGCGCACTTCGTTGCCGGCCAGAAGGTGGACGTGTGCGGCATCACGATCGGCAAGGGCTTTGCCGGCGCGATGAAGCGGCACAACTTCGCCGGCCTCGAGGCGAGCCACGGCGTGTCGATCTCGCATCGCTCGCACGGCTCGACCGGTAACCGTCAGGACCCGGGTCGCGTCTTCAAGGGCAAGCGCATGGCCGGCCACATGGGCCAGGTGCGCGCCACCATCCAGAACATCGTCGTCGTCTCGACCGATCCCGACCAGGGGCTGATCGTCCTGAAGGGCGCGGTGCCGGGCGCGCCGGGCACCTGGGTGCGCGTCACCGATGCGGTGAAGCGCCAGAAGACGACGCCGAAAGACATCCCGTTCCCGGCCGGCCTGAAGACCGCCGGCGGCAAGACATCGGCCCAGGCTGAAGAGCCGAAGCCGGAAGCGCAGGGCTAAGTCATGAAGATCGACGTCGTCACCCTCGACAAGAAGGGCAAGGGCGGTTCGCTCGAGCTGGCCGACTCCGTGTTCGGTCTGCCGTCGCGTCCCGACATCCTGCACCAGGTCGTGCGCTGGCAGCTGGCGAAGCGCCAAGCCGGCACCCACGACACGAAGGAGATCGCCGAGGTCTCCGGTACGGGCAAGAAGCCGTACAAGCAGAAGGGCACCGGCCGCGCCCGTCAGGGTTCGCTGCGTTCGCCGCAGTTCCGCGGCGGCGCCATCATCTTTGGCCCGACGCCGCGCAGCCATGCGTTCGCGCTCAACAAGAAGGTACGCGCGCTTGGCCTCAAGACCGCGCTTTCCGACAAGCAGCGGGAAGGCAAGCTGGTCGTGATCGACTCGGCCGCGCTGCCGGATGGCAAGTCGAAGGCACTGTCCGCGAAGATGAAGGAGATGGGCTGGACGTCCGCTCTGTTCATCGACGGCCAGCAGGTGGACGAGGGCTTCGCCCGCGCCGCCGCCAACATCAAGCACGTCGATGTCCTGCCGTCGCAGGGCGCCAACGTGTACGACATCCTGCGCCGTGACGTGCTCGTGCTGACGCGCGCCGCGGTCGAACAGCTCCAGGCGCGCCTGTCATGAAGATCGCCAAGATCACCAAGACGCGGATGTACGAAGTGATCCGCGCTCCGGTCGTCACCGAAAAGTCGACGATGGGATCCGAGCACAGCCAGGTGACGTTCGAAGTCGCCCGCGACGCCACGAAGCCCGAGATCGCCGCGGCGATCCAAGGTCTGTTCGACGTCAAGGTCGTGGCGGTCAACACGCTGCGCCAGCAGGGCAAGATCAAGCGCTTCCGGGGCACGCTCGGCCGGCGCAACGAAACCAAGAAAGCGATGGTCACCCTGCAAAAGGGCCAGTCCATCGACGTAACGGCGGGGATCTAAGTCGTGGCTCTGAAGACATTCCGACCCACTACGCCGGGCCAGCGCGGGCTGGTGCTGATTGACCGTACCGGCCTCTTCAAGGGCCGGCCGGTGAAGCACCTGACCGAAGGCCTGCACTCGAAGGGCGGCCGCAACAACCATGGCCGCATCACGACGCGCCATCAGGGCGGCGGTCACAAGCAGCTCTATCGCGCGATCGACTTCAAGCGCCGTAAGTTCGATATGGCAGCGACGGTCGAGCGCCTCGAGTACGACCCGAACCGTTCGGCCTTCATCGCTCTCGTGAAGTACGAGGACGGCGAGCTCAACTACATTCTGGCCCCGCAGCGCCTGCGCGAGGGCGATCGTGTCGTGGCGGGCGAGCGCGTCGACGTGCAGCCGGGCAATGCCATGCCGATGCGCAACATCCCGGTGGGCACGATCGTGCACAACATCGAGATGCGCTTGGGCAAGGGCGGCCAGATCGCACGCAGCGCCGGCACCTACGCACAGCTCGTTGGCAAGGACGCCGGCTACGCCATCATCAAGCTGAACTCGGGTGAGCAGCGCATGGTGCGCGGCGAGTGCATGGCGACGATCGGCGCCGTGTCCAACCCGGATCGCAAGAACCAGAAGATCGGTAAGGCCGGTCGCAGCCGCTGGCTGGGCATCCGTCCGAGCGTACGCGGCACCGCCATGAACCCGGTCGATCACCCGCACGGCGGCGGCGAAGGCCGCACCAAGGGCGGCCGTCATCCGGTCACTCCGTGGGGCAAGCCGACCAAGGGCAAGCCGACCCGCAAGAACAAGCGGACGGAAACCCTCATCATCAAGACTCGTCGGAAAAGGAAGCGCTAATGGTGCGCTCAGTCTGGAAGGGCCCGTTCGTGGACGGGTACCTGCTGCGCAAGGCCGAGAAGCACCAAGCTTCTGGCCGCAACGACATCATCAAGATTTGGTCGCGGCGCTCGACCATCTTGCCGCAATTCGTCGGCACGACGTTCGGCGTATACAACGGCCGCAAGTTCATTCCCGTGCTGGTGACGGAAGCCATGGTGGGTCACAAGTTCGGTGAGTTCTCGCCGACTCGTACCTTCACCGGCCACGCCGCCGACAAGAAGGCGAAGAGGGCCTAACGATGAGCAAGCAGGCACGCCCGCGCGACCTGGCTGAGAACGAGGCTGCCGCCGTGGCGACTACGCTGCGCGTCGGCGCCATCAAGCTCAACCTCGTCGCCCAACAGATCCGCGGCCTCGACGTGAACCGCGCCGTCGCCGAGTTGTCGTTCTCGCCGCGCCGCATCGCCAAGGACGTGAAGAAGGTCCTGCAGTCGGCGATCGCGAACGCCGAGAACAACCATCAGCTCGACGTTGATCGTCTGTACGTCGCCGAGGCCACCGTCGGCCGCGCCATGGTCATGAAGCGCATGCACGCCCGCGCCCGCGGCCGTGGGTCGCGCATCGAGAAGCCTTTCAGCCGCTTGCGCGTCGTCGTCCGCGAGCGGGAGGAGCAGTAACTTGGGTCAGAAGGTCAATCCGATCGGGCTGCGTGTCGGCATCAACCGCACGTGGGACTCGCGTTGGTTCGCCGCCGGCGATCAGTACGCGGACATCCTCCACGAGGACCTGCGCATCCGTAAGTACCTCGAGCAGCGCTTGGTGCAGGCGGGTGTGTCGCGCATCGTGATCGAGCGCCCGGCGAAGAAGGCGCGCATCACGATCCACACGGCGCGTCCGGGCGTAGTCATCGGCAAGAAGGGCACCGACATCGAGAAGCTCCGCACGGACCTCTCGAAGATGACGGGTTCGGAGGTGCACCTGAACATCGTCGAGATCCGCAAGCCGGAAATCGACGCCAAGCTGGTCGCCGAGAACATCGCGCAGCAGCTGGAGCGCCGCGTGGCGTTCCGCCGCGCCATGAAGCGTGCGGTGCAGTCGGCCATGCGTCTTGGCGCCGAGGGCATTCGTATCAACTGCGGTGGCCGTCTGGGCGGCGCGGAAATTGCGCGCGTCGAGTGGTACCGCGAGGGTCGCGTGCCGCTGCACACGCTGCGCGCCGACATCGATTTTGGCACTGCCACGGCGAAGACCGCCTACGGCACGTGCGGCGTGAAGGTCTGGTGCTTCCGTGGCGAAATCCTCGCCCACGATCCGATGGCCCAGGACAAGCGCCGCGCCGAACAGCAGGTCCAGCGCTAGGCCCCCCGGGTCCAGCCGCTAAGACGTAGAGAAGTTTGGGTTACCAGCCATGATGTCACCAAAGCGCACCAAGTACCGCAAGGCGCACAAGGGCCGTATTCACGGCAAGGCGAAGGGCGGCTCGATGCTGAACTTCGGCGCCTTCGGCCTGAAGGCGTTGACGCCCGGCCGTGTCACCGCGCGCGAGCTCGAAGCTTGCCGCCGCGCCATCACGCGCCACATCAAGCGCTCCGGCCGTATGTGGATCCGCGTGTTCCCGGACGTGCCGGTCTCCAAGAAGCCGACCGAAGTGCGCATGGGTAAGGGTAAGGGCGCCCCCGAGTATTGGGTCGTGCGCATCGAGCCCGGCAAGATCATGTTCGAGCTCGACGGCGTGCCGGCGACGCTCGCCAACGAAGCGTTCATGCTCGGCGCCGCGAAGCTGTCGGTGCGGACCAAGATCGTTACCCGTCCTGGCCACCAGGCCGTGGCGGCATAAAGGAAGCGGCGATGAAGGGCGAAGATTTCAAGGGCAAGACCCCCGACGAGCTGAAGGCGCAAGCCGTTCAGCTGCGTAAGGAAGCGTTCAATCTGCGCTTCCAGAAGGCGTCCGGCCAGCTGGCCAACACTGCGCGCATCCGCCAGGTCCGCCGTGACCTTGCGCGCATCGAGACGGTTATGTCCGCCCGCCGGGCGGAGAAGCAGGAGTAGCGACGTGACGGCACGCGAATTCGTCGGTGAGGTCGTGAGCGACAAGCCCAACAAGACCGTTGTTGTGCAGGTCGAGCGCCGCGTTGCACACCCGAAGTACAAGAAGTTCATCCGCCGCCGCGCCAAGTTTCATGCGCACGACGAGAGCAACCAGTACAAGGTCGGCGATCGCGTCCGCATTCGCGAGTGCCGCCCGATCTCCAAGTTGAAGACCTGGCAGGTCGTCGAGAAGGTCTAGGGACCTTCCGAAGAACAAGGACCAGGAGCAGGAACAATGATCCGTACACAGTCGCAATTGGAAGTCGCCGATAACTCCGGCGCCCGCCGCGTCGAGTGCATCAAGGTGCTCGGCGGTACCCGCCGCAAGACGGCATCCGTCGGCGACACCATCGTCGTGTCGGTCAAGGAAGCGATTCCGCGCGGCCGCGTGAAGAAGGGTGAGGTCTCGAAGGCGGTGATCGTGCGCACGCGCAAGGAGATCAAGCGCCCCGACGGCTCGACCATCAAGTTCGACCGCAACGCCGCGGTGCTCATCAACAACCAGGGCGAGCCGGTCGGCACGCGCATCTTCGGGCCGGTCACGCGCGAGCTGCGCGCGCGCCAGCACATGAAGATCGTGTCGCTCGCTCCCGAAGTTCTCTAAGGCCCGAGATAGAACATGGTCAGCATCAATCCCAAGTTCCGCATCAAGAAGGGCGACGAAGTCATCGTCCTTTCGGGTCGCGAGAAGGGCAAGCGCGGCAAGGTCCTGCGCGTCGTCCGTAAGGAAGATCGCGTCCTGGTCCAGGGCGTGAACATGATCAAGCGGCACACGCGGCCCTCGCAGGTTAGCCCCGGTGGCATCCTGGAGCGCGAAGCGGCGCTGCACATTTCCAAGGTTGCTTTGGTCGACCCCAAGCTCGGGAAGCCGACTCGCGTCGGCTACAAGTTCCTCGAAGACGGACGCAAAGTCCGCTTCGCGAAGCTCTCGGGCGAAGTGATCGACCTCTAGGAGTTTGACGATGGCTGCCCGTCTGCGCGAGCGCTACGAACAGAAGATCAAGCCTGAGCTTGCCAAGAAGTTTGGTCACGCCAACGCTTTGGCCGTGCCTCGGCTCGAGAAGATCGTCATCAACATGGGCGTCGGTGAGGCGGTCAACGACCGCAAGTACATCGACGGCGCCGTGAACGATCTCACCGCGATTTCCGGCCAAAAGCCGGTCGTCGTGCGCTCGAAGAAGTCGATCGCGACCTTCAAGCTGCGCGAAGGCATGGCAATCGGCGTCAAGGTCACCCTGCGCAAGGAACGCATGTACGAGTTCCTCGACCGCCTCGTGAACATGACGCTGCCGCGCGTGCGCGACTTCCGCGGGCTGAACGGCAAGAGCTTTGACGGCCGCGGCAACTTCGCCATGGGCCTCAAGGAGCAGATCGTGTTCCCCGAGATCGACTACGACAAGGTCGACCAGGTGCGCGGCATGGACATCATCATCTGCACGACGGCGCAGAACGACGAGCAAGCCAAGGAGCTGCTGAGCAGCTTCGGCATGCCGTTCCGGAATTAGGCCCCAAGGGCCCGAGACCAAGGGAATACAGAAATGGCCAAGACCAGTTCCATCAACCGGAACAAGAAGCGCATCAAGATGGTGAAGCAATTCGCCGAGAAGCGCGCCGCCTTGAAGGACATCGCCGGCGACAAGAAGCTGCCGCAGGAAGATCGCTTCCTCGCGCGCCTCAAGCTCGCCGAGCTGCCGCGCAACTCGTCGAAGACTCGCATCCGCAACCGCTGCGAGCTCACCGGCCGCTCGCGTGGCTACGAGAGCCGTTTCAAGCTGTCGCGCATCATGCTGCGTGAGCTGGCCTCCAAGGGTCAGATTCCCGGCATGACGAAGTCGAGCTGGTAAGGGACACACAGACGATGTCGATGACCGATCCACTGGGCGACATGATCACCCGCATCCGCAACGGCCAGAGCGCTGGTGCAAGCGTGGTGATGAGCCCGGCGTCCAAGTTCCGCGTCAACGTTCTCGACGTGCTGCAGCGCGAGGGCTACATCCGCGGCTACGAGCGCGTGGAAGACGAAGGCCACCCGCACCTGCGCATCGAGCTCAAGTACCACGAGGGCGAGCCGGTGATCCGCACCATCAAGCGCGTGTCCAAGCCGGGCCGCCGGGTGTATTCGGGCATCGCCGATTTGGCGCAAATCTGCAACGGGTTGGGCATCGCCATTCTGTCGACGCCGCGCGGAGTCCTGTCGGACGCCGAGGCGCGCGCGCAGAACGTCGGCGGCGAAGTCCTCTGCAACGTGATCTAAGCGGATACAGGTTTCCTCATGTCACGCATCGGACAACGAGCCATCACCGTCCCGTCGGGCGTCACCGTCGAGGTGAAGAACGACACGGTCACGGCCAAGGGCAAGATCGGCACGCTCAGCATGAAGCTGGTGCCGGAAGTTGCCGCCCAGTACGAAGGCTCGACCCTCAAGGTCACGGCGAAGGACGATTCAGATCGCGCCAAGGCCATGTGGGGCATGACGCGCACCCTCATCAACAACATGGTGAAGGGCGTCGCCGACGGCTTCTCGACCGACCTCATCATTGAGGGCGTCGGCTACCGCGCCGCGCTCGACGGCAAGAACGTCAAGCTCGCACTCGGCTTCAGCCACGACGTGCTCTATCCGATCCCGGAAGGCATCAAGATCACCGTCGGCAAGCCGACCGAGCTCAAGGTCTTCGGTGCCGACCGCCAGCAGGTTGGCCAGGTGGCCGCCGAGATCCGCGCGTTCCGCCCGCCCGAGCCGTATAAGGGCAAGGGCATCCGGTATTCGGACGAATATATTCTGCGCAAGGAAGGCAAGAAGAAGTAGCCATGGCAGGAGCAGCAGAACGGTTTGGACGCCGCCAGGAGCGCGTCCGGTTCCGCGTGAGGAAGGCCGGTGCCGGCCGCCCGCGTCTGTCCGTGTTTCGTTCGGGCAAGAACATCTACGCGCAGCTGATCGACGACGTGCAGGGCATCACGATCGCAGCCGCTTCCACGCTCGAGAAGGACGTGAAGGGCTCGATCAAGTCCGGTGCGACGAAAGAAGCGGCCGCCAAGGTCGGTACGCTTCTGGCGCAGCGCGCGACGGCGAAGGGCGTGTCCGAGGTCGTATTCGATCGCGGCGGCTACATGTTCCACGGCCGCATCAAGGCGCTGGCCGACGGCGCGCGCGAAGCGGGCCTCAAGTTTTAACGGGCGAGTTTAGGACCAAGGAAGCCAGATGGCCGATCAAGACGAAAAGCCCCGCCGCGAACGCGGTGAGCGTGGAGAGCGCAGTGACCGGGATCGCGGCGATCGCGACCGTGGTGACGGTGAAATCGTCGACAAGCTCGTCGCGGTGAACCGCGTCGCCAAGGTGGTGAAGGGTGGCCGTCGCTTCGGCTTTGCCGCCCTCGTTGTCGCCGGCGACCAGAAGGGCCGCGTTGGCTACGGTCACGGCAAGGCGCGCGAAGTTCCGGAAGCGATCCGCAAGGCGACCGACGCCGCGAAGCGCGCGATGATCCGCGTGCCGCTGCGCGAAGGCCGCACGCTGCATCACGACCTGAACGGTGACTTCGGTGCCGGCCGCGTCGTCCTGCGCGCCGCACCTCCGGGCACCGGCATCATCGCCGGCGGTCCTATGCGCGCCGTCTTCGAGACGCTCGGCATTCACGACGTGGTCGCCAAGTCGATCGGCACGTCGAACCCGTACAACATGGTGAAGGCAACCTTCGCCGCGCTGAAGGCCGCCACCTCGCCGCGTCTGATCGCGGCGCGTCGTGGCCGGTCCGTCAACCAGATCCTCGGCCGTGGCGGCAAGAAGGATCAGGCCGCGGTCGAAGAGGCCGAAGCGAGCGAGGCATAGTCATGGCCGCCGAAGGAAAGAAGCCTGCCGCGAAGACGGCAGCGAAGTCCGCTGGCAAGTCCGGCAAGAAGATCCGTGTGACGCAACTCGGCAGCCATATCGGCCGCCCGAACCGTCAGCAGGAGAACTTGAAGGGCCTTGGCCTGAACAAGCGTCACCGTACGCGTGAGCTGGAGGATACTCCGGCAGTGCGCGGCATGATCGACCGGGTAAAGCATCTGCTCCGGATCGAAGAAGTCGAGTAGGGCACATGAAGCTCAATCAGCTCGCGCCGAAGCACGGCGCGTTCAAAAAGGCAAAGCGCGTCGGCCGTGGTATCGGCTCAGGCCTCGGCAAGACGTCGGGCAAGGGCGGCAAGGGTCAGACGGCGCGTTCGGGCGTCGCCATCAATGGCTTCGAGGGCGGCCAGATGCCGCTCCACATGCGTATCCCGAAGCGCGGCTTCAACAACGTCTTCAAGAAGCGCTACCAGGAAGTGAACCTGGATGACATCCAGTCCGCCATTGACGGCGGCAAGCTGGATTCCCAAGTGAAGGTGGACGCCGCTGCCCTCATCGGCGCCGGTGTCATCCGTCGCGAGCGCGACGGCCTCCGCATCCTGGGGAACGGTGCTCTGAAGGCTAAGGTGACGATCGAGGCCGCCTCCGCGTCGAAGCCGGCGCAGGAAGCCATTGCCAAGGCCGGTGGCACGTTGGTGCTGCCGCCGCCGCCGAAGGAACCGGCGCGCAAGATCGGCCACATTCACGAGCGCAACGCCAAGAAGCCGAAGGGCGGCGAGGGCAAGAAGGCCGAGGCGGCCGCGTCTGCCCAGCCTGCTGCGCCCAAGGCCAAGAAGGCGCCGGCCGGGGCCGCGGACAAGACCAAGTCCTAGCGGGGCAGGGACCAACCCATGGCCTCCGCCGCAGAACAGCTCGCCTCCAACATCAACTTCGGCGCCTTCTCCAAGGCGACGGAGTTGAAGCGGCGGCTGTGGTTTACGCTGTTCGCGCTGATCGTCTACCGGATCGGGTCCTACATCCCGATTCCGGGCATCGATCCGGTCGCGCTGGAACAGATCTTCGCCCAGAGCCAGGGCGGCATTCTCGGCATGTTCGACATGTTCGCGGGCGGTGCGCTGTCGCGCATGACGATCTTCGCCCTGAACATCATGCCTTACATCTCGGCCTCCATCATCGTGCAGCTGATGCGCACGGTGTCCAAGCGCCTCGAGGCGATGTGGAAGGAAGGCGAGGCGGGCCGCAAGAAGCTCAACCAATACACGCGCTACGGCACCGTGGCACTTGCTGCGCTGCAGGCTTACGGCATTGCCGTCGGCCTTGAGAACCTGTCCACCGGCGGTGGCAGCGCCGTGGTCGATCCGGGCTGGTACTTCCGCTTCACGGCGGTCGTCACCATGACCGGCGGCACGATGTTCCTGATGTGGCTCGGTGAGCAGATCACCGCGCGCGGCGTTGGCAACGGCATCTCGCTGATCATCATGGCCGGCATCGTCGCCGCCATTCCGCAGGCGCTGGCAGCGACGCTCGAGTTGGGCCGCACCGGTGCGCTGTCGATCGGCCTGATCCTCGCGATGCTCGTCGGGTCCGTCGCCGTCGTCGCGTTCATCGTGTTCATGGAGCGCGCGCAGCGCCGCATTGTCGTGCAGTACCCCAAGCGCCAGATGGGGAACCGCATGTTCGGCGGCGAAAGCACGCACTTGCCGCTCAAGCTCAATACGTCGGGCGTGATTCCGCCGATCTTCGCGTCTTCGCTGCTGTTGCTGCCGATCACGGTTGCGCAGTTCAGCGCGTCGTCGGGCGCGACCGGCTGGCTGTCCACGTTCACGGCGATGCTCGGCCGCGGCCAGCCGATGTACCTGCTGCTGTACGGCGCGCTGATCGTGTTCTTCGCCTACTTCTACACGGCCGTAGTCTTCAATCCGGCCGACACGGCCGACAACTTGAAGAAGTACGGCGGGTTCATTCCTGGTATCCGTCCGGGCAAGAACACCTCCGACTATCTCGACTTCGTGCTGACACGCCTTACGACCATCGGTGCCGTTTACTTGGTTGCCGTCTGCTTGCTGCCCGAAGTGCTCATCTCGCGCCTCGCGGTTCCGTTCTACTTCGGCGGCACGTCGCTGCTGATCGTCGTGACGGTGACCATGGATACGGTCACGCAGATCCAGTCGCATCTGCTCGCGCACCAATACGAAGGTCTCATTCGTAAGTCGCGCCTGCGCGGCGGCCGTGGCAACAAGTAATGAAGATCGTTCTGTTGGGACCGCCGGGTGCGGGCAAGGGTACCCAAGCGCAGCGGTTGCAGGAGTCGTTCGGGCTCAAGCACCTTTCGACCGGCGACATGCTGCGCGCCGAGGTGGCGAGTAGCAGCCCGATCGGCACCCAGGCCAAGGCCATCATGGAACGCGGCGAGCTGGTCCCCGACCATGTCCTCATCGACATGATCGCCGAGCGCACCAAACAGCCCGACGCCGCCCGCGGCATTCTGCTCGACGGCTTTCCTCGCACGGTCGCCCAGGCCGAAGCGCTCGACCGCATGCTGGCCGGCCGCGGCCAGAAGCTCGATCGGGTCATCCAACTGGTGGTCGACAACGACGCAATGGTTGAACGCATCGCGGGCCGCTACGCCTGCGCAAAGTGCGCGGCCGGCTACCACGACACCAATCGCAAGCCCAAGACGGCGGGGGTCTGTGACTCCTGCGGCGGCAGCCAGTTCGTGCGCCGCCCGGACGACAAGCCGGAGACGGTGCGCACGCGGCTCGAAGCGTACGATCGCCAAACGGCGCCGCTTCTGCCATATTACAAGTCTCGTGGTGTACTTTCGGAAGTGGACGGCATGGCCGCCATCGACGAGGTTACCCGGCGCATCGGCACGCTTCTCAAGGCTGCATAGGGAGCGGGGCTGGACGGAGGGG
>Ga0007756_10036600_pt1 | contig 13022 bp, 22 predicted proteins | sample LauGreSu1BDMLBDD_FD_61639 | JGI IMG/M metagenome (GOLD analysis project Ga0007756, IMG submission 61639) | Metatranscriptome of freshwater lake microbial communities from Lake Michigan, USA - Su13.BD.MLB.DD (Metagenome Metatranscriptome) | ecosystem: Environmental > Aquatic > Freshwater > Lake... | reverse complement strand
TGAGCTCAAGCTCCGCGCAATTGCCATTTTTACTGTGAAATCGTTTAGGCCATTAACGCCATCCATGCGTTGGATGACGTATCAGGACTATTCGGACGTGACCAAAACGCGTCCGGAGAAGTCACTCGTGCACACCCGTAAGAAGACGGGTGGTCGTAACATGTATGGACGGGTCACGGCCCGTGCCCTTGGTGGTGGTCACAAGCAGAAGGTGCGAAACGTCGACTTTCGTCGAAACAAGTTTGGCATCGATGCGAAGGTCATCGCCGTGGAGTACGATCCGATACGCTCCGCCCGTCTGGCGCTCATCGAGTTCGTGGACAAGGAGCGCCGGTACATTATTTGCCCCGAAGGTCTGAAAGTGGGCGATACCGTGCGCAATGGTGCAGATGCCCCGCCGACGGTGGGCAATGCTCTGCCGCTCTCGGCCATCCCCATCGGCCTGACGGTTCACAATGTCGAGTTGGTTCCCGGCCAAGGTGCGCGAGTGGTGCGCTCGGCGGGTTCCGGCGCCACACTGATGTCCCGCGATGATGGGTACGCCCAGTTGCGGTTGCCTTCTGGCGAGATTCGCAAGTTCCATGATCGATGCCTGGCCACGGTCGGCCAAGTGGGCAACGCTCAATGGGAGAATGTCGTTCTCGGCAAGGCGGGCCGCAGTATTCATCGCGGACACCGCCCCATGAGCCGCGGTATGGCTCGTAACCCGGTCGACCATCCGAACGGTGGCGGACAGGGCAAATCCAAGGGTGGCGGTGGACGCCAGCATCTGACATCACCGTGGGGCTTGCTCGCCAAGGGGCAAAGAACCCGTAACCGCAAAAAGATTTCGAACCGTTTCATCCTTGTTCGTCGGGATGGTCGGCCGATGAAGCTCAAGTAAGATTATGGGTCGCTCGCTGAAAAAAGGTCCCTTTGTGGACCGTCATCTTACCACCAAGATCGAGAAGGCCAAGGCCGCCAAATCCAAGGCTCCGATCAAAACGTGGTCTCGTCGCTCAACGATCACGCCCGACTTTGTCGGACTGACGTTCAACGTGCACAACGGGAAAGTCTTTAACGCCGTGTTCGTGACTGAAAACATGGTGGGACACAAACTGGGTGAATTCAGTTACACCCGAACCTTCAAACGCCACGGTGCCCACACCGCCAAGGCGGAAGCGAAGTAGTTGGAGCATCCCATGGAAGTCCACGCCATTTACAAACGGTTTCGCATGCCCGCGCAAAAAGTGCGCGAGGTCGTGCGGCAAATCCAGGGCCTCAATGCCCAGCAAGCGCTGGCTGTATTGAAGTTCGTGCCGCGCAAATCCGCTCGCGCCGTCGCCAAGACCTTGGCTTCCGCGATTGCGAACGCCGAAAACAATCACCAAATCAAACCCGAGGGATTGCGCGTCAAGCTCGCCGTGGCTCAGACCGCCGGTTCCATGAAACGGTTTGTCCCCAAGGCTCGCGGTTCCGCTGGCCCCATCCTGAAACGCAGCTGCCACATCAAGATCGTCCTCACCGATCAGAATTGACCTATGGGCCAAAAGACCAATCCTATCGGACTTCGCATCCCCGTTACCCGCGACTGGCGGTCTAAGTGGTATGCGTCCAAGAAAGACTTCGGCGGTTTGCTCGCCGAAGACTATCGGATCCGCAGCATTCTCAAGAAGAAGCTCGAATCCGCTTCCGTTCCCAAAATCCAGATCGAACGCGCCGCCAATCGCTGCCGCGTCACCATCTTCACCGCCCGTCCCGGCGTTGTCATCGGCCGCAAGGGTGCGGAAATCGACAAGCTCAAGGAAGAGCTGGGCAAGCTCACCGGCAAGGAGATCTACGTCGACATCCAGGAAGTGAAGCAGCACGAGATCGACGCCCAATTGGTGGCCGAGAATGTCGCGCTTCAACTCGAACGCCGTATCAGCTTTCGCCGCGCCATGAAAAAGGCGGTTCAGATGGCCCGTGAAAACGGTGCCGAAGGTATTAAGATCCGCTGCGGTGGCCGTCTGGGTGGATCCGAAATCGCCCGTGTCGAAACCTACCATGAAGGACGGGTGCCATTGCACACCCTTCGTGCCAATATCGACTACGGATTCGCCGAAGCCCATACCGTGTATGGCAAGCTCGGAGTCAAGTGCTGGATTTGTCGGGGTGAAATGAAGCGCCCTGAAAAAGTCGAGCCCAAGAAAGCCGAGCCCATTGCCAAATAAGGGCCGCCACCACAACAACAACCATTTAGAAGAGACCTGACGTATGGCGTTAATGCCAGCCAGAGTAAAGTATCGGAAAATGCAGCGAGGCCACCGCACTGGCATCGCATCACGCTGCAACAGCGTGGCCTTCGGGGAGTATGGACTCCAAGCCCTCGAACGGTGCTGGCTCGATACCAAGCAAATCGAAGCGGCCCGCGTAGCGATCACTCGCTACATGAAGCGTCGCGGCAAGGTTTGGATCCGCATCTTTCCAGACAAGAGTTTCACCAAGAAACCCCTTGAAGTTCGAATGGGTACGGGCAAAGGCGGCGTCGAGTCATGGGTTGCCGTGATTCGCCCAGCCACCGTGCTGTTCGAGGTCGACGGTGTTCCCGAGGCGATGGCGCGCGAAGCCATGCGTCTTGCGGCCACCAAGTTGCCGATTTCAACCAAGTTCATTTCGCGCCATTTCATGGGCTAATCAGCCCTCCTGCGTATGCCGAAGAAGACCAACTTTAAGGAAATGACATCGGTGGAGTTGACGGCCAAAGGTGCCGAACTTCGCCAGGAGCTTTTCAACCTGCGGCTCCAACAGGCGACCGCCCGATTGGAAAAGCCCCACCGGATCCGCGAGATCCGTCGTGAAATCGCCCGTTGCGAAACCCAACTATCCCGAGCGCAGAACGCGGCCGCCAAGCCCGAAGGCGCCAAGAAATCTTGATCACTATGGCCGAGGAAACACTCAATCGCGGACACCGCAAAGAACGCGTGGGAGAAGTTGTCTCCGCAAAGATGCAGAAGACAATTGTCGTCCGCGTCGAACGCCGGTTTCAGCATCCCCAATTCAAGAAAATCGTGCGCACGTTCACTAAGTACTACGCTCACGATGAAAATCAGTCCGCCAAGGTTGGGGATCTGGTTGAAATTCAAGAAACCCGCCCCCTGTCTCGTCTCAAACGTTGGCGCCTGGTTCAGGTGCTTAACGCCGACGGCTCCGTGCGGACACCCGCCAAATAATTAGGCCCCGGAAAGACTATGCTTCAAATACGCTCCAGCCTGGATGTGGCCGATAATACTGGCGCCAAGGTCGCTTGGACCATCGGTGTGATCGGTCGCAATCAACGCTACGCCCGCATCGGCGACATCATCAAGGTCCACATCAAGGAGGCCGCTCCCGATGGCACCGTGAAAAAAGGCGAGGTTTGCACCGCCGTCGTCGTCCGAACCAAGGCTCCCGTGCGCCGCAGCGATGGCTCCGCCCTCCGCTTCGACCGCAACGCCGTGGTCATCATTAACGCAGAAGGTGAACCCAAAGGCACCCGCATCTTCGGGCCCGTCGCCCGTGAGTTGCGCGACCTCAAGTTCATGAAGATTATCTCACTCGCCCCTGAGGTCATCTAGGATCATTTTTGGTATGCGAAAGAAGTTTCATGTCAAACGCGACAACGAAGTTGTCGTCATCGCGGGTTCCGCCAAAGGTCGCCGTGGCAAGATTGCCCGGATCTTGACCAAGCGCGATGCCGTCGTGCTCGAAGCCACCGATGAGCGCGGCAAGGAAAAAGACGAAAAGAAGGCACTGATCAAACCAGTCCTTCATCATCTCCGCAAAAGCCAACAGCACCCTCAAGGGGGATTGCTCTGGCTCGAGGGGGCCATCAGCGTCAGCAATGTCATGCTCGTCGAGGAATTCGAGCGTCGTCAGGCCAAGAAGGGTGCCAAATCCGGCGCAGCAGCCAATTAACACCGTCACGGCTCACAGACATAGGCGTCCAAAGCCCCACCATCTAATTTCCACGGAAGAGTCCAAGCTATGAAGCCCCGTTTGCAGGTTAAGTACCTAGAGGAAGTCCGCCAAGCGCTCCAGCAGAAGCGCGGCTACAAGAACGTCCATCAGATTCCCAAGATGGACAAAATCGTGATCAACATGGGTGTTCGATCCGATCTCGAGAAAGTGGCCGTCGAAGACGCCGCTCGCGATCTGGGTGCCATCACCGGTCGCAAGGCCGTGATCACCAAGTCGAAACAAAGCGTCGCCAACTTCAAACTCCGCAAGGGACAACCTGTCGGATGCCGCGTCACTCTCCGCCGAGAAGTGATGTACGAGTTCTTCGACCGCCTGGTCGCTGCCGCTCTTCCCCGCGTTCGCGATTTCCGTGGCGTCAGCCCCCGCAAATTCGACGGTCGCGGCAATTACTCCATCGGTTTGCCCGAGCAAAGTCTCTTCCCAGAGATCGAACTCGACAAGGTCAAGCGAACCCAAGGAATGGACATCACCATCGTCACGACCGCCCCCACCGACGAAGAGGCTCGCGAGTTGCTGACACTCATGGGCATGCCGTTCTCCAAATAATTTCTAAATACTATGGCCACCAAAGCTTGGATCGCCCGCAATAAGCGCAAGGCTGAGACAGTCAAGAAGTATGCTGCCATTCGCGCCGACTTGAAGGCGAAGGGTGACTACGCCGGACTCTCGAAGCTCCCCAAAGACGCTTCCCCCGTCCGTGTCGTCAACCGCTGCAAACTCAGCGGACGCCGCCGCGGTTTCATTCGGAAGTACGGCGTGAGCCGTCTGACCTTCCGCGAACTCGCGCTCAACGGCCTGATCCCTGGCGTGACCAAGGCCAGCTGGTAACCCGAAATAGGTCCAATTTTTTGCCACAATGATTTCCGATCCGATTAGCGACATGTTGACGCGGATTCGCAACGCCGGCATGGCGATGCATCCCACGGTGACGATGCCTTACTCCAAGATGAAAGGCGCCATCGCCGAGATTCTGAAGCGTGAAGGTTATGTCTCCGACACGAAGGTTGAGGGTGACAAGCTCAAGACCCTGACCTTGACCTTGAAGTATCAAGGACGAAAGCCCGTCATTGTTGGCTCGAAGATGACCAGTACGCCCGGTTTGCGGCGCTACGTGAATTCGAGCGAAGTGCCCCAGGTCCTCGGTGGCATGGGCGTCGCGGTCTTGACGACCTCTCGCGGTCTGATGACCGGTACCCAAGCCCGCAAGGAAAATGTGGGCGGCGAACTGTTGTTCTACATCTGGTAAGGAATTTTTATGTCACGAATTGGTAAGTCCCCGGTGCCCATCCCGGCCAAAGTGAAGGTGGCAATCACCGGAAACCTGGTTTCCGCTGAAGGCCCCAAGGGCAAGTTGGATCTCACCCTCCCGCGCCTCACGGTTGCGGAGGTCAAGGGCAGCGAAGTGGTGGTCACCCGATCTTCGGACATCGCCGAAGCTCGTGCGATGCACGGTCTTGCCCGAGCACTGGTCAATAACCTCGTCAAGGGTGTGAGCGAAGGCTTCACCAAGAAGTTGGAGATCCAAGGTGTCGGCTTCAAGGCCAGCATCAAGGGCACCAGCATCGACATGGTTCTCGGGTTCAGCCATCCCATCCTTTACCCCATCCCTGCTGGGATCAAGGTAACGGTTGAGGAGAACACCAAGATCACCATCGAGGGTGCGGATCGCCAAGTCGTGGGTCGCGTGGCCGCCGAGTTGCGCAGTTATTATCCGCCGGAGCCCTACAAGGGCAAGGGTGTGCGGTATGCCGGCGAACATGTTGTTCGCAAGGAAGGCAAGACCGTCCAATAAGGTTCTGGCTAGAACGAATCAAGAACGTCCAAATGAGAGCGGAAAAAAAGAACGAACTGGCTCAGAAACGCCGATGGCGTCTGCGCAAGAAGGTGATTGGTACGGCCGAACGCCCGCGAATGAGCGTCAAGTTCAGCGGTCAACACGTCTACGTACAATTCATCGACGACTCTGTCGGTCGCACTCTGGCTGCGGTGAGTACCCGCGACAAGAATGCCACCCCCGCGACCAAGGGAGCCAATGTGGCTTCTGCGGTCGAAACCGGTAAGCGCGCGGCACAAGCTGCCCAAGGCGCTCAAATTCAAGCGGTCGTTTTCGATCGCAGCGGTGCGCGCTTCCACGGCAAGGTCAAGGCCTTGGCGGATGCCGCTCGCGAAGCCGGTCTTAAATTCTAACTTTTGGAGGAAAGCATTGTGGCTGAAGAAAACGCACCTGAAGTAACAAAAGCACCGTTGCCCGCACCGACTCCGGCTCCCCAGAGCCACGAAGGTGGCTACGGAGACCGTTCTCGTGAACGCGGCCGTGGTCGCCGTCGCGATCGCGACAACAACGACAATGACGACAAGCGCGATGATTTGGTCGAGAAAGTCGTCTACATCAATCGCTCCGCCAAGGTAGTCAAAGGTGGACGTCGTTTCAGCTTTAGCGCTCTCGTCGTAGTTGGCGATCGCAAAGGCCGCGTTGGAATCGGCTTGGGCAAAGGTGCCGAAGTCAGCGATGCCATCAAAAAGGGTGGCGAGTTCGCCAAAGGCCAACTTCTTCAAGTCGCCCTCAACAACAACACGATTCCCCATCAGGTCTTGTCCTCGTTTGGTGGCGCCACGGTTTTGCTCCGTCCGGCCTCCCCCGGTACCGGCTTGATCTGTGGAAAGACCGTTCGTTCCGTCGTCGAAAGCGTCGGTGTGAAAGATTTGCTCAGCAAGTCGCTGGGATCCAAGAATGCTGCCAACGTGGCCAAAGCCACATTGAAGGCTCTGATGCAGCTCCGTCGCCGTGAAGACATCTTCAAGGCTCGCGGCATTGAACAGCGTCTGAAGAAAGCCGCCTGATATGCGATTACACAATCTCAGTCCTCGTCCTGGTTCGACTCACCGCCGCAAACGTCTCGGTATCGGTGAATCCAGTGGTCACGGAAAAACGTCTGGACGCGGTGGCAAAGGCCAAACCGCCCGCTCTGGCTCCTCGATCCGTATCGGCTTCGAGGGCGGTCAGATGCCCCTGATCCGTCGTATTCCTAAGCGCGGCTTCAACAATGCGCTGTTCACTACCGTCTACAACCCGGTGAATCTGTCGGACCTTAACACGTTCGACGAAGGAACCACTGTCGACGAAGCCACGCTGCGCAAGGCGGGCTATGCCAACGGTAAGTCTGCTGGCATCAAGATTCTCGGCCGAGGCAAGTTGGAGAAGCGTTTGACCGTGGTCGCCAGCGCTTTCAGCAAGTCAGCTCGCGAAGCTATTGAAAAACTGGGTGGCAAGGTCGAGTTGACCGCCAAGCCCACTGCCTAACGCACCCTACACGTCATGCTGACGCGCATATTTCAAACCTTCGCCAACTGCTTCAAGATTCCTGAGCTCAGGCAACGGATCATTTTCACGGCACTGTTGCTGGGGGTTGCGCGTCTCATCGCGTTGGTCCCCATTCCGGGTCTCGATGGCGCTGCCCTCCAGGCCTTCTTAGAAGATAAAGCCCAGACTTCCGGCGGGAACACGGGCGCTGTCGGTTATTTCTCGATGTTCACCGGCGGCGCCTTGGAAAAGTGCGCGGTTGGTTCCTTGGGAATCATGCCGTACATCTCCGCCACCATCATCATCCAACTGCTCTCTGCGGTCATTCCGGGACTGAGCAAGTTGACACGTGAAGAAGGAGGGCGAGCCAAGGTCATCGCGTACGGCCGATACCTCACCGTGGCTTTGTGTCTGATTCAAGGCACCATCATGGCTTTGGGTTGGGAGAATCCCGGGCAGACCTTCCAATTCGAAGGGAAGTTGGTGACGATTGAGAACCTCTGGATTTACCGGTTCCAGACGGTAGTGATTCTTACCACGGGAACCTTGCTGCTCATGTGGTTAGGTGAACAGATCACCGAGCGGGGAGTGGGGAATGGTGTCTCGCTCGTCATCACCGTGGGTATTTTGGCCCGCTTACCGATCGCGATTCGTTCCTTGTGGACCATGTTCGTCCCGGCGGACGCCGTGAATCGTCAGTACCAATGGACCCATGGAGCTCTGCTACTGATTCTGCTGGTGGTTGTGGTGGCTGGTGTGATCATGGTGACTCAGGGGACCCGCAAAATTCCGGTCCAGTACGCTCAGCGAGCGGTGGGTCGCAAGGTCTTTCAGGGTGGGAGTCAGTTCATGCCGCTCCGCGTCAATTATGCGGGAGTCATGCCGGTGATCTTTGCCCAGGCAATCCTGATGTTTCCCGGGATGGTGTTTGAGAAACTCGGTTCCCTCTGGAAAGTACAGATTTTGACAGACATTGGTAACGCTGTCGGTCGTGAGCATGGGTTGATCTATGTCACGCTCTACTCGCTGATGATCCTGTTCTTCTCCTACTTCTGGGTCGCCACCCAGTTCAATGAACTGCAGGTGGCGGACGATCTGAAGAAGCATGGGGGTTACATACCGGGCGTTCGACCGGGTGTTGCGACCAGTGATTTCCTGCATAACACCATGAGCCGGATTACGTTGGCGGGTGCTGTGTTCTTGGTCTTGATCGCGGTGATCCCGATCTTGCTCAACATGTGGTTGAAGATGGATTACAACGTGGCGCAGTTTTTTGGTGGTACGTCTCTGCTGATCAGTGTCGGTGTTCTTCTGGACACCATGCGACAGATGGAGTCCCACCTGCTGATGCGCCAGTACGACGGGTTCCTCCAGAAGGGGCGTGTCAAGGGTCGCTATTAACGCGATCTCAGGATTTAGACTGTTCTTTTAAAACTCAGAAGCGGTGCAATGACCGAGTGTGTGATCCGAGATAAACACCTCAAGGGATAACCGATCACACGATCCAACGATGTCACGATCCAACATCAAAACGCCCGACGAAGTGGTGGCGATGCGAGAAGCTGGGAAACTGGCGGCTCAGGTGTTGAGAGAAGGGGCCGCCTTGGTGGTTCCTGGGGTACGGACCGGAGAAGTGGATCGTGAAATTGGTAAAAGGATACAAGGTTACGGTGGCGTTAGTGCGTTTTACCGTTATCGTGGATTTCCTGGCCAATGTTGCATTTCGATCAACGAAGCGATTATTCACGGCATTGGCAGTGAACGGGTCCTGAAATTTGGGGACCTGGTGAAGCTGGATGTCGGGGTGAGGTACAATGGGTTCATTGGCGATGTAGCGATGACAGTGGCTTGTGGTGGATGTTCACCAAAATCGCAAAAGCTGATGGATGTTACGATTGCGTCGTTGTATCGTGGAATTTCGGCTGCGCGAGCGGGAAACACGTTGAATGATATTGGGCGTGCCGTGCAGCAGTTGGTGGAAGAGAATGGTCTGGGAGTTGTTCGTGAATTTTGCGGACACGGTGTTGGCCGCAATGTTCATGAAGAGCCTCAGGTTCCGAACTATGTGGATCCCGAACGGGGTCATCGGAAATTGCGCAGTGGGATGACCATTGCAATTGAGCCGATGGTGACGGAAGGGAACCCGGCAGTTGAGCTTTTGAGTGATAAGTGGACGGTTGTCACGCGTGATGGGAAACTATCCGCGCATTTCGAACACACAGTGCTCGTCACGGATGGCGAGCCCGAAATATTGACAAGAGACAGTTTGCCGCCTCTTTATTGAGTGGCGGTCCAGAAACAGCGGAGTTTGACGGAAAATGAAAGTGCGAGCCTCAGTTAAGAAGCTTTGCGAGAACTGCAAGATTGTTCGCCGCAAAGGTGTAATCCGTGTGATCTGTTCCAACGCGCGCCACAAGCAGCGCCAAGGCTGAGCCATATACCGACCAAGGATAGATATGCCACGAATTTTGGGTGTCGACATTCCAGGCGATAAGCGCATTGATATTGCGCTTCGCTATATCTACGGGATTGGACCCGTGAACGCGAAAGAGGTGCTGGCTCGTGCCGGTATTGACGCAGCGATTCGCGCCAAGAACCTGAACGAGCAGCAAGTTTCCCAGATCGTGCATGCGATCCAGGAAGGCAAGTACGTCATTGAGGGCGACTTGCGCCGAGAAATCGGTCTGAATCTCAAGCGCCTTCAGGCCATTAAATCCTATCGTGGATACCGGCACCTTCGCGGTCTGCCTGTCCGCGGTCAACGCACTGGCACCAATGCCCGTACCCGCAAGGGTCCGCGCAAGACGGTCGGCGTGCAACGCAACCCGAATGCCAAGGCCGGCGTCCATTGATCTGTAACCTTTAGAATTGTATGGCTGACGAAACCAAGCCGAAGAAAACCTCGGCAAAGAAAGAAGGCGACGAAGTGGCTCCGGCTGCTGGCGCCCCCGCTGCGGAGAAGCCTGCGAAGGCCCGCAAGGCTCCCGATGCTGCCGCCGCTGCCCCCGCCGCTCCGGCTGCGGGCGCTCCTGCCGCCGCTGCTCCTGGCACCGTGGCTGCCACCGCTCCCACTGCCGCTGAGTTGCTGGGTGAAGATCCCAAGGCGACCAAAATCATCAAGGCCAAGGGAGCCAAGAACATCGCCAGTGGCGTTGCCTACATTCTGGCCACCTTCAACAACACTCAAGTTTCGATCACGGATGCCCAAGGCAATGTGATCGGATGGAGTACCGCCGGTCGGGTCGGATTCAAAGGTTCCCGCAAGAGCACCGCGTTTGCTGCCCAGCAGGCGGCTCAGGACGCCGCCCGCCAAGCCATGTCCCACGGCATGCGCGAAGTCGAGGTTCGCGTCAATGGACCTGGTTCCGGCCGCGAGTCCGCCATTCGGGCTCTTCAGGCGATCGGAATGGAGATCACTTCCATCAAGGACATTACTCCCATTCCGCACAATGGATGCCGTCCTCGGAAGAAGCGGCGCGTTTAATCAACATTACAGGAATTTATCTAACCGGGTATGGCTCGTTATACTGGACCACGTGTTCGCATCAGTCGCCGCCTTGGAGTGCCGATCTTCGGCAATTCCAAGTATCTTGAACGCCGCAGTTACCCCCCTGGGGTACACGGCCCCAAGTCGCGGCGCAAGCAGACCGACTACGGCGTCGGCCTGATTGAGAAGCAGAAGCTGCGTTATTATTACGGATTGCAGGAACGTCAGTTCCGGAGCGTTTACGAACGTGCGTTGCGCATGCGCGGCGTCACGGGCGAGAAAATGCTCCAAATCCTTGAGACCCGACTTGATAACTTGGTTTATCACGCCGGATTCGCCCTCACCCGCCCGGCTGCCCGTCAAATGGTCAATCACGGCCATGTGAAGGTCAACGGCCGCAAGGTCAGCATCGCCAGCTTTGCTGTGCGTGTGAATGACGTCATCGAGGTGAAGGATCATCCCAAGGCCAAAACCCTCGCGCAAAAGAACCTCGAAGGTTCCACTGCCCGGGTCGTGCCTGACTGGATGACCGTGAATCGCGACCAACTCCGTGCGACCTTGTTGCGCGTGCCCTCCCGCGAGGAAATCCAACCGATTGCCAACGAGCAATTGATCGTCGAGTTTTACTCCCGCTAGTGAAAACGCCGCGCAAGCGGCAATCCCTTGCAATTATATGGAGCGCCTCTCCGGTGCGGGAGTATTCCCGGAGAGTGTGCTCAGTTTACAATTGCCCCTGTAGATTATGCCTGTTCGTTTAGGACGTTTCGAAATGCCGAAGCGGTTGGCCAAGGATGAATCCACGGCCACCGACACCTACGCCAAGTTTGTTGCTGAACCCTTTGAAACGGGTTTCGGTCACACGGTTGGTAATTCCTTGCGCCGCGTGCTGCTTTCCTCCCTGGAAGGTGCTGCCATTACCTCTGTCAAGATCGACGGGGCAATGCATGAATTCACCACAGTCGAAGGCGTCGTGGAGGACGTGACCGATATCGTGTTGAATTTGAAGCGGATCAAGTTCAAGGCCCATTCACGTGATCCCCAGACCTTGTTGTTGTCGGTGACCAAGGAGGGTGTGGTGACCGCCGCTGATATTCAACTGAACCAGAATATCGAGTTGGTGAACCCCAATCAGGTCATCTGCACGCTGGACAAGAAGAAGAAGCTGGAGATGGAACTTGAAGTGAAGGTGGGCCGTGGGTTCTGTCCTGGCGATGAAAACAAGAAGCCCGATCAACCGATCGGTGTGATCGCCATCGATTCCTTGTTTTCTCCGGTCAGTCGTGTGCGATACAGCGTGGAAGCCGCGCGTGTTGGACAACGAACGGACTATGACAAGCTGAACGTGGAGATCTGGACAGACGGCCGGATTTCCCCTGACGACGCCCTCACTCAGGCGTCTGCTATTCTCCAACATCATCTCGATGTGTTCGTCGGTTACGACAAGAACGCGGTCGAGTTCGAGGAAGAGATTCGTCCCCAAGACGACGAGAAGGCGAAGCTTCGCAAACTTCTCAACATGTCGGTCAACGAAATTGAGCTCAGTGTTCGTGCTGCTAACTGCCTCAACAACGCCAATATCACCACGGTGGGTCAGTTGGCGATGAAGACGGAGCAGGAGATGCTGAAGTACCGCAATTTCGGAAAGAAATCCCTCAACGAAATCAAAGAGAAGCTCGCAGGACTGGGGTTGACCCTCGGGATGAACCTCGATCCATCCCTGCTCGAGCCAGCACCTGAAGCAATCAAGCTTTAACCTTTCATATGCGTCACCTTAAAAGCGGCAGCAAACTCGGGCGCAAGGCGGACCACCGCAATGCGATGCTCGCGAATCTGGCTGCCAGCGTCATCAAACATAAGCGGGTCACCACGACGATTTCCAAGGCCAAGGCCGTTCGTCCCGTGGTCGAGAAACTGATCACGCTCGGTCGTCATGCCATCGGGGCATCGAAGGCGGACAACGTGCATCTTCGCCGTCTGGCTGCCGCCAAACTGCGTCAGCAACCGCGCTCTCACTTCAAGGGCACTCCCACCCAGAAGGGTGCGGAACTGCGCAAGGCCTGGCGTGATAATCACGACGTGGTCCATATCTTGTTTGACAAGATTGCCCCTGTATTCAAGGACCGTCCGGGTGGCTATACCCGTATCGTCCGCATCGGCCAACGCCCCGGCGACGCCAGCATGGAAGCCATCCTTGAGTTGGTGGAATTGCCCGTTGCCGCCGCTGCCGAAGCGACCCCGGCCCCTGCCGCCGCCGCC
>Ga0007756_10119235_pt1 | contig 13120 bp, 1 predicted proteins | sample LauGreSu1BDMLBDD_FD_61639 | JGI IMG/M metagenome (GOLD analysis project Ga0007756, IMG submission 61639) | Metatranscriptome of freshwater lake microbial communities from Lake Michigan, USA - Su13.BD.MLB.DD (Metagenome Metatranscriptome) | ecosystem: Environmental > Aquatic > Freshwater > Lake... | reverse complement strand
CTTTATTGGTTTTTCCTTTCTAGGAGAGCTCATTGATATCTCACTCACCTGCAAAGGTCTGTGTCAAATCGTACTCCCCTTCCCTTTTCATTCATAATCAACATCTAACATGATGATTAAGACAGTTTTACTTTGCGTCATCGCCATGATGGCCAGCGTCAGCGCCGCTCCCAATCTCTTGAAGGAAGCCGTCCAAGTGCGTTACGTTGGCTACGTCGTTCCGAACGGAGTGACATCAGGAGACACCCCCGCGTATTCGCCCGCCCCTGCGATTCCTCTCGGCCTTGTTGCCGGACAGGACGCACGTCTCCGAGTCACGATGACCGTGTTGAAGGCCAGCAAGTGGTCCAACGTCCTTTTCAACGCCTCCGCCGGATCTGCCAAGGTCCGCATCATTCCCGCATTCAGCAGCCGTGGATCCTCCGGCACCCGTCTTCGTTGCAACAACCACGGTACGGATTACTGGCAGGAGTTCTGGGGCATGTCCTCCTCCAAGTACATCTTCGGGCACAACCTCGTGACCCAAGGTTTCGTGACATTCACAGTTCCCCCCTTCCCATGGCGTGCGTGTATCCAAACCACATCCGTGTACCGCAACACGACGTTCCGTAACGCAACCAACCCCTCCGTGACGTACAATTTCTGGCGTCCACGCCGTGTTATTCGTGACCGCTTCGTCGTTGTGAACACGTCATCCTTTGGTGGTGACAACGAAAACGGTGTCTGGTCCGAATTGTCCAACATGGATTCCGTCGTCCAAACCGTCAACGCTTCCGCCCGCTACGTGTGGACGTCATCCTCGAACATGTATGCTGGTGATAACGGTTACATCAAGATCGTCCAAAACGGCTACCAACATGACTTTTTCATTTCCCTCCCATCCCAATTGTACGAAGATATCGTCAAGCTTGTACCTGCCGGTTTCCCCTGCACGTACGAGAAGCCACACCAAAAGGATTACTGCGGCTCCAACCGCTTCACGGTACGAGGCCGCATGATCGACACGTGTGCGAAGGAAGGTTCCATCCAACACGGTATTCCTGTGATGGGTTCCAACCAGTACAACCCATACGGTCAAGCAGCATGGACCGCAACCCGTCAGTTGACCTTCGATTTGATGAAAGGAGGTGAAAACTTGGTGGCATACTTTGAACTCCCGGCTGCAGGCAACTACGATGTTTGCTTCTCCCCCAAGGCACGCCGCCAGAACGCCCTCGTTGTGTTGAACGCCACCATCCCAATCTTCCAAAAGATCTTCAAGTCAGACACGACATGCGCCAGCGCAAGTGTTACTTCTCAAATCCTCAAGTGTAACCCAACGACCCGCTTGGTGATTGCTGCCAAGGCTGACTCCCTCCGCTGGTCTACTCCTCACATCTACCCTGGCACGTGGGGTGCGATCCGTGTGTACCACTCTTCTAGCTCCGCTGTATTGAACACCAACCCCGCCACATTGTGGGACTTGTCTAGCACCCGCGAGTACTTCACGACCACCGGTGGTGACCAACTCCGCCTTGTTCCTACATCTGCATGGACCACGACGGCCATCACCTACGGACGTTTGTACAAGGATTCGAACGGCAACACCTACAAGACCGTTGGTCTCCGCTCTCGCTCTTTGACGGTCACCTCTTCAAAGAATCGCTACGCCGAGTACAGCCGCATCTCTTCCACGGGCTCTTCGTACTCCACATTTGGTGCTACTGGTGATGCGCTCGTCCAAACCCAAATGGAAACCCCCGACCAAGGCACGTCTATGACGTTGTCCTCTTCTGGTGGTGGTGGTTGCTGGAACTACTACTACACAAACTACGGTAACTACGGCAAGGGCCTGAACGGTATCTCATCCTCCATGAACTCTGCTTCTTACTGCTGTTCTGTGTCGAACACATACTGCAGCCAAGCTGGAGGTACGGGTTGTTCCATGTCCGATACCGATAACGACGGTGTGACCTCATCCGCCGATCTTGGTGCTGATCCACGCACCAACACGTTTGCGTGGACACACAACAGTGCCGCCGCAAGCGAAGCCTGGGCCTACATTCGTTTCCCCATCGGTGGTCGCTGGAACGTCTGCTATCGCCAAGCCGGTACTGAGAACTGGCGTATCATCACAGCTGCAACTGGTTCCGTCAACTACTTCGACGCCTTGAACTACAAACGCCTCAATTACACGTACCATGTGAATGACAGTCAAGCCACAACCTGGGGCCCCGTGTACGTTCGTGACCCACAAAAGACCTTGACGACCTTGAACTTGAACTACTTCGGCTCTTCGGACACCGTCGTGGGCTCCGCCGTAAAGCTCGTCCAATACACAGCCAGCTGCTACACGGATGCTGGTGCCACTGAAACGTACGACCCCAAGCCCGGTCTTGCAGAGTGCGAAGTTGGTTTCTGTTCTGGCTCCTCCTCCTGCTCCGGATGCACTGGACAATCCGATGACAGCTCAACGGCTCGCTGGGAGATTGTCTTCTACATCCGCATGCCTACCCAATTGACCACCGGTTACTACCGTGTTTGCTTCAAGAACGGTGCCCAAAACTGGATGCAAATCCAAGACCCCAAGTACATCAAACACACGTACATGACAAGCCCCTGGAAGTTCAACACCCGCCCCGCGCCTCAACTTGATTTCTCCCTTCAGGACTGGCGCGAAGGCACCTGGGGTAAGGTTCTCCTCCGCCGTCTCGCAAATCCCAACACACAAGCGTTCAACATTGACCCCAACAACCGTTTCGGCTCTGGTGACGTCGTCCGTTTCGTTCAAAACCGCACAGACCGTGGTGTACCCGCCCGCTGTGATATCACCTGGGGTGCCACTGCTGGTGAATTCCTCTTGCAGAACTTCAACCCCGTGAGGGCATCTTGGAACTTGGGAGCGTACTGCTTGTCCACGACCAACTCCGCGCCCACATCCCGATGCTACACCGGCAAGGTTAGCCCAAGCGACTCGATTGCCACGGACTACGTCGGTACTTACCCTTACACGAACTTGGATTCCACCGCCGACGGTTCGTACTTGTCCGACCCCGCCGTTGATGGTGCCGTCGCATTCATCACGATCCCTCCTAAGCTGACCGCGACCAATGCAGGTTACCGCATGTGCTACAAGCCCCAAGCAAGCAACTGGATTGAAATCCCCAAGCTGTGGAGCGGAGCACCGAACCCGTTTGTTGTCATCACCAAGCCCTTGTACACTGCATCCGTCACTGGTACTGTCTCAGGCACCATCTACGCCGGTCAATACGGATACATCACCATTGCCGGAGGCTCCATCGATCTTGATGCTGACTTGGTGAAGCTTGTCCTCGACTCTGCTGGTGGTTGTGATCGCCCTGCTGCTGGTACCTTGACCCCTGGTAACTCATACGTATCGTTCTCGTGGCGTAAGAAGTCGTCTGGTATATGGACTGAAGCCGCCCGCGGTGGTCAAGCATTCGTCAAGTCTGCGACCCCGTCAGCTGCTTCCGCGACCCTTGGTAGCCGCAGTACGACGACCAGCGCTCGTGCATACATCACGTTCCCCACCGTTGCTGGTTTGACCGCTGTGACGACTACTTACAAGATTTGCTACATGTCTCGCCCCAGCACCGCTGGTGACATCGACACGATGAACTGGCACAACCTTGGCTCCGTCGGCGTATACTCCCCCGGTATTGCCTTCACCGCTGAAAACCAACCGTACAACGGCGCTGTCTTGGGTGTCCGCTTGGTAACGGGTGGCACGTTGAACTTCAACACTTTGCCCGGAGGTGACTCCGCCAAGATCGTCAGCCTTACAGCTCCTTGCTACGGACTTGAACTTGCCAGCGCTGACCGTCCGAACGGCATCTTGTCTCGCCACGTTGGCCAAGAATACTCTGCAACCGAACTTGGACTTTCATCTGACAACACGACACTTCTTGAGAACGGTAACGACGACTTGGGTGACTCAAACCTCGCTTCAACATCTACCGCACGCTTTGAGACCACATTGCCTTGGACGACGTCGCGCACGTACTACAAGGTCTGCTACAAGCCACGTGGCTTGCCTTGGATGGAACTGAACCAAGCACCCTTGGCCCAGCAAGTTTACGCCCTCGGTTCCGACAACTTGTACTCGTTCGATGCCGGTTTGAGCACGTACACGATCGCCAGTACCATCATCGGTGTGACCCCATTCACGGGTGCCGTTTACGCGACGGGTGTTTCGTACACAAGCACGTTGGTTGGTGGTGCCGCCACCGCATCCGTTGGTACGTCCAACTCATCCTACTTCTACGTTTCCTTCCAAACCAGTGTGGGTGATTGGGCCAACTATGCCACCGACACGTTCAAGTTGATTTTGTACGCTGACGAAGTCGTCCGTGGTACGTATGCCAATGTTCCTCGCATCAACTGCCGTGCACCCGGTGTCCTCTCCGTGAACCCTGGCACTGGATCTGTCGCCAGCGGACCCACCAAGCCCTCCTTCGCTGTCAACCTCCCCACTCGCGGAGGTCGTTACCTGTTGTGCTACCGCAAGACTGGATTGGATGCATGGATCAAGTTGGAGCCCGACTCCACGGCCGCCGCCGCGTCATTGACGAATCCTTTCCGCGTCATTCCCAATTCCTTGTCCTTTGCCTACAGCAAAGCCACAGGTAATTTCTCGGTCACGGATCTGTTCTCGACTCTGTACAACTCCAAGGAAACAGCCATGGCATCCGTGAACTCAAACGACAAGATCTACATTGTGAACGCGAGCGATGCTTGTGGTCTTGCGCACGGATTCGCCTGGGACCCCAAGGCCCCCACCGCGACAACGTCTTTGAACAACAACATTGACAACGCCCCAAAGGCATTGATTGGCTCCTCAAACGTCTCCCAACAAGTTGGATTGACGTTGCCCACGAACGCCGGCTGGTACAAACTTTGCTACAAGCGTACCGCCACCAAGACGATGGCCACCGCCTCAACGGACACGACTCCTCAACCCTACACCCCCGTCAACTGGTACCAAATCAACAACGCTGGTGAGCTCACGGACGGTGGTAACACGGCTTTCTTCGTGACTGCCAAGGCCAGCAAGTTGCGCATTGAAGGATGCCCCCGTTACAACGCCTCCCGCCCTCTCCGCACTGGTCAACCCGTCGACATCACCGTCTCCGTTTTGGACGCCCAGAACAACGTCCTCCCCTTCTCCATCGGAACATGGTCATACTTGGTCACTGCCGTTGCGGATGCGAACGGATTCGCTTTGTCTAACATCGCCGGTACGTGCCGTGCTGCTTTCGCCCCACAATACGGCTGGGATTCCTTCAACTTGCGTCAATGGACATCCCAAGGTCAGGTTACGTTCTCACTCGCCATCTTGAGCGGATGCCCCACGGGTGGTTGCGCCATCACATTCAGCGCCAGCGACAGTATTAAGGCCCCTGGTGGCACGAACGCCTTGTTGGAACCCACGAAGTGCACGTTGTCTGTCCGCACGACCTCCGTGAACACCATGTCCGTGTGGGAAGGTGTTTCCACATGCCGTTTGGACGACACCTGCCCCGTTCGCATCGCCGTGTTCTGGACCGATGGAGGTCTCGCACACACCGCAACTGACGACGTTCAAATGAGTGCAAGCGGTATTTCTGGTTTGACGTTGAAGGTCAACGGTATTGCCGTCACAGACACGACCTCGGTCAAGGTTGGCTCGTTGGTCTCTGGTTACTTCTTGGCGAACGCGCAATTCGATGTGTCTTCCGGATCATTGTTCACCGCCAACGCCGCCGTCACATTGAAATTCAATGCTGGTGGCAAGAACGCCAGCTTTGTGATGACCGTGATCCGCCCTGTTGCCACCAAGTTGTACGTTGTCGACTTCTACCCTGAGGATGTCCAAGTTACCGGCTTGTCCGACACTGACAAATTCGTCCGTCCGTTCCTCGTTCCCACGTGGGAGCCCACCGATTCTTATTTCACGGGCATCGTATCACCTCCAAGCACGACAGCTACGGGTAAGTCCGCCCTCGTCGCTGGATCTGGCTACCACATGGTCGCCATGCAAGTGTACACCGCTGTCTTGCGCCCCGTGGATGCCGAAGGCCGCTTCATCGACAAGGTTGCCTTGTTGGATCCCACCAAGCCCACGATCACCATCACCAACACCGATAGCACATTCACTGGTAACCGCATCTTGAAGTCTTGCGATACTGACGAAGTTTGTGACACCGCATTCAGTGGAGTGCAAATGTCCGCCACCAAGCAAAAGATTTCCTTCCGCTTGAAGAACAGCATTGGCTGCACCACCACTACACCCTGCACCCTCACGTTCAAGATGGATGGCAACGACATTGGTACATCCATCACAACACCTGTCCGCAGCTTGGCCACGAACTTGCGTGTTACGTGCTGGTTGAACACAGCCACAACGGAAGCTGCCTTGGGCAGTGGTACAGTCGGTTCTTGCCCTTCAACGACGGTCGAGAAAGGCTGGGCCTTGAAGATTGAAGCCATCGACGCCAACAACCGTGTTGACGAATACTTCGAAGGAAACGCACTTCCCCTCCTCGTTGGAGGCACTGGCTTGACCACTGACCGCGGCATCAACATCACCACCGTTTCTCGCTTGACTGCTGCCACCACATCCGCGACGATCGGTCCCACCGCCTTTGCGAAAGGTATTGCTTTCATCTTTGGCTTGACATACACGAAGCCTTGCTTGACTGGATGCAGCCTCCAAATTGTTACGGACTGGGGTGCGGCAATCGCCAACTTGGGTTCCGCTGTTGTCACTCCCTCAACTGTCAAGTTGTCTTGCTCTTTGGACACCCAATTGTATGCATGCGTCGTAAACTCCGACGGTAACTGCGAATCCATCAGCGGGTACTTCAGCTACGACTCTTCTGTCGCCGATAACAACAAGGTTTCCTTGATCTACAAGGACACGACCGTGTGCGCGAGCGTGTCTGCCGTCAATGCTGACGGAACCCGCACCTTGTACGAAACCAACTGGGTGATGTACTGGGCTCAAGCTTTGCCCGTGAGTGGTACCACCGTGAACGCCGTCACAATCTCAGACGCGGGTAACTCCCCAACACGTGTCAAGGCTATGGCCCGCAGTGGCGTATCATTCTGTTTCAAGGTTTCCAGTGCATCCACGAAGGCCAACTTCCGCATTCGCTTCGCTGCTCAACGCTTCAACGATGCCAACTACTGGTCCAAGGGCACGAATGGTGAGTGCAACCTCGGCACCTTCACGTACTGGGGTAAGAAACACGTTGCCAACCTTGCCTTGACGAAGGTCGCTGACCCCATCACCGCCCTTACTACGTTGCCTTCCTCTTCTGCTTCCCTCTTCGCCCAACGCGCTGATGCCGAGAAGACCGTCCTTGGAACGACGTTGTCCTTCGGTATCCTCGATCACTACGGCAACAGCATTGCTCCGGCCGATGTGGACAGCACGCAAACAGCCAACCAAGTTGTTATCTCTGCTTGCAGCCTCGATGACACCGGTAAGAAGCTCGCGTCATCCTGTACAGCCAGCTCCGTTGACTCGACCAGCAACATCGCCATGAGCACGCCCTCTGCTGCCAACCAAAAGGAAGGTGGTGTTTTGAAGGTCACCTTGGGCACCACAGTCGCCATCGCCATTACTGGTGATACCATCACGTACCCTGTTACCCTTGATCGCTGGTGTTTGGGTTGCTACTTGACCTTCAAGGTTAAGACGGCAACGGGTGACTACAAAACGAAGTTCCCCGGTACAACCGACAACATCCCCACAGCCCGCGTCACGTGGTTCGTCGTCATTCACAATGCCATTGAGAACCGTCTTCTCGCCTTCCGTGTCGACTCTTCCCCCTGGAACTACTGGCAGAAGTGGGACACGTCCTCATCCAGCCCCTCCGCAAGCAAGGGATCCGTTGTTTTGTTCAAGGACACGTGCTTCACGACTGATAAGACCACTTGCTCCCCCGTGGAGACATGGTTCCAACCCACCGTGTGCGACGAACAAACCGTTGGCACTGCCCACCGCATTGCTGGTAGCCTCTCTGGTTCCGCCATCCAAGCCTACGTCGTGTCTGCGACATCAACCTCCGGTGCAGTGACATCCAGCACAATCGAACCCACTTGCAACAACGGTGACTGCAGCACAATCGCCAACGTGATTGGTCAAGTCGACATCTTGAACTCCTACACGATTTCTTTGGATATTGGCCAACAAGTTTTGCAATGCTCTGGCACTGCATGCACCGATGACATGACCGTCAAGCCCAAGCAGGCCCTCTCGGCATTGGGAGCCACCGCCATCGACGCTGCACGCAAGTTCGCCACTGGTTTGGCCTTCTCCTCCTCAAGCTTCGTTGTTTCTGGTGTATACCCCAGCAACTACTACCAACAATCGTCCAGCAAGCTTGTCAAGACGGAGACCCCATCCTATGCCAGCAAGTTGACCATCACCGCTGACAGCAACTCCACTGGTGTCAAACTTCCCGACGCGATGACGACAGGAAGCTACAACTTTGTTTTCAAGGGTCCCAAGATCGCTGAACGTTTTGCTGTGAAGGCAACCGCCGGTGAAAGCAAGTGCCCCGTGAAGCCGACCTACGCTTGCGTCGGTTCCGCAACTGACTGCGCGTACACTGGTTACCAACGGTCTGCCGTCTTGGACTCCATCGCCTACAAGTACGCGTACGTTGCTGGTGACAGCGGTTCGATTGTCCCGATTGGCACACCCGTTCCCATCACCGTTCAAGTCGAAGATGGCAACAGCGTCCGTGTCGCTACCGCCAAGGGTACTGTGTCCGTGGAGTTGTACTCCTGGAATGGTTGCAACAATGGTGGAACGATGACCGTAGTCGGAGGTGTCAACAACAAGGAGTTGTCCTTGGACAGTGGTCGCGTCACCGCGTGGGTCTCCTTCTCTGACCCTTGTGAGCGATGTGTTTTGCGCTTCACCTTGAGCCCCGATTCCACACAATCCGACTTGTACGCCACGTTGAACATTAACAAGGCCCAACTTGTGCAATTCTCCCAACCCCTCGACGTTCGTGACAACTTGGCCCGCACTGCAACCGTCCTCGTCGCCACCAACGCCCCAGCTGACCAAAAGAGCACATTGACCATCAGCGACAAGGTCACCGTGAACATGATCCCCGTCCGAGCCATCGGTGCTACGGCTGCAAACCTTCAAGTGTTGGACAAGTTCGCTACTGGTGAGGCATACGCATACAACCAAGTACAAGTGAGCGGCAGGAACTGGGCATGGTTCGGCAACGGAGGTGTTCTCCGCAAGGATGAGACCGCAACCATTCGTGAGCACCACACCGTCAGCACCGCCTTCACTTCCACTGGTGCCGTTGCTTTGACATTTGCGTTCTCGCGCACTTGCCCCAATGGTTGCTCCGTCCGCATCGCTTACCACGTCAACGGCAACGTCAACAGCTTCTTGGTTCAAAATGCCCAAGGTACCAGTTTCACCGTCACTGCCACGTCGACCAAGTACGTTCTCGTCGGATACCGCCCACGCATGGTTCAACAAGACACTGACTTCGCGTTGTCCATTTGGCACGCAGGTGAAGGTCAAGGTGTGACGTTTGCCGGTATCGGTTCCTCCACGATGAGCCCTGCAAAGGCCTCCAAGACTGTTGAGGACTCCGTGAACGGTGACGGTGGTGATATCGTCGACCAAGCTTACACCATCGACCGCACTGAAATTCACCGTGTTCGCGTCCCACGCACTGCCAACCGTGTCCGCATTGGTTTCGGCTCTGATTCCGCTCGCATGAACGTGTACACGAAGGCCACGTACCTGCGTGTCGACCGCCCCGATGGAGCCAAGACAATGTACAACCACCCCATGACTTCCGAGTACGCATCATTCGGTGTTTACGCAATTGATGATTTGGGTTTCATCGACGTCCGCGTTGGTGGCTACTCCGGCTGTTTCGCCTATGACCCTCTTCAATGCCCCAGCAGCCCCAGCCAAGACCTCACCTGCACGTTGAGCGCCAATGGTATCTCTGACGCTGGCTTCACACCCTCTGACGACACCTTCCTTGCCGCAAAGGTTACGGATGGCACCATGGATGCTGTGTTCAAGCGCTTGACGGACGGTATCGGCAAAGACATTCGAGTTCAATTCCCTCGCCCTGTTCGCAACGCGTACCCCATTTTCAAGGCCGGTGCGAGCTTGACGTCAGCTGGCAACGCCGTGCGTCGCCCACTTGATGCCAACATCATCGACGTAAGCGTCGGGAAGACTGGATTGAACATTGTGACGAAGCGCTCCGCAACCGACACGATCAGCATGTTCAGCGCTTTGACCATTGAAGTCGGTCTTGTGAAACTTGTTGCCGACGACACTGCCACAAGCCCAACGTCCTACATCGCCGTGGAAGCTGACAACGCAGTACGTGCCACGTTCGACGCCAGCTGCCCCACTGTGACCTCATCGTCCGTGACTCAAGGATCATTGAAGAAGGGTTACACTCAATTGAGCGTCGCATTCTCCGCCCCCACGACCGGTTCCACCAAGTGCACCGTGACTGTTGAGGCCCTCGCTGGCAGTGGAGTCTGTTCCACCGCCGCCGCCTGCAAGACCACCTTCCAATTGACGGTGACAACGATCACCGTTTACAAGTGGGCATGGACCAGTCCCTCTGCTCTCGACAACGGAGGTGTGCTCGGCAATGGTGCTTACTTTGGTGCGATGTCCCGCCCAACTGTCTTCCGTGTTGCCGTATTTGGCAAATTGACCGCAACCACCGACACCGTCATGACGACGTGCGATGACCCATCAACCAGCAACAAGGAAGTTTGCAAGTTGACCGTGACCCCCGACGCTACATGTACGAACCGCCCCACCATCTCCACTGACTCCTGGAACGAAACCACTGGTGAAGGGTCCATCTCTGTGACATGGGCAGATGCCTCCGCCTCGTACACTTGTCAATTGGCTGTCTCCGTGGTTGATGGCAACAACAAGGCGCTTTCCGTTGACGGTACACCTGCTGGCTCTCCTGTTGTAACGGTTTGCAAGCCAGCCAGCATCGTTATGTTGACGAACACGACATCAGCCTTCGCTGGTCAATTCTTGCGCACTGGTGTTCCGTACAGCTTCAGCTACGCCGTTGTCGACAGCAAGGGTGCACACTGCCGCGGTGACTCTGGTGACCAAGCTACCGAATTCGCAGCCGACCTTGTCACTGCTGACCGCAACGCTCGCACAATCACCACCATGGGTGTGTACAACACTAACTTGACGACAACTGCCCGTGGATGGGTTCCCCCCACCCCAATGACGGCCAAGGCTGTTGGAGGTATTGTTAGCTTCGGACTTGTGTTTACGAACTCTTCCATCAACTTGGGAACTGGAAGCTTCCGTGTTCGCGTCGTGCCATCGAAGGGCTTGACCTCCACCTCAACCACAACCATCCAGGCCCTCAGTGGGGCTCTCGACACCGTTGTGGCCGCATCCACATTGCGCTTCGACCCCCGTGCTAACTTGCCCCGCGATTGGGTGATGAACCGTGCTCTGCCACGCATTGTTGTTGCTGCCGTTGATGGAGTTGACCCACGCATTGTGCCCTCAGGCCCCAACGTCGCCCGCCGCCCAACGGAAGTTGGTAACGCTGAGAAAATCTCTTGGCGCGTGAACCCCTTGCCTGCGACTGGCTTCCCGTTGACGTTCACCACTGGACAGAAGGAAACCACCCTGGTCGCAGGTGTTGCCGAATTCGTCGCCACATTCACGACTTCCCGTGATGGCCCGTACGACTTCATTGTTGGCAGCACTGACCCAGCATCCTTGGTGCAACCCACACCGCCCGCAACTGTCAACTTCCAGACCATCAACTCTGTGCAAGTTGCCTCTCTTGGCTTCACCCCCAGTGCCCCTGCCGTCTGCAGCACCGATTGCTTGCTCCCGAACAACACGTTCACGTCTGCGTCTGTGAATGGCACAAACTTCTTGAACTCCACGATGTTGCGCCCCTTCAACGTGAGCGTCTTTGTTGCGGATGCCTCCGGCCGTGCCGTTCTCGGTGAGAATGTGTCCTTCATCCAAGTTCGTATGGTGAAACAGGTAGCCTCGAGCACCGCCGCTGTTACGTTGACGATCCCGGAAAGTGGGTACACTGCTCGCGATACCGCGTACTTCGCCCGCGTCGTCCGCGGAGTTGCCCGCTTCAGTCTCGGCTTCGTTGGATCCACGGTCGACGGTAACACCAACCAACACTCACACGTGACCCTCGAGTTCAGCTGCCCGAAATTGATCCCGGCTCGCATCGCTGGTACCCCCGCCGACATCCCGAACCCTTGCGCAGCCAACGTCCAACGTGACACCGCCGTCACGATGCCCATCCGTGTGATCGATCCCAGCGTGCCCCGCACCACCTTCTCCTCTGCCACCGTGTTGGCCGCAAAGCCCGTATTCCGTATCCCAACCACGGCAACGTCTGTGGCATTGTTCAACGCTTCTGACTTCAAGCTTGAGTTGTCCAAGCGTATCCAAGCCAAGTTCCCCTACATCAACCCCTCTAACGCTGAGTCCGTCATCCTTGTGACTGCATGTGAGGTTGTCCGCTCCGTGTTCGGAAACTCTGATCTTGGATCCTCTGTTTGCACGGCCAGCGGCAAGTGCTCTGGTTCCAACACTGAATGCCCCTCTGGTGTCAACAAATGTTTGTGCCCCAGCTCCAAGAAGGCGTTGAGCGCTTTGTTGGGCCGTTACTTGTTGCAATCCAGCAGCGACGCTGCACAAGTCCAAGTTGAGGCATCTTTCGAGCTTGCCAACGCTGTCGGATTCTCCGCAACATCTGAGAGCGCCATCGTTGCAGCGTACGCAGCCCTTGGTACCGAAACGGTTAACATTTTGAAGACGGACAGCACATTGGCAGCGTCCTTCAAGATTGATTCCACCAATGTTGGCTCCAAGTCTTCCAGCAGCCCACCAGTGACATCGGCACCTACACCTGTCCCTGCCACGCCCACGCCACCTACCCCACCTCCTACAAACGCACCTCCCGTGACAGTGGCACCGACAGCAGAACCCAGCCGCGCCTCTGGCCTCAGCATGTCCCTGACAGCCTTGTTGGCTGCGCTCCTCCTCTTGGCTCTCATGTGGTAAAACACAAGAAAAGTGCCAAGAACAAAACAAAAACAA
>Ga0007756_10118685_pt1 | contig 13299 bp, 1 predicted proteins | sample LauGreSu1BDMLBDD_FD_61639 | JGI IMG/M metagenome (GOLD analysis project Ga0007756, IMG submission 61639) | Metatranscriptome of freshwater lake microbial communities from Lake Michigan, USA - Su13.BD.MLB.DD (Metagenome Metatranscriptome) | ecosystem: Environmental > Aquatic > Freshwater > Lake... | reverse complement strand
GAGCGCTTGGAAACTTCCCGCGATATCAGTCCGCTGGCTTCATTTAGCTAAGTGATACATATCGTGAACAGTTTCCTTTGAAATGCCTGCAGCAGAAATTGGCGTTGCTCGATGGGATGTACCAAAGCAAAATGGTGAACCCCCATGTCCACGTTCTGGGCATTCTTTTGCCGTTGTTGGCCGGCGCGCGTTCTTGTTCGGAGGTTGCGGTGAAGTCAACGGCACTGCTACCGCATTCAATGATATGCACCAGCTTGAAATGAGTAATTGTGAGTGGAAGAAGATTGAAATTTCTGGATCTGTCGTGCCTGCCCCTAGATGGAACCATACCATGACAACAACTTCTGGTACCTCGATGATCCTATTTGGAGGCTGCTCAAAGAAAGAGCGCTTTGCCGACGTTTTTTCATTCGATGCAAATGGCGATGGTTCGTTCACGACAGTGTTGGCTGAAGGAACCGCACCGTTTCCTCGCAGCAGCCATGCGGCCGTATATACCGAAAACCAGATCTTTTATTTCGGAGGCTATGGAGGCGAAGGAAAGTCTCGCGTCTTCATGAATGACATGTTTTCTTTGTCGTTCGCTGATGGCAATGCAACCTGGGTTCACCATGCTCACAAAGGCAACGCCCCTAAACCTCGCTGTTCACACAGCATGACTCCCATTGCCAACGGCAAAATGCTGATTGTTGTTGGCGGTCGTGATCACTTGGGTTATTTTGATGACAGTCATGTGTTTGACGTTTCAACCCTCAGTTGGACTCAGCTCAACAGCAACCCGAATCCCCCTATGCCCCTTGCGTTGTGTGCACACACTGCAGTATCACTCGAAGCTGTGCCCTCATTCAAAGTGTTCGTTTTTGGTGGTCAAACTGGATCCGCTGCTGAAAGAAAAGAATGGACCTACACGAGTGGCATCAGTGTGTTCGACACAAATTCTCAAACGTGGGATGCTACCACGGTTAAAGGTGACCAGTTTCCCTGTGCACGCGAAGATCACAGATGGGCATATGACAGAAAGTCGTCAAAATTGTTTGTGTTCGGAGGATGGAGCGGTCGCTGGTTGAATGATTTGTATTCTCTCGATGTTGCACCTATCGTTGGTCCTCCGTTCTGCGTTACAGGAACAGAGCCCAAGGAAGGTCCGATCACTGGTGGAATTCCCATTCGCATTTTTGGAATACAATTCCCAGAAGCAAAAGATGTGATGGTCAAATTCACCAACGGTGATAAGGAAGAGAATGTTCCTGGTCAATGGGTCTCTAGCTCCGAAGTCACTTGCAGGAGTCCAAGCTGGGAGAAATTCGGTGCCGGTGATGTGGAAGTCAGAGTGAATATGAAAGGTGAAGGATTCACTGTCAATCGAGTCAAGTTCACGTTTTACATCAACACGATGCCTGCTAAATGTCTTGCATACGGCCCCGGAATCAATGATGAGGGTGCCTGGGGGTATCCGGCAAAAATCATTGTTCAATCCAAAGACAGAGCTGGCAAGAACCGCACTTCTGGAAGTGACGTTTATCACCTCCAAGTCAAACGCATCGAAGACGACGTTTCTGTCGAAGGATGGGTCAAGGATAACAAAAATGGCACTTATGAACTCACTTACGTTCCCAGACGTGAGGGATCGTACTTGGTCTCTGTGTTACTTGAAGACACAAATGATCAGAACATCAAAAAAGAAATCAAAGGGTCGCCCTGGACGGTATCATTTGAGGATCCTTGGTCAAGGCCTCCCAAAGTTTCTGGAGATGCCCCCAAATGTGACTCATCTGTTGTTTCCTTTACTGTAGGCCGATCTCTCGGTTTGAATTGTCCTGCTCAGAATAACTGCGTTCACTTTTTGAACACTGACACTTGGAAATGGTTATCTCCCTCTTGTGAAAATCCACCTCCTCTCATCGAAAGCCATTCCATGGTCGCTTTTGATGCCGATAAAGCCTTGCTCATGGGAGGACGTCGCGTACCTGCAGATGCCAAACCTGGCAGCAAAGAAAAAGGCCCTATCAGCAACGAGATGTGGGTAGCGCATCTCGACAAAGAGACCTTCAAGTGGATCAAAGTGAATGATGTGACCGGAAAAGCCCCTGCTCCGGTGATTGGCCCTGGTTGCGTTGTCATTCCCGCTCAGAAAAAGATCCTTGTTTATGGTGGCTCCAACCAGGCCAATGAGCTTAGTTCGACTCTGCATTTGCTCAGCACAGGCGCCCTCACAAAAATGGAATGGACTGAAGTGTCGCAAAAGGGCCCTTGCGTCCCAGTTGCCAACGCAGGCACAGCCTTTGGTGAAGGAATATTCTATGTGCTTGGAGGAATCTGTCCTTGGGAAGCTCTTGGTGTTGCCAAAAAAATTGTAACAAAGACTATTGAAAATGATGATGGCACTACTAAAGAGATTCAAGAGGAAGAAGAGGTTCCTGAAACAGTGATGTTTCCTGGGCTCGTGATTGGAACTGTTGATACCAAAACTAACTCTGTGGTATGGTCTCGTCCACAAACAAGCGGTCAAGTTCCAACTCCAAGGAAGAACGCAACCTCTGCGTTTATCGATGGCAAGATTCATTTTTATGGAGGCTATGACGAGAAAAACAAGTTCCTTGATGAATTATATATGCTGGATCCTGAAACGATGGAATGGTCTATTCTGTACGCTTCTGATTATCATTACATTGGTGACAACAACTTGAATGCTTTGGTGCAAAAGAAGATTGTCTCCGTATCTTCGACGCGTTCGTCGTGGGATGAAGTTAGGGTGTTAGATTTCGGCAAGCAAGAGAGCGTCACCGCAAAAATTAACGGCCGTTTTGCAAAGCAAATGCGCGATCTGGACAAAATGCTGGGCGAATCGATGCGGCAGCTCACGCTCAGACCGCAAGACGAAATCAGTGCTGAAGGTCAATTCAAAGTTTTGGTTCAAGCTATGAATGCGATTCATGACATCAAACAGAAAATGCCAATCTATGATCTTCAGTTTGAAGTTTTGCGTGAGTCCATCACGTATTTAGCATCTACTGGAACTAATGTCGATCGCCAAGAAAAGGAGCTCAAGGATGCAATGGATCGATGGACAAGTGTGAAGAAGCAAGCCCCTGAATCACGAGAGAATGTGCGACCAATTTTAGAAAAAGAGATTCAGAAACTCAAAGTCAACGTTACCAACTTTCATGAGAAGATGAAAGAAGAACGTAAGAAATTTGAGGCGAAGAACATTTTCAAGTATGAAACAGGGACAGAAGCCGCTTACAAGTCCATTTTGTCTACCCGAACCGAACTTTTGGCGTTTGAAAAAGATTCCAAATTACTCGCAGAGAATGCGCGCATTTTCGACCAAGGTGACATCATGAAGCCGTCTCAAGAAATCTTGGCCAAGAACTTCGAGGACCTTTCCAAGGTGACCCAGCTTTGGCACACCATTGCCATGATCAACACACAATTTGATTCTTGGCGTTCTACTCTCTGGAAAGACATCAACACAGACGAGATGGAGGAAGTCACTAAGAATTTTATCAAGTTCGTGAAATCAATGGACAAGAGTATCCGCACTCACGACGCCTACATTAATCTTGATGCTGAATCAAAGAAGTTCATGTCTTCTATCCCTCTTATTGCTGATTTGAAGCATCCCTCAATGCGAGACCGGCATTGGGATGCCGTCAAAAAGGTCACTAAGTCCAGTTTTACTGTTGATGCATCATTCAAGCTCTCGTCCCTCATCGATATCGGCCTCTTCAATTTTGAGGAGGACATCAGCGAGATTGTAAACGGCGCCCAAAAAGAACAGAGAATGGAGGTTGCATTGAAGAAGATCAGCTCAGTATGGACTGGTGTTGAATTTGAATTTACAAAGCACAAAGATACTGATCTTCATCTCATTCGCTTGAAAGAGGAAGACTTTGACACTCTCGAAGACCACCAGGTGCAGATTCAGAACATGATGGCATCCAAGTATGTTGCGGTTTTTGAGAAGGAAGTTGTTGAATGGCAGGGGAAATTGTCAAAAGTTTCTGATGTGAACGGTATTATGAGTGAAATTCAGAGGACGTGGGCTTATTTGGAAACATTGTTCATCGGTTCTGAAGAAGTGAAGAAAGAACTGCCGGAGGACACGGTGCGATTTGCTCAAGTGAATGTCACAATGGAAAAGAGTTTGCGATCTCTGTTCGCTGCTAAAAAAGCAGTCGATGGGGCCAATGCTCCTGGACTTTATGACGACATGGAACAGATCAAGACAAGCTGACGAAATGCGAAAAGTCTCTTGCCAACTATCTTGAGAACAAGAGGCAGATTTTTCCCCGTTTCTTCTTTGTCTCCACTGCAGATCTTCTTGATATTTTGTCGAACGGTAACACTCCTTCTAAAGTCATGGTTCACATGTCAAAAATCATTGCGGCGGTTGGGACTATGACTTTGAAAGAAGGCAACACTCCTAATGACAGGCCTTGTGCGATCGATATCGATTCTTGTGTTGGACAAGAACGCTTCATCCTTGCAAAACCGTTGCCGCTTGTTGGCCGTGTCGAAATTTATCTGCAGGATGTGATTGTTGCCATCGCAGAAGCACTGCGTCAAATCCTCGTTAGTTCCAACAAAGAATACGCCGTCATGAAGCGCACAGATTGGGCGAGAAAGGTACCAAATCAAGTCATGCTCAGTACCTCTTTGGTTTACTTCACTTTGCAAATGGAAGAGGTTTTTGCCAACATTGCCAAAGGTAATGCAAATGCCATGAGAGAGTATCGCGGAAAGAAACAAGGAGAGCTAGTAGAATTGATTGACCTCGTTCGCTCTGATCTGACCAAAGGTGAGCGCCAGAAAATCATGTGCCTCATCACTTTGGACGCGCATTCACGTGATATTATCGACAAAATTTTGGAGGAAAATGTCACGGATGTCAAAGCGTTCCAGTGGCAGTCACAGCTCAGATTTTCTTGGAGTGATAAAGAACAAGACTGCATGATCAACATCTGCGATGCTGAATTTCATTATTACTTCGAGTATCAAGGCAATGGTCCCAGACTGGTCATTACTCCTTTGACAGACAGAATTTATGTAACTTGCACTCAAGCGTTGCACTTAATGATGGGTTGCGCTCCTGCTGGTCCAGCCGGCACAGGGAAGACTGAAACCGTCAAAGATTTGGCCGCAATGACTGCCAAAGCTTGCTATGTTTTCAATTGTTCTCCTGAAATGGATTATCGCTCTCTCGGTGACATTTTTAAGGGGTTGGCTTCATCTGGCGCTTTTGGTTGCTTTGATGAATTCAATCGCTTGATTGCTGAAGTTCTTTCGGTTGCAGGAGCTCAGTACCGTTGCATCATCGATGCCATTCGAGCGTACAGAGACACATTCACGTTGATGGGTGCTACCCTGAAACTCAATCGTGATTGCGGCGCATTTTTAACTATGAATCCTGGCTACCTTGGACGTCAAGAGCTTCCTGAGTCGCTGAAAGTGCTGTTTAGACCAGTCACAGTGGTTGTTCCAGATATGGGTTTAATTTGCGAAAATATGCTCATGGCTGAAGGCTTCACCGAAGCAAAACCTTTGGCCATCAAGTTCGTGACTTTGTACGCTCTTCTTCGTGATTTGCTTTCCAAAGCTATGCATTATGATTGGGGCCTGAGAGCGATCAAATCGGTTCTGGTTGTGGCTGGTGGTTTCAAGAGGGGGGAACCAACTGTTGATGAATTTGCTTTGCTGTTCAGGGCACTTCGAGATTTCAATCTTCCGAAGATTGTGGGTGATGATTTGGTAGTTTTTACTGGTCTGCTTGATGATTTGTTTCCTGGCATTTCCATTCCTCGCAAACGCGACATGACTTTGGAGAAAGCTATCGAAGAAGCTGCAATCGAAATGAATCTTCAGCCTGAAGCTGAGTTCCAGCTCAAGGTTGTGCAGCTGATTGAACTCATGGCTATTCGACACAGTGTTTTCATTCTTGGAACTTCCGGGACAGGCAAATCTGAAATTTGGAAAACTCTGACCAAAGCCAACACCAATATTGGAAACCGCACCAGCACTCGAGTCATCAACCCTAAATCTATCAGCACCAACGAATTTTACGGATACATTCAGCTTGCAACTCGAGAATGGAAAGATGGTATCTTTTCCATCACAATGCGTGAACTTGCAAACGCGACCGACTCGAATCCAAAGTGGATCATTTTAGATGGTGATCTCGATGCCAACTGGATTGAATCGATGAACTCTGTAATGGATGACAACAAATTGTTGACTCTTGCATCCAACGAACGCATTCAGCTGAAACCAAATATGAAGATTATTTTCGAACTTCGTGATTTGAGATATGCTTCTCCGGCCACAGTTTCTCGAGCTGGTATTGTTTATGTAACCGAAACCAAGCAATGGGAAAGCTTTGTACAGAGCTGGATTGCAAAACGCGATGACGATACTGCTGAACGCAAGGCCTACCTTCTGTCCCTCTTCAAACTGTGGGTACCTGAAACAATCAAGGCTATTCGGAAAGAATTCGAGCATCTCATTCCTATTCTTGATTTTGGAATGGTGCAAAATCTTTGCTACATCTTGGATGCTCTGCTTACATTGGAAAACATCCCCAAGGGGACACCAGATGACAAGAAAATTGTCGAGACTTACTTTGGTTTCGCTGCTATTTGGGCTTTTGGCGGTGCTTTCTCCACCAAAGACGGAGTAGATCAACGCAAAAAGTTTAACACGTGGTACAAGGCTAAGTGGACGCAAATCAAATTTCCTGGAAAACAGTCCATTTATGATTTCTTTGTTGACAAAGCTACCTTCAAATTTGTGCCTTGGACCCAAATCGTTCAGGAAGTATCTTACGACTCCAGCACTCCGATGCTCAGTGTTTTTGTTCCAACAGGAGAAACTGTCGCTGTCCGCAGTCTGTTGGACAATCTGGTCGATTTGAAGCGTCCTGTTTGTTTGATTGGGCCTGCCGGAAGTGGAAAAACTGCGATTGTTAAGGGCAAATTGAAGGACCTCAGCGAAGATTTCATGTCAATGGTCGTCAATTTCAACTATTACACCGATTCCAAGCTGCTTCAAGCCACCCTAGAGTCAGTTTTGGTCAAGAAAACAGGCAAAAACTACGGCCCTCCTGGCAACAAAAAGCTGATTTACTTCATCGATGACCTCAACATGCCTCAGCTGGACCCCTACGATACTCAAAGCGCAATCGCTTTGCTTCGCCAGCACATCGATTATGGCTGTTGGTATGATCGTGCGAAGATGACGATCAAGAACATTGGCAATTCCCAATACCTAGCTTGCATGAACCCCACTGCTGGTTCGTTTTTGATCAATCCTCGCCTTCAACGTCATTTTGTCACTTTTGCTATTGGATTCCCTGCCAACGAGTCATTGATGACTATTTTTTCGACATTTTTGAACGGTCATGTCAGGAACTTCGCCGAAGGTATCAAGGATCCTGTGTTTACGAACAAGGTTGTTCAAGCTGCCCTTGAGCTTCAGACCAAAGTTGCATCTACTTTCAGGAAGACCGCCATCAACTTTCATTACGAATTTTCAGTCCGTCACTTGTCTAGTGTCTTCCAGGGACTCATGTTGGCCACTCCATCTCACTTCGCAGAGCCGTCGAAATTCGCTGGGCTCTGGACTCACGAAAGTGAACGCACCTACAGCGATCGTTTGGTCTCCGAGGCGGATCTTCAGGCATTTCAAAAGGCTGTCAGAGACATTGGCAAGAAGTATTTTAAAGACTTGAACCAAAATGAAGTTTTTCCGGATTTCAATGTCTTTTGCAACTGTTGGAAAGATTTAGAGGACAAATCATACAACAGGGTTCCCAAATTGGAAGAATTGAGACGCATCCTCGAGGATGCTCTTGCATCCTACAACGATCAAAATGCTGCTATGGATCTCGTTCTATTCGAGGATGCCATGCGCCACGTTTGCCGAATTTCTCGTATCGTCAGCACAGGCAATGCTCTTCTCGTTGGTGTTGGAGGTAGCGGCAAGCAATCTCTCTCCCGCCTTGCTGCATTTATTTGCCAACAATCGACATTCCAAATTGCAATATCAGGTAATTATGGTGTGAATGAGTTCCGTGAGGATTTGAAGGGATTGTACACTAGAGCTGGAGTGAAAGGAGAGCCGGTTTTGTTTCTGTTCACGGATTCTCAGATCGCAGACGAGAAGTTCTTAGTTTTTTTGAATGAACTGCTCGCCTCCGGCAATATTCCTGACCTTTTCCCTGCTGATGAAGTTGAAGGAATTTGCAACTCTGTCAGAAGCGAAGCAAAGAGCGCTGGTGTCAAAGACACTCCCGAAACTCTTTACGATTTCTTCATTCAGAAAATCCGCGCCAACCTTCACCTTTGTCTTGCATTCTCGCCGGTTGGTGAATCATTTCGAAGGCGCGCATCCAGGTTCCCGTCGCTTATCAACTGCTCGGTCATTGATTGGTTTCAGCCATGGCCACAGGAAGCTCTGTTGTCTGTGTCCAAGCGTTTTCTGGATGAAGTTGATCTTGGTGATGCGAAAACCAAAGAGGCTGTCTGCAAGTTCATGCCGTTCTCATTTACAATCGTCAACAAAACATCAACTGAATACCTTGCTGTAGAAAGGCGCTACAACTACACCACTCCAAAGTCGTTTCTTGAATTGATCTACCTGTACAAAAGCATGTTAGCCAAAAAACGAGTTCTTTCTGCGCAAGCAATTGATCGCTTAGAAAATGGCTTGAACAAGCTGCAAAAGACTGCCAAAGATGTTGATGCTCTGCAAGAAATGTTGAAGGTCAAGTCTGTTGAGGTGGATGAGAAGAAGCAAGCAGCCAATGAATTGATGGAGAAAGTCGGTGCAGAAAAGGCTAAAGTTGGTGCTGAAGCAGACAAGGCTCAAATTGAGGCAGAGAAGTGCGCAGTTATTGCTGAGCGGTGCGGAATCCAGGAACGTGATTGTTTGGCAGATCTCGCCAAGGCTGAGCCTGCCGTCAAAGCTGCCGAGGAAGCGTTGGACACTCTGAACAAAAAGGATTTGGGAGAATTGAAGTCCCTTGCCAAGCCTCCTGCGGGTATCGATGACGTCACTGGTGCCATTTTGGCAATGCGTGGTGAAAAAGATCGCAGTTGGAATGCTGCAAAAGCGATGATGAAAGACGTGAACGGGTTTATTCAGGAACTTAAGGGAATGAAACAAATCATCGACACTGGCAACATGAAGGCCAAAGATGTTGATGGATCTCGTCCATATCTTGCTTTGGAACATTTTACAGCTGAAGTCATGAAGAAAAAGTCCAACGCAGCTGCCGGTCTTTGCGTGTTCGTTTTGAACATCGTCATGTACTACGACATTGTCACAACTGTTGAACCCAAGCGCAACGCTCTGCGACTTGCCCAGGAAGAATTGGAAACAGCCCAGACCAAGTTGGCCGAAATCAACGCCTTCGTGGGGGATCTTCAGGCCAAACTTGCAAAACTTGAGTCTGAATTTAATGCTGTTGTGGAGGAAAAGAATAGGGTCGTGGCCGAAGCTGACAAACTGCAGGCAAAACTTGACCTTGCAACTCGTCTCATGAATGCCTTGGGCTCCGAGAATGATCGATGGACAATTTCTGTTGACAATCTCAAGAAACAAGAAAGCCAACTCGTTGGTGATGTTTTGATGGCATCAGCATTCTGTTCGTATGTGGGCTGCTTCAACAAGAAATACCGGCAGCTGTTGATTTTCCAGAACTTCATTCCGTTTCTTAAGCAGGAAAAAGTTCCCATTTCAGACAATCCCGACCCAGTTGCGATTCTAACAGATCCCGCCAAAATCGCGGGTTGGAACAATGAAGGTCTGCCAACTGATCCCGTGTCTGTCGAAAATGCAGCTATCATCACCACTGCTGAGCGCTGGTCTTTGCTCATCGATCCACAGTTGCAAGGAATTGGTTGGCTTAAAGAAAAGGAAAGCAAGAACAACCTTCAGCTCGTTCGTTTGGGGCAAAAGAATACTCTCAATGTTTTGGAACGCGCTTTGGAGAACGGATTCACAGTATTGATTGAGAACATTCAGGAGAGCATTGATGCTGTTCTTGGCCCAGTTATTGGTCGGAACAAAATCAAGAAGAGTCGAAATTTCTTTGTCAAACTCGGCGACAAGGAGGTTGAGTGGTCTCCCAGCTTCAAGTTGTACATTCAAACAAAGCTCGCTAATCCTCATTATCCCCCTGAAATTCAGGCAGAGTGCACACTTGTGAACTTCACTGTTACCGAAGTCGGTCTCGAAGACCAACTTCTGGCCAAGGTTGTGCAAAAGGAACGCCCTGATTTGGAGGAACAAAAGTCGTTTTTGATCCGTCAGCAAAATGAATTTCGCATCAAATTGAAAGAGCTTGAAGACGGTCTCCTCAAGCAGCTGTCCGATGCAAAGGGTGATATTTTAGAAGACGTTGCCCTCATTGAATCACTTGAAGCAGCCAAAGCGCTTTCAACCGAAATCGGTGAGAAAGTAATCATTGCCCAAGAAACTGAAATCAAAATCAATGATGCGCGAGAGTTTTACAGAGTCATCGCCACCAGAGCGTCTCTTTTGTTTTTCATCCTGTCAGACATGTTCAAAATCCACCAGTTTTACCATTACTCGCTCAGCTCCTTCACCACCGTTTTCTTGCGTTCTATAGCACAAGCCGGCAAAACTGTTTTCAAGACAAAGCTGCTAACCCCAAAGGTTATGGCTGCCATGCAGAAGAATCCTTTCAAAAAAGTCAAATGGGTCGCCACTTTTCTCAAAGCTGGAATGAACAGAGTTACCGAGAACGGAAAGATCGCAGCTTCCAAGGAAGTTGATCTCGACAAGCGCATCCCACAACTAATCAACTCTGTCACGATGCAGGTGTATGACTACACGCGTGCAGGATTGTTAGGCAAGCACAAGTTGCTCTTTGCATCGTTGGTCAGCTTTCGCATCTTAGAGAGGGATGGTACTTTGAATCCTGCTGAACTGAATTACCTCATTTCGGGCAAAAAGCGACTTGATGGACCACTCCTGTCTGCGGACGTTGGCTCTTGGTTGACTGATGCCAACTGGTCTCAGAGTGTCGCACTTCAAGATCTTGGGAAACCTTTCGACAAGTTTTTGCAGGACTTGGAGCAGAATCACAAGTTGTGGAAGCCTTGGGTGAACGAAGCCGCGCCTGAAAATTGTAAATTTCCGGGCGCATACGACGAATTGACCAAGTTCCAAAAGTTGCTCGTCCTTCGCGCTTTGAGACCCGATCGTGTCGTCAATGCTCTGACACAGTATATTCGCGATGCTATGGGTCCAAAGTACATCGACCAGGAGCCATTTGAAATATTCAAAACGTACCGCGAATGCAGTCCTGGCACCGCGTTGTTCTTCTACCTGTTCCCCGGCGCAGACGTGATCAAAGATTTGACTCCAATTTTGGACAGGAAAGGTTATTCAGTTGAGAATGGAAAATTCATCAGCATTGGAATGGGACAGGGTCAAGAGCCCGGTGCCGAGGCTGCTCTTGATCAGTGCATGAAAGACGGTGGCTGGGTTTTCTTGCAAAACATCAACTTGATGACCATGTGGGTCAAAGTTCTCGAGCGAAAATTGGAGGCTTCCCAAAACGACTCTGTTCACCCGGACTTCCGTTGCTTTTTGTCCGCTGAACCTCCAGGCGACCCTCAGATGAAAACGATTCCGGAGAGCATTCTGCAGAATTCAATCAAAATTGCCAACGAGCCATCTCAAGATATGAAAGCCAACCTTGTTCGTGCTTGGAACGTCTTTGATCAAGACTTTCTCGACAAGGTTGAGCCCAACAAGCGCAAAAACTTCAGGAGTGTTTTGCTTGGCCTATGCGTGTTCCATTCACTCGTTCTTGGTCGGCGCCGCTTTGGTTACCAAGGATGGTCAAGGGCGTACTCGTTCAACATGGGTGATTTGACCCAGTGCGCCGATGTTCTTGTGAATCAAATTCAGAACAAGGCTCCGAACGCCACTCCTTGGCAGGATCTCCGTTATATTTTTGGTGAAATCATGTATGGAGGCCACATTACGGACAAGTATGATCGGCGCACCAACAACACCTACTTGGAAGTCGGAATCAATGAGGGTCTCCTTTCTGGCAAAGATATGGTGCCTGGATTCAAGGCGATTACTGATGGCGACTATCTCAGCTACGAAGAATACATCAAGAAGCAGCTTCCTGGAGAAACTCCGGCTCTCTACGGTTTGCATCCAAATGCAGAAATCGGTTTCCTTACAACAGAATGCAACACGCTGTTTTCCACTGTGATGGAACTCTCCAGTGGATCTGGTGGTGGTGGCGGTGGAAAGGACAAAGTTGTGCAAGAGAGCATGCTGAAGTTATTAGGACAATGCCCTGCTTCTTTCAATGTTTTCGAAATCAATCTAAGAATCCAGGAAAAGCATCCATTTGTCGTTGTTCTCATGCAAGAAATTGACCGGATGAACACTTTGCTGGATTCCATCCGCAAGACTCTGTCTGACTTGAAACTTGGTCTCGAAGGAGCTCTCAATATTTCAGATGCGATGGACAACTTGGCAAACGCTCTGTTTCTGAACAAGGTCCCTGCAATTTGGGAAAAGGATGCATACCCCTCAAGCAGAACGCTCGCTGATTGGTACCCGAATCTGCTTGAGAGGGTGGAGCAACTTGTCAAGTGGAGCGAAACGTTGGTCACTCCGGCATCCGTCTGGCTGTGTGGGCTGTTCAATCCCATGGCTTTTGTAACTGCAGTTATGCAAGTGACTGCTCGCAAGAAGCAATGGGCCTTGGATAATGTCACTCTGGAGACTCACATCACCGCCCACGAATGGAACGGGCTCAAGCCTGAAGGCATTGACAAGCAGCCTGAAGAAAGCGCTTATGTGCATGGGATGTATTTGCAAGGAGCTCGATGGGATACTTCCTCAGGAATGCTGAAAGACTCGTTCCTGAAGGAGCTGCTCCCTCCGCTCCCCGTCATGAACATTGTTGCCATTCCTCTTTCAGAGAAAAAAACGCAGGGACTCTACACATGCCCCGTTTATTACACCGGTATTCGTGGTGGTACATTCACGTTTGAGGCGCAGCTTAAAACAGATGAGCCCGTTTCTAAATGGGTCCTCGGAGGTGTTGCATTGCTGATGAGCGAGTGATCCACCTGGAGGTTATCCCTAAATGCGTTGTTTATTTACAACATAATTTTGATGTTTTTATTGTTTTCGAGTCTTGAATTGTCGTTGCTCCCTCGTTTGAGCCGACTGTGATAGTATGAGATGCGCATCCAGTCATACAACGTGATTCACTTGATCAATAGCACATTGTAAAAATTC
>Ga0007756_10131463_pt1 | contig 13758 bp, 6 predicted proteins | sample LauGreSu1BDMLBDD_FD_61639 | JGI IMG/M metagenome (GOLD analysis project Ga0007756, IMG submission 61639) | Metatranscriptome of freshwater lake microbial communities from Lake Michigan, USA - Su13.BD.MLB.DD (Metagenome Metatranscriptome) | ecosystem: Environmental > Aquatic > Freshwater > Lake... | reverse complement strand
TTAGTTTGCCCTCTGCCATACCCCTTGCTGTCTCTGACAAGGATGCTTCAAGAGCACCTTCGGTAATACCATATGTTTGATACCAGGCTAGCTGAGCCATTAGCTGTGGATTCATAATAGCCCTAGCTGACCAGACACCAGGAGAGGCTTCTAGCCTAGTAAACTTAATACCCCGACCTTCAGAATCTACCACAGCCTTAGTCTTAATAAACATGGAGTCGTGAACTACAGCAATACCAATTGCTGGTAAGTCTAACAGTGTTTCAATTGTTCTATCTAAAGTATCATCAATACTTGGTAAGTTATTGAACAACAATCTATTATTTACTGTAGGTACAATATCTGGAATAATTGTAGTAGACTTGGCTAAAGCATTTACTTTCTTTAGGTAAGCTTCTCCACGAAGGTCTGCTAGTCTTTGTCTTAGCTCAGCTTCTGATAGTCCCTTATATCTATCACCGTTAAGAATAAACGAAATACGCTTACGAAGTGCCCAGTCATTATAAACTTCTTCATATTGTTTTAGTGAAATAGGGGCAAACATAGATACGTTTCTTCTATGTGGCTGTTGAATCTTAATTGACTCCGCTAATCTACTAGCGTTATTTTCTAGATCATTCATAGTAGATAATGGAGTTACAAAGTTTTGTTCTTCAATAAACCTTGAATCCATAATCCCATCTCTTCTACCACCTACAATCTGAGCAATAGCATAACCAACATTCCACGCTGGTGCATAGTCTGTTCTGCCATTACCAAAGTCTGCAATAGAAGAAGCTTTTACAGAAGGTAGTATAACTTCTTTAATAAAGTTTGTAATATATTCTTCTTGTGTTTCGTTATTATTCTTAGCCCTATATCCATACTTTTCAATTAATTCGTTTCTTTTTTGAACAACCTTATCTGATGCATCGTTTTCATTTGCCATATCAGTAAAGAAATCAATAAAGCCACCAATTACATATTCTTCATAGATACTTTCAGCGGACTTGGCTGGTGTTGCTTCAATAAATCTAGGCTCACCATCAATAACAGAAAGAATAAATTTTGGTGTTTCGCTATCATCAAATAGTTTTTTCTTAGCTTCAATACCAGCTTTGCGATGCCGCTGCATCATTACAACTTGTTGTACAAGAACATCTTGTTCTTTTTTTGTAAGTCTTTCAGCTTCTTTAATAAGGGTTTCGCCAACAACTCTAGTGTCTGGATCTGCTCTTAATGCCAGTGACATATGCAACATTAACTGATCCCGTACTTTTTCAATTTCAAATAGGATCCTAGCATTTGTTGTCATGCCGTTAGATTCACCAATTAAACCTTGTACAGATTCCTGTACTTCAATACCATATGAAGAAAATAAACTACTAAAGTTATTCTTATTAGCTGAATGGAAAATAGATAACTGCCATGTTTGTAGTGGTGTGTTTAGTGAAACATTTACAGAACTTACATCTACATTATTTACAGCAATGTTAAAATTACTTGCTGGTCTTGCTCTTAAATTTTCTAAGATTTCAAATACAAGATCAGAATCGTTTTGTGAGTATTCAATAGCTCTTGCTGCTTCTTCTTCTGTTTTTGCTTCTAGTAGTAGATCAACTACATTTTTGCCGGTTACCCCTGCTTTCTTTCCTCTTTCAAGAATAGCTACAGAAACATTGTTTAGATTAGTTACAGCATTGTGTTGATATTGTAACCAGCCATATAAGTCGTATGATCTAAGTGCAATTCTGGCAGCTTGTTGTTTTGCTTCTGGTGTTCCAATGCGATTAGCAATATGGCTTAAGTCAAATCCTACATTGTTAAATCCAGTAACCTTCCATCCGCCATTCTGCATTCGTTCTAATGCTTGTAGGAATGCAGTAAGGTCTTCAATAGAGTAGACTTCAAAACTACCAGTAGTACCCTTTGCTGGGCTTCTGGATAGTTGCTCTATAATTGGTTCTAGTCTTTCTTCTGTAACAGAGCTTCTAACCGAAATCATGTAAACATTATCACCTTTTATTTCAATATCAAATGAAATAACTCTGTCCCAGTTTCTAGCAAAGTTATCTGGATCGCGGAACTCTGGCATCATCTCAACAGCTCTTGGGTCTACGCCAAGATTAGCAAACACTTGTTGTAAGGCTGGGGATATATAGTTAGATGAAAGTGCTGGTTTAGTTACTCGGCCTACTGTATTTACTTCAGCCAATGCAGTATTAAAATAGATGTCTGGATTAAGTAGTTCTAATTGCGGACCAAGAGCGGCAATCAACATATCTCTAGAAACATGCTGAGCAAATTGTGGTAGTCTTCTTAGAGTTTCGATGCGCTCAAGTGCACCTTTAAGTAAACTATATAGTTGTTTAAAGTTTATGTTTTCTTTAAACTCTTTTATCTTTTGTTCTCTAGTTGCAAGTGTTTCAGCCTTAGCTTCTGCTGCCGTTCTAACCTTTGGCATTACGGTATCGTTGTTAACCTGGTCTTCGTTTTCGACATCCATGCCATTGCTGTTTTCTTTTAGTTGGTCTGCAAGGCGTTGTTCGGCTGGACTGTAATCATAACCTAGTGCTACACCGTTTGCAAAGGCTTGATCAATAGCAATGTTAGCAAGCTTATTAAATACATTTCTTAGCTGAGTATCGGATAGCTCCATGCTTCCATCTAGTAGTTTCTTTCTACTAGCTCTACTAAGTCTTTCGTTTTTTACAACTTCAAGAATAATAGCATCAACAGCTACACCAAGATCTCCAATTACAGCTCGCAAATCTCCTACAGTAACTACGCCACCAGATTCTTTTCGTATGGCATCCATTAATGCTTTGGCCGTATTAACAATCTGTGTACTTTGTTTAGCTAATTCAAATAGTTGTTTATCTTGTGGTAGTGTATCTACTCTTGATAGAGCCTCATTTAAAGCCAATCTATATACAGAAGCATTACTGTCAATAGAAGTACTGAGTTCTTTGATGCTGTCATATAGTGTTTCTTGACCAACTGAATCTGCTTTCTTTTGTTTTATAAAAGCTTTACTTAATAGAATATCATTTGTTTTTTTTCTTACTTCAGCAATATTTTCAGTAATCTTTTCTTGTAGTTTCTTTTTCTTTTCTGGGTCTTTTTCTAGTTGAAGTTCTCCAATCAACTTAAAACGCTCTTCATTTAACTTAACTAGTTCTGGGTTGTTTTGAGCCTCAAACTGGTATGATGAATCAATAGCACTAAGTAACTGCCTAGACTTTTCTAATCTACCCTCAAAATCTGAATTGCGTAAAAACATTCCAGCGTTTACATTTGCAGTTCTTGCTCTATCAATTCTACTAATTAAACCACTAACAACCTTAGCTTCTTTTGTTTTACCCTGTGCTAATAAACTAGCCTTTAGTTTTTGTAATCGACTAGATAGTGTAGAGGTATCTTTAGTTTTTAATCCTTCATTAATAAATATACCACCATCTAAAGAATGTTGCCACTTAGTCCATAGATAGGAAAACTCAGATAGCTCTTCAGAAGTAACTTTATTAATATCACCTCTTGCTTTTCTAAATTTATTAATTAGTACATCAAGTCTATTCTTATCAGACTCTGTAAATAAACTGTTATTAAGTAATGTAGCTACTGCTTCTGCTTTTTCATCTGTTTCTACTGTACTCTCAAATGTAGAAACAATCTTATTAATTACTTCTGTGTCGGTTACACCTAATGATTTAAGTTCTTCTCTAATGCTATTTAAAACTTCTTCGCTACATTTACCCATGTTATCTCTCCTTATTTACAAGCGTCTTTGAATTTTTGTAGTATTCTATTAAATAGGTATATCCTATCAACAGATTCAAGATTTGATGCTAACTCGCCTACGATTGATCGAACATCTATATCCCCGGTTGAAGGTTCTGCTGGTGCTTCTGTTACTGGAGCAACCTCTGGAGTAACCTCTGGGGCAGCTTCAGTAACCTCAGAAACAGCTTCAGGAACCTCTGGGGCTGCTTCTGCGGGGGTTTCTACCACCGGTTCCGGTACAATTGGTGGTGTAATTGGAGCGGCTTTAGCTGCTGCTGTGTCGATTTCAGTTGCTAATGCTGCACCCAAATCTGAAGGTACACCGGATTCTGGAGCGGCTTCTTCTCTTAAGGATTCAATCAAGGGTATAACTTCTGGACCCAGTTCAGCAGCCACAGCTGCCGCTTCTTCCTTAGATAATACAGATTCCATAGCCGATAAAGATTCAGATGGGGTAATTAAAGCTAATAGTTCTTTAGCTCTCTTTCGTTTACCATCCCGCCATTCTTTTAGCATTCCGGTTAATTCATCAGCAGTCATTGAGGTAATGTCAATAGACTTGTTTAGTGTTTCTAGTTCTGTTGTCTTTGTACTTAGATCAGCAGACAAGGCATCTATTTGATTTTGGGTTTCTTGTTTCTTTTCTTCGGATAGTTTATTTTTATTCTTTTCCAAATACTCAACAAGATTCATCTTTTGATTTTCTAGATCACTAATTTCTTTTTGTTTAGCAGCAACTTCCGGTTCTTTTCTTTGGCTCTTGTTAAACATTTCTTGTTCCATTGCAAGCCAAAGCGAAACAACTTGTTGCTTACCCGATTCAGACAAGGATGTATCAGATACCATAGCCGAGAATAGAGTTTCGGCTACATATAAATCCATATCATCATCTGTTAATACTTCTGGTGATCCGGCTTCTTCTAGTTCTTTTTTCTTTCTACTAAACTCACCTTTAGCTTTTTCAACTATCTTTGCTGTACGAGCAGCACTTAAAGTTTGAGATGCCATACCCCAGGCAGCAGCAGTTCTAAAGTTTGGTGCTTTGTTATCTGCATCAATAATACCCGCAGTACGCATAGCATAAGCTGTAACTACAGCGTCTGTGTAAACTCTAAGTTCATAGTTACTAATGTCTTCGTTTGTTCCGAATGGTCTTGCAAGCTGAGAAGATGCTTTTAAAAACTCTTGTAGGTTTGTTGGTAGCTTTTCAAACTGAGCTTTTGCTAGTTTACCTAAGTAGTTATTTGACTTTTTATTTAATGCATTTACTCCCTTAAATGTAGCAAACTGAACACCACTGGAAAGTCCACCTAAACCAAACTCTCCAACAATTTCCATTGCGATATCTCTACCTAAGTTTTCCGTACTCCACCTGTAAGATGCATCGTTATCCATGTTGTTTAACTGGTTATTAATGTTATACCAAGCACCAGTAATAACACCATTACCAACACTAACACCAGCATAGGTTGCTGCTTTACCGGTAAATGTTGTAGCATCTTTTGCAAACCTACCGGCAACATTATGAGGCAACCAGGATGTAACTACTTCTGTAGCCTTTCTAAATTTTTGAACAGCCATTACCGCTTTCTGTGCTTTAGATCCATATTGACCGGCTAAGATAGCAGATCTAGCACCAACAAGTGCAACACCGCCAACACCAGCAGTAGCTACTGAAAGACCAACCGTAGCTGCAATATCTACGGGAGCATCAATAGATCCAAATGAATCTCTAACCAAAGGTAATACAGTTGTTTTAAATGCATATCCTACATCAGACATTTGTTCAATATCAGATGCCATAATCCGCATAAATGCATTTCTATCTACAAACTCATTTAACTCGTAGAAAAAGTCTAATTCATTTCTAGTAGTTGATAAAGACTGTACATCTAATCCATTCTGAGTAAACCAAGCTGCCGCTCCTGGATTTGTTTCCTCAAATGCTTGCCATGCCTTAGTATAGTTCCAGTTTGGATTCTTTGGTAAGTTGGCAACAATATCAGTTGGATCAGAAGAATAATAGTTTTCACCAAATGCTGCAAGACCACCAGATCCACCAAGTGTTAAAGCTTTAAGTGATTCTCTGGTTAGGTTGTCTCTACTATCTGGACTCATAAAAGGAATAAATTGTGCCCAGTTAGCCCCCCATCCCCACTCAGCCCATGCAGCAAAATCCTTTAATTTCTCTATTGCTTTTTCTCGTTCGGTTTCATCTAAAGCCATTCCAGCTTTTTTAAGGGCGGTATAAAAGTCTTCTCTATTGTAAGCTTCGCCCATAAACCGAAGAGATACCTGGGCTGCTGCTGGTTTTTCAAACCCAAAGATACCTTCTACGTTATCTTTACTTTGAGATATAATCCACTGCTGCTCGTTTCTATCTGGATCACCAAATAAAAGTTGTCCAGTTTGATAGTCTCTATATACTAATGGTCCAGTAGCATTTAGTCTTCTACTTCTTACTACATCTTCAGAAGCCATTTGATCTGGATCTTGTGGCGTAGTACTTAGTGAGCTAGCCCAATCACCAGCAATTTTATTTCTATCAACTACATTTTCTTCTTTATCTTGCTGTAAATAAGCCTGATCAATAAAAGCATTAATATAAGTATATTCTTTTAGTTGATTAGAATACTCTGAATAAGCTTTTAAATCTGCTCTAGCTAAATCTCCATCATCACTTCTTACTTCCGGTAGTATTAGAGAACTAAAATCTTTTGGTTTAAAAGAATCGCCAAATATATTATATGGATCGTAGTTCATTTTTTCCCTTACTTAGATTCCTTTAAAGATAACCAAGGATGACCGAAATTAATTGCACCCTCTCTTCCTACAAAATATGTCTTTATAAAATCAAGTTGATGCTGCATATCTAGTAGTTGGCTTGTACCGGGAATTGTGTTATTACCGTTTGTTGAAATTGGAAATAACTGAGGATCAAACGGTACACCATAAAAAGCCGGTATAGTAAAATTACCAGTATCGTCAGGAATCATTTGCCTAACTGATGCGTCTTTTTTAAAGTTAATAGATAAAATACTTGAACTTCTTGTTGGTGCATTGCTAAATAAACCAGAACCAACATCGAATAAAGTAGGTGGTAAAATTCCTTCTTTACCTTCAGCCAACCCGCTAAACTTTACTATATTATCTAACTCTAATAATAAAGCAGCATTTGTTCTTGATCTTCTATTTGTTTTTCCTTCTTCGGCTAATCTAACAGAAGCGTCTTTAATATTAGCAAGAGTAACAGAATCTAAATCTTCGCCATAATATGAAGTAGCAAGTTTTGTTAAATCCTCTTTAATCTGAGCTTCGTCATTTCTTCTTCTTTCACCAAACAACCAAATAGAACCATAAGTAGATTCTTTTCCAACAACACTTGGTAAATCTTCTTCTCTGTCCTTAAATATATTTCCAGGAATATCTTCTTCAACTCTTTCTTGTTCTCTTGATCTTGAAGTTGGAGCAAAAGATCCAGGTACTAATTGCAGTGGACCTACATAAGCATTGTGTACTGTTGGAACTTTTATAGTAGTACCAGTTACTGCTTGTTCTGGATCACTTCCCATATTCAGTGTCCACCAGGTTCCTACTTCATAACTCATATAATTAGGTATGGTGGTTTCTGTGTTACTATAAAATGTATTAGAATAATCATTCCAGTAAGACATTACACTTGATAGGTTTCTATCCTCTGGAAACGCATCGCGATACTCAGATAAAAACCTAGCAAAGTTAGGATTAGCCCGTAATGAAGCAGTTAGGGTTTCAGTAATAAAACCAAAGTTTTCATTAGTTAGTGTTGTATTGGTTAGGTTTCTACTATCATCATAGGTGGTAATACCTACAACTAAGTTACCTTCTTTATTGGTAGTAACTGGAATATTAGCAGAACTTGCTAGTACTTGAATAACGGCTTTTTGTTTATCTTCTGTAGTATTACCAGGAATCTGCCACCCAGCAGCAGTCCAACCCTGTAGTACTAACTCGCCGTCATTTCTAGCTTCTATATCAGCCGCACTTTCCCTAGATGTTCCTACTGTAAACGGATAAACTAATTCATTAGTAGCAATAAAGGTAGTATCTTTTGAAGAAGACCAAGAAGTTCTTCTACTTAAATCAGTTGGTTTAAGTGTTGTTTCTTCTTTAGCTAACCTAGCAGAACCAGATAACAATCTTCGTTGAAGTTCAAACATTCTTGATTTTTTGTCTTCAGCCGAAGATGTAAGTGTTGTTTTTTTATCTGATGTAAGCCTAGAAAAAGTTTCATCTGGATTACTTACAGTAAATCTCATACCATTTGTTTTACTAAAATCTGGATTATCCGCTAACTTTAAACTTACTAATGATTTAATTGCAGGAGCATATCTAGCAATATCTGATCCTACAACCATCATTTGAATTTGCGATTCAATTTCAGCTTGGAGTAGTGCTGGATTGTCTCTTGTAATAAGGGCAGCTCTACTGGCAATACCATCAGCTACAGCAAATAAAAACATTTGACTTTCTTTACTTACTTCTGCTAGGTTTCCGTTCTTAGAGCCAAACTCAGCAAAAGCTTTACCAAGTCTTGGACGTAATTCGTCCATTTTATAGAACCCACGATTAACCATAAATACAGCTCTAGCATAATTATCTTGCTGTAGTGTTCCACTGTCATCTACAATTTGAACGGTACTAATATTTGTATTTGCTGGAGACTCACCGTAGAAATTACCGGTTTCAAGATTGCTCTGTTTAAAGAAAAGATTAAAATCTCTTTCAGCAGCTATAGCAGCTTCTACAGTTTTTGTTACTGCTGCTTGTTGATTAGTCTTGTCCTCTGGTTTATCTCCAACAATGCCTGGATGCTCTAAAGAACCAGATAAAGCAATTGCTCTAACTGCTAGTGTTTTTATTTCTTCTTCTGCTATTGTAGCTCTAGCAACAGCTAAAGTTGGATTTGATTTTTTAAGTTCGTTTATTTCAGCCTGTGCTTGGTTTGCTGCTTGTATAACCTGTGGATTTGAAATAGGAAGTCCATTATATGATACAGGAATACCAAAACTATACACAGTTTTTCCTACTCTATTATTATATGTAAGTCCATTAGCTACTTTATTTACTTTTTGAAATAGATTGTATACTTGAGGATTATCTTGAGCAGCTGTATTTGCGGCATTTTGTAATTCCTGCGAAGACAGACCAACAGTAGTTAGTTTTTTTAGTTCAGCTGGTGAAAATACACCACTTTGTTTTCCTGATTCAAACTTAATACCGCCAATTTCACCAAGTGTTTTATTAATTTGTGCATTTAAAGCAATACCAACCTTATCATCTGTACTAACAAAGCCAGCTATACCTTCGTTTTCTTTGTTTTTGTTTTCTACCGGGCCATATTTTTTTAATATAGCTACTGCTTCTGGTGATCTGTCTCCCATATTAGCAGCAACATATAAATCATACTCTTCTGCTGGGAATGCTAAACCATAAGTCCATACATTTCTACCACCATCACCTAGTAATATATTGCTTGTATGGGTTTGTCTAAGTATTTCAATATATCTTCTTTCAGGTGTTGTTTCTTTAGTTTCAACTTGATCACCAATAGAGTCTAATAGTATTGGTAACTGAGCAGCCGCTGCTGGACCTGTTATATCTGTATTAATAAATGGTGCTACTGACGCAGATACCTGTCGTTGAACAGCATTTAAGAATCTATTGTTTGATTTTAATGTAGTAGAAACAACTTCCTTAACTTCTTCTCTATTAAGTCCAGCAAAGCTTGGCTGGGTTAAAAGAGTTTTAGTAGTATATTCTGAAGTTCCTTCTGGTAGTTTAATTAAACCCATAGCAACTAGTGATTGCCTTTGAGCGGGGGTACTATTTTCCCATGTTTTAATTAAAAGATCTGTAGCATAGTCAATAGACTCCTGTTGATTCATATTTAAGTTGTCAACAGTTGTTACAATACCATTAGTAATTGTAGCCAAAGATTCATTTGTATCTCTTGGATCAAATAAATTAGTTGTAGCTAATACACCAGATACTTCTACTGAAGCTTGTGTTGGATCTTTTGGTAAAGCGGTCGAACTAAACTGATTTCTATTTGTTTGTTTATTTAGTTCTTCAAACTTAGCATTAGATTCTGCTTGTTTTTTACTCATTTCTCGGCTTAATGTATAAGAAACTGAAGAAATCTTGTCACGCATCAAATGGTTAAATGGTGAGTATCGATCAGTATTTGATTCTATATTAAGTGTGTCTAGTAAAGTACTTTCAATAACTTCGAATTGAGCACCCTTTTCTCTAATAAGAGATACTTGACCGATTACTTGTTCTAGCTGGGGAATACTTCCAGAAGCTTCAGCTTCTTGTCTTAGAGTATTTAGTAAAGTAGGATTACCTAGTTCATCCTCTACAACAGCATTAAAAACATCCGACATAAACCCAGCTGTTCTTTGTAAACTAAGTTGACCTTGAGTTACTGCGATTTCGTCTTGATGATTCTGTAAGTCTTTTTGGTATCCAAGAAATAAAGACATTGCTTGCGGCATACCAGATTGTAATTCATAATTAAAGCTAGTATTAAATTCTCTAAGTCTATCTTCTGGTGACCAAGTTAAGGTTTCTTCTTGGAACTTAGCATAATCTGCCTGAAATAAATTAGTTGAATCTGGATCTTGGTCTAGCCAGTCTCCATATATTTGAGCTTTTCTATTTTTATTTGCACCATTTGATGGGGCCGCGTCAAGAAGTTCAATTAGTTTTTTTCTTTTGTCTTCTCTAGATATTTCTTGGTCATCTAGTATGGATCTTCGTTTACTGTTTGGTCCTTCCCATTGATCATCATACCATTTACTCCAAAGAATATCATTATTAAATCCAGCAAGTTGTGAGATGTTTTGGGCTGAGTCTACAATACCTCCAGCAATGTATGACAAACTTTGGTAAAGGGACTCTTCTCCGCTGGGACCTACGGCTTGTTGGGGTGCGCCTACTTGGAATCTACCTCCAACTGTTTTTCCTGGTTCTTGTACAGTACCGGGAGTTACATTAAGATTTACCTGACGATCACCACCGATTTTTAATATTCTTGGATCTATTGCCATTGTTTATTCCTTTCAACCAAAGATTCCACCGCTTGCACCAAACAATCCACCAATACCATCACTACCCATTTGTTCAGAAAGCTGAGCACCGGTTAACATTCCTCCAAATGCCCCAGAAACACCAGACATTATACCACCAATAAGTGGTGATTGAGTATCCTGTAACTGTGGTGCAGCGTCATAACCTTGGAAATCAGCAATAAATACATTTTCACTACGTTGGTTCATCATGTTTTTTGTTTGTGTGTCAATATTCTTCATCTGCTGATTAAACTCTACTTCTTGTTTTTCGTTTTCATCTAGCATTGACTTAGCCTGAGCCATAAGCATAGCGGTTGTTGATCCTGATTTGGCAGAAATACCACGGGCACCAACAGAAGATGTAAGTGCAGCCCTTCCTGCGGTAGCTGCATTGTATGTTGCTTCTTGTCTATAAACATTAGCAACCTTAGCAGCTTCCTTTGCATCATAGTTATAAGAAAAAGCTGATTCGGATATTTGTCTGTTCTTTTTTAATTGGTTTTCAAACTGTTGCACGGCTTCTAGCTGAGCTTTTGAGTTATTCCAAGCCTTCTGAACAGTAGCAGCACCCCACCTAGCAAGAGCTTCTTCATTTTCTCTTTCTGCTTTTGCAGATGCTGCCATACCACCCATAACACCTTGCGCTAATGACATAGCTCCAAGAGCAATTGGAAGAAAACAAGTATTGTCTACAGTGTTCTCAAACAACACCATTAATGTAATTACAACTATTGATGCAAATAATTCTTTTACCATCCCCATTGGCTTTTACCTTTCTTTTTTGGTTTGTGGTTTGTTGCGATTAGCTTAGTAGCTCCGCTATTGGGATAATAATCACCAGCCCTAAAGTTATCAGCCCAGTTTTTTATTCGTTTTTCCCAGATCTTTTTTTCAAGATCTTGCATTGATTTCTTTGTATCAACAGACATGTGACTTTTGTAGAATTCTACTGCTGCTGACAAAGCATCAACCCTGTCATCATGTCTTAAAGCCCCACGACCCCTATGTATTCTAGTTAGTTGGATTTGGTTTTGCTCATCCTTAATAGCTTTTCTTGCTACAACTAATCTGTGCATAGACATAACAGGTTCTAGGGTTTCTATGATTCTTAATTCCTTTTGTCCAGTTACTTTATATTCTTCTATACCAACATGACCGCAATGCTCTACTAAGAATGGAGTTAATACCTTTGTAAACAAGCCATCACCAAAGTTAGACTCTACCCTAACTAAAGGTATTCTGTATTCTTTTACTAGTTTAGCAATCTTAAGTAGGGTTGTATTATCATATCCCCCCTCTATTCCAAGTAACTCGTGAATAAACACCATGCCACTAAGAACAGATGATATACAAACACCAGTCTGATCTGTGCCTCTACCGGACGGGTCAATAGTCATATGCATATGTTGCCAAGGCAAGAATGTATTAGATACATGCATTGGTTCTGGGATTATGTCACCCGAAATACCAAACATTGGCATACCGGCTAGTTGGTTTTGACCCTGCCAGATTAGTCTATCTGGACCAACTTCTGGATCCACATCTATAATAATAAGGTCCCGTAACTTTAGGGGATACCTATCGGCATCTGCTAGTGAGGTTATAAGACGATACTGGAGAGCATAGGCACTAGGCCCCATTTTAGCCTGCCTAGCGGCTAGCTCTACTCGGTCGAACCGTTCTGGCTGTGTTGCATCCCCTGGCTCTATATCAAGCTCTAGGACCCAGGGAGCCACGTCCTCGACTTCATGTGGAACTGTTGCATTAGGCATCTCAGCCGGGTACTTAATCATAGGATAAGAACCCTTAAGGACATTATAAATAGAGTCCTGATAATGTGGTGTACCTAGAAAGATAACTCTAGATGGTTTGTTTCTAATAGACTCAAGTTCATTAAGCTTCTTAAGTAAGTTTTCCTTACCTATTGGTGTTTCATTCTTACCAGCAATCTCAATGTCGTCTAGGATAATACGGTCGGCGTGAAGACCGGTGATCTGACCTGTAATGCCACGGGCTGCACAACTAAGGTCCTGTGTAAACTTGGTCCTAACGGCTACGTTAAAACCAAGGGCGTTGTCCTTATCAGTATCACCGGGGATTAAGTGAGTACAGTAAGAAACAACAGATAAAATCTTTCTAGCCTGCGAAACAAAGTCAATAGCCTTACCTTGTGTATTAGATAACACAAGGAAAGTACAGTTAGGATTCTTTAACCACTCCCAACTTGCTAAGCAAGCAGTAATGGTTGACTTACCAGTACCACGCCCTGCGGCTATGATCTGATCTGACGGACCCTCTTGAATTTGTCGGGCTAGTTCATACTGGATTCGGGTAGGTTCCCCAAGGCCGAGATGTTTAAAACAAAAGTAAAGGTGGTTTCTAAAATCATCTACAACTTCTTGGGGAACCCTCATCCGAATCTCCTATTAGTAAGCGGCCTTCTTCATCTTGAATGGAGCAGCATCCTTCATGGCCTGCTCTACAGCTTCAATAGACTCGCTTGGAATCTTGTTAATCTGGTCCTTGTGGTCACTGAGAATGCCACGGACTACAGTATAAAAACCAGGAGTGCACTTAGCCTCATCGCCAAAATCGGCAATAAGACGAGCAATCAATAACTCCTGTAGGCTATTTAATTGCTCCTTCATATTACTTCTTGCCTAGCTTAGTGATTGGAAATACATGACCAACTACATAACCAACAACAAATAACATACCAGCAAACCAAAGACTACCTAAAAATGATTCCATATTAATTCTCCTTTTTACTTAACTTACTATAAGCCGCATCAAAAGCTGGGTCTGATGCCCGTAATGCAGCAACCATTTCCCTGGGGGTAACTGGATCAGACTCGTCTAGCGTTTTCTTAGCTAGTTCAGC
>Ga0007756_10028176_pt1 | contig 14033 bp, 12 predicted proteins | sample LauGreSu1BDMLBDD_FD_61639 | JGI IMG/M metagenome (GOLD analysis project Ga0007756, IMG submission 61639) | Metatranscriptome of freshwater lake microbial communities from Lake Michigan, USA - Su13.BD.MLB.DD (Metagenome Metatranscriptome) | ecosystem: Environmental > Aquatic > Freshwater > Lake... | reverse complement strand
AAGAAAATATATATAGAAAGGAGATGATAATATCACTCCTTTGAGCAGAGAAGGGCGACTCCCATGAGTTTCCACTTCATTGGTGGTGTCACACCCTTTGCGAGAGCGTTTGCACCGCCTGGCACGTCGCACTTCAGGAACACTCTGAAGATCAAATACTTGTCGTTACGCTTGGGGTACTTGTATACTGGGCAAGAGTACTGCTGCTTCTCGCCACCGCGATCATCCTGCTTGGCCTTGGCTCCCATGCCTGGGCCAGTCACTGGTGCAGTTGAGACTGCGAAGACGTGAATAATAGGGAATGTGAAGAACAGCTCCTTTGGTGTTGACTCTTCAAGTCTCTTTTCAGCTCTGTTCCATGCAGCACCTTCCATGAAAAGACCGTGAATAAGGACTCCTTCAGCTACCTGTTAGAGCTGCTTTCCGTCAATTCTTCCATCATCTCCCTGGATAATTTCCTTAAGGACCTCAGTTGCATACTCGACCTCATCAAGAGACCACTGCTGTGCCTTGCGTTGACGAGTGACCTCCTGCTTCATGGAGGTAAGGAAACCTTGAGGGTTGAAGAAACCAGTCAGCCAGAATGACTGAGGTCTCTCCTTGGTGATCCAGTTGTTCAGCTGGTAATGACGATCGAGGAGACCCTTGATCCAGCTACCAAGTGATGGCATGAGCCAAGCGATTTCAGCACCTGTGGGGTCAAAAGTCCAAGGTCTGGGGACTCTGAAATCGTAAACGAGATCGATGGCTTCCACCAGATCAGGTGTCATGATAATGCTACCCTCGATGGCAAGAACCATGTTTGTAAGCTGTGTTCTCACAATGGTAAGAATAGTCTGGAACCTTTGAAGTTCCTGGAAGAGGAACACGTTCAGAGGGATACCCTTTCCAGTTTCGGAAAGTCCCTTAGGTCCTCTCAGCTGCTTGAGTCTATCTTCAATATCTGCCTCTACGAAGTCAGGTGGAAGTTGTGGCAAAAGCTCCTTTTGAATCTTCTCACTGACCTCATCCTCTCTTGATTTTCCTCCAGAGCTTGAAGCCTCCTTTGGCTGGGTGTCTACGAGAGTTGTCAACATGGCGAGTGACTCATTGAGACGATATGTGAGATCGGCATTAGGGTGAAGACCGAAGATAATGGGAGAATCCTTGACTGGGAATGTTGCAATTTGGTCCATGAACTTGGCATGCTCACCAGTGTCGGGGATGGTGTAGTGGTACTCATTGAATGTGGTGTTGAAGTTGTAGCCTGGCACAAAGACAGCCTCAGTCAGCCACTGCTGTCCATAGGTGATGAAGAGTTCACGATCCAAATCATCAGTAATACGACCTCCGTATTGCACTTCAGTAACCATGTACTGAATGGCCTTCCATGAGTAGGGGATGTTGAGGGCTCCACACTGAGTCATGTGCTTGTCAATATAGGTCATTGAGGCCTCAAGATCGGCAGTGTTGAACTCGTATGGAATACAGAAACCGAGAGGTCCGAACTTTCTTCTCTCCTGCACGATAGAGTGGAGGAAGCAAGTGGTGAAGACAAGAGATCTCCACTTGTCGTAGGGCTCAACCTTTTCAAGGTAGTCTTGGTTGACCATGGTTGTGAAGGTTCTGTAGAGGCCAGCTTAGAGTCCCTTGGGTGGCTCAGTTGTAACCTTGATGGCCATCTGGAGAAGACCAAGAGGGAACTCGTTGTGGGGCTCGCAAGTGATCCAAAGTCTGAACTCCTCGTGGATCTCGACTCCCTTAGGATTCAAGATTTCTTCCATCTGGGCCATGAACTCCAGACTCAAGTGGCAGTTGTTGAGGATGACCCACTTGCCAGAGACGAAACCGGCCTTGATCATGTCAAGAGCTGGCTTTTCCATTTCCTCTCCCATGGATACCTTGCCAGTGGGGAATTGCTTCTTCTTCTTTGCGAACTCATCGATGTTACCAGTGGGATCAGCACCTGGTGAGAGAAGATAGAGCACAGGAGTGTTACGAGAGGACTCCTCCCATTGCTGAGAAATGGGATCGGTGACTGGCTGAATGTATTCGTCTCCAAGGGTCTTCTGGACGAACTGTGTGCAAGCAAGCATGGTACGATCCTCTCTGAGGGAACGAACGAGGGTCATGTGCAGGAAGGCACCAATGTTTTGATCAGAATTAATCTTGTCCTGAAGATCGGGGACACTCACGTTCTCAGGATCGTTGCTGTTGTACCAAGATCTCCAGGGATCATCAATCTTGGTCTCATTCTTCATTCTTTCAATGACTGAGCCGAAGAACTTTGATCTCTCATTACCAAAGCTGTGCAAGCTGATGGCCTTCAAGTTGAGCCATGTCTTCTGGTCGAGCCAGTTAACCATCTTCTGCTTGTCGTCAACACCAGCACCTGCCTTAAGGAAGACATTGACGTCAGCATTGGTGAGCTTTCCGTCCTTGATCAAGATCTTCAGGCACATCATGAGCTTGAACATGACCTTGTCCTTTTCGAAGATACCTCTGTTAATGTATCTGTAGACCTTTCTTGTGAGCTCGTTAGTAATGTTTGCGACTCTGTCTTTGGTGAGCTGAGCCTTGGGGGCATTATCGATGGACCAATCGAAGAGTCCAAGGAACTACTGAAGTGAGGTGTTGTACATCCAGTTGACCTTAATCATTTCGACAATACAGAAGTAAAGGACTGAGCCTCTAGCGGCGACTCCTCTGAAGGCCTCTCTCTTCTCGTTGATTTCAATTCTCTTCTCTTTGCCCTCAGCAAGCTTCTCATTGACCTCCTTTGACTTGTTCTTGATGGTAGCGAGCACATCAATAAGCTCAACGTCGTCAAGAAGGGAGCCTTGTGCGTTAGCAAGTCTGTCCAAGAGCATCTGCTCGTAGTTCTGCAGGGTCTTTGTATTGAGGGTGACCTCCTCCTGAAGCTGAGTCAGCTGTTCCTCAAGTGACTTCTGCTCCTTTGAGATAAGACGACCGAGAAGCTGCTGCTCGAGACCTCCTTGCGTGACGGTGAAATCGATAATTGTTGCCTTGGCAGCCAGCTCAGGTGAGAAGTGAGGGTTACCCAGGCGGGATGTCATGTAGAGGCGGAACTTGTCATCGTAGTCCATGTCGGTATCAGCGATCTTAATCAGCTTAGAACGACCCTTAATAATGATCTGCTTCTCAAGGATGGGGTCAAGAAGTGGATCGACTTCATTTTCAATCTATTCGATAAGTACTGGGTAGCCTTCCATGAGAGGGAACTTGAGAGCATCCTTCAAGCTTGGGTGGTTAAGAGTGAAGATGCAGTCCTTCTCAACGAGTTCTCTTTCTCTTCTCTTGATCCAAGAAATGGCTTGACCCTGAGGATCGATCATGAGTGGGTATCTGGAGGATCTGGTGACCATGATACCATTCTGGATGGAGAGCTCATCAGTGGGAAGACCCTGAAGGTTCCAATCACCAACGGTTGCGTCATCGACGAGGAACTTGTTAATCTCCATATCATTGGTTGTGGGAATGCCCCTGCTAACAAGGTCATTATTGAAGAGTTCACCGACGAGCTTAGCTCTGAACTCAGAGTTGAAGGGACCGCAGTAAGAAACGAAGGCGCAGGCTTTGGCGACATCACCAACTAGTCTAGACTTGAGTGACTTGAACTCGTTGGCATTCATGATCCAACGTTCCTTGTTGTCCTGAAGGGAGTTAATAAGTCTGTTGGCCTAGTCCATCTTCTTTCTGGTCTTGGCGGCTCTCTCCTGCAGAGCATTCTTCTCAGCCATCTAGTCATCGAACTTTCTCTGAAGCATAGCCTTGAGATCTTGGGTCTCCTTAAGCTCTGCCTCAGCTGCAGCGAGATTTGCCTCGGCCTCCATCAGTGAGGCTGTCTTGATTTCAAGGAGTCTGAGTTTGGGTTTCACAATCTTTGACTGCTTGTGGTAATCACTCATGGCAGCGGCCCAGACGCACATACCCTCGAGGGCAGCAGATGACTTCTTGGCGACGGCACCTGTGAAGATGTCTTCTCCGTTGCTAGGAGCCTTAAGGGTCAGATAGGGCTCAAGAAGCTCAATAGTTTCTTCGTTAATGTTATCCTTTTCATTGTTAGAGAAGTCGAGAAGATTTGCCAAGAACATGTTGTTTGTCATGGTTGACTTGGCGTACTCTTCGAAGGAATCAGCAACGAAGGGAATGTCCTGCTTGAGAATGTAAAGGTTCTTGGGAACGACTGGAACAAGGGGCTTCATGAAGAGGATGTTGACTGTGTCAAGGATGAGTCTCGTCGTGTCGACTGCATTTCTCACACCCTTAAGCTCAGTGATATCCTTTGGTTTGATAGAGTCGACGGCTGCCTCTGCCCTTCGCAAATACGGTATAGCAATAGCTAGATCCCTGTCAGCTTCCTCTTTTTCCAGCGTAATCTAATTCTTTTGTGCAATACATCTGGTCTTGACACCGGATACCTCTTCTTCCTTTATTCTTGCTTTGCGGTTTTCGATTTCGAGGTCCTTAAGTAGGCGATCCGTCACCTCTGAGGCCTCCTTGAGCTTGACCTCTTCTTTCTTGAGGTCGATCTTCAACTCTTCGACACCCTCAGCAGCTTCCTTAAGCTTGTCAAGACCATTTCTGATGTTGACATCATCCTTATCGATACCGTCATATTTTGTCTTGTAGACTTGCTTGTACTGGTCGATGAAGGAGAGATAAGACTTGGGCGTCACATAGACGTATCTTCTCATTCTCTGGAAGTACTCACCGCACACCTCGGTCACGATATCGTGAACTTTACCCATGTGCTTTTCGAGCTGTTACTTGGTCTCCTTGCTGCATTCAATTGTGAATGAGTTAAGGAACTTCTGGGACACAGAAACCAGGGCTTCTTCGGGCCATGGGAGGAACCAATCGATTGTGCAAGATGAGAAGAGTGAGGGGAACTTTCTGGCTCTTTCTCTGAACTTGTTTCCTACAGGTGAGAATGCAAGGACCATGTGGAGGCAATCTCTGACTCTGTTGATGAAGTAGATCCAGAGTTCGAGGGTGCTTGGGTCCTCTCCCTTGGTTCCAGCCTCCTTCATGTAAACATTCTTAGTCTCGAGGGCTAAGACATCTCTGTCTTCTTTGAGAATGAGACCAGCGATTTCACCAGTAGCAAGCATAGAGTTAATAGACTCGAGGAAATCCTCAGACTTGACCTCAGAGTCAGTCATGATGAAGGTGACCTGCTTTCCCATAGGACCAGCTTCTCTGTAGAGATTCTTGATGTCATCCTTAAGATGAGTCTCACCGTAAGTCTTGGTCAGAGCGATCTGGAAGAACACCTGTTTGCAGATGAAAGAAGACAGCTTGGTAAGTGATTGCTTTCCTGAACCACCAACACCGACTAGGAGGCAGTTACCTCTGGGTGAGTTCAAGATTCTTGTGATTCTGAGGAGGTGCTTAAGGGCATCATCGAAGATCACAAGGTTCATCTTCTTGGATGGATACTTTTCATTATAGCCGTCCATCTTGTTGTATACTCTCTTTCTAATAGATTCAATATCGGGAACAGCTTCATAAACGAAGGGAGCTACTTCAATCAGCTCTCCATACTCGTCGTACTTGTCCTCACGCTGGAAGTCAGCGAACAGATACTGAGTCATGAGTTGCTCATCCTCGAAGCCGAGGGAGTCTCTGAACTTCTCCTTTGTGACCTTGTCTAGGATGTCGTGGAAGATCTTCTTATCGCCATAGCTGATAAGTTTATCTTCGAACACACGTTCACACTCGTGTCTCCAGAGTCCAATAAGGAAGAGCTCCTGTCTGATCTTTTCCTTAATGTAGAGGCACTTCTTAATGACTTCGTACTCGTATTTCTGGGCGACTGCGCAGATACCTTGGAAGACTCTTGAGAGCTCTCTGATATTGAAGACGTAGTGGAACTTAGCCGGAGTAGGAAGAAGTCTCTTTCTAACTACGTCCCAAAGGGTGATGGTGGCATCGATGAGGGGAGTTCTCATGTTGATGACCTCGGCGTTGTATCTCTTGGGGTGGAATAGCTGCTCCAAGATCTTACCGTAGATGTTCTCAATTGACTTAGTGGATGGAGAAGTCATGTTCATGAGGAAGAACTGACGCTTTAGTCTGTGAGGGATGTCGTTACGACCACCGCCTGGGTGGTTCATGGCTCCGAGGTACTGAAGACCGTCGATGCTTCTGAAGTAACCTCTGTCGTCCTTGCTGAGGAAGTAGAAGCCCTTGTGGTCGATCAGCTGTCTCGCGATTTCGAGAGTGATCTGATCGCCCCAAGCGTTAACGAAGGGCATGGACATATCATCAAGGAAGACGGTCATTCTCTTTCCGCCAGGAGGCACATAGCTTCTACCTTGCTTTCTTTCGATTTCACTTTCAATAGACTCCTGGAAGTTGTAGGGAGTAGTGGCACTTGAGAAGTTGATTCTCTTGAAGAGCATGACTTCTTTGTCAAACTTCGAGGTGTACATCAGGATGACTGAGGTCTTGGCGGTACCAGCACCTCCGACTAGGAGAGTAGAGAGGTGACCTGGCTCCTTTCTCTTCTCAGACCTCATTAGAGGAAGATTAGCGATCTTCTTGATAATATACTCAGCTCTGGTAGAGTCCATTGTAGGAATAAGAAGCTGAGAGAACGCCATTCTCTTGGGAGGTACCCACTGCTCAGCTTCCCAAAGTTTCCATGACTTAGTGTTGGGATCAACGTAGTAGTCGAAGACAGTTTCCTTGTCAATGGACATTTTCTGTGCTGAGATGGGTGGGAGGGGACCACCGCAGGACTCAATGTATTTCTGGAGCTTTTCTCTCTCTTCAGTCTCGAAAAGTCCACCAATAGCCCAGGTGAAGCAGTAAATGAAGTACATATCAAAGGTCTTCTTGTCAATGTGCTCTTGCTTTTCAAGGTAGTGCTGGAACACGGCAGTCAAGAGGTTAAGCATTTAGCTGATACGAACGACAGGAGGAGTGAACATCACATAGACGTACTCCTTGACTAACTTGATGAAGAGATCTTGCTTTTCAATATAGTTCTTAATAGCAGCGGTAAGCCAGTTGCCTTCCTCAGGGTTGGAGAAGGTCTTGGACTCCTGTCTATCTCTGATCCAAGTGTCAATTAGGGGCTCCCAGTTGAGGTCAGACTCTGATACGTAGACGATACCGCATCTTGAGACCGTAGCGGGAGAGGCATTATCAAGGTTACCTACTTCGAAGGTCATCTTGCAGTTGTCAGTCATGGGAATACGCTCGGCGTTTGCGAGTGTCAGGATCTTGTTGTCATCGAGCACAGTGTTGAGGTTCTCGACCCAAATAGCGTCGACTGGTCCATCGCACTGAATCCAAGAGGTGTACTTGTTCTTTCTGTCATTGCACTTCTTCCAAATCTGAGAGTAAACACCTGGAATCCACTCACCAGTGACAGTGTTCATGACACCATACATCTGCTGACCTGTGATGGCCTTGGGATTCATTCTTGTGATCTTATGAGGCTGTCCAATTGAGGTAAGGGCCTCAGTAAGGATATTGTTGATGGTAGTCTTACCGCAGCCGACGGGGCCGACAGTCATGAAACCGTGACGCACCAATGAAGTTTCATAGAGCTGGATGATCTTGATGAGCCACTGTGGCTTCTCAACCAAGTTGTTTTGCTTCAAGAGAGTCTTGACTGCAGTTTCGATCTCCTTGTAGACTTTCTTGGGAATGTTGGTCTGTCTTGGGAAAATATCTCTGATAAGAGACTCGAAGAGTGGCTGATCTTGGGCGACGAACTTAGAGAGGTTCATATCTCTAAGCGTTCTGGCGATGATCATTTCCTCGTCAGTGTCAGGCTTCTCAGATCTCTTGTTGTTACCGGCAGTTCTGAGCACGGAGAGAATGTTTCTGAGACCGAAGTCATAATGCCTTTGCTTTGAGAGCTGCTCCTCGCAAAGCTTGTAAAGCACGTTGAACTTCTTGGAGAGGGGATCATAGGTGCTGTAACCGACTGAGGCAAGCTTGACCTTCATGATGACTTGTCTGTTTGGCATCATCATAGACACTGATCTGAACTGCACCTTAAGATTGTTGGGGAGCTCCTGACGACCAGCGTAACCGGGGTTCATGGTGATGAAGTATCCGCAGGAGGCAATGAGGCCAATGGGCTGGGGCTCGTTGGGGAACATGAACCTCTTGAGGCCTTGCTTCTTAGCGAGGGTGATGGACTCGACCTGAGCGGCGACGACAGAAAGGGTGGCGAGGGAGATACGGTTGAACTCATCGAAGCAACCCCAGAGACCACTCTGGCAGACACCCTTGAAGATCTTGGCCATATCTCTATACTTGTGCTCATCAGAGCAGTTGGTGACGACGACGAAGATACCGAGGGTTCTTCCGAGATCCTTCACGGTCTCAGTCTTTCCAGTTCCGGCAGGTCCAGCTGGAGCACCACCGTAGAGCATGCCAAGAGCCTGGGAAAGTGTAATGTAGCATCTATCCGTGAGAGGTGTAATGCAGAGTCTCTCTTTAGCACCGAGGAACTCATAAGAGTAGATGAATTCGACATCGCAAATTTGAACAGCAACATGCTCCTCATCATGCTTCCAGTAAAGTCTGGTGTTCTTCACCCAGTCGAAGTCAGAGGCATCTCTGATCTTGTACTGCTTAGCGTCTTCGAGAATCTTACCGAAAAGATCTCTCTGATGCACATGAATCGTCACAAGGGTTTCGACTTTGGTTCTGGCAAGTCTGTCCATATCTTCCAGACACATCATAGTGAGCTCAGACATAATAGCGTTAACGTCCTTTCTCTTTCTCTCGAGCTCAGTGACTCTTTCCTTTTGTCCTCTCTCGAGGCAGTCCTGGACCTTATTGTTCCAGAGCATCTGAATACCGGCGAGGGCAATCTGTGACTGATACTTGCCGACGAATTCTCTAAGAGGCATGTTAAAGCAATCCTTGGCACCGCTTGAGCAGACTGCGCGAACGGACCTTTGCATTTCTTTCTCAAGCTTGAGCAGCCAATCTTCAATGTTACCTTCAGCCTTGACTCCTTCGACGAGTTGAACCTCCTCAGCAATTTGCTTGCCGCTTCTGTCAAAACCCATAGTCTGCTCAATCTGAACAATCAGTCTTCTGTCAGCCTCATCGAAGCTAACATGGTTAATAGCGTCGAACAACTTTTCGAAGTCGTCTTGGACGGCATTAGGGTCTGAACCGACTGAAAGGATTTTCAATAGATCGTCGTTGGAGCAGAAATAGAATCTGGGGAAGATGTTTCTCTTGGTCTCAAGATAGTTCTCGAGCTTCTTCTGGCAGAACTCGAGTCCCTCCTGAAGGGAACCTAGAGAGTTCTTCAAGATGTCATTGGTGCAGCATTGGATCACATTCTTCTGTTCGTGAGCTCTCTCCATAATCTTGAGCCATTGCTGGTTAATGGCCTTGAATTTCTTGCTCTCAGTAGGCATCTGCTTAGAGATATCACCACTGTTGAAGACAGAGACGAGGTTTGTCCAAAGGGTCTGCACCTTCAGCCACTTTTCAATGATGTCAGCCACATCGGCGATCAGAGAAATCTTCTCAACGACTTCACTCTTGAAGGGAGTCACATATCTCATAGCATTCATTTGATTCAGTGCCATGATGTGCTCCTCAAGCTTATCCTGGATATCTTGAATGTTACCTCCGAGAGTGCAAGGAGTGTCAACACCCTTCCAGGTCTTGATCTCAAGTTCAGCATCCTGCCAGTACTTGGAGATATCGTCGCGGAGCTGGTTCTCGAGCTTAAGCTGCTTGTCAGCTGAGTCAGTAATGTCCTCAATATCCTCCTTGAAGCCGAGTAGGTTGGCCTTAAGGAGCTGAGAAAGTGAGAAGGATTCGCTAGAGTAAGGGATTTCCTCTTTAGTAAGAACCATCACCTCCTCCCAATGTCTGGGTCTGATTGAGGGCTTTGCGAGTGCCTCAACGAGTGGTAGAATTTCAGTCATGTCATCGATTTCCTGCTTGAGCTCCTTGTAGGCGTCCCAACCCTTGAGGACTCCAGGAAGCTTAGTGCAGTCCCTACCGAAGACTTCAATTTGCTCGGTCATCTTTGAGATCTCGTTCTGGATCTCAGCCCACAGAACTTCTCTCCATCTTCCAATAGTATCTTTAACCTTTGAGTACAAACTGTAGAGCTTGTCGAGGAGCTCGATCTCTTTGCGGGTCTCTTCGAGAGCAGGGTAGCTCTGATGAGGTAAGCCGAACAAAGTCTCACCAGCAAAGTATGAATCATACTTTCTCTTTCTAACTGAGTATTCATCTGAGAACATTCTCAGTCTGTTGAGAGCCTCCTTGGGCTCAATACCTGGGACCATGGGTCCATTCTTTTCGAAGTTCTTTCTGAATTCCTCGACATCTACGATCAAGTTGTTGATTCCAACGATAAGGCTCTTCTTGAATTCAGCTTGCTGTCCCTGGAGTTGGTTTCTGACTGCCTCGGCATCCACAACTAGCTTAGCCCAGTCCTTGTCAAGAATTGATGAAACGTCAGACTCTTCCTTCTCCATGACCTCTGGAAGATAGGTCTCAAGGAGAGCGTACATTTCGGTGACTGGTCTGAATTGAAGTTCAATCTCTGACTCCTTCTTTCTAATCTCCTCAAGGGCATACATTACGTTACCAAGACTGTCGATATCCTTGACTGGTTTTTCAATCTTCAGTCTGATCTGCTTGATGTCATCGGTGAGGGACTCAAGGTGAGTCTTTGCCTTCTTGTGAAGATCCTTAGAGAAAGCGGATTTCCAATTGTCAATCCATCTCTTGAGGCCGAGTTTAACACTCTCTGACTTAAGGTTGAGTGCTCCAATTTGGTGAGTGTTCAGAATGAGGTTAATCTCATCTGAGAAGTGGACAAACTCCTTAAGCTTGGCTTCAAAGTCCTCGAGCTGAGGGTTCTTTGAGTTGAATCTCTTCAGGCTCTCATCAATCTTTTGTCTCCATAGCCAGTTGTACTTTTCGAAGCTATCAAGGAACTTTTTAACATTGTTCTTTGTTCCCTGAATGGAACCAGTCAAGAGAAGGATCACCTTGACGATTTCCTTGTCCTTTGCAATCCAATCATAGAATGGCTCTCTCTGATCCTCTGGGATGTCCTTCTAGTTCCAGTTCTGCACACGCTTGGTAGATTTCAAGACGTGACTAGCAGCTCTATTGATGGCGCTTTGAACTTCCTCAAGAGTGGGCTTAAGGTTGCAAACGTCGCCTTCAAGGTGGACATCGACTTCGAAGAAGGGCTTTAAGATTTGCTTGGGTGCGTTTCTTCTTCCGCAGATTCTCTCCTTCATCTGGTTGAGGGAGTACTTGGTGGCGTGAAGGAGGGCCTGATACATGGACCAGTTGTAGTACTTGGAAAGCTTTTGGATTTCCTCAGCTGAAATAGGCTCAACGTGCTGATCAAGTTAGTAAGAGCAGATTGTTTGAATCAAATCCTCAACTGCGCTCTCAACCTCTTGGTTTTTAGACTTCAACTTCTAGGCCTCATCTCTAATCCAAGCCTCTTGCATCTCAACGAAATCATCAAGAGTGAAAGTCTGAGCATCCTGAGGAAGGTTTACCAGGACGGTCTTGGAAAGAGTCTTCAAGTTGTTCTCGATTCTGTTTTCCATGATATCATTTATGTTAATGATCAACTGCTCAAGCTTGGCAAGACCTTAGTGGACATGATGAAGGTAACCGTCAATATTCATTGATGTCCAGGTTAGAGTGACCATACCAGGTCTCAGCTTGTATTCAAGATCCTCAAGGTGAGGCACAAGGAGACTCTTGGTGTTGGGCCTGATCTTGTTGACGATTCTGTCGTATTCTCTCAAGACGAAGTGAAGTTCACTGTTGTACATCTTGAACTTGTCCTCCTGGAGAAGAACGATCTTTGCGCTCTCGGGAATGTCGATTCCGATTCTGGAGAGACACTTGGCCTCGCGAATGAGAGTGAGGATCTCGCTGTCGAAGTTGACGTAGAGCTTGTTGTTGTTGGGATGTCTGATAATCAGAGTGGCCTGAAGTCCAGCCTTGGCCTTCTCGACTTCGTGAGCCCACTTCTGTCGCCACAGGTACTCGAAGGAGAACAGAGTGTACCCAGTCTTGTTGTACATCTTTACGAACTTCTTTGACTCCTTCTGCTTGATCAAAGAAGGTGGGAACTGTTCCATGGGTCCAGAGATTCTGTGGAAGAGATGTCTAGACCAGGTGATGCTACCAGCGACTGTTGGCAAGTTTCTCACAATAGGAGGGTTGTTCTTATACTTCTGGTATTGATCCTCAATCTGGTTGATTTCTTGACCATAGTTCTGGAAAAGAATTGTGTACTTTGAGTTGACACTGTTACGAAGGTTGTCCCTCTGGAGGATAGCCTGGAACTTTCTGAGGAGCTTCAGAGAATCCTCAATGCTGGTGATATTCTCAAAGTTCCTGTCGATGTAGCGTTGAAGTTCAGTTTCAACAGATGAGACATCAACGTTGAATTCGACAAAGTCACGATCGAAGGTGTTGTTGTGGAAATCGAGGAGCTTGTGATTCTTCTTCTTAAAGGAATTCACAAAGCCCTGGAATTGCTGAAGAATGCCACCGATGTTCTCCAGGTTGTGCTTCTCAAGGGTCTTGAACTGCTGAATGGTACCAAACAACTCGATCAGCTTGGATACTCTTCGGCAGAAGAGATCGAACTTTCCGAAGATCTGGTTAGGAGAGAACTCAAACTGCTTGCCCTTTGGCATGTTCATTAGGCGCTCCTTAGTGATCTCGTACTGCTTCTGATATGCCTGATTGAGTTCGAGGCAGCTCTTGAGAACAGGGATCAACTCTTCGGGTGGGTAATCATCATGGTTCCACAGGACATCATCATTAATGATCTTCTTACCATCCTTCTTTCTGAAGTAGAGGATGTTGTGCTTGCAGTTGTTGATCATTTGCTGAGTGATCTTAACGAACAAGCCAGTCATTCTATCGTTAGTGTTGTAGTAACGGGCAATAGTATGGATCATCTTGATACTGTTCATCAGTGCAGGCAGTGTGTCCTTGATGGAGTCAGGGGTGCCTTCGTAGAGAGGCTCGATGAATTTCTCAAGAGTGGACAAGTACTTTACGTTGTCCTTGGCCTCATTGAGTGCTTCTGTAACACGAAGCTCGATGCTTCTCCATTTGGAGGTGGCAAGGAAGATCTTGTCGCGAGGCTTTCCAAGCTAATCAGCTGAGTTCTGGGAAGCAGTGGTCAGAACCTCGTAAACGGTACGGCAGTTCTTGCTGCGGAGCTGCTCTGAAATGCCTGTGAGCTTTCGCATACGTTGACGCCAGTACTCGATTTCATTGCGAGGTCCGGCTTCCTTATCGTCTTTGCGCTCGCTCTCAGTCTCCTCAAGAGCAGACTCGATCTTCTCAGACCAGTCGTTAAAGATGCGCTCGAAATCAGCAAGCATCTCTTGATTAGGGTTCTTGGTGGTTGCGATGTTCTTGGCATCGTTCTCCCACTTGGGGTCGTAGGATTCGAGCTTGATGTTGCTCTGGATGCTCTTTAGGGCGTCCTTGAGCTCGTTGGCGAACTTGTCGAAGACCTGTGAGAACTCTTTCTTCTGCTCATCCTCGCATACACCCCAGTCTACTGGCTCAAGACGATCAACGAGGGGCTTGAAAACCTGGTTGATGATGATGTTGAGGGATGTGAGGGTGCTCTCTGAGACCTCACCAAAGAGGACCTCGTTATCGTTGCCTGAGTTGGTGTTCACTGGCTTGCCAGGAGGTGTGGTTCTCACGAAGAAGAGACCCTTGCCCTTCAGGCGTTCCTTCTCACCATCAGTTACATAGAATTCCTCTCTCCCTGGGTAGTCGATTATCTCCCCTGAGTCAGTGATCTTGTAGGCTGTCTGATAGTAGACGAAGACTCTGGATGGACCAGTGCCCTTTAGGAAGCTATCGAATATGGGTTGATGCTTAGCGTGTCTGAACAGTTCATGAGCATCATACTCTCCGATACCGAAGATATCTGAAATGCATTAAGCCATCCACTTGGCTCTTGTTGACATTGCCATCTCTTTCCTGTATAAGAAGTTTTGATGAGATGTCTC
>Ga0007756_10053037_pt1 | contig 14422 bp, 1 predicted proteins | sample LauGreSu1BDMLBDD_FD_61639 | JGI IMG/M metagenome (GOLD analysis project Ga0007756, IMG submission 61639) | Metatranscriptome of freshwater lake microbial communities from Lake Michigan, USA - Su13.BD.MLB.DD (Metagenome Metatranscriptome) | ecosystem: Environmental > Aquatic > Freshwater > Lake... | reverse complement strand
GTTTCTCACGCGCATCTCGTGTGCCTGTGACTCTCCCAAGGCAAGGCTAGCATCATGCTGAAGCCACGCCACACTTGGTTGGCGCAGCGGGCGTCCGAGTCTTTTGGGCTGGACGAGGCGTCGGGGCGTGAGGCTGTGCGGAAGGCCCTCGCCAAGGTGAACTCCTTTTGCGCCGGCGAGGCGACGGCGCCCAGCCACATCCTGGCCTACTACCAGCCGCGCGTGGTGGAGGCCCCAGCGGACGCCGCGGGCGGCGGCGGCGGCGGCGGCGGCGGCGGCAAGCCGCAGGGCAAGGCGGAGCTCTTCTTCACCTTTGGCGATGAGGAGAAGCTGGCGGGCCCTAAGGCCGTGTATTTTTTGCGCGTGGGGGAGCGTGCGGACTTGGAGAAAACGGGCGACGGTGCGCTGACGGTGGGCGAGATTGGGAAGGACCCGCTGTCCTCGCTGCGCGTGACGATGCGCGAGGCGTACGGCAAGTTTGCGGCGGAGCGGCCGGACTGGGGCAAGGCGTCCACGGACGTGAAGGACGAGTTCAAGGGGGAGATTGACCGCGTGGACCACGCGCTCAGCGACACCATGGACGGCATCAAGGCGGCGCTGAAGCTGGCGCCCGTACCGGAGTCCGTGGACCTGGACGAGCTGGTGCGCTCGCTGGCGCCGCGCCCGGGCCAAAAGCCCGGCAAAAAGGGCATGGAGCCCGAGGCGGTGGAGAAGATGACGGCGTCCCTGGTGGAGTGGACGGGCGTCGTGGAAAAGTACCTGGGCGCGCACGCGTACGTGTGCGAGGAGGGCGAGGCGTACGCGCCCTCGGAGGTGGAGGCAAAGTGCATCGCGTCCGTTGAGCACGGCAAGGGCCCCGCGGGCATCCTGGCCTTTTGGCGCACGCGCATGCGCGCGCTCACCTGCGTGGCCAGCGAGTTCCGCCGCAAGGACGTGGAGACGGTGGCGTCGCTGCTCACCTCCGCCACCAAGCTGCCCCCCGACCGCGTGCCAAAGGCGCTGTCGCAGGCGGTGCCCACGCTGCGGCGCTTCAAGGAGCTGGACGCCATGTCCACGGAGGCCGCCAACGAGGCGCGCGACAACGTCAAGTTCCTCACCACGCTGGAGAAGTTTGTGGAGCCGCTGGGCCCCGAGGGCACGCCGCAGGCGGTGATGGACTCGCTGCCCGCGCTGATTAACAGCATCAAGATGGTGCACACCATCGCGCGCTACTTCAACACCTCGCCCCGCCTCACGGACCTTTTCACAAAGCTCACGCACTCCATGATCGCCAAGTGCTGCATGTATATATTGGATGACCCCAGCGTGGAGATCTACGGCGCGCGCAAGGGCCTGGACCTGTGGAAGTACCCGCCCGCCACGCTCATCCAGCGCCTCACCACGTGCCTCAAGCTCAACGAGCTGTACCAGGAGACGTACCGCCTCACAAAGGAGAAGCTGGCCGCCAACCCCAAGAACAAGCAGTTTGACTTCCCCGAGCAGGCCATCTTCGGCATGTTCGACCTGTTTTGCCGCCGCGTGGTCAAGATCATCGACCTGTTCACCACCGTGTCCCAGTTCCGCATGCTGGCGGGCCACAAGCTGGAGGGCATGGAGGGGCTCATGGCGGAGTTCGAGGCGCTGGCGGGCGGCCTGCAGGCGCGCCGCCACGACCTGCTGGCCTTCACCTCCAACGACTTTGACCGCGACTTTGTGGAGTTCAACGTCAACGTGGACGCGCTGGAGGTCAAGCTGCAGGGCTTCATCAACACGTCCTTCCAGAACATCAAGATCAACTCCAGCCTGGAGGCTGCGGGCGCGCCCGAGGTAAAGGCCGCCAAGGAGGGCGGCGGCGGCGGCGCCGCCGCCACGGGCGGCGGCGGCGGCGGCACCTTTAAGATCTTCTCCATCGACGCGGCGCTGGACCTGCTAGCGCAGTACAAGGCGGTGCTGGTGCGGGAGACGATGCGCGCGGACCTGGACGACAAGGTGGCGGTGATCTTCCTGGCCTTCGGGCGCCTGCTCGAGAGCGTGCAGACGCTGTACGAGGAGGATAAGCACAACCCGCCCCGCCCGCGCAACTTGCCGCCCGTGTCGGGCAACATCACGTGGGCGCGGCACCTGCTCACGCGCATCGAGGGCCTGATGAAGCGCTTTGAGGCGTTCCCCGCGGTGTTTGCGTCGCGCGAGGGCAAGCGCATCTGCAAAAACTACAACCGCATTGCGCGCACGCTGGTGGCGTACGAGTTCCTGTGGATCAACGCGTGGGTAGAGTCCATCGAAACCGCTAAGGCGGGGCTGCAGGCCACCCTCATCATCCGCCACCCCTCGGACGACAAGCTGTACGTGAACTTTGACGCGGAGATCCTGCAGCTGATCCGGGAGACAAAGTGTCTGGAGCGCCTGGGCGTGACCATCCCCGAGTCCGCGCGCATGGTGCTGCTGCAGGAGGGCAAGTTCAAGGCGTACTACGCGGAGCTTTCCACCATCCTGCGCGAGTACGCCAACGTGACCGCGCGCGTGGTGCCCGTCACCGCCAACCTGCTCAAGCCCGCGCTGCTGGACCTCGAGTACCGCCTGCGCCCGGGCATGCTCACCCTCACGTGGACTTCCATGAACATTGGCGCCTTCACGGAGCACGTGCGCACGGGGCTGCAGTCGCTCAACCAGCTGGTGCGCACCGTCAACGACAACCTGGAGGCGCGCGTGGAGAAGAACCTGCGCCTGGTGTCCCGCACGCTGCTGGTCAACCTGCCCTCGGACCGCTCCTTCACGCTGGACGAGTTCGTGACGCTGCAGCAGGAGTGGGTGCAGTCGCAGGCGCAGCTGCTGCAGACAAAAAACATGGAGGTCGAGGCCTCCGTGGGCGACCTCTGCGCGGTGGTGTGCGGCTACCCGCTGGACCCGCACATCCCACCCGTGGCCACGGCCGCGTGCAAGGACCTTGTGGAGTTTTACAACCACTTCACGTACTGCGTGCTGCTTAACTCCGCAAAGGGCACCCTCAACGCGCTCAAAAAGCGCGTCACGGGGCGCAACGACGGGCCCGCGCCCGCCGCGCCCGCGGCGGCTGTGAAGCCCTTTTTTGAGCTCACCGTGGAGCTGGTGAACAACGCGGTGACGCTGCAGCCCTCGCTGGACGACGTGCAGTTCGCCATCAGCCGCTGCTCCACCGCCGCGCTGGGCGCCTCCAAACAGCTGTTCGACTGGGGGCAGGAGCACGTGCCCGAAGAGGAGCGCAAAACCTTCTTCTCCCGCATCACAGACAACCTTGAGATTGTGCGCGTTGTGCTGCTGCTCACGGGCTCCATGCAGGGCACGCGCACCGCCATCAAGGAGTTCCTGTCCACGTTTGAGACCTTTTCGCGCCTGTGGACCGAGGACGCAGACGCGTACTACCGCGCGTTTATGAAGCGCTCGCCCGCGCCCGTGCTAGACGACTTTGACGCCGAGTTCGCAAAGTTCGAGGACCTTGAGGCAGTGGTGAACAAGGCGGTGGACACGCACAACATTGGCGCGCTGTGCCTCAACACCAAGCCCCTCAAAAAGGTGCTGCGCGAGCTCAACGGCCAGTGGCGCACCGCCTTCTCCGAGAACCTCCACCGCAACGCTTTCTCGCAGCTGTCGGAGCTCACGGGCTACTTCAAGGCGATGCTCACCAAGCTCAACCGCGCGCCCGACTCGCTGGACGCGCTGAAGTACCTCATGGACGTGCTCAGCGAGGTGCGCGACCGCGAGGCGTCCATCGACATGTGCATCAAGCCCATCGAGGACATGTACATGCTGCTCGACACGTATCTGCCCGACGGCGAGCTGAGCAAGGAGGAGCAGGACATGCGCGAGACAATCTCCAACAACTGGATGAAGCTTCGCGACAAGGCCGAGGACGTGACCGAGGAGATCGCGGAGCTGCAGACGGGCTTCCGCAAAAAGCTGATGGAGGACATTAAGGAGTTCAAAACGGACGTGGCAAAGTTCCGCTCGGACTTTGTCAAGTCCGGCCCCATGGTCAAGGGCGTGTCCCCGGGCGAGGCGCAGGACCGCCTGCGGCGCTTCCAGGACGAGTTCGACATCCGCGCGCGGAAAAAGGAGCTGTATGCCAACGGCGAAAAGCTGTTTGCGCTGCCCGTCACCATGTACGAGGAGCTTGACACCACCGAAAAGGAGCTGGAGTTGCTGTCCAAGCTGTACACACTGTACCGCGACGTCATGCAGAAGATGGAGGACTGGCGCGTCATCCTGTGGCCCGACTTCACCGCCAGCGTTACCTCCATTTCGCAGGAGGCGGAGACCTTTGCGTCGCGCTGCAAGAAGATGCCCAAGCGGCTGCGCGAGTGGGACGCGTACACTGCGCTCAAGAACCAGATCGAGAACTTTCAGTTGGTGCTGCCGCTGCTGCAGGAGCTGTCGAAGGCGTCAATCATGCCCCGCCACTGGACCGCGGTGGAGGGCATCACGGGGCACACGCTGCCCGTGACGGACGCCGAGTTCAAGCTGCAGCAGCTGCTGGACGCGCCCCTGGTGCAAAAGCAGGAGGACATCACCGAGATCACCGACGCCGCGGACAAGGAGCTGGGCATCCAGGGCAAGCTGGAAGAAATGGACGTCAAGTGGGCAAGCGCGCGCTTCACCTTCAACCCCTGGAAGAACCGCGGCGTGAACGTGCTCATGGCCGTGGGCGGCGTGGTGGAGGAGCTGGAAGAGGCGCAAATGAACTTGCAGACCATGCTTACCATGCGCTACGTGGCCTTTTTCCGCGAGCGCGCGCAAACAAAGCTCAAGGAGCTGTGCGACACCTCCGAGACGCTGGAGCTGTGGCAAAAGGTGCAGCTGTTGTGGTGCTCCCTGGAGTCCGTGTTCCTGGGCGGCGACATCGCGAAGCAGATGCCCACAGTGGCAAAAAAGTTCCAAAAGATCGACAAGGACTTTGTGCAGATCATGCAGCGTGCGGGGGAGAACTCGCTCATCACGGTGGCGTGCGCCAACGAGGTGCTGCGCCTGTCCCTGCCCGGCATGTTCGAGGAGCTGGAGCGCTGCCAAAAGTCGCTCGAGGGCTACCTGGAGCAGAAGCGCAACAAGTTCCCGCGCTTCTACTTTGTGTCCAACCCGGTGCTGCTGCAGATCCTGTCACAGGGCTCGGACCCGCTCGCGGTGCAGCAGTACTACGAGAAGATCTTCGACTCCATCAGCTACGTGCTGCACGACAAGAAGGACAAGTTCGTGATCACGGGCATGGTGTCGCGCGAGGGCCGCGCGGAGGAGATCATCAACTGGCGCAAGCCCGTAAAGGTGGCGGGCAACATTGAGGACTGGCTCATGGACGTGCTCAAGGAGATGCAGCGCACCATGAAGGTGCGCCTGGAGGAGGCGTGCGCGGAGGTGGTGCTTGCGTCCGCGGACCTCGGCCAGCTGAAAAAGTTCAACGACAACACTTGCGCGCAGTACGCGCTGCTGGGCATCCAGCTGATGTGGACCACCGACTGCGAGTCCGCCCTCGCCGTGTGCAAAAAGGACAAGGAGGCGGTTAAGGGCGCCAACAAAAAGACGCTGGACGTGCTGCAGCTGCTGTCTGCGTGGTGCCTCACGGACTTGGGCTCCAAGATGAACCGCACAAAGGTGGAGACGCTGATCACCATCCAGGTGCACTCCCGCGACGTGATCAACGACATCTACACGCTGTACCGCGCAAAGAAGATCTCGGGCGTGGACGACTTTGAGTGGCTCAAGCAGATGCGCTTCTACTGGGAGCCCGAGGCGGAGGACTTCCTGGACGCCAACGGCGCCATGCGCATTCGCGTCACGGACGTGCCCTTTGACTACCAGTTCGAGTACTTGGGCTGCAAGGAGCGCCTCTGCATCACGCCGCTCACGGACCGCTGCTACGTGACGCTCGCGCAGGCGCTGGGCATGAACTTTGGCGGCGCGCCCGCGGGCCCCGCCGGCACGGGCAAAACGGAGACGGTGAAGGACATGGGCCGCGCGCTGGGCATCTTCGTGGTGGTGACAAACTGCACGGACCAAATGCGCTACACGGACTGCGCAAAGATCTTCAAGGGCCTGTGCCAGGGCGGCCTATGGGGCTGCTTTGACGAGTTCAACCGCATCCTGCTGCCCGTGCTGTCAGTGGTGGCGCAACAGGTGCTGGCCATCACCAACGCTAAGCGCATAATGACCGAGTACTTCCAGTTCCCGGGCGACCCCCAGAACGTGCTGCTCAACGCCGTGTGCGGCTTCTTCATCACCATGAACCCGGGCTACGCGGGGCGACAGGAGCTGCCCGAGAACCTCAAGGCGCTGTTCCGCGGCGTGGCGATGATGGTGCCCGACCGCGAGATCATCATGAAGGTGAAGCTGTGCTCGGTGGGCTACACCGACTACCCGCTGTTGGCGCGCAAGTTCTTCATCTGCTACCAGCTGTGCGAGCAGCAGCTGTCCAAGCAGAAGCACTACGACTTTGGGCTGCGCAACATCCTCTCCGTGCTGCGCACGGCGGGCGCCACCAAGCGCAACAACATCACCGCGGACGAGGAGATGCTGCTGTACCGCACGCTGCGGGACATGAACCTCTCAAAGTTCGTGGCGCAGGACGTGCCCCTGTTCCTCTCCATGCTTGCGGACCTCTTCCCGCGCATCTCCAACCCCGCCAAGCAGGTGTACCCCTCGTACGAGGCGGCCATCCGCAAGGTGCTTGCGGACAACAACTTTGTGGAGAAGGACACCGCCTTTACAAAGATCGTGCAGCTGCACGAAACGTGCCTGGTGCGCCACGGCATCATGCTCACGGGCGTGGCGGGCGGCGGCAAGACGCGCACCTTGGAGACGCTGCAGGCGGCGCTCACCATCGTGGACGGCCGTCAGATCCGCACGGTTCGCATGAACCCCAAGTCCATCATGGCGTACGAGATGTACGGGCAAACGGACCCCACATCGGGTGAGTGGGTCAAGGGCGTGTTTGCGAGCATCTGGGAGAAAGCCAACAACCGCGAGCTGGCGTACATCACGTGGATCATTATGGACGGCCCCGTGGACGCCATCTGGATTGAGGACCTGAACACCGTGCTGGACGACAACAAGATCCTCACGCTCGCCTCGGGCGACCGCTTCCCCATGACGGACAACGTGAAGATCCTGTTTGAAAACGAGTCGCTTGCGAACGCGTCGCCCGCCACCGTGTCCCGCGCGGGCATCATCTTCGTGTCCGAAACGGACCTCGACTGGCGGCCCATCGTGGAGTCCTGGATCCGCAAGCGGCCGGGCGACACCCAGCCCTTCCTGCGCGAGCTCTTCACGCAGTTTGTGGGCGAGTGCACGCCCGAGGAGCCCGGCCACGTGTTCGACTTCATCCTGCGTAACCTTTCCGTGGTGCAGAACCTGTCCCGCCCGGGCATCACCGCGGGCTTTTACAACCTGCTCACGGTGCTGATGGACCGCGCCGCGGACGCGCTAGCGCCTGCCACGGGCGACACCGCACCCACCTTCCGCCTGCAGCTGGAGAAGCTGATGCTCTTCTGCGCCACGTGGACGTGCGGCAGCATGCTCGAGCCCGAGGACCGCGCAAAGTTCAGCGACTACCTCAAGTCCAAATGCTCCAAGGAGGCCTTCCCCTCGTGCGAGCAGGGCGAAACCATATACGAGTGGTCCATCAACACGCAGACCTTTGCGTGGCAGCGCTGGGCGCCGCCCGTGTGGGAGTACCCGCAGGGCGACAAGCTAGACTTCTCCAACTTGCTGGTGCCCTCCATGGACTCCACGCGCGCGCTTTTCCTGATGGAGGCGCTGCACGGCTTTACCAAGTTCGCAAAGCCCGCGGCGGTGCTGCTGCTGGGCGGCCCGGGCACCGCAAAGACGTCCACTGCGCTCATGTTTTTCGCCACCTTTGACGCCTCCAAGCGGCTGCTCAAGCGTATCAACTTTTCCTCCGCCACCATGCCGGGCATGTTCCAGGAGTCCATTGAGGTGGAGCTGGACAAGCGCGGCGGCAAGTCCTTTGGCCCGCCCAACAACAAGAAGATGACCGTGTTCGTTGACGACATATCCATGCCCACGATTAACAACTGGGGCGACCAGCCCACCAACGAGATTGTGCGGCAAATCGTGGAGCAGGGCGGCGTGTACTTTCTGGACAAGGACAAGCGCGGCGACTTCAAGATCTGCGAGGACCTGCAGTACGTGTCCGCCATGACGCACCCCGGCGGCGGCCGCAACGACATCCCCAACCGCCTCAAGCGCCAGTACTTCGCCTTCAACCTGGTGCTGCCCGCCATGAAGTCTATCGAGGACATGTTCGGGCAGATGCTCAAGGGCCGCTTCGGCGTGCCCAAGGAGTTTGACGCAGACGCGGTGGCGGTGACGCAAAAGCTCACCGGTGCCACCATCGAGCTGTGGCGCCGCGTCAAAGGCAAGATGCTGCCCACGCCCGCAAAGTTCCACTACGTGTTCAACATGCGCGAGCTGTCCCGCACCTTCCAGGGCATCCTCACCACGCCCAAGGACACCATCAAAACGGGCGGCATCGTGGTGCCCTCCACGGACCAGTCCCTCAACGCGCTGCGCCTTTGGAAGCACGAGTGCGCGCGCGTGTTCCAGGACAAGCTCACCAATAACGCGGACAAGGCGTGGTACGCGGCCACCATGGAGGAGGTGATGGAGCAGTACTATGGCGCGGCCGCGTGCGCCAGCGTGAAGGAGGAGTTCTTTTTCGTGGACTTTTTCCGGGAGGACGTGTACGATGACGATGAGGTGCTGCAAGAGCTGGCACCGAAGATCTACGAGGCGGGCGGCACGCTGCAAAACGTGCGCGAGCGCGTCAAGGGCTTCATGGCAAAGCACAACGAGGAGAACCCCTCCCGCAAGCTGGAGCTGGTGCTCTTTGAGGACGCGCTGCGGCACCTCATCCGCATCTCCCGCATCATTGAGATGCCGCGCGGTTCCGCGCTGCTGGTGGGCGTGGGCGGCTCTGGCAAGCAGTCGCTCACGCGCCTTGCGGCGTACATTGCGCGCCACCGCCTGTTCCAGATCACCCTCACCAAAACGTACAACATGAACGCGCTCAAGGAGGACCTTAAGTCCGTGTACGACACCGCGGGCCACTTGCGTAAGCCGGTGACCTTCCTGTTCACGGACTCGGAGATCAAGGACGAGAACTTTCTCGAGTACATCAACGGCGTGCTGCTCACGGGCGAGGTGGCGGGCTTGTTCGCAAAGGACGAGATGATGGCCATGACGGCGGACTTGCAGCCTGCCTTCCTCAAGGAGCGCCCCGGGCTGCCCGACTCGCCCGACAACCTGAAGCAGTTCTTTATCGACTGCGCGCGCGACAACCTGCACATGGTGCTTTGCATGTCGCCCGTGAACGCAAAGTTCCCCGAGCGCGCGCGTAAGTTCCCTGGCCTGGTGTCGGGCACCACCATCGACTGGTTCCTACCCTGGCCCGAAGAGGCGCTGGTGGCCGTGTCGCGCGGCTACCTGGAGCCCTTCAAGCTCGAGTGCACGGAGGCGGCAAAGGAGGCGCTCATCATCCACATGGGCATGGTGCACTCGCTGGTGGTGGAGGTGTGCGGCGAGTACTTCCAAACCGCTCGCCGCCACGTGTACCAAACGCCAAAGTCGTATCTGTCCTTCATCGCCGCGTACATGCAGCTGTACTCCCAAAAACTTAAGGAGCTGCAGGTCAAGGAGACTAACATCAACCGCGGCCTGGAGAAGCTGGTGAAGGGCGCGGACGACGTGAACGAGATGAAAAAGGAGCTCGCCGCACAGCTGGTCAAGTTGCAAAAGGCCACCGACGACACCAACAAGATGCTGGCCACCCTGCAGGTGCAGCAGGCGGAGGCGGAGGCGGAGTCAGCAAAAGTGGCGGTGATCAAGACCAACTGTAACGCGGAGGCCGCGCGCATCGGCAGCGAAAAGGCCAGCTGCGAGGCGGATCTGGCAAAGGCGCAGCCCATCGTGGACAAGGCCGTCAAGGCCGTGGACTCGATCAAGCCCGCGGACATTGGCGAGGTGAAGAAGCTGGCAAAGCCCTCCGACATCATCCGCATCATCTTCGACTGCGTGATCATCCTGTTCATGAAGCCCATCCCGCCGCCCGTAACCGCGGAGGTGACCGTCAAGAAGCGCACCTTTGAGTGGATCTCACCCAGCTATGACCTTGCGGGCCCCATCATGGGCGCGTCCGACTTTCTCAAGAACCTGCAAACGTACCCCAAGGAGCTGCTGAACGAGGAGACGGTGGAGCTGTGCAAGCCCTACACGGAGATGGACGAGTACGACGCCGCGGTGGCGAAGAACGCGTCCAACGCCGCGGAGGGCCTTTGCACGTGGACCCTTGCCATGGGCGAGTACTACTACGCGTCAAAGTTTGTCAAGCCCAAGCTGGAGGCGCTCGCAGTGGCCATGGCTCAGCTGGACACCGCCATGGCGGCGCTCGCCGCCGCGGAGGCAAAGGAGGCGGAGGTGACCGCCATCGTGGCGGGCCTCAAGGCCAAGTTCGACACCCAGATGGCGGAGAAGACGCGCCTGGAGAACAACGCCGCGGCCATGCAGCGCAAGCTGGACCAGGCCTCCGCGCTCATTGGCGGCCTCGCGGGCGAGCGCGTGCGCTGGGGCGAGGACTCCAAGATGTTTGCAGAGACTAAGACAAAGCTGCTGGGCGACTGCGCGGTGGCGTGCGCCTTTGTGTCCTACTGCGGCCCCTTCAACCAGACCTTCCGCGCGTACCTCATCGCGGAGAAGTTTATGGCGGACGCGCGCAAGCGCAACGTGCCCTACTCCAAGGACCTCGACGTGATCTCCTTCCTTGTGGACATCGGCACCATCGGCGACTGGAACCTGGAGGGGCTGCCCACGGACCCGCTGTCCATCCAAAACGGCATCCTGGTGACGCGCTCTTCGCGCTACCCGCTGCTGGTGGACCCGCAGGGGCAGGCCATCACGTGGCTTAAGAACAAGGAGGCGAAAAAGGTGCCCCGCGAGCCCGTCACCGCGCTGTCCAACCCCAAGCTCAAGGACGTCCTCGAGTTCTGCATGTCCGAGGGCAAGGCACTCATCATCGTGGGCGTGGAGGAGGAGCTGGACCCGCTGCTGTACCCCGTGCTGGAGAAGCAGTTTATCACGCGCGGCAAAAAGAAGATCATCAAGCTGGCGGACACAGAGGTGGAGGTAGACGACCGCTTCTCGCTGTACTTCATCACGCGCCTGCCCAACCCGCACTACTCGCCCGAAAACCAGGCAAAGACCACCATCGTGGACTTCACGGTGACCATGAAGGGCCTGGAGGAGCAGCTCCTGGGGCGCGTGATCGCGCGCGAGCAAAACGCGCTGGAAAAACTGCTCAACCAGGTGCTCACCGAGGCCAACGCCAACACCAAAGCGCTGCTGGAGCTGGACGCGCAGCTGCTGGACCGCCTCGCCTCCAACACGGGCAACCTGCTGGACGACGAGGAGCTGGTGGAGGTGCTGGCAAACGCAAAGGCAAAGGCCGCGGACGTGAAGGAGAAGCTCGCCGCCGCGGAGGACACCAAGCGCTCTATCTCCGAGAAGCGCGAGCAGTTCCGCTCCGTGGCCACGCGCGGCTCCGTGCTCTACTTTTCCATCGTGGAGATGTCCCTCGTCAACTGCATGTACCAAACGTCCCTGGCGCAGTTTGTGGAGCTGTTCCTGTACTCGATGGAGGCCGCGGAGAAGGCATCTGTGGCCGCCAAGCGCGTGGCCAACATCATCGACTCGATGACGTACATAGTGTACCGCTACGTTAACAAGGGCCTGTACGAGCGCGACAAGCTGCTGTTTGTGTTCATAGTGGCGGTCAAGATGATGGTCACCGCGGGGCTGCTCGACCCCAGCGAGGTGGCGCTCTTCCTGCGGGGCGGCGCGGCGCTGGACATCGCCAACGTGCGCAAAAAGCCCTCCTGGTGCTCCCCCGAGTCGTGGCTCAACGTGATCGCGCTGTCCGACGCGGTGCCCGCTTTCAAGTCGCTGCCTGAGGCCATCTCGCGCAACGACGCCGAGTGGCGCCGCTGGTACGACCACAACGAGCCCGAAACGCTGCCCATCCCTGACGTGGAGACCAGTCTCAAGGAGAACAAGACCACGGGCCCGTGGCGCCGCCTGCTGCTTATCCGCTCCCTGCGCATGGACCGCACCCTGCTGTGCGTGCGCCAGTTCGTGCGCAACTGCGACGGGCTGGGCGAGCGCTACGTGGAGCCCGTGACGGACACCATCGAGATGATCTACGACGACATGAAGGCGCACGTGCCCGTGATCTTCCTGCTGTCCACGGGCGCGGACCCCACCGACTCCATCGAGAAGTTGTGCAAGAAGAAGAAGCAGTCCGTGGTGTGCGTGTCCCTGGGCGAGGGCCAGGAGCCCGTGGCGAAAAAGGCCATGGACGCGGCCGCGGTCAACGGCTCGTGGGTGCTGCTGCAAAACTGCGAGCTGGGCCTGGACCTCATGGACAAGATGGAGGACATCATGATCAAGTACAAGGACAACCAGCACGAGGACATGCGCCTGTTCATCACCGCGCTGCCCTCGCCCGAGTTCCCGCTGGGGCTGCTGCAGATGTCCACAAAGGTCACCAACGAGCCGCCCGCGGGGCTGCGCGCGGGGCTGCTGCGCTCCTACACGGTGATGGTGGACCAGGACCGCCTGGACCGCATCGACTCCCCCGTGTGGCGCCAGCTGTGCTTCGCCATGTGCTTCCAGCACACTGTGGTGCAGGAGCGGCGCAAGTTCGGGCCGCTGGGCTTCTCCATCCCCTACGAGTACAACAACGGAGACCTGTCCGCGTGCCTGCTGTACCTGGAGAAGCACATCTACTCCAACGCCATCATTTCGTGGCCCACGGTGCAGTACATCATCTCCGACTGCCAGTACGGCGGGAAGATCACGGACTCCATGGACCGCCGCTGCTTCTCCACGTACACCGCGGGCTGGATCGCAAAGCGCGTGCTGGACCCCGAGTGGAAGTACAACCCCGCAAAGCCCGTGGCCAAGATCCCGGGCGACTTCCAGTACTCCATCCCCGACATGCCCGAGCTGGAGGGCTTCCGCAAGTTCATCTCGTCCTTCCCCGAGATCGACTCCCCCGAGATCTTTGGCCTGCATCCCAACGCGGACCTTACATTCCGCGTGAAGGAGGTGAACGCGCTGATCGACACCATGTCCAACACGCAGCCCAAGCAAACGGGCGGCGGCGGCGGCAAGTCGCTGGACGAAGTGGTCAAGGAGAAGGCCGCTGAGCTGCTCGCGGCGCTGCCGCCCGACTACGTGGAGGAGGAGTTCATCGTCAAGATCCGCAAGCTGGGCGGCATGGAGCAGCCGCTCAACATCTTCCTGTACCAGGAGATCCAGCGCCTCCAGGCGGTGATTGGCCGCGTGCGCTCCATGTGCGGTGCCATGATCCAGGCCATCAACGGTGAGATCGTGATGACCGCGGAGCTGCTGCAGGCCATGAACGACGTGTTTGCGGCAAAGGTGCCCCGCCCCTGGCTGTACACGCCCGGCGGCGACGAGTTTTCTTGGCTCATGCCCTTCCTGGGCGCGTGGTTTGCGTCCCTCAAGGAGCGCGACGTGGCCATTTCCACGTGGCTCAACGGCGGGCGGCCCTGCTCCTTTTGGATGACGGGCTTCGCCAACCCGCAGGGATTCCTCACCTCCATGAAGCAGGAGGTGACGCGCATGCACAAGGCGCAGATGTGGGCGCTCGACGACGTGGACTACCACTCCGAGGTGCAGGACTACACCGACGGCTCCCAGGTAAAGTCCTCTCCCAAGGAGGGCGTGTACGTGCACGGCATGTTCATCGACGGCGCGCGCTGGGACAAGGGCGGCGCAACCCTCACCGAGTCCGAGCCGAAGAAGCTGTTTGCGCCCATGCCCGTGATCCACGTCACCGTGCTCACAAAGCCGCTGATGAAGGAGAAGCGAGAGCCCCTAGGCGGCGACAAGGGCCTGTTTGAGGCGCCCTGCTACCGCTACCCCTTGCGCAACGACCGCTACAGGGTGTTCCAAGTGGCCATCCCCACTAAGCACGCACCGCCTGAGCACTGGATCCTCCGCGGGGTTTGCCTTTTGCTGCTCACCGTGTGAGAAGAGAGAGGAGATTACAAGAGAGACGACTTTGTTTAACAAAAAGTTTTTTGTATTGCGCGCTAGCCTTTATCTCAATCAACTTTTGTTTCCTCGCCCGCCTCTGAAAACGCCATCCATATGTACCCCGCGATGCACGCGTTGACGACAAAAACGCACGCAATAAGGCCCACAGTGTCGTACGATGACGGCGAGCTGACGAAATGGGCAGCCACGGGTGCGCTGCGAAACAGGAAAAACGTGCCCAAGCTCGCGACAAACATGAACAGCGAGTAGGAAAAAAGCTTGGCGAACACCGGCTTGTTCGCCGCTATAACATCTCGTAGTTGTGGCATATTTACCGCATTTTTGG
>Ga0007756_11584189_pt1 | contig 14470 bp, 8 predicted proteins | sample LauGreSu1BDMLBDD_FD_61639 | JGI IMG/M metagenome (GOLD analysis project Ga0007756, IMG submission 61639) | Metatranscriptome of freshwater lake microbial communities from Lake Michigan, USA - Su13.BD.MLB.DD (Metagenome Metatranscriptome) | ecosystem: Environmental > Aquatic > Freshwater > Lake... | reverse complement strand
AGTCAAGACAACAAGACAACACCGCAGCCGAGCGGTGATTGAGCGTGGCGTGCGTAGCGCGTAATTTGTTGAACGGAGGACATCTATGAAGCGATTCGGAGTGTGGTGCACCTTGGCTTTCGCGCTGATGTGTGCGCCAGCATCCGGCCAGACGGTGGCCGTCGCGCAGTTGTCGGGGACCGTGCTGGACGAATCCGGTGGTGCCCTCCCGGGCGTGGACGTGACGGTGACTCAGACGGATACCGGGATGCAGCGCGTCGCGATCACGAACGCCGACGGCGGCTACGTCTTCGCCAGTCTTCCCATAGGCCCCTACAAACTGTCCGCCCGGCTCAGTGGTTTCAGCGTCTTCGAGCAGACCGGCATCACCCTTGCGGTCGGTGACACGCGTTCGGCCAACGTCAGGCTCAAGCTCGGCACGCTGGAGGAAACGATCACGGTGACGGCGGACGCGCCGCTGGTCGAGACGCGCAACGTCAACGTCGGTACGGTGGTGTCGCAGGAGCAGATCGTCAGTCTGCCGCTCAATGGGCGCAGCGTCCTGCAATTGATCGTGCTCTCGGGGTCGGCGGTCGAGAATGCGACGCTCACCGACAATCGTCAGTACCCGAACTCGGTCGCGATTTCGGTGGCGGGCGGAACCGGCAACAGCACCATGTATCTCGTGGACGGCGGCTACAACAACGATCCACAGAACAACACCGGCAACCCCATGCCGTTTCCCGACGCGCTGCAGGAGTTCAGAACCGAGAACGGGGTAAGAAACGCCCGCTATGGCATGTCGACCGGCGCGACCGTCAACGCCGTGACCAAGTCCGGCAGCAACACGCTGCATGGCAACGGATTCGGGTTCTTCCGCGACAGTCGGTTCAATGCCATCCGGTATTTCGAGAAGAAGGAGAACGGCGGGCTCGGCCGTGACGATGGCCTGCGCCGGAACCAGATTGGCGGCACGCTTGGGGGGCCGCTGGTCAAAGACAAGTTGTTTTTCTTCGGCGGGACGCAGATCACCAATACGAAGATCGCACCGCTGGCTGCTGATCAAATCGTCCCCACCGATGAGGTGCGGCGCGGCGACTTCTCGCGGATCATGTCGGCGGCCTGCCGCGGCGGCGCCGCCCGAACCCTTGGCGCACCATTCGTCAACAACCGTGTCGATCCGGCGCTCTACCATCCCATTGCGCTCAAGATGATGGCCATGCTGCCGCGGCCTGATCCCGCCCTGGACCCCGATGGCTGCGGCCGCTATGTGCTGCAGATTCCAAACGACAGCGGCGAGCAGCAGTATATCGGGCGCGCCGACTACCAGCTGACGATGGACCAGCGCCTGTTTGGCCGGGTGTTTTACACCAAGTACCGGCACGAGCCTGGCTTCGACAAGAGCAACCCGAACCTGCTGATGCTGAGCGGGGCGGGCCTCGGCATTGACGCTCGCATGACGACGTTCGCCAGCGGCTACGACTGGGTCGTGTCGCCGTCGCTCGTCGCGACGACGCGGGTCACCTTGCAGCGCACGGCGACGCAGCGCATCCAGGGCGACGGGGCGCCGACGTGGACGACGCTTGGTGTCAATACCTTTCAATACACGACCGGCGGCGGCCAGGATTTTCTCGCCGGCGGAACCGCCGGCTGGAGCGGCAGCGGGTTTACCGGCCGCTTCTATGTCGACACGCCATCGGTGTCGCAGGATTTCGACTGGATCAAGGGGGCGCACAGCGTGTCGTTCGGCGGAGTGTGGACCCGTCCGCACACCGAAGGAGACGGAACGTTTGCCTCCAACGGCACCTTCGGCTTCAGTGGCCTGATTACCAGCGGAACGGCAAACGCCAATGGCGGCTTGCCGATGGCCGACTTCGTGCTTGGGTTGCCGGCGACCTTCAACCAGGCGGGCAGTCAGCGGAACGATCAATCGATCAACGCGGTTGGCCTGTACCTCGGTGATGTCTGGCGCGTCAGCCGCAACATCACGCTGAACTACGGCGTGCGCTGGGAGCCCTACCTCGCGGCCGTCGACAGCAACGGGTTCCAGCAGGCCTTCAGCCGTGAGAACTTCGACAAGGGCATCAGAAGCACGGTCTACCCCAATGCCCCGGTCGGCCTGATGTACAACGGCGACCCAGGTTTTCCCGATAACGGATCCAATAACAACAACCGGCTGGCGCAGTTCGCGCCGCGTATCGGTGTGGTGTGGGATCCCAAAGGGGACAACGCGCAGACCATCCGGGCGGGCATCGGTCACTACTACGATTCGCCGCGGTTGTGGGCCTACGCTCGACATCCGCTGAACCCGCCGTTTGGCAATCGCGTGAACGCGCTTCCGCCGGTGGCCTGCGCCGTCAGCCGAAATGGCTGCGCCGTCAATTTCACCAGCCCGTGGGTCGACACGCCGGGCGGCGACCCGCTCAAGGCCATCAACTACCCGCGTCAGGGGGAACCGGTGCGGGTCGCGCCCAGCAGCGTGGCGTTTCCGGTGCAGGGCGGATACGTGAGCATGCCGGTCGACCTGACGCCGATGCAGGTGACGCAGTGGAACCTGTCTTACCAGAGGCAGTTCCTGTCGAACATGATGTTCGACGTGACCTACATGGGCAACCGGTCGATTCACATCTGGTCAGGCTATGAAGAGAACCCCGTGATCTACGTGCCGGGCAATTGCCAGGCCGGCCAATACGGCCTTACGGCTGCGGGGCCCTGTTCGAACCAGACCACCGCGAACCGCCAGGCGCGCTCGCTGCTGACGTTGCTGAATCCGGCGGCCGGCCAGTACTATGCCGCCAACACTGTCGCGCAGCTCTACGATGACGCTCGCGGCTGGTATCAGGGCATGCGCTTCGGGCTGACCAAACGCCTGTCCCAGGGCTGGAGCACCAGCACCAATTACACCTACAGCACGTGCACGAACGAAGGCGAGCCCGGCGGCGCCGGGGACATCGGCAACGCCTTCCCGGTGCCGATCGATGACATCACCAGCAGCCGTCCGCAGCCGGACACCTCCACCAATAAGGGGCCGTGCGCCGCCGATCGCCGCCACAACTTCAATCTCTCGGCGGTGCTGCAGAGTCCAGGTATCGGATCAGGGGTTCTCAGAGCCGTGACTCGGGATTGGCAGGCGGGCATCATCTGGCAGGCACGTTCGGGCAGCCCGATTACGCCGACGACGACCGGGGATTTCGCGCTGACGAACCTGGCGCAGCGTCCGTTGCTCGTCCCCGGCGTCGATCCATACCTGGCGGAGGACCAGCGCACGTTCGCCAATACCGGCGGCACGCCCTCGCTGGCATGGTTCAACCTTGCGGCATTCGCGCCGAACACGCCCGGGGTGTGGGGCGATACACCAAAGGGCTACCTGTTCGGTCCGGGGTTCTGGAACGTGGACCTCTCGTTCTCGCGCCTGATCGGGGTCGCCAGGGGGCACCGGGTCGAAGTGCGCGTCGAAGCCTTCAACGTGTTCAACCACGTCAACTGGGCGAACCCGACGGTGCAGATCGGCTCGACGGCGCTGACCAACGGCCGCGTCGCCAACACCACTGGCGATCCGCGCATTATGCAGTTCGCCGTGAAGTACAGCTTTTGAGTGGCGAGCGTCGGCCTGCCTAGGCCGACGTTTCGACTTCGATCGACCAGGTCCAGCGTCCAGCACGCTTCACGCGGACCATGTTGACCGAGTAGTGATACTTGTCGGCGCGATAGTAGATGTCGACGAGTTCGAGCGGCCGATCACCGCTGGTGTACATGACGCGCGTCATATGTAGGACCGGATGGAGCATCGGGATGTTCAACCGCCGCGCCGTCTCGGGATCAGCCGGCGCGGCTTCGATAGTCTCGCGGGCGCGGAGAATCGGGATGTTGAGGTCTTCCTGGAGGATCTTGAGGAGCGGATGGGAGTAGAGGTCCTTGGTGCGGATGCGGGCGCCAATCTCGCTGGGCAGGTAGTTGAGCGTGTACGAGAACGGCTCATCGTCGAGGTGGCGCAACCGCCGGATCTGCGTGACCTCGGAGGTGGCCGCGTTGAGCTGCAGCGTCGTCCTGAGCTCCGGCGTCGCCGGGACTTGGGCCACCTCCACGTCGGTAACGCGCAGCTTGCGCACGCGATCCTGGAGTTCTTCGAGAAAGCCGGCGTAACGGACCGGCGCCAGTCGGGTTGGCGGGTTCGACGACACGAAAGTGCCTTTGCCCTGTACTTTGACCAGCAGACGTTCACGCACCAACTCGCGCAGCGCTTCGCGCAGCGTGACGCGGCTGACGGTGAGTTGCTGGCACAGTTCGTATTCAGACGGAATCTGCGTGCCCGGTCGATACAACCCGCTGTTGATCCGATGGCGAATGAGGTGCTGAATTTGATGGTAGAGCGGAACGCCAAGGTCCCTGTTTAGCACGTTGCCCGCGGGGGGATGCGTCGCCACGATGGTGAGGTCAGCATACCATCCGTGTTGAAACAACTTGTATAGTTATCCAGACATGTCTACCGGCCCCACCAACCCGTCTGCCCGTCCGCTCGAAGGGATCCGCGTCCTTGACCTGTCGCGGATGATCGCTGGCGGTGTGTCGGGCATGATCCTCGCCGACTTTGGCGCCGACGTGGTAAAGGTCGAGCAGCCCGGCAGCGGCGATCCGCTGCGCCAGTGGACGCTGGACGGGACGCCGCTGTGGTGGAAAGTCTACGGCCGCAACAAGCGCTACATCACGTTGAACCTGAAGTCGCCGGCCGGCCGCGACCTGCTGCGCCGCCTGATCCCGCGCTTTGACGTCGTCATGGAGTCGTTCGTGCCGGGCGCGCTCGAACGCATGGGACTCGGCTACGACGTCCTGCAATCCTGGAATCCGCGGCTGATTCTGCTGCGCGTGTCTGGCTGGGGACAGACCGGGCCGTCCAGTCAGCGTCCTGGATTCGGCACTCTGATCGAGGCGGCCAGTGGATTCGCGGCGATGAACGGCGAACCTGATGGCGCGCCGATCGTGCCCGCGTTCCCGCTGGCAGACATGACTGCGGCGTTGTACGGCGTTAATGCCGTGATGTTTGCGTTGTATCACCGCGACGTGCACGGCGGCCCCGGCCAGGTCATCGACGTCGCGTTGTTCGAATCGCTGTTCTCCCTGCTTGGGCCGCTGGCCGCCGAGTACGCCGCCAGTGGCCGGCTGCGCGGGCGAAACGGCAGCCGTTCGAAGAATGCCGGGCCCCGCGGCTGCTATCCGACCAGCGATGGGCGTTACGTCGCCGTGAGCGGCTCGACGCCGAAGATGGCCGAGCGCTTCCTGCAGGCCTACGGGCTCGGTCACTTGCTTGCCGACGAACGATTCCGCACCAACGAAGCGCGGGTCCGCCACTCGGCGATGCTCGACGAGCACGTGGCGTCGGCTATCGTATCGAAGACCCTTGCCGAAAACCTGCGGATCATCGAAGACAACGCCTTGACAGCGGTAGCCGTGCAGAATGTCGCCGACATTGAGCAGGACGCGCACTGGCGCGAGCGCCAGCTGCTTGTCAACGTGCCAAATGGCCAAGGGGCCGTCCGGATGCACAACGTCGTGCCGCGGCTGTCCGCCACTCCGGGTGCCATCCGCTGGCCGGGCGGATCGCTGGGCGAGCACAACCACGAGTTGTATCGGCGGGAGCTGGGATTGAGCGATGACGAGATGAAGCAGCTGCTTTCCGACGGCGTGATTTGAGCGTCATGGCCACTTCTCCAGTCCCTGGCGCTGCCTTGCGCCGCGCCCGCCTGCTGATCGACGGCGAGTGGATCGACGGTGTTGACACCTTCGCCGTCACCGACAAGTTTTCGGGCGAGGTCATCGGCCACGCCGATCGCGCGTCACGCGAGCAGGTGACGGCCGCGGTCGCGGCCGCCGACGCCTCGTTCAGGAGCAATCGCCTCGACGGCTACGATCGCTTCAGCATCCTGCGCCGCGCCGGAGAGCTAATTGAGCAGCGTCGCGCCGAAATCGCGGCGACGATTACCGCCGAAGCGGGATTCCCGATCGCCGATGCGCAGAACGAGGTCACGCGGGCCATCCAGACGCTCCTGCTTTCAGGAGAGGAAGGCAAGCGCCTGGCTGGCGAGGTCGTGCCGATCGAGCACGCCCCTGGCCACGCGCACCGCATGGCCTTCACGGTTCGAGTGCCTCGGGGCGTGATCTGCGGGATCACGTCGTTCAATGCGCCGCTGAACTTCGTTGCCCACAAGGCCGGTCCGGCGCTGGCCTCGGGCAACACCGTGGTGCTGAAGGCGCCTCAGGCAACGCCGTTCAGCGCCGCGATCCTCTGCGAGATCCTGCTCGAAGCCGGGTTTCCCAAGGGCCACATCAACCTCGTGCAGGGGCCGGGCAGTGAAATCGGCCGCTGGCTGGTCGAGAACCAAGGGATTCGTTTCTACACGTTCACCGGCAGCACCAGTGTCGGCAAGCAGTTACATCGCGACGTCGGGTTGCGCCCGATCGCGCTCGAACTCGGCAGCATTGCCGCGACGCTGGTCTGTGAGGACGGCGACCTCGAGCGGGCGGCGCCGCGCGTCGCCAACTCCGCGTTCCGGCGGGCCGGGCAGGCCTGCACATCGACGCAGCGCCTGTTCGTGCATCGGCGGGTGCTGTCACCGTTTGTCGAGAAGTTCGTCGCCGCGACCGCCCAGTTGAAGGTTGGCGATCCGCGCGATCCCGAGACCGCGGTGGGGCCGATGATCAGCGAGAGCGAAGCGGCGCGCGCCGAGCGATGGGTCGGCGAGGCGGTGGCCGCGGGTGCGCGGATGGTGGCGGGCGGTCAGCGCCGCGGCGCTCTTCTGCAGCCGACCATACTGGTCGATGCGCGGCCGGACATGAAGGTCCTGTGTGAGGAGATCTTCGCGCCCGTGGTGTCGATCATCCCGTTCGATTCGCTCGATGACGCCATCGCGCAGATCAACTCGACCGAGTTCGGTCTGGCCTGCGGCATCTTCACGCGCGACATCACCACTGCCATGACCGCGGCGCGGCGCATTCACGTCGGCGTCGTCCACATCAACGAATCGTCCAGCAGCCGTGTCGACCTGATCCCGTTCAGCGGCGTCAAGGACAGCGGACTCGGGCGCGAAGGTCCGAAGTACGCCATGCAGGAAATGACTGAGGAACGGCTGATTACGATCAGCCTGTGAGGGAAGGACGATGACGGGAGCGATGTTCATCGCCCACTGCCTGCAGCAGGAGGGCGTCACCAAGGTGTTCGGCCAGTGCGGCCACACCAACTACGCGCTGATCGACGCGTGCCACAAGCTGGGCATCGACTACGTGTCATTTCGCCACGAACAGCAGGCCGCCCACGCCGCCGACGCCTATTTCCGCGTCACCCACAAGGTCGCCGTCCTGAACGTGCATCTGTCGCCGGGGCTCACCAACGCCCTGACTGGTGTGGCCTCGGCCGCGGGCGACGGCACCCCGATGGTGGTCATCACCGGCAACACGCCGTCGTATCATCACGCGCGCGAGCCGCACCAGGGGATGCGCCTGCACGCTGACGCCTCACAAGGCGACATCTACCGCCCGATCTGCAAGCGCGTGTGGCGCGTCGATGACGCGGCGTTGCTGGCTGACGTCATGCCGCGGGCGTTGAATGTCGCGCAGACCGGGCGATCGGGCGCCGTGCTGCTCGATGTGCCGATGGACGTGTTCTCGCAGCACATTGACGCCCCAGCCCAGGACATGGCGAGCCGCCGCCCCGCCCACAAGCGCCCGGCCGGCGCTCCTGACGGCATTGCCGCCGTGCAGCAGCTGCTGCAATCGGCGGCCAATCCCGCGTTCTTTGTCGGCAACGGCGCGGTGTTGTCTGAAGCGGCGCCCGAACTACGCGACCTGGCGGAAATGCTGTCGATGCCGGTGGCGACGACGTTGATGGCCAAGGGGATCTTTCCAGAGGACCATCCGCTAGCGTGCGGCATGACTGGTATTTGGGGGACCCGCGTCGCCAACGAGACGATGCGCAGCGCCGATGTGATCGTGGCGATTGGTACGGCGTTTGGCGAGGCGGATTGCAGCTCGTGGCGTCCCGAACACACTTTCGCTATTCCGCCCACGAAGTTGATCCAGATCGACATCGACCCGCAGGAGATTGGCAAGATCTATCCCGTCGCTGTGGGTGTCGTCGGCGACGCAAAGACGGTGCTGCGCCAGTTGGTCGACGCGCTGCGCGGCGCGACGCCCGACGCGGATACGGCGACAAGCCGGGTTGCGGTGCTTGACCGCCGGCGGACCAGCTGGCAGGCCGAGATTGCGGCGACCAAGCGCGACGCCGGCACGCCGATTCATCCCGCGCGTCTGCTCGATGAAATCGCCGCCGCCGCGCCACGCGACGCAATCTACGTCACCGACGTCGGCTGGAACAAGAACGGCGCCGGGCAGCAGTTGTATTCCTGCCTGCCCCAGACCTTCATCACCAGCGGCGCCATGGCGACGATGGGCTTCGCGCCGGCCGCAGCGATTGGTGCCAAGATCGGCGCTCCCGATCGCACCGTGATCTGCCTGGTCGGCGATGGCGGATTCCTGTCGGTGTGCGGCGCCTTGACGACGGCCGTTGAACTCGGCGTACCGGTGGTGTGGATCATCTTCAACAACTATTGCTTCTCGACGATTCGCACCGTCGGCACGACCTACTTCGACAATGCCTACGGCACCGAGTTCCGCACGCCGGATGGCATGCCCTACAATCCCGATTTCCCCTTGCTCGCCAAGGCGTTCGGCGTCGAGGCGGCCCGTGTGGAATCGCCCGACGATCTGCCGGCCGCGCTGCGGGCGGCTCTGGCCGCAAACCGGCCTTACTTGCTGGAGGTCGTGACCCGGGGCGACGTGCCGATGCCGCGCACCGGCTACTGGGACATTGCCGACTTCCTGGCACATGGCAACGACTGAACTTGATGGTCTGAAAGGCGGGGGTGAGTGATGCAGCGTCGACAGTTTCTCGAGACATGCGCCGTGGCGGCGGGCGCCCTGGTGCTGCCGGCGTCGGGGTCGGCGGCCACCTCTACCCAGGCACCCGCGCGCGCACAACGCCCGTTGAAGATCGACATCTACGGGCGCCACTTACTGTGGCTGCGGAATCCGGACGAGATTGCCGCCGTTGCGAAAGAGACCGGCTACGACGGCCTCGACATCAACGTCCGCCCAGGCAGCCAGGGCCACGTGGCACCCGAACGCGTCAAGCAGGAGCTGCCACCCTTCGTCGCCGCGATCCGGAAGGCCGGCCTCGCCGTCTCAGCCATCACGCCGCCGATCACCGACGCCGATTCTCCGTATGCCGAGGACATCCTGGCCACCGCCTCCTCGATTGGCATCACGCACTACTGGTGGGGCACCTGGCGCTACAACACCACGCAGTCGATCGAGTCGCAGCTCGAGGCCATCAAGCCCAAAGTCGCGAAGCTCGCGGCGTTGAACGCGAAGCACAAGATGACGGCGATGTACCACACCTACGCCGGCAACGCTGTAGGCACGCCGATCTGGGATCTGCTGTCGGTTCTGAAGGATCACGACCCGGCCCAAGTGGGGTTTCACTTCGATGTCGGCCACATGGTGCGCGAGGGTGCGAACGGCTTGTGGGCGCTCAACCTGCGCGCCGCCGGCAAGTATGTGACCGGCGTGTCTGTCAAAGACTTCGTCTGGAGCAAGGCGCAGGATGGCCGCTGGCGAACCGAGTGGGCGCCGCTCGGCGAAGGCCTGGTGCCGCTCGATGAGATGGCCAAAATCCTGAAAGAGATCGATTTCTCAGGGCCCATCGAGAGCCAGCCTGAATATCGAGACGGCATGGGCGGACAGAGCACGCTGACGATACCGCGCGAGCGGTTCGTAGCCGTGCTGAAGAAAGATCAACAGCTTCTGCGCGCCGCGCTCGCCGGCGCCGGACTGGTGTAGCGCGCGACCGCGCCAGCATCGAGAAGGGAACGCATATGGTCAAACGCGGAATGGTGTGGCTCGGCGCTGCCGTTGTAACGGCGGGATGGCTCGTGGTGACGTTGGCGCAGGCACCGAGCGGGTGTTGCAGTCCGACCGGCGCCGACTGGCCGAAGAACGGCGGCAACTTCGGCAATCAGTCGGCCACGTCGTTGGCGCAAATCGACAGGGCCAACATCAGGAACCTCGGGCCGGCGTGGGTGGTCCATACCTCGGCCGAGCCGGTGACATCGCCGGTCGCCGGCCCCGGCACCGACCATGTCGGTTCGCAGACCACGCCGATCGCCGTGCGCGGTGTTCTCTACCTGGATACGCCGAGCGGCGGCGTCATGGCCGTCGATGGCGCAACCGGCGCGGTCAGGTGGAAGTGGCAGCCCAGCCAGGTGACGACGCGGCGCGGTGTGGCGGTGGGCGAGGGCAAGGTCTTCACGCTGGCTGGCGGCAATCGCGTGGTCGCGCTCGATCAGGAAACCGGCAAGCCGATGTGGGAGGCGCAGCCGACGGCGAACGGCGAAACGCTCGGCAACACCGCCAAGGTCGCCACGATTTATCACGACGGGCTCGTCTACGTCGGCACCAACGACTCGCCGCGCAGCGCTGGCTACGCGGTGCGTGCCAGCGATGGCGTCATTCAGTGGTGGTTCTACAGCGCGTACCCCCACGGCACCGTGTTCACTGATGTCAACGGCAAGACATTCGATGCGGGCGACACGTGGACGACGAAGCAGTCGCCCAACGATACGCCGAACGATTGCTACCTTCTTGCTGGCGGCGCGCCGTGGATGCATCCGGCAATCGACCCCGAGTTGAACATGATCTACTGGACGTTCGGCAACGCGCGCACCTGCGTGAATTCGCAGGACGGCTCGGCGCGCCCGGGCGACAACCTGTTTACCAATTCCGTCGTCGCGCTGGACGCCAAAACCGGCAAGTACAAGTGGCACTTCCAGTCCGTGCGCCATGACATCTGGGACATGGACAACGTGCACCCGCCCTTGCTCGCGGACGTGATGGTCAGTGGCGTGCGCCGGAAGTTAATCTACTACGGCAGCAAGCAGGGCCACATCTTCGTGCTGGATCGCACCACCGGCAAGCCGGCGCTCGGCGTGGAGGATCGTCCCGTGCCCGCGGATTCGCGCCAAGCCTCCCCCGCGACGCAACCGTTCCCGGTGCAGCCGCCCTTCACGCCCCAGTGCGTGGAGTACCAGAATCTCGGAGCCGAAGTTCCCGGCGCCCCGAATCGCGCGGTGCCCAACTGGAACGGCTATCAAGCCGAACCCGATCCCGCCAAGCCTGGCCAACTGCGGCTGGTGTTGCGCCCTGGCAACTATCTCGAGTCAGACGCCCCGTTCCTCAGCGGCCCACCGCGGCGCGGCTGCGTGAACGACGGGCACTGGGCCCAGCCGGTCTTGTCGGTGCCCAGCCAGAACGGCGGCGCTGACTGGTCGAACTACGGATACAGCCAGCGCCTGAATCTGTTCTACGTGCCGTCATCCACCAATCCCTCGGCCCACGCCAACAACCTGTTCCAGGGTGGCAATGGCTTGCGCATTCCCGGTCAATACCAGTCCGGCGAGTTGATCGCGATCGACGCGTCAACGAACCTGGTGAAGTGGCGCAAGAACTTTGGCCCCGGCGGCGACGTGGCGCACGGAAACAGCCCGCTGGTGACGGCCAGCGATCTCCTGTTCATCGCGAAGCCTGACGGTGTCATGCTCGGCATGGACGCGCGAACGGGCGATGAACTCTGGCGATTCCAGACCGGGTCGGTGGGGGCATCCGGTGTAATTTCGTACCTGGCCAACGGCGAGCAGTACATCGCCGTCGCGGCCATGGGCGGACAGCAGCCGTACGCGCCGCCAGGGCGCGGCGATGCACTGTGGGCGTTCAAGGTTGGCGGCAAGGCGTTATACACCACCGGCCCTCGGTCGAATCCCGTCGTGGTGTCGGGCAGTCACGAGGCGCCGGCGCCGCCACCGATCACGAACCTTCGACGCCCCGTCGATAACTCGACGTGGGATCGCGTTCCGCCTAATACGATCTACCTTGCGTATCAGCCGGCCGGCGCCCCTGCCGGCGGGCGAGGCGGGCCGGGTGGGCCTCCTGGAGGTGGTGCCGGCGTCGGTGGTCCCCCCCAGGGCGGCGGCAGGGGCGGCGGGCGGGGCGGGGCGGCCCCCTCAACGACTCCCACGAGAGACAGCACGGCGACCGCGTCGATGCTGCCGTCGCGCTTGACGGTTCCGGTCGGAACGACCGTCACCTTCACGAATCCCGGGGACGGGCAGATTGGCGGTCCGGGTAGCGGAAACCAAAAGGACCACTGCGCCACGCAGTACTTCGAAGGCCTGTTCAACTTCCGGCTCAAGCCGGGTGAGTCGGCTCAGTACACGTTCACGCGCGAAGGCGAGTACTACTTTAACGATTGTACCGACCCGCGGCCAACCGGCAAGGTCGTCGTCACGCTGGCGGCGCAGGCCGCGCCTCTGCAGTTCACCGCGAACACGCTGGACCTCAAGTCACCAACCGGCCTCTTCACGGGCGTCACGGGAACGGTGCAGGCGGTCATGACGATTCCGGCTGGATGGGTGCTCGACAAAAGCGTGCCCGTGGCCTTCCGGGGACCGCTGAGTGAGCAGGAGTTCAACGCCGTCTCGGCCGCGATCTCAGGCGATGGCACCAGGCTGGCTGCGACCTTCACCAAGGCTGAGATTGACAACAACCTCCCAGCGGGTGAGGCCGTTGAGGTAAAGGTCTCAGCGAACTTCCTCGCTAGCGGCGTCCAGAAGAAGCTTGAAGGCATCGCCAGGGTAAAAGTCGTGAAGTAAGGAGCCCTGCGGTCAGAAGTCAAGCGTCTTTCACGCGATCGGGGACGTTACGGTAGCGGCACCGTAACATCCTCGCATGGCGCCCGCCGCCTCTCCATACTTGCGGCGGGCGCTGCCCACAATGCACAATGCCGCCACGCACAATCACTCCTCAAGAATCTGACCTCGCCAGGCGCCTACTCGCAAATGCCCGTCGTGCCATGGACCAGATCGCCGGCTACGACCAAGCCAGGGTTGACCGCCTTTGCCAGGCGGTCGGCTGGGCCGGCGCCAACCCCGAGACCGCGCAGCGCCTCGCCAACATGAGCGTGGACGAGAGCGGCCTCGGCAGCCGCGAGCCGAAGCGCCGCGCCAAGGTGCTGGGCATCCTGCGCGATGCGCTGCGGCAGAAGAGCATAGGCATCATCGAGGAGCTACCGGATAAGGGCATTGTCAAATACGCGAAGCCGGCCGGCGTGATTTGTTCGCTTATCCCGGTCACCAGCCCTTACATCACGCCGATCGGCATCGCCATCTACGCCATCAAGTGCAAGGACGCGGTGATCTTCTCGCCGCATCCATCGAGCAAGGCCACCACGTTCGAGACGGTTCGGCTGATGCGCGCGGCACTGCAGGAGCTGGACGTGCCGGTAGATCTGCTGCAGTGCGTCGAGAAGCCGAGCATCCCGCTCGCCAACGGGCTGATGTCGACCTGCGATCTGACCATCGCCACCGGCGGTCCGGCCATGGTCAAGGCGGCGTACGGCTCGGGCAAGCCCGCCTACGGCGTCGGCGCCGGCAACGCCACCATGGTGATCGACGAGACCGCCGACATCAAGGAAGCGGCGCGCAATACGGCGATCAGCAAGACCAACGACCACGGCTCGGGCTGTTCCGCCGACGGCAACCTCGTGGTTGATGCGTCCATCTACGACGCCCTGCTGCGGCAGTTGCAGGACGAAGGCGGCTTTCTCGTCAACGCCGAACAGAAGCAGCAGTTGCAGCGGGCCTATTGGGATGACCAGGGCCGACGCACCGCCGACACCATTGCCCGTCCCGCCGCTGCCATTGCCGAGAAGGCCGGCATCGCCCTCCCTCCCAACAAGACGTTCTTCCTGGTCGAAGAGGACCAAATCGGCAAGTCGCACCTGTTCTCTACCGAGAAGCTCGGCGTGGTGCTGGCCGTGTTCAAGGCGCAGGGGTTCGACGATGCGCTCGACAAGGTGCGGCAGATCTTCGAGACCGGCGGTCGCGGCCACTCTTGCGGCATCTACTCGTTCAGCGACGAGCACATCAACCGGCTGGCGCTGATGGCGCCGGTCAGCCGAATCATGGTGCGGCAGGTGCAATCGAGTTCGAACGCCGGCACGTTCACCAACGGCATGCCCATGACCTCCAGCATGGGCTGCGGCGTGTGGGGCGGCAACATTACCAACGAGAACGTGGCGCTCAAGCACTACATGAACGTGACCTGGGTCAGCCGGCCGATTGCCGAGGACAAGCCGTCGGAGGCCGAACTATTCGGCGAGTTTTACAACGCCAAGACCCCCGCCTGACTCGAAAGAACCTGACCATGGATATCGCTGCCCAAACGGCTGTCAAGCGCGTCACGCCCGGAGCGGAGACCCGGATCGCCTCGTATCTGCTCACCGACTATCTGGAGCGGCTCGGCGTCGAGGTGATCTTCGGGTTGTGCGGGCACACGATCATCGGCTTCCTCGACGCGCTGGGGAAGAGCCGCATCCGCTACATCTCGACCG
>Ga0007756_10129508_pt1 | contig 14527 bp, 1 predicted proteins | sample LauGreSu1BDMLBDD_FD_61639 | JGI IMG/M metagenome (GOLD analysis project Ga0007756, IMG submission 61639) | Metatranscriptome of freshwater lake microbial communities from Lake Michigan, USA - Su13.BD.MLB.DD (Metagenome Metatranscriptome) | ecosystem: Environmental > Aquatic > Freshwater > Lake... | reverse complement strand
GTAATATTTAAATAATAATCAAAAAATGTCGCCGTAAATCTTTGTACATAACGCAGCGATCAACTATCTGTATTGAGACAAAGACTGACTCCTTGCAAAACCCAATGCGAACTGTGTACATTGCTGGCCAAATCCGCTTCAAACACTAGCCCGACACCCATTGCATTGCGACGGTTTTGAGTGACATAAACTGGGGTGGTGAAAGTGTTCCGAAGTTTAAGCTTGTTTGCTTCAATTGGAGTCACTTCAAGAATAGGTAAATCAACTACCAGTACCTTTGATTGCTGCTTTCCAAGGCACTTGTGCTCATAATCCCACCTCGCTCCCTCAAGATACAAACCAGTAACGTAGCAGCCTTCAACTGGTTGGGATTTAACTTCGCGTGGGTCTGTCATGGTGGTGACTTTAGAGTATTGCACGCATTTGTCTAAGGGCCAGCGTTTCTTACGACAAGTTGTTTGAATGAGGGCGGTCAGGTACGATTCAGGAATGTGAAGACCACTCAGCCACATCACGGACGGCTCCCTTCCAGTTTTTATCCACTTCGTATACTGTTCGTGTCGCTGAGAAAAGTGAGCCATCCACGAACCTAAACCTTTCTCGGTCATGGGGGCGAGTGACTTGAACATTTTGGGTAGTTTCGCATCAAATAAGGCATCAGCAAGCGTATCCAAGGTATCACTCATGCCAACCACACCCGACAAGGCGTTCAGCAATTCTTCCAAACTTGTTTGCATTTTAAAAACCAAATTATTCCATCTTTCCAGCTCTTGGAGTAATACAACCGTAGTGGGAGGAATGGCATTCGCAACCACAGTTGCCTTCGCCGCAGCCTCCGAGTCGGCTTCGCCTTCACCTTCTTCGCTGACGCGTCGTTGCTGCTCTTGCTTTAGTCGAGCTTCAATTCCGCGCCGAACTTCCAAAAGGTCAAACCGTGGAGGAACTTGAGCCTTAATATCATTGGCAATTTTCGAGATGTACTCTTCTCGACTTACGCCGCCAGCAACGGTCACAGAGCGAGGTTGCAGATCCATGAGGTTCGCCCACAATGCTTTGGTCACGTTTGAATTGTAGTTGATTTCAGCATTGCTATGGAGACCAAAAACGGTCGGACTGTTGTTTAATGGGATCGAGAGCACAGAAGATGTGTAATTCTCCAGGTTTCCATAGGCAGGCACCTCATACCGAAAATTTTGCGATTCGGCAAAGAAAAAGGGCTGCGACTCGTCAAAGAGAAAGTCGCCCATATATTCTTCCAAATAAGTCTTCAAAATGCGTCGATCAAAGGAATCGGTGACACGCCCACCATACATAGCTTCGCCAATCAAATAACGTAAACTACTCCAAGGAATCACTTCGTCCTTGTTATCATAAGCTTTTGTAAGATACATATCCAAGAGTCTTTTGCTGACAGAAAAATCAGAATCATTGAAATCGTAAAATACATTCCAACCCAACTTGCCGTATTTACGACGCTCTTGAACAACGGCGTGAAAGAAAGATAGAACGTAGACAAGAGGTCGAAAAGCGGTATGAGGACACGCATCCAGCTCTTCCTGTGTGATCTTGGCATAACTGGACTGCATATTCATGCCGAGACCATCGGGAGGCTCGGTGACTACTTTCAAGGCCGTCTGCAAAATACCCAGAGGAAATTCGGGAGTAGGGTTTGTGGTGAGCCATAACCGGAAATCTTTGTTTGGAGGTGTGGAAATGGTAGTGATCAATTTTTCCAAAGTTTTTAACCACGAAACAAGCAAATGACAATTTTCTAACACGACCCAGTGTCCGCGATGCCAACCTTGCTCCAAAAGCTTTTCTGCAATTTTATTCTGACCCTGACCCAAGGCTAAAGACTTGAACTTTCCTTCCGCCAGCAACCCGCGCTCACCCGCGAGTTTATATAACGATGAATTCGGATCGGCACCAGGAGACAAAATAAATACAACTGGAGAAGTGCAGATACTTTGCTCAAAGATGCTCGCAACATTCAAAATAGGCGGGGTGACGTATTCCTTGCCCATTTCCTGAGCAATGAATGCCTTGACGCTTACTGGAACACGATCTGGACGAAAGCAACGCAAAATCAGCAACAACTCAAACGGGGAATATTTCTCAGAGTAACCAAGTGGCAACGGGCTTGATTCGGGATTTTCCAAATCGTACCAAGATTTCCATGCTTCCAAATTATTGCAAACATCATCGATGATAGTTGAAAACTTCGAGGCGTTGTTTAAGGCTTGCAACCCGTGCAGATCTTTCCAAGCACGATCAAGCAACCACTCGGCCGCCGGATTTTTCCGCTCAATTGCGGCCAGGCTAGTATAACCTTTCAACATAAAATCAACATGAGACCGATCCAAACGACCGGCACCATTCATAACCATCATGGTAAGCTGAAAAGAATACATCAGCTTATGATTTTCGAAAATGCCAGTACAAGTATACTTGTAGACTGCAAGAGTGAGGGCAGCAATAATGTTGTTGACTCGAATCGACACATTCGGATCCTTCTTACTAGTCTGTAAAGAAAGAATAAACACTTCGAGATAGGCTGAAAGAGCGAATTCATACATGCTTGATATCTGGGAGAGACCAGATATTGAAAAGAACAAAATAGCGCCCCGTTTGGCAGCAGGTCGATACAAATTCGTTAGTTGTTCGATTTGTTCTCTAGTTTGGGTGCTTTCCTGCAGCTGAATTTCAATATCAACAGATTGATTCTTCGCGTCCTTTAAAATAGCGATGAGTTTGGCATTCTCCAAAATAGGACCTTCGTTATCAGTCAGCTCCTTCAAAATGTTGTTTTCATTTTCAACTAAGCGGATTCGACCTTGACTAATTGTTTGAATTAGACCTTCGCGCTGCTCTTGCAAATCGTTGCGTTCATTAGACACGACCACACTCAAGAGCTGGTCTTCAAGACCGGTGGGGGTTACAGTGTAGTTGATAATCATGCACTTGGCAGAAATTTCAGGAGTGTACTTGGGATTAGCAAGTTTTGTGATAAGATACAAGCGGAAATGGTCGCTCCAATCAAACTCATCCTCTCCAAAGGCAATCTTTTTGGAGCCATCAGGTTTGACAGAGATATTTTTCTCAAGGATTGGATCAATCAAGGGATCAAGCTCCTCACCGACGTTTTCAAAAACAAATGCGTTACCATAATTAATGGCAAGTTGGAGGGTCTTCATAAAATCAGAGTCGTTGAACGTTTTGACTCTCAAATTTCCTTGTTTCTTGCCCTCCTTGTTCTTGATCCATTTGGCAGCTTGCAATTGAGGGTCGATACAGAGAGGAAAGCGGTTCGCGCGTGTGGTTAAAATACCATTCTGTACGGAGAGTTCATCACTCGGCAAGCCTTCTGTTGTCCATTGAGAGATCTCGACTTCAGACGTAAGAACTTTTTGCAAAATGTACGGCGTTGAGCAGGGAACTTTTTTCTCAATAATATCTCCTAACCACATTTGCACCATTTTCTGGCGGTACTGAAAGGTAAATGCACCACAATAACTTAAAAAGGCCGAAGCTAAAACACAGTCTGCAACCAAGAGACTCTGCTGTGTTACCAAGCCATCTTTTGTCTCACCCCACCGTTTTCGCTCACTGGAAAGGCCATCGATCAAGGCAACCGCAGCATTCAGCTTGACTGTCATATGCTCTGCTTCATCAACTAATCGTTTGGAAAGCTCACGACTGGCATGATAATCTGCCTTGAGCTGCTCAATTTTAGCTTTCACTGCAACCAAATCCATCTTGATAGCTTTCAAATCATGCTCATTTTTAGCTAAATTCCTCTGCATCACTTTCAGTTGATCCTGTTTTGGTTTAACTTCTTTCGTCACTTCATAGTAGTGAACTACAGCTAATACCCACATGTAAAGATAAGCAGTATCTGGGTTCTTCTTAAAAATATTTTTTACACCTTTGTGGTTTTTCAAGTCAGTAAGATCTTCCCGCATCTCCCCGTCGGGTCCTCTGATTTTGTTCCCGCTCATCATATAATCTGGGCTCTCGGGGTCCTTTTCTTTTTCGTAAATTTTCTTGACCTGCTGGATCATTTTATCTTTCAGATTACCTCCTTGATTCTTGATGTAATTTTTTAATGCATCCAAGAAGCCCATGTTACACAACATCGTTTTGCACGAATTCCAGCTTATGGTTTCTTTTGTTCCAAAGGGCTGAAGACTCAACACACATAAGCAAACCATCATGACCACTGAAGGAGGATTATTCAACCCTCTGATGAATGTGACAGCTTCTGATTTGATTTGTCCAACAGCAGCCACGGCAGAAGCAATAGCTGGTTGTGCAGCGTCAATAATTGCTTCGCAGATTTTTTTAGCCTTCCCGATTTTCTCAACCTCTTCAGAAACGAGCTTTTCTGCCTCTTCGGCAGCTTTCTTCTTCGCTTCGGCATCGACTTGATTTATCTCCAGCATTTTCACCATCGCCTCTGTCTCGAGCTGCTTCTGATCTACAATAACCTTCTTAACCTTAAGCTCTTGACCAAAAATTTGAACAGCTTCGGCCGCCTGAACGAGACTTCGTAGACCACCATCAAGACGCTTGTATTGCCTGGTGTTTTCGGCACGACTGGAACGCAACAATTTCGAGTATGAATCGAGGTAATCCAAAAAGTTCTTAGGAGTAACGTGGTTCTGGCGACGCAATTCAACATCAAACTGACGACTGAACTCCAGAACAGATTGATGCACGTTGACCATATGAAGTGTTATCTGTTTGCGATGAGAAGCCAAATCTTCGTTTGCCAAAAAGTAGTCAGCCACAGCAACCAGAGCACTCTCGGGCCACGGGAAGAACCAATCGATCACTGTATTGCTAATGAGACCCGGAAAATTCCGCGCGCGACGACGCAGAGCTTCACCAGCAGGTGACATGCAAAGAACCACATGCAAATTATTCCGGCATTTGTTGATGAAGTAATTCCAGCAAATTTCTCTTGTTGGTAAAAGTCCTTTTTCTTTCACTTCATTTCTTACGGCTTCGATACAAGCCCCTTTTTCTTCTTCAGTATGTAGGGCCGGAACAACACCAGAACGGAGCATGTTGTTAATAATCTCCAAAAAGCTTTCATATTTTACATTAGAATCGGTAAACAAGAACACCGTTGGAGCACCTTTCTTTCCTCCAAGCTGGTCATAAAGTTTCTTCAAATCATCGCGAAATTCCTTTTCTTTGTAGTCGCGAGAAAGAGCAATTCCAAAAACTTTGCATTGCGCCGCGGCAGCAGCAAGCTTGGCTAAACTCTGTTTCCCTGATCCACCCACACCAACGAGAAGCGCATTACCACGTGGCATGCGCAAAATGCGGTATATTCGTACCAAATGTTCTAGTGCATCTGTGAACAAGACCAAGGGCATCGGCTTTACTGGTGTTTTATCACTGCTCCCCTCAGACTGTTCTTCGTTGTAGTTTTTCAATTGCAAATCAAAAATAGATTTCACAACTGCATAATCACCCAAGTCTTCGTAGAGACGAACAGGTGCAACTTCTTCTTTGTTGATATTTCGGAAATCACCAAATATAATCGGGTCCTGAAGGATGGCCCCCGACTCATTTGGAAAGTCAGTACGAACAAGTTTGGCAATAAGAGCCTCATTTATAATCTTGCGATCAAGGTCAGTGATTAAGCGATCGTGGAAAACCCGAAGTACTTCATTGCGCCACAAACGAACAAATGAAGTAGTATCGCAAAATTTTTCTGGAGTGGCATGGCAGACACCTTCGTAAATTCGGCTCAAATCTCTCAAATTGAACAAATAATGAAATTTAGACGGAGATCGCACCAAACTTCTCAGCATTTCTTCATATAAATTCAATGTCATTCGTGTAACACGCTCAACTGATTCTTTAATCTCACCTCGAAATTCTGCGACATGAGCGCCAAGAATGCTCTTGAATATATGCATCAAAGTCTCTTTCGCGGGCTCCAGCACAGAAATAACGTTGAACAAGAAAATAAATCTCTCGTCAACAGGGTTGCGTCCACCGCCAGGGGGGGCCATAGCCGAAACAAACTGCATATCACGAAAGGTCTTTTTCACCAACCGCTCGCCCTTGCTTTCATCACCAGTTCGATCATACATATTTCCGCGTTCAACAAGGAACTTGAGAAGAGCTATTGGCTCCTGGGTGCCGTAGCGGTCCACTTGAGGCATATTGAGATCATCGATAAACACCATGAGCTCCTTGCCATTGTCAGGCCCGTATATTACACCTGTACGTTTGCTCACATTCGATTCAATTGTCAATTGAACATCCATACTCGACGTCCGGCTGGAAAAGTTTATATTCAAAGGAGAATATTTTGTCTCATCAAGGCTGCCTAGGAAAGCTTGAATAATGACAGTCTTTGCAGTTCCGCTATCACCAACGAACAAAATCGGGGATTTCAAAAGACGGCATTGATTCAAGAAGAAAGTATAACGGACCGTATCAATTGTAGGTACAAGGATTTTGGAAAATTCAAATGGCTTCGGTGGCTCATATTCAGCCGCTTGCCATTTAACCCAACGTTGCTGATCAAATGGAAAGGAATAATCATATAAAGATTCTTCAGGAACTTGATTTTTTCCAGCGTTCTTAAGCGAAGCACGAGTGGAGATGTCTTTGAGAAATTTTTCAAATTTTTCTCGAGATTCTTTATCTAATGCACCTCCAATGGACCAAACAGCGCAAAAGAGGTAAATACTCTCAATCACATCTGTATCAAATTTCTTTTCTTCTTTCTTGATGGAAACATTATTGAGAGCATGAACAGAACCACGACGGCCTGCTTTCGCGGGCAACGGATCATCATTGAAATAGAGCGCAGTGAACATGTTGGTAAATTGACGAACCAAACCAAGTTCAGTGAGAGGGATTGGAGTGTACAGCTTGCCTGTCTTGCTAACCTGACCCTCGATCCTTCCATAAACAACATAGTCGACAAGCGCTGGGACATATTTTTCGAAGAGAGCATACAAAAATGTTGAGAGCTTCTCATCTTCTCCACAGTTCGTCTTCAGCCACCTTTTATAAAATGGATGATAACCCAAATTTTTTGGGTCGACATAGACCATCCCACAACGACTGATTGTGGCTGGAGAGGCATATTGCAAATCACCGACTTCAAACAATAATTTGCAGTGATCTTTCAATTGAATACGATCACCGTTGGGCAAAGTGAGCAACTTGTTATCATCCATGACAGAATTCATGTTTTCAACCCAAAGAGCATCGACATCTCCATCAAATAAAATATATCTCGCCTCCCGTTGATCCGGTTTGAGTGGTTCGTTCAAATCCCGAAAAATACGAGATAGCAATCCGTCTGTCCATTCACGAGTAGTGGTATCCAACACACCATACAATTCATTGACAGGTAGCGATTTAGGATTCAAAGGGAATAGCTTCGTCGTGATACCAAAGGCAATTTTTTGTGCTTCCGCAAGTGATCGAATAACAACACTCTTACCACCTCCTGTGGGACCCACCACCATTGTCGTGTGCCGCGTCAGCATAACCTCGTAAAGCTGGATGATTTTATCAACTTGTTTATCAGTCACGATACAATTGGAAGCTTCTAGCACATCAATAGCGGCCCGAGATAAACTCTCTTGAAGAACACGTGGGCAGTTCAAGCCAGGAAAGAGATCGTCAAGAAGGCCAAGAAATAGAGGTACATCATCAAATACAAATTTTGGATTGTTCATATCACGCAATGCACGCATCAATACAGCCTCTTCAGGCATGCTGAGAGACTCACGTTTAAGGGCGCCCGCCATAACGAGGACAGATTTTAGAGCACGAAGACCAAAATCATAATGAAACTGCTTGGAGAGCTGTTCCTGCCCAAGTTTGTACAGGACGGTCATTTTCTTGGCAAGATGACCAGCACCTTCAAATCCTTCGGAAAAGAGCATGATCTGACAAATCTGCAATAAATCTGGAACGATCATGGTAACGGGACGAAACACAGCTTTCAAGTTGTCAGGAAGTTCGGTACGACCTTCATAACCAGGGTTCATAGTGACAAAAAATCCAACACTGTGTTTAAGATTGATTTCCTTCCCATTCAGAAATTCGAATCGCGTTTTCCGCTGGGTAAGGGCATTGAGAATAGAATTAAGTTGTGAAGAAACAACAGACAACACTTCCACATTAATACGGTTAAATTCATCAAAACAACCCCAGGCACCGTTTTGAGCAAGACCTGAGAAAATTTGCCCCATTGCTTTGTAGTCAAGACCTTCACCACAGTTTGTTACCATGCAGATATAACCAAGGGCCTTTGCCAAGTCCTTAACCGTTTCAGTCTTGCCCGTACCAGCCGGTCCCATAGGTGAACCACCCAAATTAAAAGTGAGTGCTTGCGTCAAAGTCATGTAACATCTGTCAGTCAAAGGTGTAATAACAAGACGACCACTTACTCCTTGATATTCATGCCCATAAACGAATTGACCAGTGCATTGTCTAATCACAATATCATCCATGTCCCTGTCCCAATAAAAGCGAAGTTGGGACTCCCATTGGAAGTCTCGGTGATCCAGGACACTATCACGAACAAACCCGTCGACAATATCACGCGCATGTACATCAACAATGATTAGAGTGTTGATTCGAGAGCGCAATGCACCTGAAATCGAAGTATCACGGATTTTGGCAACCAAATTAGTGAGCTGGGTAGTCAGTTTGGAACAAAGAGTCTTCATGGCATGCTTGTTACCCGCAGCGACTCGATTAAATACATCCTCAACTTCCCAAGTCCACCAAACTTGGCCGCCGGTAATTACAATCATATTCAAATTTTGCTCAATCCAGCGGAGGCGATCCAAAGATGCATAATGAAAGACTGCCTGCTTCGCAATTGTTTTCAATGTGTTGACCATTTCTCTTTCAACATTGCCCATCCACGTTTCCACAGGTCCTTCGCATACCACGGGGAAAACGAACGGAAATGTTTCATGCTTGGCCGCACTCATGCCAGCTACCGCGGTATCGCCACGAACAAATTGAAGTGCTGCAGCTTCGAGGAATAGCTTGCATGTATGAACTTGAACTGCCGTCGGATTAGAGCTTCCAAGGATGTTGAGAAGGTCATCATCCGAGATAAAGAAGAAGCGGGCAAAAGCATCCCGTTTTCGCTCGAGGTAGTCGCTAAGAAGTTTTTGAGCACCATCCAGCTTCGACGAAAATTCAGATAGTTCCTTCAAGCGGCCTTCGACCTGACAGGCACTGAGAACAAGAGGCAATTTGAAAGTCATACTCATCAACTTTTTCCAAGCAGTATCCACTGCCATGAATTGCTTGGTTGCGGCGGGTAACTGATTCCGAATATCTTCAGAACCAAGAAATATACCTTCAAGATACATCCATTTTTTCTGAACAATTTGCCACTGACCGATTGTATCAGAAACTACACTCAGTTCTTTTTCCCATTTCTTGATTTCATCAGTACACCATGATGCATAAGGAGAATTTCCCATCGCCTGAAGGCTCATGACATGATTTTCAACATCAGCAATGATGGGCGAACAGTCTTGCAAGAGATAACCTTTTTTCTCATCTCCATTATAAGCAACGACATCGAAACTGTTACTAGCCCACACCTGGGTGATTTTGTTTATTTCTTTCTCAATTTTAGCTTCGTTAGTTGCCTGACCGATAATAGCTAAAATTTGATCCTTAAATCGGTGAAGTTGCATGTCGAAAAGCTTGCCGAGAGTAAACGTTTTCGAATCTACATCGAACTCAACTTGAGTAATAGCCATTAAATCCTTCCAATGGCGAGGGCGGAGATTATCATTTTTCAAGCCGGCTAGTAAGGGAAGAGATTCTTCAAAATCTTTGATACGTTTCTCAAGCTTTCTAAACACTGGGGTTGCTTGAAGAACTTCAGGTAACTTGGAGCATTGCTTGGTGTAATCCTTAACACCTTTTTGTAAGGTTTCTACCTGGAGCTCGATCCAGAGCATCGATGACCACTTCCGAATACTTTCGGAAACTTGATCATAGATGCTATACAAAGTATCTAACCGGCCCATTTCTTCGGTGATGTAGTACAAGTTTTGAAACATAGAAGGAACTATATTAAACAGCTTTTCCGACAAAACAAGCTGGTTTCTTTCCTCTTCAACTTTGGCGAGCTCCAATTTGTATTGCTTGATTAAAACCAGCCCAGCGTCCAGTGTCACGTCAGGACAGCCTGGTCCCGACAAAATAAAACGATCTTTCATTTGCTTGACTCGTTCCTTAAAGGCAAGAACTTGTTCTTTGGTAAAATCAGTAAAACGGAGCTTCACTGGAAGCAATGATTTGTCTCGTTTACGACTTGCAAGAACAAGATTGGCCCATCGTTCAGCAATCTCCGTTGCAATGGTGGTAGCACCAGGTTCGATTTTTATCTCGTGCATTTGTAAACAGCGGAATTTCTCATCAATTGACTGAAACTTGATCTCAAATTCCATAGACACTTCTTGAATTTCATTGATTGCTTTGAGCACGTACTTGAGATCATCGATACTTGCAGTGTCGGTTTCCAAGTCGTGTGCATATTGCGTCATTTTGTCATGAGCTTCATGCAATTCTGCCTCGAACAACTCGAGCAAAATCTTTCCATAGCGCAATTGCCATTCACGAGCTTGAGCCTGAATTGTGGTTATGAGGGAACTACAATCTATTTGAAGATAATAAACATTGTAAGTAGATGAAAATTGGGTTTTCATTTTGGAAATAAGGGATCCAAACCTCCTGAGTTTTCTATCGAAATACGCTGTGGACACCGGACGCGAACGAAGATTTTCAATCTTCTGCAATTTTTTGTTGTTCCACAAATCACGATAGGATTTCCATTCGTCGAGAAATGCTACACTTTGTTTCTCAATTTTTGTCATAGAAGATTGGTAAAAATCAACCACATTTAAGAGTTGCTGATTGTACTTGCTTTTATAAGAAAATTCGTTACTGTGGGAATGCTGGTTGACAAAATCTTCATCCTCTGCCTTTTCCGGAGGCAGTTTGATTTCACGACAGGAGCCACGGTACCAGCGCATAAATTTGTTCGAGCTGCTGATAATACTCTTGTACATCTTGGTAATAACTGTGCTTATGTCAGTGGAATTAGGAGTTTCGTCAATTTCACCTGGAGTGTTCATTTCGCAACGCATAATCAACAACGGAAGTGGTTGAACTACATGAGCAGAAATGGGCTGGAGCTTTCGAATGCGAACTTGGTCCGTTAAAACACCTTGAAAATCATACAAGCCAACGATAACCATGTTTGCAATCGCTCGAAAAATGCGTTTTTCCCAGTAACGATAATAGTCCTTCATTTCAGGCGCCTGACCAGTGGAAGCACCTGCACATACCTGCATTTCAATTGTCATTAAAAATTGGGGTATTTGGCGATGGTGAGAGTTAACACTTTCTTCAACAACCGCATGCAGGTGTTTGTCGAACATCTCCAAGAATTCGTCGATTGAGAGTGGCTCGGTTCGGTCCTCAAAAGATTTGTTGTCAATCAATCGAGCATCGTATATTTTTTGGATACACGAGCAGATCAATATTGCATTCTTCTGAACTTCACTTACAATTTTATCAAAATTCAAAATCTCGTTCTCACAGGAGGAAATAAAATCCTCAATTCCCATCGAAGTCCAGTTTAGAGGATCCTTGCCTGGTTCCAGCACACGGTGAAAGTCCTTGATCTTCTTTATAAGTAAACGTTTTTCGGCGTCGTTCATCTTGACTTGCAGCTCCTCAAAAGATTGCAACATGTCTTGTGAACGAGCTACAAGGCGATATAGTTTCTCGTGTTGCAATGCTAGGTTGCGAGGAGTTTCGGGAATGTCAATTCCCATACGGTCGAGGTATTTAGTCTCGCGCATTACTTCCACCAACTCGGGAGAAAATTGAATCGAAAACTTTTTGTTGAGCACTTGTTCAACGTCAGCATAGTCATCATCGTCGTCGTCTTCAACAGGAGCACCATGCAACATAGAGCGACCGTAAGAGCCACGTGTACGATTGCTGCCAGATCGAAAGCTGCGATGTGAACCAGAAGCAGCACTACGTTCATTACGGGAACTGTCTTTTAAATCAAATACCTTTTGTTCCTGGCCTCTTGCAACGGGCTGCAGGCCGTCAGTTTTTTGATCAGGGCGTTTCTTTTGGTTCTCTGTTAACTCTGCAGGGTCCACATAAGTCTCCTCCTTGAAAAGATTCTCCTTCAGCTTTTTTGGTACCAGGTCTTCGGCATACTTGATCCATTCGCTAAGACGACCTTGCTCAAACTTAGCCATAGCTTTAGCCACCTTAATGTACTTTTGGCACGCAGCCTGCCCTTCTGAAGTGATTAGCAGATTCCCCCCGGTCATTTGAAAACGGAGAATTGGCTTCTTAATACGATAATACAAAGACCTAACCCATGCAATGGCACCTGCGATCGGGGGCTGGTTTGTAGACAAGGGGGGGTTCGCCATATTATCGGTGAAAATTCCTTTCACTTTCCGAACTTCCCTGCCGTACTGATTTAAGATTGCAGAAAACTTGTCCATCAATTGTTTTTGAATTTTTTTGCGTGACTTAATGACTTGAAAGTTTTGAAGGAAATCGAAGGCACCTTCCGAAGATCGCAATTTATCAAAAGATGAATCGATGAAGGAGATAGTCATTTCATCAATATCTTCAACTTTAGCGCGGAACTCGTTGATTAATGTTTCCCAGTGAGAATGCCAGTGATTATTAAAAATATCAACTTGAACATTTTCAAGTGGAGTAACCAAAGCTTTGACCCGACGGATAACTTCTTCGATTTTCTGAGGATTATCTGTGACTGCTTTCAGTTCTGAGCCCAACAACTTGCCAAAATGATCTAAAGTTTCAGCAACCTCATACAATTCAGAGCACGTTTGAGACATGTACTTAGTTTTATCAAATAAAAGATTTCGAGTAAAATTCCACTGCTCTGAGTTTTGAGTTTCGATTTTGTCTCGCGTCTGAAGATAAGCCTCTTCCCAAAGATCCAATACTTCCTTACCAGCCATAATCGTCTTCATCACTTGTTCGGGTGGGCTTTTGAAAATTTGATGGATATTTATTTTTCTAGCAACTTTGTCAGCAATTTCAGCGGCAATCTTTTGCATTAATAAGCCCATACGAGCATCTTTATTGCTGTCTTTGTTAATAGTATGAGAAATCACCCAGATATTTCGCATCGAATCCAGCATGGGTGGAATGGTATCACGAATAACAGACAACTTTCCGTTGGAAAGATTTTTAAAATGTCGTTCTAGAACGGTTAAAAAGCGGATGGTATCTTTCGCCTCCGTGTACATACCAATAATTTCCTGAAGCTTTTTATGAAAATGACTCATGGAGTTGACACGAGCTTTCACCATAATCATAATCAAATACTTGACGTTATCCATTTGCAGTTGCTCATAAAGGGCAGATAATACAGCGTTGCGCTCTCGCCAAAACCCAATAAATGATATAGGTGATCCACCCACGGAATCCTTGCGATAAAACTGCTCCATTTTACGGTTTTCTTGATCAATCAGTTGAGTAATAACGTGAATCCATTCATCGAGTGCACCTTCAAGAATGGCTACAATACCTTGGTCCTCGGCAGCGGCTTGCGCAGAGGCTTGTAAATTATTGGGGTCAACAACATCGATATTGGGGAGGCGGAGTTGGATATTCCCGGTCACCTGTTGAATGGCATGCGATATTTGACCAACAAACTTCTGAACACAAACAGAAAATTCGTTGCGTGCGACATAGCCGGCATCTGAAGCTTCCGATTCGGCAGTCTGCGGAGCATCCGATCCCACAAGCAGTGGTTGTTCCTCGCGTTGAAATTTGTTTATTGAATACCCGGGATCAGCCATCGGAATATATACGTCTTTTAATAATCGTTCCAACATTATCAACGAGTGCCCAGGTAAAACACCGTAATCAACTGCGATATCCATCGCGCCATCGTCAATGGCGCCGTCTACTCTTTTAATAAAATAACAAATAGTATCTTCGGCCTGTGCAGGTAAACAAGTTGTAGTAACGAACAAATTCTTCTTGTCAAATGTTTGTGTAAACGCCTCCTCTTCAAGACAATTTTCAAGAGGCATGGACTGATCAAGAGCTGGATTAGCAGAGTTGTTGCCATCAGGTTCGCCCTCTACTTCGGGGTTCGGATTCTCATTTCCCTCACTTTCTTTTGCTTCAGTTTTTACTTCTTCCTTCTCTTCAAACTTTTCTTTTTTCGGAGAAGCGGGAGGTTCTTCCTTCGGTTCTGGTTCGACCTTGACTGCATAGAAAATCAAAGATATACTACTTTTTTCATCGTTCACGAAACCCTCCACAAGCTCCCGCGTTGTGTACAAACCCTCGTCATAGTCCTGTTCGCGCAAAAAGAGTGCCGAACAGACTGTACGTTTCAACCAAGCCAAACGAGAGTCCATGGAAATAAAGGTGGTTCTAACAATCTAACAAAACTCCATCTATATATTTGTAAATTTGAAAT
>Ga0007756_10157130_pt1 | contig 14850 bp, 11 predicted proteins | sample LauGreSu1BDMLBDD_FD_61639 | JGI IMG/M metagenome (GOLD analysis project Ga0007756, IMG submission 61639) | Metatranscriptome of freshwater lake microbial communities from Lake Michigan, USA - Su13.BD.MLB.DD (Metagenome Metatranscriptome) | ecosystem: Environmental > Aquatic > Freshwater > Lake... | reverse complement strand
AGCATGGGAAGCCTGAAGGATGTCGCCGCGAGCACCAGCCCCGACAAGATCATCGAGCTCATCTCGAAGCCGCTCGTTTCGTGGAGCGACGAGAAGAAGAAGCTGCGGTCCGACTTCCTCGAGAGCGTCCGCAGCCAGTTGAGCGATGTCCAGCTGGAGTCCTGGCCCAGCCTCGAGCGTGCCCTCCGACGCGAGAAGTCGCTCCCGAACGGGGAACTCTCGGGCGAGTCGCTGAACCTCGTCCTGATCGCGCGCGAGATCGATGCGCCGCCGATCATCGCGGACGGTGCGTCGGGCGCGATCGAGGCCTACGAGATTGAGCTCGACGGGGCGCTCGCCGCCCGTGAGACGGAGCTCGAGTCCACGATCGCCACGAAGCTCCGCGCGATGGGACCAAACGACAACCGACAGCTGCTCGCGATCGAGGAACGCATCATGCAGCGCCGACTCGCCGTGCGACAGGCGCAGGACGCAGGCATCGCCTCCATCCGGGACGCACTCGGATCGGAGTTCGGACCGAAGTTCGAGAAGCGGGCCCTCCGCCGCGCGTTCCCGCAGGTCTACGGACCGGATCCCGTCAATCCGCTGTTCGACGCCGCGCTCGCCCTCACGGATCTCACCGAGGACCAGTCGAACCGCCTCAACGACCTGCGTGGGAGGTTCGACACCGAGCACGCCTCGCTACAGTCGCGATTCGCCGAGATCATCCGCGCCACGGAGCCCGGGGAGCCGAAGCGCCGCGCCGAGGCGCTGGCCGCGAAGGCCGCCGGCGGAGCTCCGAAGTTCAGCGATCCGCCGGAGGTCGATGCGGTGAAGAACGACCGCCAGGAGTTCTACACGCGCTACCGCGCGGCCATCGCGGAGATCCTGAACGATGCGCAGAAGGAGCTTGTCCCGGGATTCGGCAAGCCCGGCGCAGGCATCGCCGAGGGACAGAAGTACCAGGACGCGGTGCACCTTGGAACGGGCGGCGTCTCGCCGACGGGCAGCACCAAGGGTGCGGCCGGTGGCGCCGCGCCCGCCGATGCCGAGGTGATCGATCCCGCGGTCAAGCCCGGCAAGTCGGGTGGCCCGACGATGAACGACACGAAGCCCGACGGCGCGAAGCCGGTGAAGAGCCCCAAGTAATCGCGAGTCTCGGGCCTTCAGCCGCGAGAAGCAAGGAAAGAGGGACGCTTGCAGTTCGGAACCAACGGAAACAACGGCTCGACGACCGTCACTGAGATCACCGCCCCGGCGAAGGACGCCCGTGCGGGCGTCTCGCCGTCGCAGGACGCCGGCGTGCGCGAGCGCTGCTCGCTGCTCGGCATCGAGTGGCTCGACCGTGTTCCGGACTCGGATCCCGCCGCCGCGTCGCTGCTCGCCCCCGAGCTTGCGGTGCGCCTGGGCGCCGTTCCGATCGCGGTCGAGGGCAGCCGAATCGTCGTCGCGATGCTCGACCCGCTGGATACTGGCGCCGTCGACGAGATCGGCGCGGTCACTTCGCGGTCGGTCCGTCGCATCGGGCTGGATGCGCCTGCGTTCCGCGACCTGATGCGCGACCGCTATGGAACGACCGCGGCACGCATGGCCGAGACTCTTGCGTCCGATGGCGGCCTCGCGGCGACTCCCGACACCGAGCACAACCTCGACGCGATCGAGGCGGACGATGTGCACCGGATGGCGGAGCAGCCGACGCTCATCAACCTGGTGAACCTGATCCTCCTCGAGGCGATTCAGAGCCGCACCAGCGATGTCCATGTCGAGCCGTTCGAGAGCGAGCTGCGCGTCAAGTATCGCATCGACGGCGTGCTCGTCTCGCAGCCCCAGCCGCCCAAGCACCTTCAGGCCGCCCTGATCGGCCGCATCAAGATCATGGCCGGAATGAACATCGCCGAGCGATATGTGCCGCAGGACGGCCACATCACGCTTCGGTTCGAAGGCCGGAAGGTCGACATCCGCGTGTCGACGGTGCCGACGCTGTACGGCGAGTCCGTGGTGATGCGAATCCTCGACAAGAGCTCGCTCCCGCTGGACCTCAAGAGCCTCGGCATGAGCGAGTCGCACCGGGCGATCGTCGACCGGATGATCGAGAAGCCCCACGGCCTCGTGCTCGTCACGGGACCAACGGGATCGGGCAAGACGACCACGCTCTACGCCGCGCTCTCGAAGCTCTACGACCCCCGCAAGAAGATCATCACGATCGAGGATCCCGTCGAGTACGAACTCAACGGGATCAACCAGATCCCGGTGAACGCCAAGCGCGGACTCAGCTTCGCCACGGGACTGCGCGCGATCCTGCGCCAGGACCCGGACATCGTGTTCGTCGGCGAGATCCGAGACACCGAGACCGTGGACATCGCGATCCGCTCCGCGCTGACGGGACACCTGATCTTCTCCACGCTGCACACGAACGACGCGATCTCCTCCATCGGACGCCTGTTCGACATGGGCGCGGAGCCATACCTCGCGGCGAGCGTGCTGGAGGGCCTCCTCGCGCAGCGCCTCGGCCGCCGCCTCTGCGAGTCCTGCAAGGAGCGTCGCCCGATCGGCGAGGACACGCAGAACCGCCTCACGCCGGACGAGCGGCAGCGGCTCGGCGGATTCCAGATGGCGGGACGCGGATGCGACAAGTGCGGCAGCAGCGGGTTCCGGGGCCGACTCGGATTCTTCGAGATCGTGCGGGTGACTTCGGCCCTCCGCGCAGCGATCGCGCAGAACCGGCCGGTCCACGAGCTGAAGGGCCTGCTCGACCCTGACTTCATCACGATGCGGGAGGACGGCATCCGCAAGGTCGCCCAGGGCATCACGACCGTCGAGGAAGTCCTCCGCGCGACACAGGATGTCGAGGACTTCTCCGACGCGTTCAGGAAGAAGGGCTGACCCGACCGATGCCTTCGTTCCGCTACCAGGCGCTCGCATCCGACGGTTCCATGCAGAATGGAACCATCGTCGCACCCGACCGGCTCACCGCGATGCGGATGATCCAGCAGAAGGGAGAGACGCCGCTCGACCTCGCGATGAGCGAGGCGGACGCCGCCGCCGAGAGCGGCAGGCGCGTCTCGCGCCCCACGATCTCCCGCGCAGAGCTCGCGGATCTGGTGCGTGAGCTGGCGACCGCCCTCGAGGCCGGCCTGCCGCTCATGCAGGCCCTCCGCACGGTGCGCAGGCAGGCGGCGAGCCGCAACATGCAGACGATCCTCGACTTCATCATCGAGCGCGTCGAGGCAGGCGTCACATTCCATGTCGCGGCGAAGGAGTATGGCGCGCCGTTCGACGACATGACGATCGGCATGCTGCGCGCGGCCGACGCGTCGGGCCGCACGGCGGAGATCCTCCACCAGCTCGCCGACCTCCTCGAGCGCTCGGTCGAGCTGAGGCGGGAGGTCGTCGGCGCCATCATCTATCCGGTGATGATCGCCGCCCTGATCAGCGTCAGCGTCACGGTTCTGATCGCATTCGTGCTTCCGCGCGTGATGAAGCCGATCCTCCAGCTGAAGATGGAGCTTCCGCTTCCCACCCGCGTCCTCATGGGGGTCTCGGACTTCATGGCGGAGTGGTGGATGGTGCTGCTCGCGGTCATCCTGCTCGGCATCGCCGCAGGAAGAGGCTGGCTCGCCAAGGCGGAGAATCGACTTCGCTTCGACTCGTTCCTCCTCGGCCTTCCCGTCGTTGGCAGGCTCGTCCGCGACATTGCCGTCGCGCGCTTCACGCGCACCCTCGGAACGCTGGTCAGCGCGGGCATTCCGATCCTGAACGCGCTCCGCATCGTGCGGGACACGCTCGGGAACCACGCGCTCATGCACGCGATCGACCAGGTTTCCGACAAGGTCTCGACCGGCCAGTCCCTTGCGGATCCGCTCGAGCGCAGCGGTCACTTCCCTCCCCTGCTCGTCCAGATCGTCAACATCGGCGAGCGGTCTGGGCGCCTGGAGCAGATGCTCCTTCACGCCGCGGGCTCGTTCGACCGGCAGGTCAACAACTCGCTCAAGCTGTTCACGCGCGTGCTCCCGTCCATCCTCCTCGTGTTGATGGCGGTGATCGCGAGCTTCGTCCTGGCCGGAATCCTCCTGCCCATCATGCAACTTCAGCAGACGGCTGGAATGTAGCCGCCGTGCCTTTCCGGAGAACCACCATGCAGAACACGTCCAACCGTCGCAAGCGCTCGATCGTCCGCCGCGGCTTCAGCCTGATCGAGGTCATCGTCGCCGTCACCATCATCGCGATCTTTGCAGGCCTGATCGGACCCAAGCTCCTGAAGAACATCGGCGGCGGCAAGACCAAGAAGGCCCAGGCCGACACCAAGACGATCGACACCCAGGTCAAGCTCTATCTCACGGACCGGCAGTCGACCAAGGTCGGCGCGGACTTCCAGCTCGACATGCTCGTGCCGGAGTACATCGAGTCCGGCGACGAGCTGATGGACCCCTGGGGCAACCGCTATCGCTTCGAGGACGGAACCGATGGACGCGACTTCGACATCGTGAGCTTCGGCCGCGACGGACAGCCGGGCGGCGAGGGCGAGGATGCCGACATCCGGAGCGGAAAGCTCGCGAAGGGCGCCGAGTGAACGCACGATGACCGAGGCCGTGCCCACCATGCTCCTTCCGACGCGGCGCCCCAGGACGGGGCGCCTCGTTGCGTCTTCGAGCGCGCGGCGCGGCTTCACCCTGATCGAGCTTGTGGTCGTCTCGATCCTGATCGTGGTGCTTGGCGCGATCACGCTTCCCCGGATGATCTCGCTGGAGCGAAGGCACGAGGACAAGGCGCTCGTGGAGGTCGAGGACCTCATGCGGATGTTCGCATTCCGCAACTCGGTGGGCACTCAGCAGATCGCGCTGCACTACGACCAGTCCCGGAACACCCTGTCCCTCTGGATCCTCGACCTGAATCCCGACGATCCCGAGGGGCCGCGCGTCTGGCAGCCCGACCGCCTCAGCTATCCGGTCGAGCTCCCCGAGTCCATGCGGATCACGGAAGCCGCGTCGGACGAGACGCCGATCCGCGACGAGGTCTGGACGATCATGTCGAATCCGGACGGAAGCCGGCCGCGCATCGCGCTTCTGGTGGCGGGCAAGAATGTCACGGGCGAGCTCGTCCTCGACAGCTACTCCACGGTGCCGATCCGGCTCGGGGACGACAGCGTCGCGGTGCGTGAGCCAATCGACCTCGATGGCGAAGGAAGGACCTTCGACCGCTGGTGAGCGGAGACCTGCATGCGCCACCCACGGAACCCATCCCCATCGCGCCGCCCGCGCCACCGCGCGGGGTTCGCGCTCATGGATGCAGTGATCGCCGGCGTGCTGCTTGCGATCGGGATGATCGCGGTGCTCTCGGTGGGCGGGCAGGCGATGTCCATGCAGAACCGCGGCGAGATCGATGTCCGCGCGGCTGCCGCGCTCGACAGCCTGCTTTCCGGGGTGCTGATCGAAGGTCCGGAGGACTACGAGCAGCTGTACCCGCTCAGCGGACGGTTCGAGGATGGATCAGGCTTCGAGGACTTCGACTTCGCGATCCAGATCGAGCGCGGCGGATCGGGCGTTCCCGCCCATGTGACCGCGCGTGTCCGCCACGAAGGCGGACGCGAGTACGAGATCGAGACCAGCATCGCTGAACTGCGCGGCGAGGAGCCGCACCCGGATCGACTTCCACCTGAACCCATTGATCGAGAGGCCAGATATGCCCAGCGACAGCAAGCCCGTGACGGACAGTCTGCGTCGACCGGCACGACGCCTTGACAGGGCCGGCTTCACGCTCATCGAGCTGATCGCCGCCATCACGGTGAGCGGCCTCGTGATCGCGACGGTCGCGACCGCGCTCTCGCGCATCACGAAGACACGCGACGTCGCACGGACGCGTCTCGACGCGGTCACGCGCGCGAATGCGGCGCTTGACGCGATCCGACGGGACCTTGCGGCGACCATCCGCGAAGGCGATCTGTTCTACACCCGCATCCTGCTGACGAACGCCGAGGGGTTCACGCGCTACGGGATGTTCGATCGCGACGAGATCCTCGTCTACAACAACCGCCTCCGGCCGCTCCATCGGGACGAGTACCAAGGCGAGGGCAGCGAGTACGAGTCGCAGTACCGGATCGAGGACGATTCCAAGGGCAGCGTGCTGTGGCTCCGTCGCGATGCCTTTCCGGACGAGAACGGTGAGGGAGGCGGATTCGCGATCCCCTCGATCGAAGGCGTGGTGGGACTCAAGATCGAGGCGTACGACGGAGTGATCTGGGTCGATGACTGGGACTCGGATCTCTACGGGCTCCCGTGGGCGCTCCGAGTCACCGTGACGGCGACCGGCGAGTCATCCGACAATCCCGCGGCCGATCCAACTCGCACGCTCGTCACGCTGCGCGCGCAGGTTCCGCTTGATCGGACGGTCACTCCCCCGCCTCCGCCGGAGGAAGAGGAGGAGGACGGTGCGAAGGCGGATGGCACTGCCGATCCGAATTCAGGTGAGGCGACGGGCGAAGGCGGCGGACTCACTCCCGATGGAGGAGCGATTCCCGGCGGTGGAGCCGGTCGCCCTGGCGGCGGTCGCCCTGGCGGCGGCGCGGGCCTCGACACCGGCGGAATCAGCGGCGGTGGACGCCCGGGTGGCCGACCCGGCGCAGGCTTCGGCAGCGACGGCGGAATGGGCGGCGGCGGCATTTCGGGTCCGGGCAACAATCGGCCCGGACGGGGTCGCGGCCGAGGATCCCTCGGCACCGGCGGCGGTTTCGGCGGCTCCTTCTCCATGAGCAATCGAGAGAACCGGTGATGCGCATGCGGTCTCAGTCGCCAGCTCGACGCGGGTCGGTCATCGTCATCGTGATCTGGTCGATCGCCATCGCAGCGATCGTCGTCGGTGCCGCGCAGGTGCTGGCCTTCCGACAGGCCTCGATGGGGCGCGAGTCGCTCGCCCGCGTCGAGGCGCGGTGGGCGGCCCGCGCGGGACTCGAGGAGACCATCGCCGTGCTCGAATACCACACCGAGGAGCCCGATCCGAACAACGCCCGGCAGCTCTACAAGGATCTCGAAATGGTCGCGGACGGCCAAGTCTCCTCAGGCGACTGGCAGATCCGGCATGTGGAGGACGGGGTCGAGATCAAGGGTCCGCAGGACGAGCACGCCAAGATGAACCTCAACAACATCTCGCGTGCGACGCTGCTCGAGATCGACGGGATGTCGATGGATGTGGCGGATGCGATCGTCGACTGGCGCGACCCCGACGACAACCCCGGCATGATGGGTGCGGAGTACGACTTCTACGTGAACCGCCGGGCGGGCTACGAGCCCCGGAACGGCTCGTTCCGCTCGATCTCCGAACTCGAGCTTGTCGCGGGCGCGTTCCCGAAGCTCGTTCGTGGCGAGGACCAGAACCTGAACGGCCGGCTGGATCCCGGCGAGAACGATGGCGCGTCGAGCGAGCCGCCCGATGACGCGGATGGGTTCCTCGACGCGGGCTGGTCGGCCGCGCTGACCGCCCGCAGCGCGGGCAGCCTGATCGGCGTCTCGGGGGAAGACCGAATGAACTTGCGGAAGGCGACCCCCGAAGAGCTCCAGACCCGCTTCGGGGTGACTGCGGAACAGGCCACTGCGCTTGCGTCGTTCGCCAAAGGCCAGAACGCGTCTCTCTCGATGCTCCTCACCCAGGACCTGTCGACACTCGCCGCCGGAGGCGGGACCCAGCGCGGGACCACCGGTCAGCCGACAGGTGCGAAGACGGCAGGTCCGAGTAACACAGGCGGCCAGCGACAGACCGGTCGCCAGTCGGGCAGAAGTTCTGCCGGCGCGGGCTCTCAACCAGGCTCCGGGGCGCGCATTCAGGCGCTCGACCGCCAGCAACTGCGCCGGATTTTCCAGGAAGCCACGCTTGAGGACGGCAGCCGACCGATCGTGGGCAAGGTCAATCTGAACACCGCTCCCCCATCCGTTCTTCGCGCGCTCCTGCCCGACGATCCGATTAGTGCGGACGCGATCATCTCGCTGCGTAGCGCCTCGTCGACGGGACTGCTCGCGATCTCCGACCTCGCCGAATCGAACCGCATTTCGCCGCAATCGCTCGCAGCCATCGCCGACTATGCCGATACGCAAAGCAACGTCTTCACGGTCACCAGCCGGGGGCGGTCCGCCTCAACCGGACTTGAGGTTGAAATCACGGCGGTAGTCGATCGTTCCACGCTCCCTGCGCGAATCCTGGAGTACCGAGAGCAGTGAAGAAGTCACAGACAACCCCGACCGTCGACGAGTCGCTGATGGCGATCGCCGAGCGGCATTCGAACTCCTGGCGGGTGCTTCTCGTTCGCCGCGGCGACCGGCCTGTCGCGCTTCAGGCGCGCGAGTTCCCTCGGACGGACGAGGCAGGCCTCGCATCCTGGCTCGAGTCGCAGCGCTGTGCGGATCTGCGCGTGATTCTCCCGGCGTCGGCGTGCATCGTCCGGACGACCACGATGCCCGCGGCGGTGCCCCAGCAGATGATCTCGGCCCTCCGGCTCCAGGCCGAGGGCATGTTCCTCGGCTCCATGCCGATGTGCCGCATCGGGCTTGCCGTCCTCGACGGCGCCGACGATGCCGACCGCCAGGGCGTGATCATGGCATGGCCGGAGGCACAGCTCGGCGTCGGGCTCGGAGCGAAGCTCGAGACCATCGCGCGGTATGTTCCCGAGCCTGCCGCCATGCTGCTGCTCGCGACCGCGGACCGGCCGGCGGTGCTTGCGGACCGTAGCGTCGGCTCGATCGCCATCGCGATTCGGACCGACGCAGGCCTCATCATCCGTGCGACGCGCGAGGATGCCGCCAATGGCGTGGATGGCGAAGGCGACTGGATCGCGGGAATTCGACGCGCGCTCGTCGAGACCGCGCTCAATGGCGGCATGGAACCCGGAAGGATCGCTGCGTTCGCGGATGCCACCATCGACTCGATGACCCGGGACGGCGACCACATGAGCCTGCTCGATCCGGCGATCCGGTCGGTGCTCGAGTCGAGGGTCCAGACATCGATTCCGGCTGCGGATGAAGACGAGTGGTGGGTCTCCTGGGCGACGGCCCTCGCCGCGGCGAGCGTCGCGTGCGGCCCGTTGGCCGATCTTTCCAGACTCCGCAGGTTCGAGGAGCGATCGAAGCCATCCCGCATCGAGCGGTTCGTCGAGCGCTACTCAAGTCCCCCGCGTGCGGCGGCGGTCGCGCTCCTCGCCTTCGCCATCATCGCCCTCGCACCCGTTGGCGCGGCGTGGCTTCGCGGACTCATCCTCGAGATGAAGATGCCGGAGTCGGCGCGCCTCTTCGAGGGATCCCAGCGCCAGATCGAGCAGCGGATCGCGCTCTATGGTGAGGTCTCCAAGCGGAACCTGCCTGTCGCGAAGATCCTGGGCGACCTTGCCTGCTGCACGCCTGACGGCATCGAGATCGAGTCGATTCAGGTCTCGGGCACGCAGGGGCTCTCGGTACGGGGAGTCGCCAAGGCGCAGGGAGAACGCTCCGCGGCGGAGAGCGTCAACCAGATGGCCAAGCTGATGGACAGCTCCGGCGTCTTCCGCCAGACCCACTGGCGCTGGAATGTGCCCGACGGACGCGGTCTGTTCAAGTTCGACCTCGACGCGCAGATCGTGGGCGCGGTGCGCCCCGCCTCGATCGAGAAGGACAACGACTGGTCGAAGATGACGCTCGCGGAGCGCAAGTACGGCAAGCAGGAAGGCAGGCAGGAGGGCTCGTCTTCGCGCGATCCCTCGATCGCCTCTGAGTCGGCTCGCGGAGATCAGGGCGACTCGGCCGCGCAGTCGCCGGCCGCCACTGAACGCGCACCGCTTGCAGGTGCGGTGGCTGCAGCCGCGCCGCTGAAGTCGGACGCGGAACCCGCGCCCAAGGAATCGGCCGGAGCGGCCGACGGCGAGACCGCAGGTGCGCCCACGATTGCCAACCGAGGCATCGGCCGTCGGGAGGGATCCAGCGCGGCGACCGGTTCGGCGGGATCCGATTCATCCAAGCCCGCGACGGCTCCCTCCGGCGCTGGCGCGGGTGGCGGGCCAGCCGCAACGGCGCTCGCGAACACCCCCGTCCCCGAGTCCGTCACCGACGCGCAGCTGAGCGCCATGTCGAAGGACGAGCTTCGAACGCTGCTCTCGGATATCTCGAAAGCGAGGCGCCGCAAGGACCTCGATGCAGACACTCTGAAGCGCCTCGCGGACGACTTCGACCGAATCCTTCAGCAGTTGAAGAAGACCTGATCATGCCCACCCTGTCGTCTCACACTTCCGCAGGCGGTCTCGCCGACCGCGCGTTCAACGGCTATCTCGGGCTGCCGCGCGCAGGCCGATGGCTCGTGCTCGCCGTGATCGGCTTTGGCGGCTTCACCGTGCTCGACAGCTGGGCGTGGCCGCTCGCCGACAAGCTCTCGAGCCGAGCAGACCGCCTTGAGACCGTCCTGCAGCGGGCCTCGCAGCGTGCAGACGGACTGCCTCGGGATGTTCGCGAGGCGGCCGTCGCATTCGGCCCCAACGCGGTGCTCGGCGACGAAGCCTCGGGCAAGGAACGACTGACCGCGCTCATCGCGGAGATCTTCAAGAAGCGCAACATCAGCCAGGGCCAGGATGTTCGCCCCGGACAGCCGCTTCCTTCGAGCATCGCCCAGACCCTCGGGTCGATCTCGGATGCGAAGCTTGGAAAGACCGTCGCGGAGCTCCAGTTCAAGGCCACTCCGGACGCGGTCCTTGCGATCGTCGCGGAGCTCGAGGCGAGCCCTGAGGTCGACGCGATCGGCGACATCCGTCTTGACTACGACCCCAAGGACAAGCGGGTCGGCGTACAGCTGACCGTCGAGAAGTGGGGCTTCCAGACCGGCGCGAAGGGCGGTGGCGCATGAGGCAGATCCTCGACCGCCTTCCCCAGAACCTGCGTGTCGGGACTCCGGTCCTCGTGTCCGCCGCTGCGGTCGGGCTCTCTGCCATCGTCGTGGCCTACGGAGTCGGCGGAATCGTGCAGTCCCTGCTCCAGCCCTCGATCGCAGCGGAGGAGGCTGACCCGCTCAAGAAGCTCGCAGACGAGAGCTCGCAGTTGCTCGACGCGAGCCGGAAGCGCTTTGACGGCCGTTCCATGTACACGCTGCCGCCGCGCCCGACCCCGCCTGTGCGCGTCGTCGAGCAGGTCAAGCCGGTCGATCCGCCGAAAGTGGACCTCGGTCCGCCGCCGGTGCCCTCCACCTACGCCGGCCCCGCTCCTTCGAGCGTCTTCGGCGACTATGTGTTCTTCCCGACCCTCTCGGACGAAGACAAGCGGATCAAGGTGGGCGAGACGAAGGCGGGCATCACGGTCATCGCCGTCAGCCCGCCCTATTCCGTCCGACTCGGCTACCAGCGCGGAGAGTTCGATGTCTCGCTCTGGGCGAGGATCGATGAGCGGATCCTGAGCGGCAAGCTCCCCGCCTCGCGCGTAAACGGGGTCGTCGGGGTCGCCACCTCCGCGTCCGCGTCATCGAATGGGACCGCTGGCGTGACCGCTGGCGGCAGTCGGACTCCTGCGGTTCCCGCCGGAAGCTCGAGTCCCGCGGGCGGTCGGGCTGTCCCGGGGTCCGCCTCTCCCAACGCGTCACCGATCGTCCAGCCGCCTGCGCCGGGCGCCGTCGCAGACCCCGCGTCGACTGGCACGCCTGCCGTCGATCCAGGCGAGCTGCCCTCGGCCGCCATGAAGCCGCAGCGATTCGCACCGCCCGCAGGCTCGGGCGAGGACGCGCCACCGCCTGAGTATGTGGACCGCGCGCTGCTTCCGGGTCCGCTTTCAGAGTCGCAGATTGCGGCAATGTCGCTCGAGCAGGCTCGTCAGGCGATGGAAGCGATCAACGCCACGGACTCGTGGGTTGTCGACGACCACAGCAGGGCTCGGCTCGACCATGAGCGCGAGCTCCTGCGGGTACGCCTGCACCGGAACCCGTGACGCGCCCATCTCGGCGCTAGCGGGCTGACATTTCCGCCCGCGATTGACCCCTTTCAGCATCGCTTGCCGATGGAGGCGATACGAAGGACACTATCCCTCCCGGGCCCATCTCGCCTCGGGAAAGGAAGATGCACATGCGGCCATGCCGCACCAGAACCGGAGTCTGAACCTTGCGTCTGAACCGCCCATTCTTCCGAGCACCGAGCCTCTCTGAGATCGTCCGCTCCTCGGCAATCCTCGCGCTTGCCGGTGCCGTGTCCTCCTCAGCGGGTGCTGTTCAGAACACCACCCCTGCCACCCAGCCCGCGGGCGGATCCGAGCGCAAGGACGATCCGCGCAGCGTCGCCAGCTTCCCCCCGACGCCCCCGCCGTCGACCCCCGCCTCGCAGCTGCGAGGAATACGGGCCGGCCGCCGCGTCGTGGACGACACCCCCGTCAAGCTCGCCCTCAAGGGCGAGCCCGTCGAGAACGTGATGTCGCTGATCTGGGAATGGACCGGCAAGTATGTGTTCTTCAAGCCGACCGATGTCCAGTCGAAGAAGATCCACCTCGTCGGCGACCGGGAGATCAGCAAGAGCCAGGCGCTCGACTACATCTTCCAGGCCCTGAAGTTCGAGGATCTGGCGGTCACTGAGACCGAGGATGTGATCTACATCGCCCTCGCGACCCAGCAGAAGAAGACGCAGCCCGGCGTCGTGCTCGGACCGGAAGAGGATGTGATGTCGATGGTCGACAACGGCCTCTTCGTCACCAAGATCTTCCGCCTGAGCCAGTCCCGAGCGAACGATGTGCTCGAGCGCATCGAGCCCCTCATCCCCGAGGAATACGCCCAGCTGGCTGCGGACGGCGACTCGAACCAGATCATCCTCTCGGGCGACATTGGCCTCGCGAAGAAGGTCCAGACGCTGATCAACATGCTCGACATCCCGTCGTGGGACGACTACGCGACGGAGACCTTCCGGCTCCAGTACCAGGACGCGCAGACTGTCGCGACGATCATCGAGGACCTCTTCCAGGACGATGGTTCCGCAGGCGGGCGAAGCGTCGGCGGAGCCCGGGCCGGCGGCCAGAACCGGCAGAACCGCGGTGCGGCGCAGCAGCAGGGTGTTCCCGGTGCGCCGGGAACGAGCGGTGGCGGCGGCGGACTGATCGTGACCGTGCTTCAGTCGATGAACTCGCTGACGGTGCGTGCGACCCCGACGGTCCTGACCGAGATCCGACGGCTCGTCGCGGAGGCGTGGGACCTGCCGCCGAACTCGGCCGGCAGCATCTTCAAGACCTACGACCTCAAGTACGCCGATCCCATCAAGGTCCGCGACCTGCTCTCGACGCTTCTGGGCGGCGGGGGCGGCTCGAGCCGCACGAACACGACGAACCGCGCATTCGCCGGCGGCCGCGTGCCGCAGCTCGGAAACCAGGGCGGCGGCGACGGTTCGCCGCAGGCTGCCGTCGCCAACATCTTTTCGATCGAGGCCTACCCCGATTCGAACCGCCTCGTCGTGATCTCGAAGACTCCCGACAACTACGACTGGCTCGATCGGTGGATCAACGAGCTCGACCAGCCGTTCAGCTCGGGGCTTCCGGTCAACGTGCCGCTGAAGCACGCCGGCGCCGTCGAACTCAGCGAGATCCTGAACACGCTGCTCGCGTCCTCGGGTTCGGAGGGCGGCGGCCTGCGGCTCCCCGAGGAGGGCATCCAGGGCCTCGGCTCGAGCTTCAACTCGGGACTCGGAGGCGACTCCAGCGCCACTTCCGGCTTCAACATCGGAAGCACGGGACAGGACAACCAGCTGCGATTCCCCTGGCAGGGAACCCGCGCCGGACAGGGTGCGGGCGGCGAGGTCAGCGAGGTCAGCGGACTCATCGGCCGAAGCCGCGTCGTCCCGAACCCCGAGCAGAACTCGGTGCTCGTGATGGCCCCGCCGGAGGTCGAGAAGAAGGTCATTGAGATCATTCACGAGCTCGACAAGCCCGGCCGGCAGGTCATGATCACGGCGGTGCTCGCCGAGGTGAAGGTCGGCGACGGCTTCTCCTGGGGCGCCCGCGTCGGACAGAACCTGTCGGCTCCGCTCAATGGCGGCGACTACTCGGTCGGCGGCGGGCTCTCCCTGCAGTTGTCGAAGGGCAACGGCGGAGGTACGGCCACCGCGAGCAACTCGAACTTTGCCTCGCCATGGTTCGACTCGAGCCTGCTCGAGATCTCGACGGCGAACGACCTCGGCTTCTTCCTCCAGGCGCTCTCGACCGACAACTCGGTGCGCATCCTCCAGCAGCCGCGCGTCTTCACGCGCGACAACAAGGAGGCGAAGTTCGTGGCGGGCCAGGATGTCTCGCTCATCACGGGCAACACCTCTGGGTTCGGCACCACCGGCACGACGCAGAGCTTCGAGCAGCAGTTCGTCGGCGTCGGCATCAATGTGCGTCCGCGCATCACGCAGGACAACAATGTGGCGATGGAGGTCGAGATCCTGCTCTCGAACCTCTCGGCGTCCACTGTGTCGTTCAACTCCAATCCCGTCATCGACCGCCGCCAGACGAACACGAACGTGACCGTGAAGAACGGCCAGACGATCGTGATCTCGGGCATCCGCCGCGAGCAGGAGACGGTCATCGACCGGCGCCTCCCGTTCCTCGGCGACATCCCGGTGCTGGGCGCCGCGTTCGGATCGACCGAGCGGCAGAAGGAAGTGGTCGAGCTGGTGGTGTTCCTCGTGCCGGTCGTCGTCGAGAACCCGGACGACAACAACACGAACTTCAACAAGGAGGAGCTCGAGCGCCTCGAGAAGCTCCAGAAGCCGCTCGAGGAGAGCTCCCAGCACATGATCGAGGAGAGCAAGTTCTTCGAGGACATCAAGCGCAGCGATCGCGAGCAGCCCGCGAACATCGGCAAGGACGCGAAGCCCCAGCCGGAAGAGAATTGACCGACTCCTGCATGGCCTCCTCGGCCCTGATGAACCAT
>Ga0007756_10151438_pt1 | contig 15135 bp, 26 predicted proteins | sample LauGreSu1BDMLBDD_FD_61639 | JGI IMG/M metagenome (GOLD analysis project Ga0007756, IMG submission 61639) | Metatranscriptome of freshwater lake microbial communities from Lake Michigan, USA - Su13.BD.MLB.DD (Metagenome Metatranscriptome) | ecosystem: Environmental > Aquatic > Freshwater > Lake... | reverse complement strand
GCGCTTTGGGAATGAAACGGAAGAGAACCTCAGGCCTTGGGAGCCTCGGGCGCAGCCTCGGCGGCCGGGGCGGCGTCGGCCTTGGCGGCCTTCTTCGCACCGGACTTCTTGGCCTTCTTGGCACCCTTGGACTTCTTGTAACCCTGGTCATCGGCGGCGATGAGCTCGATGATCGCCATCTCGGCGGCATCGCCGATGCGCTGCGGGCCGAGCTTGTAGATGCGGGTGTAACCGCCGGAGCGGTTGGCGAACTGGGCCGCCTTCTCGTTGAAGAGCACGGTCACCGCACCCTCGTCGCGAATGTCCTTGAGGGCCATGCGGCGGAGGTGGAGGGCATCGGCCTTGACCTTCGCCGAAGCGGCGTTCTTGGCCTTGGTGATGACCTTCTCGATGAAGGGACGGAGGGCCTTGGCCTTGGTCAGCGTGGTCTCGATGCGACCGTGCTTGATCAGGCTGGCGCCCATGTTGGAGAGCATCGCCTTGCGGTGCTCGCGGGTGACGCCGAGGGAGGCGTGGTGTTTATTGTGACGCATTGGGTTTGGTGGTTATCGGTCCCCGATCGGCAATCCGGTCGCAGCGTTGGGGCGGCAGCGGACGGCGCGAAGACCGTGAAATTTTGGATTTTGGATTCTCGATTTTCGATTTGGACGCCCGATTGCCGAGGCAATCGAAAATCCAGAATCGAAAATCAAAAATGGGTTCAGGCTTCCTTCTTGGTGTCGAGGAGGCGCTCGTCGAACTTCATGCCGAGCGACAGGCCGAGGGCCTCGAGCTTCTCCTTGATCTCGTTGAGGGACTTCTTGCCGAAGTTGCGATACTTGAGCATCTCCTGCTCGGTCTTCATGGCGAGCTCGCCGACCGTGGTGATGTTCGCGTTGTTCAAGCAGTTCGCCGCGCGGACCGACAGCTCGATCTCGTTGACGGACATGTTGAGGAGCTTGCGGAGCTTGTTCTGCTCCTCGGAGACCTCGGCGGCCTGGCTCTCGAACTCGTAGGCCTCCTGCGAGACGCGGTCGAACACGTCGAGGTGGTGCTTGAGGATCGAGGCGGACTGCTTGAGGGCGTCGTCCGGGGTGATGCGGCCGTCCGTCCAGACCTCGAGCACGAGCTTGTCGTAATCGGTGATCTGGCCGACGCGGGTGTTCTCGACGGCGTAACGCACGAGGCGGACCGGGGAGAAGAGGGAGTCGATGGCGATGACGCCGATGGCCTGGTCTTCCTTCTTGTTGTTCTCGCCGGGGCAGTAGCCGCGGCCGGTCTTGATCTCGATGTCGGCCTCGAAGGTCTGCTTCTTGTCCAGCGTGCAGATGATCTGGTCGGGATTGACGATCTTGATGTTGGCGTCGGCCTGGATGTCGGCGGCGGTGACGGCGCCCTCGCGGTTGACCTTGAGGTGGAGCTTCACGGGCTCGCGCTTCTCGGAGACGATGAGAACCTTCTTCAGGTTGAGGACGATGTCGGTGACATCCTCGACGACGCCGTCGACGGACTGGAACTCGTGGTTCACGCCCTCGATCTTGATCGAGCTGATGGCGCTGCCCTCGATGGAGCTGAGCAGCACGCGGCGGAGGGAGTTGCCGACGGTGTGGCCGTAGCCGGCCTCGAAGGGCTCGGCGATGAACTTGGCGTAGGTGGGCGTGGAACCCTCCTCGACCTTGGTGAGCTTGGAGGGAATTTCGAACTTTCCGAGGCGCTTGGGCATGGCAGGAATGATTTGGATTTTAAGGAGCGAAGGTGTGGTGAAGCGACCGGCAGTAACCGCTTAGAAGCGGGAGTAGTATTCGACGATGAGCTGCTCGTTGATGGAGGGCTCCATCTCGTCGCGGGTGGGCAGGCGGGTGACGGTGCCCTTGAGGGCCTCGTCGTTGCGCGTGAGCCAGCCGGGGACGACGCGGGCGCGGTTTTCCTCGATGGCGCGGGTGGCCAGCTGGCGGGAGGAGTTGACGGCCTTCATCTCGACCTCGTCACCCTGGACGACGGTGTAGCTCGCGATGTCGACCTTCTTGCCGTTGACGCGGACGTGGCCGTGGTTGACGAGCTGGCGGGCGGCCGCGCGACTCTTGGCGAAACCGAGGAGGTAGACGACGCTGTCGAGGCGGGTCTCGAGGAGCTGCAGGAAGCGCTCGCCGGTGACGCCGCGCTCGCGCTTGGCGATGGCGAACGTGCGGCGGAACTGGCGCTCCAGCAGGCCGTAGATGAAGCGGAGCTTCTGCTTCTCGGCGAGGCCGACGGCGTATTCGGAAAGCTTGCGGCGGGACTTCGGGCCGTGCTGGCCGGGCGGGAAGTTGCGGCGCTCGAGCACCTTCGCCGAGCCAACGATGTATTGGCCGAAGCGGCGGCTGATGCGGGTGGAAGGTCCAGTATAACGGGCCATGGGAGTGTTGGTTTAAAGTTGGGGGATTAGACGCGACGGCGCTTGCGCGGGCGGCAGCCGTTGTGCGGCACCGGGGTGACGTCGATGATGGAGGAGATCTCGAGGCCGATGGCCTGGAGGCCGCGGATGGCGGAGTCGCGGCCGAGGCCGGGACCGCTCACGCGGATCTGCACTTCCTTGAGGCCGTGCGCCATGGCGTTGCGGGCGGCATCCTGCGCCACGACCTGGGCGGCGTAGGCGGTGGACTTGCGCGAACCGCGGAAGTTGCACTTGCCGGCCGAGGACCAGGAGATGACGTTGCCCTTCGCGTCCGTGATGGAGACGATGGTGTTGTTGAAGGTCGCGGCGATGTTCGCGATGCCCGAGGTGATGTTCTTCGAGCCCTTGGCCTTGCGGACCTTGACGGCGAGCAGCTCCTCCTTGAGGAGGTCCTCGGCGGTGACGGCCTTCGGCACGCCGCCCACGAGTTCGACGGGCTTGGCGTCGGCGGCCGGAGCCGCGGGAGCCGCGCCGTCAGCGGCGGGCTTGGCGGCCTTCGGGGCCTTGGCGGGTTTGGCCTCGGCGGCGGGGGCAGCAGCGGCGCCTTCGGCGGCGGGAGCAGCCTTCTTGGGCTTTTCTTTCTTGGGAGCGGATTTCTCTTCGGACATGGAGATGGTGGGTGGAGATTAGACTTCCTTGGCCTTGGTGACGCCAACGGTCTTGCGCGGGCCCTTGCGGGTGCGGGCGTTGGTGCTGGTGCGCTGGCCGCGGACGGGCAGGCTGCGGCGGTGGCGGATGCCACGGTAGCAATTGATGGCCTGGAGGCGCTTCAAGTTGCCGGCGATGTCGCGGCGGAGATCGCCCTCGACCACCCACTTGTTGTCGGTGATGACGTGGAGGATCTTGTTGAGCTGCTCCTCGGACAGGTCCGAGGCGCGCATGTTGGCATCAAGGCCGGCGGTGGCGATGATGAGATCGGCCCGGGCCGGGCCAATACCGTAGATATACCGGAGGGAATATCCGATCTTCTTTTTGGCGGGGAGTTCAACGCCGAGGAGACGAGGCATGGTAGTGTAGGTTTAAGTTGTAAGGTTTAAGGTTGTAAGGCGGGAGAGTGAAAAATTCAGGTGGCCTTCGGGATCGTGAGGATCTCGGGGCCGGAATCAGTGGTGAGCACGGTGTGTTCGAAGTGGGCGGAGGGCTGGCCGTCGGTGGTGACGATCGTCCACCCGTCGCTGAGGGTGCGGACCGCATGGCCGCCGAGGTTGACCATGGGCTCGATGGCGAGCGTCATGCCGGCCTTGATCTTCTCGCCGGCGTTCCGGCGGCCGAAGTTCGGGATCTGCGGTTCCTCGTGCATCGCGCGGCCGACCCCGTGGCCGACCATCTCGCGGACGACACTGAAGCCGTGGGCCTCGACGAAGGTCTGCACCGTGTGCGAAATGTCGCCGATCCGGTTGCCGACGGTCGCCTGGGCAATGCCGAGCGAGAGGGCCTCGGCGGTGACTTTCAACAGCTCGGCGGTGCGGGGGGCGATGGCGCCGACCGGGACCGTGAGGGCGTTGTCGCCGATGTAGCCGTTGTATTCAACGACCACGTCGAGCGAGATGATGTCACCGTCGCGCAGGATGCGCTTCAGGGAGCCGATGCCGTGGACCACCTCTTCATTGACCGAGAGGCAGGTGTAGGCGGGATAGCGGCGCGAGTGCAACTGGTAGCCGTGGCAGGCGCTGCGGGCGCCGAACGAGGCGATGAGATCGCGGCCGATTTGATCCAAGTCGTGGGTCGTGATACCGGGACGAACCTGCTCCTTCAGCCGCGACAGGACGGTCGCGGCGATGGCACAGGCCTCGCGCATCCGCTTGATCGCTTCCGGATTTTTGATCGGGATCATCAGGCGGCGGCGGGAAGGTCTCCACGGAGGAGACCGGAGGTGCGGTAGTGGGTGATGACGGGTTCCGCCGAAAGCGGATCAAGGGCGAAGCAGGCGGTGAGGGTTTCACCACGGGCTTCGAGCCACTCGTCGAACACCAACGCTTGGAGCAGCGTAGCCGGGAATCCTTCGAGAAGGAATCCCGCATCGGGTTTGCGCGCCCAGAACCATTTGCGCAGGAGCGCCATGGTCAGCTGGTTGGGGTCCCGCGGGAGGGCGGAACGGGTGCGTCGCGAAATCTCCTGTTGCACAAGGGACGCAGGAGAGACGTGCTCAAGATTCAAAGAACGGCCTTGGAGAAGCAGACCCGCGAAGTGCGGGCCGGATGGACCAAGGAGAAGGAACTTGGCTTTCGCCGGGGCGAAAGTCGAAAGGGGGCTGGAGTGTTCAGTCCCTTTCACCGAAGTAAAGGGTTAAAGAGCGAAGTGGCGGACGGCCCAAGCGGTGAGGCCAATGACCAATATAACCACCATGACAGCAGTTAGTTGCATAACCGCCTTGTCGCTGGCGGCCTCGCCCAGGGCGACCGTGGAGGACGTGCTGCGGCCGCGGATGCGACCCTTCTTCAGGAAGCCGTCGTAGTGACGCTGCAGGAGGAAGGTTTCGATCTGGCGCATGGTGTCGAGAATGACGCCGACGGTGATCAGCATGCCGGTGCCGCCGAAGAAATAGGCGATGCGCGGCGGAACCTTGAGCTGGAAAAGCAGCAAGTCCGGCAGGATGGCGATAACGGTCAGGAACACGGCGCCGGCGAGCGTCAGGCGCGTCATGATGAAGTCGAGGAAGCTGGCCGTCGGCTCGCCCGGACGGACGCCGGGGATGTAGCCGCCGTATTTCTTCAGGTCGTCGGCGATCTGGATCGGCTTGAACATGACCGACACCCAGAAATAGCTGAAGAACAGGATGAGCAGCGACATCAGGGTGTAATACATCCAGTGGCCCTGGAGCAGGTTGTTCGCGAACTCGACGAGGAACGGCATGTTGAACGCCGCGCCGACCTGCGAGAAGATCTGCTGCGGGAACATCAGGATCGCACTGGCGAAGATGACGGGCATGACGCCGGAGTAGTTGACCTTGAGCGGCAGGAAGGAGCTCTGGCCGCCATAGACCTTCTGGCCGACGACGCGCTTGGCATACTGGACCGGGATTTTCCGCTGGCCCTGCGTGACGGCGATGATGCCCATCGTGACGATGAGGAAGAGGGCGACCATCATGATGCCCTGAGGCAGGCCGAGCTGGGCGACGCCGACCGGGGCGAAGAAGAGCTGGTAGGTGGCGACGGCCGCGCCAGGAATGTCGGCCAGGATGCCGACGGTGATGAGCAGGGAGACACCGTTGCCGATGCCGCGCTGGGTGATCTGTTCGCCGAGCCACATCAGGAGCATGGTGCCCGCGGTCATGTAGATCGTGGAGAAGATCAGGAACGTCCAGTGGCTCATGATCACGATTTGGCCGTAGGTGTTCACATCGTAGCCGGCGAAGAGCTTGCCCGGATTCTCGAGGGTGAGCACAAGGAGCACGGCCTGGATCACGCAGATGACGACCGTCAGGTACCGGGTGTATTGCGTGAGCTTCTGGCGGCCGACGTCGCCTTCCTGCTGGAGGCGGCTGAGGGCCGGGACAACAGCGGTCATCAGCTGGAAGATGATGGACGCGCTGATGTAGGGCATGATGCCCAGGGCGCAGACGGCACCCTTGAGAAGCGCGCCGCCGGTGAACATGTTGTAGAGGCCCATCAGGCCGCCGCCACCCGCGGCGGTCTGCGCCTCGAAGAACGTCAGCAGCGGCTTAGGGTCGATGCCCGGCAGCGGGATGTGCGCTCCCACCCGCGCGATGAAGAGCAGGCTGAGCGTGTAGAGGATGCGCGAGCGGAGCTCGGGAATCTTCAGGGAGTTGGCGAAGGCAGAAAACATGTTGGAGTAAACGGACAGCGAGCGGTTGCGAAGGAGACGGGCGGGAGCCCTACCCTACCCGGCTCAGGCCGTGATGGCCTGGCCGCCGGCTTTCTCGAGCTTGGCCTTGGCCGAACCCGTGAACTTCTGGGCCGTGACCTTGAGCGCGCGGCTGATTTCGCCGTCGCCGAGGACCTTGAGCAGCTTGACGCCCGGGCGGATGAGGCCGGCCGTGGCGAGCACCTCGGCGTTCACCTCGGTGACCTTGGCATCGAGCGCGGCGAGATCGCCGACGTTCACGACGGCATAGCTCGTGCGGAACTCGTAGTTGTTGAACCCGCGGTGCGGAAGCTTGCGGTAGAGGGGCATCTGGCCGCCTTCGAAACCGGGGCGGATGGAGCCGCCGGAGCGGCCCTTCTGGCCCTTGCCGCCGACACCGGAGGTCTTGCCGTGGCCGCCGCCTTCGCCGCAACCGACGCGCTTCTTGCGGTGCACCGCACCCTTGACGTTAACGAGATTATGGAGACGCATTTTCTGGATTCCTAATTTTGGCGCCGTCCCGCGGGAAGGCGGGGCGACTCGGATGATGTTTAGATGATGACCTTAGGCGCGGAGCGCCTTGAAGTCGGCTTCGAGGCGCAGCTTGCGCAGGCCGTTGAGGGTCGCGTGGACGACGGCGATGTGGTTCTTGGAACCCATCGACTTCGTGAGGACGTTGTGGACGCCGGCCGCCTCGAGGACCGCGCGGACGCCGCCGCCGGCGATGAGGCCGGTGCCGGTGGACGCGGGGCGGAGGAAGACCTTGCCGCCATCATACTCGCCGAGGACCTCGTGCGGGATGGTGGAGCCCTTGAGCTTCACGGAGACCATGCGCTTCTTGGCAGACTCGGTGGACTTCTTGATGGCGTCGGGGACCTCGTTGGCCTTGCCGTAGCCGATGCCGACATTGCCCTTGCCGTCGCCGACGACGGACAGGGCGGAGAAGCTGAAGCGACGGCCGCCTTTCACGACCTTGGCGCAGCGGTTGATGAAGACCACCTTCTCGAACATGCCGGGCTCGCCGGAGTCATTGCCGGGGCCGTTGGAAAAGGAGCGATTATTGTTAGCCATGGGAGAGGATTAGAATTGCAGACCACCCTCGCGGGCGGCTTCGGCAAAGGTTTTGACGCGGCCGTGGTAGGGGCGACCGTTGCGGTCGAACACCACGGAGGTGATACCGGCGGCCTTGGCCTTGGCGGCGAAGGCAACGGCGAGGGACTTGGCGCCGGACACATTGCCCTTCGCGCCGCCCTTCTTCACCTCGGGATCGAGGGTGGAGAGGAACACGAGGGTCGCACCGGCGTCGTCGTTGACGGCCTGCGCGTAGATGTGCTTGCCGGAGAACTTGACGCTGAGACGCGGGCGAACGGCGGTGCCGGTCACCTTCTTGCGGATGCGCCATTTGCGCTTCTGGAGGAGCTGGGCCTTGTAGACAGTTTTCATGGTTATGTTTCCGGTTAGGCGACGGTCTTGCCTTCCTTGCGACGGACGCGCTCGGCGTGCTCGCCGACGATGCGGACGCCCTTGCCCTTGTAGGGCTCCGGCGGGTAGTAGGCGCGGATCTCGGCGGTGACCTGCCCGACGAGCTGCTTGTCGGCACCCTCGATCTTGAGCTTGGTCTGGTCGGTGACCGTGACCTTGATGCCCTCGGGGATGTCGTGGAGGATCGGGTGCGAGTAGCCGAGCGCGAGGTCGAGCTGCTTGCCCTTGAGCGCGGCCTTGAAGCCGACGCCCTGGATCTCGAGTTCCTTGAGGTAGCCGACGCTGACGCCCTTCACCATGCCGGCGATGACGGAGCGGGCCGTGCCATACATGGCGCGGGAAAAGCGGGATTCGTCGGTGGGCGAGACGAGGACGCTGTTGTCCTTCTTCTCGATCTTCACGACGGACGCGAAAGTCTTGGAGACCTTACCCTTGGGGCCTTCGACGGACACGGTGGTGCCCTTGATGTCGATCTTGACCTTGTCGGGGATCTGAACGGGTTGTTTGCCGATTCTGCTCATGGTGGTGGTGTCCTTCTTACCAGACGGTGCAGACGAGTTCACCGCCGAGTTTGTTGCGGCGGGCGTCCTGGTCCTTCATGAGACCCTTGGAGGTGGAAATGATGGCGATGCCCAGGCCGTTGAGGACGCGGGGAATCTCCGTGTAACCGGTGTAGAGCCGGCGGCCGGGGGTCGAGGAGCGCTTGAGGCCCGTGATGACGGGGGCGCTGTCGACATACTTCATGGTGACGATGACGGTCTTGTGGCCGCGCTCGTCGGTGCCGGTGGCCACGTCGCGGACGTAGCCTTCGCTCTTGAGGATGTTCGCGAGGCTCTCCTTGAGCTTGGAATGCGGGGAGACGCACTGCGCGAGACCGGCCTTCGACGCGTTGCGAAGGTGGGTCAGGAAATCACTGATCGGGTCTGTCATGGATGGATGTTTTGATGTTGGCCCGTCGGATCATATCCGACTTCCGGCGGGAAAGTGGTTTACCAGGAGGACTTGGTGACGCCCGGGATCTTGCCGGCGAGCGCGAGCTCGCGGAGGGTGATGCGGGAGACGCCGAAACGGCGGTGGAAGCCGCGCGGGCGGCCGCTGAGCGAGCAGCGGTTGCGGATGCGGACCTTGGAGGAGTTGCGCGGGAGCTTGGCCAGCTTCTTCTGGGCGGCGAAGAACTCGTCGTCCGTGGTCGCCGGGTTGGCGAGGATGGCCTTCAGCTCGGCGCGCTTGGCGGCGTGCTTCTCGACGAGGCGGGTGCGCTTCTTGTTACGTTCGATGGCGGAAGTTTTCGGCATGGTCGGAAGGGTTAGGCGGCGGAAGTCTTGGTCGGGGCGGCGGCGGCCTCGACGCGGCGGAAGGGCATGCCGAGGGCCTTGAGGAGCTCGCGGGCCTCGTCGTCGGTCGGGGCGGAAGTCACGATGGTGATGTCCATGCCCATGGAGCGCTTGTTGTTCTCCACGACGATCTCGGGGAAGATGGTGAAGTCGGTGATGCCGATCGTGTAGTTGCCCTGGCCGTCGAGCTTGTTCGGCACGCCGCGGAAGTCGCGGATGGTGGGCAGCGCGACCGCGAGGAGGCGCATGAGAAAGTGCCACATGTTCTCGCCGCGGAGGGTGACGTGGCAGCCGGTGACCTGGTTGGGCTTCAGCTTGAAGTTGGCGATGGCCTTCTTCGAGCGGTTGAGCACCGGCTTCTGGCCGGCGATGAGGCCGATGTCGCGCGCGGTGTCGGCGATCTGGTTCTTGTCGGCGTCGGAGGAGATGCCGGTGTTGATCACGATCTTCTCGAGCTTCGGGATCTGGTGCTTGTTCTTGTAGCCGCGGGCAGCCATCAAGGCCGGGACGACGGTCTCGGCGTAGTGTTTCTGGAGAGGAGTGGGTTGTTTGCTCATGGTGCTAACCGGATTTCCGACCCGGATGCTGGTGGTTGATTAAAGGCAGGGTTCCTCGCCGGCTCAGGCCTTGGCCGCCGGGGCGGCGGACTTCTTGCGCTTCGAGGCGTCGAAGCGCGACTGGAGCATGAGGTTCGACACGTGGATCGTGCCCTCGCGCTCGGCGATCTTGCCCTGCGGGTTTTCCTGGGACTTCTTGAGGTGGCGCTTGATCATGGCCACGCCCTCAACGACGGCGCGGTTCTTGGCGCCGCGGATCTCGAGGATCTTGCCGGACTTGCCCTTGTGGGCGCCGGCGATGACGACGACGACGTCGTTCTTCTTGATGTGGAATTTGTGGGACATGTTAGAGGACCTCCGGGGCGAGGGAGATGATCTTCGCGTAGTTCTTGGCGCGGAGCTCGCGGGCGACAGGCCCGAAGATGCGGGTGCCCTTCGGGTTGCCGTCCTCGCCAATGATGACGACGGCGTTGGAATCAAAGCGGAGGTAGCTGCCGTCGGGACGGCGGAGCGCGGCGCGCGTGCGGACGATGACGGCCTTGTGGACCTCACCCTTCTTCACGGTGGCGTCGGTGCTGCTCTCCTTGATGTTGATGGTGATGATGTCGCCGACGTGGGCGTAGCGGGAGGGATGCCCGATCTTGCCGATCATCGACGCGCGGCGCGCGCCGGTGTTGTCGGCAATATCAAGGATGGAACGCATCTGGATCATGGTAGGATCTCCGGGCGGAGGGTTAGGCTTTGTTGGCCTTGGTGGTCTTGGTCGGAACGGCCTCGGCGACGTCCTTCTCGGACACGGCGACGATATCGACGCCGACAGCGGCCTCGACGACGCGGATGACGCGCCAGCGCTTCAGGCGGCTGATCGGGCGGGTCTCCATGACCTCGATCTTGTCGCCCATCTTGGCCTCGTTCTTCTCGTCGTGGACGTGAAGGACGGTCTTGCGGTTGATGACCTTGTGGTAAAGCGGGTGCGGCGTCTTGTAGGGGACGGTGACCTTGACGGACTTGTCGCCCATCTTGGAGCTGACGAAACCGATGAGGGTCTTGCGGCGGTTGTGGCGTTCGTGAGTGGACATGGAGGGAAGCGGTTGGCTCAGGCGGCCTTGGCCTTGGCGGTTTTCTTGGACGCGAGGGCGGTCAGGAGGCGAGCGATGTCCTTGCGATAGGTGCGCAGGAGGTGCGGCTTCTCGACCTGGCCGGCGTTCTTGCGCAGGCGGAGCTGGAGGAGGGCCTCGCGGGTCTCGCGGAGCTTGGTGGTGATCTCGGCGGGGGCGAGGTCGCGGATTTCCTTGGAAGTCATGGTGGCGGTCTCCGGGTTATCAGGCGGCGGTGCCTTCGCGGACGATGAAGCGGCAGCGGAAGGGCAGTTTGGCGTCGGCGAGGCGGAAGGCCTCCTTGGCGATGGTGAGCGGAACGCCGGCGAGCTCGAAGAGGACGGCGCCGGGCTTGATGACGGCGACGTAGAACTCGACCGGGCCCTTGCCCTGGCCCATGCGCACCTCGGCGGGCTTCTTGGTCACGGGCTTGTGCGGGAACACGCGGATCCAGAGCTTGCCCTTGCGCTTGAGGTGGCGGGCGATGGTGACGCGGGCAGCCTCGATCTGCTGGCCGGTCATGGGACCGCGGGACAGGGACTGCAGGCCGAACTCGCCAAAGGCGAGCGTGTTGCCGCGCTTGGCATTGCCAGCGCGGGAGCCTTTCATCGACTTGCGGAATTTGGTGCGGGCGGGAGCTAGGGCCATGGTATCGGTGGGCGGTAAGCGTTAAGCTTGGTGCCGGTTAAATCAGTTTAGTTGGCTTCGTCTTTTTTGCAGATCCAGCATTTCACACCGATCTTGCCCCAGACGGTCTGGGCCTCGGCGAAGCCGTAATCGATGTTCTCACGCAGCGTGTGCAGCGGGATGCGACCCTGGCGCTGCCACTCGCGGCGGGCGATGTCGGCGCCGCCGAGGCGGCCCGAGCACTGGATCTTGATGCCGTCGATGCCGAGCGACATCGCGATCTGGATGGACTTCTTGATGGCGCGGCGGAAGGCGATGCGGCGCTCGAGCTGGAGCGCGACGTTCTCGGCGACGAGCTGGGCCTCGATCTCGGGCTTCTTCACTTCCTGGATGTCCAGGAGGACCTCCTTGCCGGTGAGCTTGCCGAGCTGGACCTTCATGTTCTCGACCTCCTGACCCTTCTTGCCGATGACGATGCCGGGGCGGGCGGTGAAGATCTTGACGCGGACGCGGTTGCCGGCGCGCTCGATGAAGATGCGCGGCACGGAGGCCTGCTTGAGCTTCTCCATCAGCGTGGAGCGGATGATCTGGTCCTCATGGAGGAGCTTGGCGAAATCCTTCTTGCGCGCGAACCAGCGCGACTGCCAGTTGCGGCGGACGGCAAGGCGGAAGCCTGTAGGGTTGGTCTTTTGTCCCATGGAAGTAGTTAGTTGGATTTGCCGTCGGTGAGGACGATGCGGAGGTGCGACATGCGCTTGACGCGCGGCTTGGCCGAGCCCTTGGCGCCGGCCTTGAAGCGCTTGAGCACGGGGCCGTTCTCGATGAGGGCGCGATGCACGGTCAGCTGGTCGGCGGTGATGCTGTTGTTGTTCTCGGCGTTCGCCACGGCGCTCTTGAGCGTCTTGACGAGGAGGCGGGCGGACTTGCGCGGCACGAGCGTGAGGAAGTCGATGGCCTCGTTGACGGAGCGGCCCTGGATGAGGCGCGCGACCTCGCGGACCTTCTTGGGCGACATGCGCGCGTTGCGGGTGAGAGCTTGAATTTCCATTGTAGTGTACTGGTTGGGCAACGGCCTCAGATTTCCTTGCGGGTCATACCGCCGTGCGCCTTGAAGATGCGCGTCGGGGCGAACTCGCCGAGCTTGTGCCCGACCATGTTCTCCGTGATGTAGACCGCGATGTGCGCCTTGCCGTTGTGCACACTGATGGTGTGGCCGACGAACTCGGGCGTGATGGTGGAGCGACGGGACCAGGTCTGGATGGGCTTGCGGGCGCCACCGGACTTGGCCGCCTTCTGGATCTTCTCCAGGAGGTGGTAGTCGACAAAGAAACCTTTCTTGATGGAACGTGCCATGGTGCGGAGTCGTTGGGATTACTTCTGGCCGCGCGGCTTGCGGCCGTTGGCGCGAACGAGGATGAAATTGCTGGAGAGCTTGGTGCGGCGGCGCGTCGGGAAACCCTTCGCGAGCTGGCCCCACGGCGAGACGAGGTGCTGGCGACCGCCACCACCCTTGGACTTGCCCTGACCGCCACCGTTCGGGTGATCGACCGGGTTCATGGCCACGCCGCGGACGCGGGGGCGCTTGCCGAGCCAGCGGTTGCGGCCGGCCTTGCCGAGCGAGCGCTTGCCGTGGTCGGCGTTGGAGACCTCGCCGATGGTGGCGCGGCAGTTCGCGTTGATCAGGCGGGTCTCGCCGGAGGTCATGCGGATCTGGGCGTAACCATTCTCGATGGCGACGAGCTCGACCGAGGTGCCGGCGGCGCGGGCGATCTGGGCACCCTTGCCCGGGATCAGCTCGACGGCGTGCAGCTTGGTGGCCGGCGGGATGGCGGACAGGAGGAAGGAGTTGCCCGGCTTGAAGTCGTTGGTGTCGGTCTTCAGCGCGCTGTAGACGGTGTCACCAACTTTGAGGCCGAGGGGCGCGAGGATGTAGCTCTTGGTGCCGTCGGTGTAGGCGACCAGCGCGAGCAGCGCGGTGCGATTGGGATCGTATTCGATCGCCTGGACCTTGGCGGGCATGTCGAGCTTGCCGCGCTTGAAGTCGATGATGCGGTAGAGCTTCTTGTGACCACCGCCGCGACGGCGGGAGGTGATGCGACCGTAGGCATTGCGGCCGCCGGACTTGCTCTTGGACTCCACCAGCGAGCGCTCAGGGCGCTTGTCGGTGATCTCGGCCGGCCGGTTCAGGGTGGTGAACCGGAGGGACGCGGTGAGGGGACGGAAGGATTTGAGGGCCATGGTGGGTGGGCTCCGGGAATCAGGTGAGTTCGATCTTGTCGCCCGTCTTGAGGGTGACGATGGCGCGCTTGCTGTCGGACGCGGTGATGGGACGGCCCTGGCGCGAACGCTTCGGCTTGCCCTTGCGGTTCTGGATGTTCACGCGGGTGACGGTGACCTTGAAGGTCTGCTCGACGGCGGCGCGCACGGTGTGCTTCGTCGCGGACGGATACACCTCGAAGGTATACTGGCCGTAGTTCGAGGAGAGCTTGTTGGACTTCTCCGTCAGGCGGATGGTTTTGAGAATCTGTTCGGCGTTAATCATGACTGACCTCCGTTGGCGCGGGCGATGATCTGCTCGAGGGCCTTGGTGGAAACGACGATCCCGGTGTATTGGACGAGATCGAGGGTGTTGAGTTTTGAGGCGTCCTGCAGGGTGACGCGGGCGAGGTTGCGCGCAGCGCGCTGGGCCTCGGTCGTGAAGGGGGCGTCGACGATGAGCACCTTGCCCTTGGGGGCGATGCGGGCGATGACCTCGCCCATCAGCTTCGTCTTGGCCTGCTTCGGGGCGAAGTTCTCGATCACACTGATGTCACCGGCGGTCGCGCGGTCAAACAGGGCGCGGCTGAAGGCGAGGGACTTGACCTTGCCGTTGATCTTCTTGGAGAAGTCGCGGGGCTTCGGGCCGAAGACCACGCCGCCGCCGGACCACAGGGGGGAGCGAATGGAGCCGGCGCGGGCGCGGCCGGTGCCCTTCTGGGCCCAGGGCTTCTTGCCGCCGCCGGACACTTCGCCGCGGGTCTTGGTCGAGCGCGTGCCCTGGCGGGCGTTGGCGCGGTGGGCGACGACGACTTCCTTGACGGCCTGCAGGCCGCGGGAGCCCTCAAAGGTCGGAAGGTTGAATTCCTTCTCGGAACTCTTGGTGGCGTCGGGAGTGAAAAGTTTGAGCTTCATGTTATGCGTTCTCCGGTGGCTTAGGCTTTCTTGGCCGGCTTGGCCTTCTTGCCGGAGCGGATGATGACGTCGTCGCCGTTGGCGCCGGGGATGGCGCCCTTGACGAGGATGAGGTTCTTGTCGGCGATGATCTTCACGACGCGCAGGTTCTGCACGGTGCGCATGTCAGTGCCCATGTGACCGGGCATGCGCTGGTTCTTCCAGGAGCGGCCGGGGGTCTGGCGCATGCCGATGGAACCGATGCGGCGGTGGAACATGGAACCGTGGGAGGCGGGGCCGCCGCCGACGCGGAAGCGCTTGACGACGCCCTGGAAGCCCTTGCCCTTCGAGACGCCGAGCACGTCGACGATCTGGCCCTCGGCGAAAACCGCCACCGTGAGGACGTCGCCGGCCTTGCCGGAGAACGCCTCGGTCAGACGGACCTCGTTGAGCACGCGGGGCGCCGACTCGAGGCCGGCCTTCTTGGCGTGGTTGGCCTCGGCCTTGGAGGCGTTCTTCGCCTTCTGGGAACCGAAGCCGAGTTGCACGGCATTGTAGCCGTCAGACTCAACAGTCTTGATTTGGACGACCGGGCACGGGCCGGCTTCCACCACGGTGACCGGGACCAGGACGTTTTGAGCGTCGTAGACCTGGGTCATGCCGATTTTTTT
>Ga0007756_11647547_pt1 | contig 16023 bp, 16 predicted proteins | sample LauGreSu1BDMLBDD_FD_61639 | JGI IMG/M metagenome (GOLD analysis project Ga0007756, IMG submission 61639) | Metatranscriptome of freshwater lake microbial communities from Lake Michigan, USA - Su13.BD.MLB.DD (Metagenome Metatranscriptome) | ecosystem: Environmental > Aquatic > Freshwater > Lake... | reverse complement strand
CACGGCGCCGCCGCGCGTGGTGCTGCGCTCGGCCTCGCTCATCAACGGCAGCCTGCACATTCCCCCGGGCGCGTCCAATCACCGCGTCGATGCCAGCATGACCATCAACAACGACATCATGCTGGTCAGCATGGTGCCGCATACGCACGTGCGGGGCATTCGCTGGCTGTATGAGGCGGTCTACCCTGACGGCCGCCGCGAAACCATCCTGTCGGTGCCCAACTACGACTTCGACTGGCAGCACGAGTACGTGTTCCGCGAGCCCAGGCGCCTGCCGGCCGGCACGAAGATCTTCGCCTCGGCGTGGTACGACAACTCGCCGGCGAACAAGTCGAACCCGGACCCGACCAAGGACGTGTGGTGGGGCGACCAGACCTTCGAGGAAATGATGTTCACCAGCCTCACGTTCAGCGTCGTCACCGCGCCGGCGCCGCAGCGCTAGGTATCCGGAGTTCCTGCTTGATGAATCGACGCGCCCTCCTTGGTTTTCTCGTCGCCGGCACCGTCGGCGCGACGCTCGCCGCGCAATCGCTCACCAGCCAGCTCGGCATCACCGACGGCCGGGCCAAGGAGGCCGTGTTCGATTCGTTCATCGCCGGGGCCGTCTCGCTGGCCGGCAAGGCCGAGGTCTTCACGGCCGCGGCGCCACCGGCGCGGGTCGCCATGGTGACCGCCGCCGCGACGCTGGCGCGCGCGTTTGTGGAAAGCGATGAGTTCCAGCGCCGCTACGCCGACCATCGCGAGGCCAACGGTCCCGATCCGCTGCCCGACGAGCAGACCGCCGACCAGGTGCTCGCCAAGCAGCGCGCCGGCTTCGAACAGCAGGTCGAGGCGCTGCGCAAGCAGTTCGTCGCCGACGACATCACCCCGGAGCAGAAGGCCACGCTCGAAGAGGGCTTCGACGCCATGAGGGCACGGTTCACCGAGATGGAGAAAGGGCCGCAGCGCGCCGAGCTCGACACGCTGCTGAAGACCCAGCGCGCGCAGCAGGTGAGCGCCCACGCCGAGGCGACGCAGCAATTCGCCGCGCGCTACCCCGCCGACCCGCGGGCGCTGGTGGCCATGCGGCTGCGCGCCTTCCTCGACACCACCCGCGACCTTGACTTCACGGCATCGCTGACGGGGCAAGGCAAGAGCCGGAAGTTCGCCGACCCGGCTTTGGAGGCCAAGCCGGCCGAGTGGAAGATGTGCTTCCGCGCCGGCAAGCCGGCGACCGACGCGGCCCGGGAATTGGCCCGGAAATGGCTGGCTGACCTGCAGGCGGCCGGCGTGAAATAGCGGCGGAATGAGGTTGAACCGCCGCGCCAATGGGTCTATCGTCTGCGAGGGAGAAACCTATGGAGATCGATCGTAGAGCGTTCATCGCCAGCCTTGGTGGCACCACTGCCGTCAGCCTGATGAGTTCAGAGGCCAAGGCCGACGCCCTCGAGCACTGGATGGAAGACCAGCTCGATGCGCAGGCGGCCGCGGCCCAGGGCACGCAGGAGAAGTTCCCCACCGTCGCCGAGCTCGAAGCGCAGATCGAAACCCGGAACTACCGCCGCGGCACCGGCAACGTGTTCGTCAACACGCGTGGCAACGTGAAGAAGCTCGAGCCGATGCCCAAGAACCCGACCCTGCAGGACTTCTTCCGGCTGCGCTTCGCCCCGGCCAATCACGTGCTGCAGAGCGCCACGCGCGCGCTCAAGACCGGCATGTCCGAGGAGATCATCCTCGCCTGCATGTTGCACGACTGCGCCCAGGCGCTGATGAAGGCGGACCACGGCTGGTGGGGCGCCCAGCTGTTCGAGCCGTACATCCCCGAGAAGTCGGCCTTTGCCATCCGCTATCACCAGACGCTGCGCTTCTACGCCGACCCCGATGCCGGGTACGAGTATCCGGACCTCTATTACCGCATCTTCGGCCAGGACTACACCCCGCCGCCGCACATCGAGGCCACCTACAAGATGCTGCGCAACCACAAGTGGTACATCGAGCCGCGCATGGTGACGGTGAACGACCTCTACGCCTTCGATCCGAACGCCAAGGTGTCGATCGAGCCGTTCACCGACATCATCGGCCGCCACTTCAAGCAGCCGAAAGAAGGCCTCGGCAACGACAACAGCCCCAGCGCGCACATGTGGCGAACGCTGGCCAACCCCGATGCGCCACTGTAGAAGTGGAAAGTGAAAAGTTGAAAGTGAAAAGGACGATTTCGGTAACGACTCGACGGGTGTGGCTTTTCACTGTTCTCTTTTCACTTTTCTCTTTTGGCGTGACCGCTCGGCAGGGCACGACCGTCAACTACAAAGGTCTCGAGGTCACGCCGATTGGCATCGCGCGCGCGCAGAACGTCGCGCTTCTCGATTGCCCGCCTGGCAGCAACACCCAGCGCGGCAACGCCCGCGCCGGCGAGGAGTTCGCGGTGGTGTCGCTCTCGTTCAAGGTGACGCCGGCCTTCAAGGAAACCATTGTCAAGAAGCCGGTGCTGACCGACGCGGCGGGCCAGGTCTACAACACGTCGGTGGCGATCATCGACCCGGGCTCGCAGCCCGAGTACCAGTGCTCGTTCCCGTTTCGCGTCCCCGCCGGCACCAGGATCGCCTCGGTCCAGATCGACACCGCCACGATCGACGTCTCGGCGCTGGACCAGAAGTAGTTGCTTGCAAGCCGTCTTGTCCGCCGTAGCCACGGCGGAGGTGGAAGTTTGAGCGAAGGCCCGGACGCAGCTGAATACGTCGCCGAGACCCTCGACATCGGGCCGGGCACCGAGGTGTTCGAAGTCGGCTGTGGCGACGGTGCGTTTCTCGTCCCGTTCCACGATAACGGCTTCGTGGTTGGCGGCCTCGACGCCCATCCCGGCCTGATTGCCATCGCCCGCGCCGCCATGCCGGCCGGCCGGTTTTCGGCCGGCTCCCCAGGGGAACTCGATCCCGCCGTGCCCTGGCAGGTCGTGATCTGCCGCACCTTCGGCTCGTTCCCCGACATCGACTACGCGCGCGGCGTGCTCGCCCGGATGGCCGCCAAGGCGACGCACGCGGTGGCGATCCTGGACGTCCCGGAAGACCGCTACGATCGGCGCTGGCTGCTGCGGGCGTTTGCCGAGATTGGCGTCTCGGCGGTGCAGATGGAAATGGTGAAGGGCGAGGGCGGGAAAGAAGGCGAGGCGCGCGTGAACGTGTTCGCGCGCCTCTGAACCGGTTTAGCTGAGCGGCATCGGCATCGACGTGAAGCCCTTCGACGCGTAGTCAATCAGCAGCAGTCCCAGCAGGATGGCCAGGAAGAACACGCCGGTCGCGACGGTGAGCTTGGTGAGCTTGCTGGCGTACTTCACGTGCATGAAGTACCAGATCACCAGCGACGCCTTGAAGCCGGCGATGATCATGGCGACCAGGAAGTTGAACTGCCCCAGGTCGACGAAGGCCGCGCCCACGGTCACCGCCGTGAGGACCATCAGCGCCAGGAAAATGGTGATGTACAGGCTGACTGGCGAAACGTGTCCAGACATTTACGTGTGCCTCTCGACGAGGTAAAGCAGCGGGAACAGGAAAATCCAGACGATGTCGACGAAGTGCCAGTACAGGCCGGCCATCTCGACCGGCGTGTAGTATTCGGCGTCGAACTTGCCCTTCCACGCCATCCACGTGATTACCAGCATGATGCCGATGCCGATGATCATGTGCAGGGCATGCAAGCCCGTCATGGTGAAGTAGAGGCTGAAGTAAATCTGGGTCGTCAGCTGCAGCTGGTCGCCGTTGAGGGCCAGTTCGCGGTGTGGTTCAGCCGCCGCGCCTTCGGCCGCCGGGGCCGCGTGTTCGCCGCCCGCCGCCGGCGCCTCGTGAGCCGCCGCCCACTGGAAGTTGTAGCCGGGCACGTGATGATGTTCGAACTTGTCGGCGTACTCGATCACCTTGACGCCCAGGAACACCGTGCCGAGGATCATGGTCAGGATCAGCCAGTTGACCGTCGCGGCGCGCTTGTTGGTCTGCGCGCCGCGCACGGCCATGGCCATGGTCAGCGAACTGCCGATCAGCACGGCGGTGTTGAGGCCGCCCCAGAACAGGCTCAGCGAGCGGCTCGCTTCCGCGAACGCGTCGAAGTACCAGACCCGGTAAATCATGTAGGCCGCGAACAAGCCGCCGAAGAACAGGATTTCGGTGAGCAGGAACACCCACATCCCGACCACGGCCGCTTCCTTTTGCTGCCCCATCGTGTCGAAATGGTGCTGCAGCGCCGGGTGGTGGGCGTGCGCGTGACCGTGGGCGTCGGCGTGCGCGACCGCGTTAGACAAGATGCTTCTCCTTGGCGACGATGTGCTCGTACTCGTAGGGCTCGTGTTCCACGACCGGCACCTCGAGGAAGTTCTCGGTCAGCGGGGGCGACTGGGTCTGCCACTCGAGGCCTGAGGCGCCCCATGGGTTGGGTCCCGCGACTTGGCCGTACTTCAACGACCACAGGAAGTAGATCACGGGCAGGAGGTAGCCGAGCCCGAGCACGCTGGCGCCGGCCGACGACAGCACGTTCAGCACCTGCATCTCGTCCGGGTACGAGTGGTAGCGCCGCGGCATGCCGAGGTAGCCGACCACGAACTGCGGGAAGAAGGTCAGGTTGAAGCCGACAAACACCAGGATGGCGGCGATTCGCGAGAAGAACTCCGAATACATGCGGCCGGTCATCTTCGGCCACCAGAAGTGCAGGCCGCCCAGGTAGCCCATGATCGCGCCGCCGACCATGATGTAGTGGAAGTGCGCGACGACGAAGTAGGTGTCGTGCAAGTGGATGTCGACGCCGAGCGTCGCCAGGAACAGCCCGGTCAGGCCGCCGATCAGGAACAGCCCCATGAAGCCGTAGGCATAGAGCATCGGCGTCTCGAACGAGATGGCGCCCTTGTAGAGCGTCGCCGTCCAGTTGAAGACCTTGACCGCCGAGGGAATGGCGACCGAGAAGCTCAGGAACGAGAACACCATCGCGGCATAGGTCGAGATGCCGGAGACGAACATGTGGTGCGCCCAGACGATGAAGCCGAACACCGCGATCGCCAGCGACGAGAACGCCACGAAGCTGTAGCCGAAGATGGTCTTCTTGGTGAAGGTCGAGACCAGCTCGCTCATGACGCCGAGCGCCGGCAGGATCATGATGTAGACCGCGGGGTGCGAGTAGAACCAGAACAGGTGCTGGAACAGCACCGGGTCGCCGCCGCGGCCCGGATCGAAGATGCCGAAGCCGAGGGCCCGCTCGACGCCGAGCATGACGATGGTGATGGCGATCACCGGGGTGCCGAGCACCTGGACCAGGCTGGTGGCATAGTGCGCCCACACGAACAGCGGCAGGCGGAACCACGTCATGCCGGGCGCGCGCATGCGGTGGATGGTGACGATGAAGTTGAGGCCGGTCAGGATCGACGAGAACCCGGCGATGAAGATGCCGAGCGCGGTCGGCACCACGTTGGTGTTCGAGCCGGTGGCGCTATACGGCGTGTAGAACGTCCAGCCGGTGTCGACGCCGCCCGAGATCATGGCGTAGAGCGTGAACACGCCGCCGATCCAGTAGATGTAGAGGCTGAGCAGGTTGATGCGCGGGAACGCCAGGTCCTTGGCGCCGATCATCGGCGGGATCAGGAAGTTGCCGAGCACCGCCGGGATCGACGGGATCAGGAAGAAGAACACCATGATCACGCCGTGCATGGTGAAGAACTTGTTGTAGGTGTCGGCCTGGACGAAGTCGCCCTGCGGCGTCGCCAGTTCGAGCCGGATGCCGACGGCGAACAGGCCGCCGAGGAAGAACATCACCGAGATCGAGATCAGGTACATGATCGCGATCCGCTTGTGGTCCTTGGTCAGCAGCCACGAGGCGAGGCCGTGGCCGTTGTTCAGGTAGTGCCGCTCGGGAATCTTGAGCTTGTCCAGCATGGCTATTTCTTTTCACCCGCCGGTGCGGGAGTGGGCATCGCGGCCGGCGCGGCCGTGGTCGGGTTCGGCGACAGGGATTTGACGTGCTCGATCAGCGCCACCAGGTTCTCTTCGCTGATCAGCCCCTGGAAGGTGGGCATCAGCGGCTGGAACCCCTTCACGATCTTGGCCTGTGAATTGAGGATCGATTCGCGCAAGTAGGCTTCGTCGACCACTGCCGACGAGCCGTCCTGCAGCGCGACCGTGGTGCCGACAATGTCCTTGAGCGTCGGGCCGCGGCCCTGCCCGGTGTCGAGGTGGCAGGTCGAGCAGGCCAGGTCGTTGAACAGCTTGGCGCCGCGCTGCGCCAGCGTGCCCTCCATGCCGCCGCCCTGCAACCACGCCTGGTACTGCGTCTCCTCGAGCACCGTCACCGTGCCGATCATGCCCGAGTGGTTGGTGCCGCAGTACTCGGTGCAGAAGATGTGGTGCTGGCCCGGCTTCTGGGCCTCGAACCAGAGCTCGGTGTAGCGGCCCGGAATGGCGTCGGTCTTGGTCCGGAACGCCGGGAAGTACAGGCTGTGCAGCACGTCTTCGGAGCTGATCGTGATCTTGATCGGCCGGCCGGCCGGAATGTGCAGCTCGTTGATCTCGCGCTGGCCTTCGAGGTGCTGGAACTTCCACATCCACTGCTTGCCGACGGCGTAGATGTGCATCGCCTCGGCGGGCGGCCGCCGCAGGTGGTAGAAGACCGAGGCGCCCCAGCCGAACATCACCATCGCGATGATGGTCGGGATGACGCTCCACAGCAGTTCGAGCGGCAGGCTGCCCTCGATGCGCGCGCCGATCTCGCTGTCGTGCTGCTTGTGGTAGCGGATGCCGAAGAAGACGGCGGCAATCGACACGCCAACCGCGAACAGCGCGCAGGTCGCGAGAATGAAGAAATACAGCGCGTCAACGTCCTTGGCGAACGTCGACGCCTGTTCCGGGAAAATGGGGATGCCGAATATTGTCATTAGCTAGTGTCCGGCCGCGCGATGGTCGCGCCGAATCGACACGAACATGAAACCAAACAGCGCCGCCAGCGTGACGGCGCCACCAATCCGCACGGCCCTCATGGCCGCGAAGCCGTAATTGCCCGCTGCCGGATCGTAGTGATAGCAGTAGAGCAACAGTTGGTCGGCCAGCGACCCAATCTTGTTGGCCGACGCCTCGATCAGCGCGAACTTGACGTCGCGCGGCGAGTAGTCGATGCCGAAGAAATAGCGCGACAGCCGCCCTTCGGGCGTCGCCACGATGATGCCGCTGGCGTGCGCGAACTGCTGCGACTGCTCGTCCCACGCGTAGTTGAAGCCGGCCGCCTTGGTCAGCGCGTCGATCGACGCCTGGCTGCCGGTCAGGAAGTGCCAGCCCTGCGCCGCCTCGGGCCGCTTGTAGCGGTCGAGGTAGGCCTGCTTCTTGGCCGCCGCCAGCAGCGGCGTCTCGCGGGCGTCGAAGCTCACGGTGACGACGTCGAATTCCTTGCCGATGCTCTCGTTGATCACCCGCAACGAACTCTCGAGACCATTGAGTACCTGCGTGCACAGCATCGGGCACTCGTAATACACGAACGCCAGCACCACCGGCTTGCGGCCGAAGTAGTCGCCCAGCTTCACCGCCCGGCCGGCTTCGTCGGTGAACGGCAGCTCGAGCGGCAGCGTCGCGTCCAGATGCTGCGCGAACCCGACCTGGCCGAGCACCCCCGGCACCTGCCCCGACGGCAGCGACGCCGCCGGCCGGATCCCCGGCGCCTCGCCCTGAGCCGACACGACGGCCGTCATGAGCGCCACCGCGCTCATCGCCATCGCCGCCGTTCGCCAGTCACGAGGTCGCCACATCACCACTTCACCACTTCAGCGCGGGACGATGGTCCGCCCGGCCGAACTATCCTGCGTGATCACGTTCTTGCCGTCGCCGCCTGCGGCGCGGACCGGCAGGCCGCGCTGCAGCGTCAACTCCATCGCCCGCGCGATCGGCAGGCGGGCAATGCCGCCCTGCTTGTCGACCCAGCCGTAGCTGCCCAGCTGCTCGGCCTCGCCCTGGCGCAGCAGGTAGACGTCCTTGAACGGCTGCGTCTGCAGGTTCGGCGCCGGCGGGGTCTTGACCTGGCCGACGGCCAGCGGATACTGCTGCGCCGCGACATCGGCGCGCCGGGTCTGGCCCTCGAAGAACCAGAACGCGCCGTAGACGATGCCGCCCGAGATCAGCATGGCGACGACCAGCCACAGCGCGAACTTGTAGCCGACCGACGTGTCGATGTCGGTGTGCTCGTACTTCGCCCCGGCTGGGGTCGGCCCGTACTCGAGGTCGTGGTCGCTCGCGTGCTCGTTAGTGGACATGGTGGGTCAGCGCCTTCTCGAGCCCGGCATCGTGGACGGGCAGCAACGAGCGCCCGGCGAGCTGCGACACGAAAATCGAAATGAAGATCCCGCCCAGGGCCAGCGGCAGCGCGACGTCGAGTAGGCCCAGGCTCAGCCCCTCCCGGTGGAACTCGGGGGCGACGTGCCAGTAGTAGTCGGCGATGCGGGCGAAAATGATCCAGGTCGCCACCACGCGCAGCTTGGCAGCGTTGCGCTTCAGGTCGCGCGACAGCAGCAGCGCGTACGGTACGATGAAGTGGCCGACGATGATGAACACGCTGAGGTACTTCCAGCTGTTGTCCCAGCGCGTCAGGTAGTGCGGAATCTCTTCCGGGAGGTTCGCCGACCAGATGATCAGGAACTGCGAGAACGACAAGTACGCCCACATCATCAGGAAGGCGAACAGGAACTTGCCGAGATCGTGGAAGTGGTGCGTCGTCAGGACCTTGTTGAGCGGCGCGGTCTGCGACAGCATCACCAGGACGGTGATGCCGAACGCGAAGGCCGACAGCGCCTGGCCGCCGATGTAGAGCAGGCCCCAGATGGTCGAGAACCAGTGCGGGTTGACCGACATCGTCCAGTCGACCATGGCGAAGGTGACCGTCAGGAAGTAGATCACCAGGCCGGCGCCCGAGACGCGCGCCAGCTTGTCGACCAGCGCCGGGTCGCCGGTGCGATCGTGCTCGGCCGACGTCGAGGTCAGCAGGTAGCCGAGGCCCCACCACAGCGCGAAATAGATCGCCTGGCGGACCAGGAAGAACGGCGTGTTCAGGTAGCCCGCCTTCAGGAGCAGCACCGGGTCGGTGGCCGCGCTCTCGTGCGTCCACTCGTAGAGCGAGTGCATGCCAAACACGATCGGCAGGAACAGCACGGCCATGAACGGGATGGTGCGGACCGCCGCCTCGAGCGGCCGCCGCAGCACGACGCCCCAGGCGCCGCCGGTGAGGTATTGCACCATCAGGAGCGCGAGGCTGCCGAGCACGACGCCCATCCAGAAGGTGTAGGCCACCAGGTACGCCTGGTAGAAGCGATCGAGCCCGTGCTCGCCCGCCATCATGAAGCCGGCGCCGGCCAGGGCCACGCCGAGCACGGCCGCGATCAGCCCGAACTGCTTCATGCCGGGCAGCGGCGTGTCGCCGGCCGTAAAGGTGTCCGCAGTCACAGTCGACACTAGTGTTTCTCCGCAGCAGGGGCGGCAGCGGCCGCGGCCGGCTTCTCTGTAGTGGCCGAAGGCGTCTCGGCGGCCGCCGCGTCAAGGGCCGCGCGCTCGGCGGCGGGGACGTCGTCCACCGAGGCGTGCTGGCTCAGTTGCAGCGCGCGCACGTAGGCGACGATCAGCCAGCGATCGCGAACCGGGATCTGCTCGGCGTAGCCCTGCATGGCCCCGAAGCCGTTGGTGATGACGTCGAAGAAGTAGCCGGCCTTCTCCTGGCGCAGCCGTTCCTGGTGATAGGAGGCGGCCTGGCGCAGGCCGCGCTGGACGACCATGCCGCGGCCGTCGCCGAGCTTGCCGTGGCACGGCGTGCAGTAGATGTTGAAGCGCTGCTGCCCGCGCTCGAGGTCGGCGTGGGCGATGGCAAACGGGAACTGGTCGACGTTCTGGCCGGCGAGCTTGCCGGTGTAGAGCGCTTCGTCGTCGCGCAGCCAGCCGCGCGCGACCGTGCCGGCCGGAGCGGTGCGCGAGGCGCGGCCGTCGGCGAAGGTGGTGCTCGCCTCGTAGGCCTCGTAGCGCGGCGCGTCGTGCATGTCCTGGCGGCAGCCGGCGGCGAGCAGCGTCGCGGCGGCCAGCAGGGCGAAGGTGAACCTATTGGTCAACGTCGTAGACTCCCTTCGCGCCGGTGCCGCGCAGGAACTCGGCCGTCCCGCGCTGGTCGAACTTCGGGTCCCCCGCTTCGACCACCAGGAAAAACTTGTCGGAGCTGGCCATCGCGAAGCGGTCGACGTTGAACACCGGGTGGTACGGTTGCGGCAGGCCGTTCAGCACGATCATGCCGATGGCCGCGGTCAGCGCCGCGAACAGGATGGTCAGCTCGTACGACGGCACGATGAAGGTCGTCCAGCTGGCCTGCGGGCGGCCGCCGACGTTCATCGGGTATTCGATCACCGAGGCCCAGTACTGAAGCAGGAAGCCGGTGGCCATGCCGGCCAGGCCGCCGCCGAGCACGAGCTTGGGCAGCACCGTCCGCTTCTTGTGGATGATGTCGTTCAGCTCCTCGATCGGCACGGGCGAATACGCCTCGACCTTCGTGAAGCCGTGGGCCATGGTCTGGCGGGCCGCGTCGACGACGCCCTGGGCCGAGTCGAACTCGGCCATCACGCCATGGAACCGGTTGGCCGGCTCGTTAGTGTGCATGGTCTGCCTTCACCTTCGACTGCGGCAACAGCGTCTTGACCTCGAACATCGAGATCATCGGCACGAAGCGCAGGAACAGCAGGAACAGCGTCAGGAACAACCCGATGGTTCCGAAGAACGTCATGAAGTCCCAGCGCGTCGGGTAATACATGCCCCACGCCGCCGGGATGAAGTCGCGGTTGAGCGAGGTCACGATGATGACGAAGCGCTCCAGCCACATGCCGACGCCGATCAGCAGCGACATCACGAACAGCAGGCTGTTGTTCTGGCGCACCTTGTGGGACCACAGCAACTGGATCATCACGACGTTGATCGCGATCAGCGTCCAGTACGACCAGGCGTACGGCCCGAACATGCGGTTGTACATCATGAAGCGTTCGTGCGGGCTGCCGCTGTACCAGGCGAAGAACGCTTCCATCGCGTAGCCGTAGCCCACCATCAGGCCGGTCGCCAGCGTGATCTTCGCCATGTTGTCGATGTGGCGCATGGTGATCAGGCTTTCCATGCCGTAGAAACGGCGGACCGGAATCGCCAGCGTCAGGACCATCGCGAACCCGGCGTAGATGGCGCCGGCGACGAAGTACGGCGGGAAGATGGTGGCGTGCCAGCCGGGAATCACCGACACGGCGAAGTCGAAGCTCACCACCGTGTGCACCGACAGCACCAGCGGCGTCGACAGGCCGGCGAGAATCAGCGTCGCCACTTCGTAGCGATGCCAGTGGCGCGCCGAGCCGCGCCAGCCGAGCGACAGGATGCCGTAGATCGAGGCCTTGACCTTCGACACCGCGCGGTCGCGCAGCGTCGCCATGTCGGGGATCATGCCGATATACCAGAACACGATCGAGACCGTGGCGTAGGTCGACACCGCGAACACGTCCCAGATCAGGGGGCTCTTGAACTGCGGCCACAGGCCCATGGTGTTGGGATACGGGAACAGCCAGTAGGCGGCCAGCCACGGGCGGCCGGTGTGGAACACCGGGAAGATCGCCGCGCAGGCCACCGCGAAGATGGTCATCGCTTCGGCGAAGCGGCTGATCGACATGCGCCACTGCTGCTTGAACAGCAGCAGGATGGCCGAGATCAGCGTGCCGGCGTGACCGATGCCGATCCACCAGACGAAGTTGATGATGTCAAAGGCCCAGCCGACCGGGATGTTGTTGCCCCAGATGCCGATGCCCTTGAGCAGCAGGTAGCCGAGGGCCATGTGCAGCATGCCGGCCAGGCCGAGGCCGATCAGCAGCACGCCGATCCAGCCGAGCGGGAAGCGCTTCGACAGCGGAATCTCCGCGACGATCTCGGTGACCGTCTCGAAGTCGTGACCCGGCAGGATCACCGGCGTCTCTTCGAGCAACGCCGTCTTCTGCGAGTGGTTGGCCATTAGTGTGCGCCTCCAGGCGAGGCTGGCTCGTGCGACTCTTCCGTCGCATGGTGGCCGCCGACCATCGGGTTCGAGGGCAGGGCCGGGTTCGGGTTGCGCACCGCCGCGAGATAGGTCGTCCGCGGCCGGGTGTTGAGATCCTCGAGCGTGGTGTAGTTGCGCGGGCTCGCCTTGAGCTTGGCGACCTTGCTGTTCGGATCGTTGATGTTGCCGAACACGATCGCCTCGGCCGGGCACACCGCCTGGCAGGCGGTCACGATCTCGCCGTCGCGGATCGCGCGGTCCTCGCGCCTGGCCTGGATGCGCGCGGCGTTGATGCGCTGCACGCAGTAGGTGCACTTCTCCATGATGCCGCGGCTGCGGACGGTGACGTCCGGGTTGCGTTGCAGCTTGAACTGGGGCGTGTTCCAGTCCTGGAACAGCAGGAAGTTGAAGCGCCGCACCTTCCAGGGGCAGTTGTTGGAGCAGTAGCGGGTGCCGACACAGCGGTTGTAGACCATGTCGTTCAGGCCCTCGTCGCTGTGGACCGTGGCCGACACCGGGCACACCACCTCGCAGGGCGCGTTCTCGCACTGCTGGCAGGGCATCGGCTGGTAATAGGTATCGGGCGTGTCGAGGTTGCCCGCGAAGTAGCGGTCGATGCGCAGCCAGTGCATTTCACGGTTGCGCTTGACCTGCGCCTTGCCGACCACCGGGATGTTGTTCTCGGCGACGCAGGCGATGATGCAGGCCGAGCAGCCGGTGCAGGCGTTCATGTCGATCGCCATGCCCCACTGGTCGCCCTTGTATTCCTTGTCGGCGTAGAGCGAGATGCGCTTGTCGAGCTTCAGGTGCTCCATCTCCTTGACGAAGGCGGGCGTGGCCTTGAACTCCTCGAGCGTCGCCGAACGGATGATGTTGCGGCCTTCGATCGACCAGTGGTCCTGCGTGCCGACCAGGTCGTAGGTGTCGCCGGTCTTGGTGATGGTCGCGGCGCCATACCAGGGCGCAGCCGACCCGCGCAGCGCGTAGGTGTTGAAGCCGGCGCCGTTGCCGACCCGGCCGGCCTTGGTGCGGCCGTAACCGACCGACACGGTGATGGCGTCCTTGGCGTGGCCGGGCGTGATCCACACCGGCATGGTCAGCGTGCGGCCGTCGTGCTGGATGGCGATGAGGTCGCCGCTCTGCAGGTCGTTGGCCTCCGCGGTCGACGGCGCCATCAAGGCAGCGTTGTCCCACGTCAGCTTGGTCACCGGCTTGGGCAGTTCCTGCAGCCAGCCGTTGTTGGCGAAGCGGCCGTCGTAAATGGTCTCGTCGCGGCGGAAGTTGATCTCGATGCCGTCCACCGGGGCCGACGCCGTGATGCGCGTCGCCACGTCGGGGGCCACCACCGCCGTCGACGGCGCAAACGCGGTGCCGGCAATGAAGCCGTCGTGCAGCCACTTGCGCCAGTTCTTCTCGAAGTTTTCCGCAGCGGTGGGCGCGGCGGCAACCGGCGCCGCGGGTGCGGGCGCAGCAGTCGCCAGGGCCGGTGCCTGCCCGCCGGCGCCGGCGACAGGGGCAGCCACGGGCTGGGGCGCGGTCTCGCCGGCGCCGCCGGCGGGCGCGGCGGCCGACCAGTATTCGCGCACGACGTCGTAGCCGTTGCGTTCCGGGCGTTCCGAGAGCGTCGCCACCATTTCGTGCGCCGACTTGCCGCCGTAGAGCGGCTGGATCAACGGCTGCACGATCGAGACGGTGCCGTCGAAGCTGCGCGCGTCGCCCCACGCCTCGAGGTAATGCGTGGCCGGCACGTGCCAGTGGCTGAGCGTCGCCGTCTCGTCGAAGAACAGGCCCGAGTGCACGCGCAGGGCGACCTTGCTCATCGCCTCGGCGAACTTGAAGTCGGCCGGCGCGCTCAGCACCGGGTTCGACTCGCCGATGATCACCAGCATCTGCACGCGGCCGGCCTCGATGTCGGTCACGAGCTCCCGCAGCGCGGCGTGCTGCTCGCCCGGCACCGCTTCCGGCGTCGGCAGGTAGGTGACCGTCGCGCCGGGGGCGCCGATGGCCGCATTGAGCGCGTGGGCAATGGCATGCACGGCGGGCGGCTGCGCGTCGCCGGCCATCACCACCGCGCGGCCGCGATGCGCGGCCAGGTCCTTGGCCACCGCGGCGACGAAGGCCTCGCTGCCGGCCGGGGCCGTGCCGGTGATCCCGACCACGCCGGCCGCCTGCGCCACCGCGCGCGCGAACGCCGCCACCTGGCTGCTCTTGAGCGGCAGGCGGTTGTCGGCGCGCCCGCCGGTGACCGAGTGGTTCGACTCGACGACGTAGAGGCGGTTGAGGTTGTCGGCGCTCTCTTCCACCTTGCGGCGGCCGGCGAACTGGCGCGCGTAGCGCAGGTTGCCCGCGCCTTCCGAGGCGAGGAAGTCGGCGTCGAGCGACAGGATGACGTCGGCCTTCGACAGGTCGTAGACCGGCTCGAGGTATTCGCCAAACGCGGTGCGGGCGCCGGCGCGCGCGTTGTCGCGCGGCAGCGGCTCCCACTGGATCCACTTGGCGTTGGGCTGCAGCGTCAGCACGTGCTGAATCTGCGCGGCCAGCGACGGCGAGTTCACGGTCTCGGTGAGGATGCGCAGGCCGGCGCCCTTGGTGGCCGCCTGCGCCGACAGGCCGCCGCGGACGGCGGCGATGACGGCGCTCCACGGGCGGATTTCGCCGAGCTGCGTGATGGCCTGCGAACGGTCCGGGTCGTACAGCGTCAGCACCGAGCCCTGCGCGAACAGGTCGGTCGCGCCCTGGCTGGCGGGATGGTCGGGATTGCCCTCGATCTTGGTCGGCCGGCCTTCGTGGCTTTCGACCAGCACGCCGCTGGCCACGCCGCCAAGCGACATCGCGGTGGCGAAGAACAACGGCCGGCCGGGGATCTCTTCTTCCGGCTGGCGCACGTAGGGAACAATCAGCTCGGTCGGCTGCACCGTGCAGGCGGTGACGCCGGCCAGCGCCATCGAGGCGCTCATCAGCTTGAGGAACGAGCGGCGGCCGACCGGGTCGAGCCATTCCGACGCGTTGGTCGGGAACTCGCGATGCAGGTAGTCCTTGAACTCGGCCGTTTCGGCGACCGCTTCGAGGCTGCGCCACACCTGCGGCGCGCCCTGCTGCTCGAGCCGGGCCCGGACCTTCTGGAGATCCACCGGCACGCTCATGCTGCGATGCGTCTTCGGATCTGGGTTGTCCGCGTCATCGGCGGCTCGCGTGATCTGTATCGGTGTCATCGGTGGCATACCGAGCAGCTAGTCATGTGTTCGACGCCGGCAATCTTGTATTCCTTGACCAGGCGCGGGCCGAGCTCGGCTTGCGCGACGGCCGGCTGGTAGCCCATGGTCGTGATCTGGTCGCGCGGGCGGACGAACTGCGCGGGGTTGCGGTGGCAGTTCAGGCACCACTCCATCTGGAGCGACGACTTCTGGATCATCAGCGGCATCTTGTCGACGCGGCCGTGGCAGGTTTCACAGCCGACGCCCTTGGCGACGTGGATGCTGTGATTGAAGTAGACGAAGTCGGGCAGGTCGTGCACCCGGACCCAGTTGAGCGGCTTGTCGTCGCGGAAGCTGGCGCGCACCGGCTCGAGGTACGGGCTGGTCGACCAGATCTGCGAGTGGCAGTTGATGCAGGTCTTGGTCGGCGGAATGCCGGCCGACGCCGCGACCTCCACCGAGGTGTGACAGTACCGGCAATCGATGCCGATGCCGCCGGCGTGATGCTGGTGACTGAATTGGACCGGTTGCTCGACGAACTGATTGGCGGTGGTGACGAAATCAGAACGTTGCAGCGTGAGCACCACCCAGCCGAGGCTGAGCAGCACGAACACGATGACGAGCACGCTGGCCTTGGACCAGGCGTTAGCGCTCTTTGGGAATACCTGCGACATGCGTCCTTGCAGCCCCCGGGGGTGTTAGGGCACCAGCTCAAGATAGCGGTGCCGAAGTCGCACACTGTATCCCGAAAATCTTCGGGAGCGACTCTTGTGAAAAATTTCGCAAGCAGGATTGTATAGAAAAAACT
>Ga0007756_10143552_pt1 | contig 16127 bp, 17 predicted proteins | sample LauGreSu1BDMLBDD_FD_61639 | JGI IMG/M metagenome (GOLD analysis project Ga0007756, IMG submission 61639) | Metatranscriptome of freshwater lake microbial communities from Lake Michigan, USA - Su13.BD.MLB.DD (Metagenome Metatranscriptome) | ecosystem: Environmental > Aquatic > Freshwater > Lake... | reverse complement strand
CGCGCCGCGCGCGCGGCCGTGCCGGGGCGCCTCTCGCTGGCGCCGCATGCGCCGTACTCGACCTCTCCGGAATTGTTCCAGGCAATTCGCGCGGCCGTTGACGCGTCCGGCTGCGGCATCATGAGCGTGCATCTCGGCGAGTCGCCCGAGGAGAGCGAACTGCTGGCGGCGGGCACCGGGCCCTGGCGGGGCATCCTGGAGTTGATCGGGGTATGGCGTGACGACTGGATGGTTCCTGGCTGCAGCCCGGTGGCGTACCTGGACCGCCTCGGCGTGATCGACCGTCTAACCCTCGTGGTCCACGGCGTGCAGTTCGACGATGCGGCGCTGGCACGGCTGGCCGAGATCGGCGCCACCCTGGTCACCTGTCCGCGCAGCAACCAGTGGGTCGGCGTCGGCGCGCCGCCCATCGAGCGGTTCTACCAATCGGGCGTGTCCGTGGCCGTCGGCACCGACAGCCTGGCCAGCGTCGAGGACCTGAATCTGTTCAATGAACTGAAGGCCATGCACGGGATCGCGCCGGCCGTGCCGGCGGCGAGGCTGCTCGAGAGCGCCACCCTCGTCGGCGCCAGGGCCCTCGGTCTCGCCGGCGAGTTGGGTTCCCTGACGCCCGGGAAGCGCGCGGAGATTCTCGCCATCGAACTGCCGGGCCCGGTGGATGATATTGAGGACTACCTGGTGAGTGGTATCGACCCCGCCCGCATCCACCACGTTGGCACTCTTGGCACCCATGGCACCTAGCCGCGCAGCAACTTACCTGTCTTTCGTCCGCTTCAGCCATTCGGTGTTTGCGCTGCCGTTTGCGCTCACCGGCGCGTTGCTGGCGTGGCGCGAGGCGCCGTTCCACTGGAGCCAGGTCCTGTGGGTCATGGTGGCCATGGTCTCGGCGCGCAGCGCCGCCATGGGCTTCAATCGTCTTGTCGACGCCCGCTTCGATGCGCTCAATCCGCGCACGGCGATGCGCGAGATCCCGCGCGGCGCCATGAGCCGGGCCGAGGCGGCGATTTTCGTCGGCGTCTCGTCGATCGTGTTCGTGGTTGCGGCCGCGCGCCTCAACCCGCTCTGCGGCATGCTGTCGCCGGTGGCCCTTGCCATCGTGTTCTGGTACTCGGTGGCCAAGCGCTTCACGTCGTATACGCAAGCGTTTCTGGGGCTGGCCATGGCCGTGGCTCCGGTCGGCGGTTGGCTGGCCGCGGGCGGCCGCGGCGGGTGGGAGCCGTGGCTGCTCGGCCTGGCGATTGGGCTGTGGGTCGGCGGCTTCGACATCCTCTACGCCTGCCAGGACCTGGAGTTCGACCGCGCTCACGGCCTGAATTCGATCCCGGTCCGCTTCGGCATCGCGCGCTCGCTGGTGATCTCGCGCGTCATGCACGTGGCCACCATCGTGTGCATGGCGGCGCTCGCCTGGCTGGTGCCGCTGGGGCCAATCTATCTTGGCGGCGTCGCGCTGGTCGCGGCCCTGCTGATCTACGAACAATCGCTGGTCAGCGAGCACGACCTGTCGCAGGTCAAGCGCGCGTTCGATCTGAATGGGTGGGTGGGTATCTTGTATTTCTTGACGACGGGTGCGGCGCTGTATGTCGGTTAACGACCTGTCCAGCAAGGCGCGAGGCGCAGCGGCGGACGACAACGGCGCGAAAGTGGACAAGTCGCCCGCGAAGATCGCCGGCATGTTCGACGCCATCGCCGGCCGTTACGACTTGCTGAACACCGTGCTGTCGGGCGGGGTCGATCGCTACTGGCGGCACCACGCCATTGCCTCGCTCAAGCTGACCGGGCGCGAGCGGCTGCTCGACGTCTGCACCGGCACGGCGGATGTCGCGCTTGGCGCGGCGCGCCACGTCACGGGGGCGGCCCGCGTGGTCGGCATCGATTTCTCCGGCGCCATGCTGACCCACGGACTCAAGAAGGTGAAGCAGCGTGACTTGTCGGGCCAGGTGCAGCTGATCCGCGGCGATGCCATGAACCTGCCGGTCGCCACCGGATCGGTGCAGGCGGCGACCATTGCTTTCGGCATTCGCAATGTCCAGCAGCCGGAGGTGGCGTGCCGGGAACTGGCGCGCGTGCTTTCGCCCGGCGGCCGGGTGGCGATTCTCGAGTTCGGCACACCGAGCTCGCCCATCTTCGGACCGCTCTACCAGTGGTACTCGCGAAATATCCTGCCCCGGATCGGCCGCGCCGTCTCGCGGCACGACGCGGCGTACTCGTACCTCCCGGAATCGATTGGCGCCTTTCCGTTTGGCGACCAGTTCGCCCAAATCCTGTCGGCCGCGGGTTTTTCACGGGTCGAGGCACGGCCATTCATGTTCGGCGCCGTCTATCTCTATACGGGGCAAAAGACTTAGGTGCTTAGGGTGCCTAGGGTGCCTAGGGGGCCTAGGGGGCCTTGGGTGCGATACCACGCGATAGCACTCTAGACACCTTAGGCACCTTAGGCACTCTAGGCACTCTAGGCACTCTAGGCACCTTAGGACCTTAGGCACTTAGACCCACATGTATAATCGTGTAACTTACTGATGTACTTCGACTTCGATGATCGCTATCGCGATATCGAGCCGGTTGGGTCTGCGATCAACCGACGCGATGGCGTTGCCGTGTCGGTTTTGGTTCACGCCGCCATTCTGGTCGGGTTGCTGCTGGTGCCGCAATATTTGCCCCAGCGATCGCCCGAGGAGCTGCAATTTCAGCCGCAACCGCGCGACCGGGATAACCCGACGTTCGTGTTCGTGCAGCCCAAGATGGATCTGCCGCCGCTGCGCCGGCCCGAGCGCGCCGAGATGTCCGACGTGGACCGCAGCGCCCGCACCCCGGAAAAAATGCCGGAGATGACCAATCCGCTGCCGGCGGCGCGGGGCAACTCCACCGAGCGCGCCGAAACCACGCCTGAAGAGAAGATGCGCGGCGACGGCCCGGCACCACAGCCGGCGCCGCCCACGGTCGAGACGCCGACCATGAGCGACCCGCGGACCGATCCGCAGATGGCCATGATGCAGCGCCCCCAGGTGCAGCCCCCGGCCGGTGGTTCGCTGGGTGAGGCCCTGAAGAACCTGCAGAAATACGTTCAGAACGAATCGTTCAACAACCAGAAGGGCCAGACGCAGGAATTCGGTCCGCTCCAGTTCGACACCAAGGGCGTGGAGTTCGGGCCGTGGATTCGCCGCTTCATCTCGCAGGTGCGGCGGAACTGGTTCGTGCCGATGGCGGCGCAGACCATGCGCGGCCGCGTGGTGATCACGTTCAACGTCCACCGCAACGGCGCCCTCACCGATGTCACGGTGGTCCGGCCGTCCGAGATTCAATCGTTCAACACCTCGGCGGTCAACGCGCTGCTGGCGTCGAACCCGACAACGCCACTGCCGCCGGAGTACCCGGAAGACAAGGCGTTCTTTACGGTCACCTTCTTCTATAACGAGAATCCTCCCGGACAGTAACAGGGTGCCTGGGGGTGCCGGGCCTGCCAAACTCGTGAAGCCACTAATCGCTGTTCTGGGACCCACTGCTGTCGGCAAGAGCGCGCTCGGAATCGCGCTGGCCGAACGCCTGGGCGGCGAGGTGATCAACTGCGATTCCACCGCCGTCTACCGTGGCTTCGACATCGGCACCGACAAGGTGCCCATGGCCGGACGGCGCGGTATTCCGCATCACCTGATCGACATTGCCGACCCCACCGCCGAGTACACGGCGGCGCAGTTCGCGCGCGACGCCACGGCGGCCATTGGCGAGATTCAGGCCCGGGCCCACGTGCCGATCCTGGTGGGGGGGACCGGCTTTTATTACCGGGCGCTGACCCGCGGGCTGTTTCCCGGCCCGCCGGCCAATCCCGAACTGCGGGCGCGGCTCGAAGCGCTGGCCGCCCGGCGGGGCGTCGAGCGGTTGCATCGCCTGATGGGGCGGGTGGACCCGGCGTCGGCGGCGCGGATCATGCCGCGCGACCTGAAGCGCATTGTCCGCGCGCTGGAGGTCTATTTCCTGACCGGCCGCCCGTTGACCGCGCATTTCGAGGCCACGGCCTCGTTACTCGACCCCGGCCTGCAGGTGGTGCCCATCGGCCTGCGCATGCCCGCCGCCTGGCTGTCGGAGCGCGTGACCCGGCGGGTGGATGCACAGTTCGACGCAGGCCTGCTCGACGAGATCCGCGGGTTACTGGCGGCCGGCGTGCCTCCGGGGGCCCGGCCATTTGGCGGCCTGGTCTACCGCCAGGCGATGGAGCACCTGCAAGGCCTGCGCGGCGAAGCCGAGACGCGCGCGCTGATTGCGCAAGAGAACCGCCGCTACGCGCGGCGGCAGTTGATCTGGTTCCGAAAAGAGCCTAACCTTGTCTGGTTTGACGGTCCCGGCACTCACGCCGAAGTGCAGGACAGCGTAATTGCGATGCTGGCCGCGCGGGACCTGTTGAAGGACGGGAAAAATGCCGCCGATACCTGAAGCCAAGACCGGCGCTCCAAACATTCAGGACGTCTTCCTGAATTATGCACGTCGTGAAAAACTGCCCGTCACCGTTCATCTGCTCGACGGCCGCGAGTTCGAGGCCCGCATCAAGAACTTCGATCGGTTTGCCTTGATCGTCGAGCATGCGGGGATGGATCACCTGATCTTCAAGCACGCCATTGCGACGATTCGGACGCCCCGCAGCGTCCCGAATTACTTCTCCTCGCACCATCCCTGATGAGACGTCTTGCTTTCAAGACGTCTCGACCCGCCCGAGGCGGGGCAAGGCGACGCTGGTGTACGCGCGCGTCATCCTAATCGTTCTCGACAGTGTCGGCATCGGCGAATTGCCCGATGCCGCGCTGTACGAGGATCAGGGCAGCAACACCCTTGGCAACATCGCGGCGCAGGTGCCGCTGCGCCTTCCGACGCTGGCCGCCATGGGGCTTGGGCGGCTGGTGCCGCTGCCCGGCACGGCGGCCGCTGGCGCGCCAACCGCCGCCTTTGGCCGGATGATGGAGCGCTCGGCCGGCAAGGACTCGGTCACCGGCCACTGGGAATTGATGGGCGTGGTGCTCGACCGTCCGTTTCCGACCTTTCCCCACGGCTTCCCGCCCGAGCTGATCCGGGCGTTCGAAGCGCGCATTGGCCGGCCGTCGATCGGCAATGTCGTCGCGTCGGGCACGACCATCATCGACGAACTGGGCCCCCGGCACATGGAGACCGGGTACCCGATTGTCTACACCTCGGCCGACAGCGTCTTCCAGATCGCGGCGCACGAGGGCATCGTGCCGGTGCCGACACTCTATGAATGGTGCGAGGCGGCATACGACCTTTCGGTGCGGGGCCTGGGACTGGGCCGCGTGATTGCCCGTCCCTTTATCGGCCTGCCCGGGTCGTTCGCGCGGACGTCCAACCGTCATGACTACGCCATGCCTCCCGTGAAGGAGACGCTGCTGGCTCGCCTGGTGGCGTCCGGACACCACGTCACCTCGGTGGGGAAGGTGGCCGACTTGTTCGCGGGGCAGGGCATTTCAGCATCGCATCCCACCAGGACCGATGCCGAGGGCATGGATCGCGTCGAGGCGCTGATGGCCACGCAGGATCGCGGGTTGATCTTCGCCAACCTGGTGGACTTCGACACGCTCTACGGCCACCGCAACGACACGCCCGGCTACGCCGCCAACCTGGAACGATTCGACGTCCGGCTGGCCGCGCTGCTGCCGCGCCTGCGGCCGGACGACCTGCTGGTCGTGACCGCCGACCATGGCAACGACCCGACCACGCCCAGCACCGACCACTCGCGCGAGCACGTGCCGGTGCTGCTCCATGGCGCTCGCGTGCGGGCGGGCGTTGACCTGGGCACCCGCGCGACGTTTGCCGATCTCGGACAGACACTCGCCGAGGTCTTTGGCGTCGGACCGCTGGCTCACGGCACCAGCTTCCTCGCGGAAATTGCCGGCCAGCGCCGGCCGGGCTGAAGCCCGACGCTACAATAGAGACATGACCAGCGTGGGGCGGCCGGTGATCCGGGAACAACTCGAGGCGCGCGAGCGCGAGACGCTGGCCCCGCAGGCCGCGAAGAGCGGGACGAGCAAGGGCCGCGTGCGGCCCGAAATCGAGGATCCCATCCGGCCTGCGTTCCAGCGCGATCGTGATCGCATTGTTCACACCAAGGCCTTTCGTCGCCTCAAGCACAAGACGCAGGTGTTCTTTGCGCCCACCGGCGATCACTACCGCACCCGCCTCACGCACACCCTTGAAGTGGCGCAAATTGCCCGGACCATCGCCAAGGTCCTGCACCTGCACGAGGAACTGACCGAGGCCATTGCCCTCGGCCACGATCTCGGCCACACGCCGTTTGGCCACGCCGGGGAGCGCGTGCTGAGCAGCCTCGTGCCCGGTGGCTTCAACCATTACGAGCAGAGCCTCCGGATTGTCGACGTGCTCGAAAACGACCGCCAGGGCCTGAACCTGACGTGGGAGGTCCGCGACGGCATCGCCCGCCACTCGAAGGGCAAGCACGGCATGCCGGTCGGCGCGCCGCCCGAGCATCGCGCCAGCACCATCGAGGGCCAGGTCGCCCGCGTCGCCGACATTTCGGCCTACGTGAACCATGACATCGACGACGCGGTGCGGGCCGGCATTATTTCGGAAGCCAGCCTGCCCAAGGCGGCGACCGACGTCCTGGGGCATTCCTCGTCTGAGCGCATCGGCCGGCTCGTCACCGACGTGGTCCACCAGACGCTCGATGGCGGCGTGACGGAAATCCGCATGAGCGACCCGGTCCTCACGGCCCTGGTCGACCTTCGCAGCTATCTCTTCGAGGCCGTGTACGAGAACCAGGTGGCCACGGCCGAGTTTGGCAAGGCTGCCGGCATCCTCGGGGGACTCTGGGAAAAGGTCCAGCAGCGCCCGGAGGAATTCCTGGACGTCCGGACCATCGCCACCGAAGGGGTGGACGTGGCGGCCCAGGACTTTCTGGCCGGCATGACCGACCGCTTCGCGGTCAACCTCTTCGAGCGTCTCTTTATCCCGAAACCCTGGGTCGGCCCCAGCGTGGTATACTGAAAAGTCTTGTACGCCGGAGAAATTCCCGGAAGTACATGTAGGGACACCCTTTAGGGGTGTGCCAGAAGGGCGGCACTTTAGTGCCGCCTGGCAGGTTTTTGACGATGCGCCTCGAACTGTCCCATATCCGTCTGCCCGAGACCGAAATTGCCAAGGTCTTCGCTCCGGCCGACCTGCCGGGGGAGGGCGAGGAGTATCGGGTGAACACCCCGGTCGAGCTGCGGTTGACGGTCCACAAAGACCACGATCGCTACCGGCTGGTAGGCCACGTGACGACCGAGCTGGGGCTGGACTGCAGCCGATGCCTCGAGCCGTTTGTGTTGCCGGTCGATCGCGACTTCGACCTCCGGTTCCTGCCCGCGACGGCAGTGGACGCCGAGAAGGCCGAAGACGACGAGACCGAGGTCGAAGATGACGACGTGTCGATTACGTACTATCGAGACGAGCAGATCGACCTGATCGAGTTGTTGCGGGAGCAGTTCTACCTGGCCTTGCCGATGAAGCCGCTGTGCACGCCGGCATGCAAGGGGATCTGCCCGCAATGTGGGACCAACCGCAATCTCGCCGCCTGCGACTGTAGTCCGCAGGCGGAGGATCCGCGGATGGCTGGTTTGAAGACGTTGATCACGAAGCGAAAGCACGACGATGCCTAATCCGAAACGCAGACACTCCAAGACCCGCGGCCGCAAGCGCCGCACTCACGACGCGCTCAAGGCCACCACGCCCGGCCTGTGCCCGCAGTGCAGCGAGCCGAAGGCCGCTCACCGCGTGTGCGCGTATTGCGGTTTCTACCGCGCGCGCCAGGTGCGTCCGGTCAATTCCGATTAATGCGGTGTCCGGCCGCTCCTGACCGCCGCCCTTCGGCAAGCTCAGGGCGACCCCGAGCCGAGTCGGAGGGGTCGCGGCCGCTGGACCCGCTAACGAGCTGAACCATATGCGCATCGCGGTGGACGCGATGGGCGGCGACCATGCACCCGGGCGCCCGGTCGATGGCGCCCTGGCCGCCGCGCGGCACCTCGGCCTCGGCATCGATCTCGTCGGCCGGGCCGGCGAGATTCGCGCCGAGCTCCAACGCCATTCCGACGTCGAGTCATTGGACGTGCGCGTCGTCGACGCGCCGGACGTGATTGACATGGCCGAGTCGCCGGCCCAGGCCTTGCGCCGCAAGCCCCGGGCGTCGATCCGCGTGGCCGCCGACCTGGTGGCGTCGGGGGAGGCCGCGGCGCTCGTCAGCGCCGGGCACACCGGCGCGTGCGTGGTCGCCGCGCACGCCGCGTTTGGCATGCTGCCGGGGGTCGATCGGCCGGCGCTGGCGCCGACCGTGCCGACGCGGGTGGGGTCCGCGGTGTTGCTGGATGTCGGCGCGACCGTCGCGTGCCGCCCCTCGCACCTGCTGCAGTTCGCCCACATGGGCGCGGTCTACGCCAAGGTGGGGCTCGGCGTGGCGCGGCCGCGCATCGGCCTGCTGTCGATTGGCGAGGAAGAGACGAAGGGCAATGAGCTGACGCGCGACGCGCACCAGCTGATCAAGGCCTCGGGGCTTGAGTTTGCCGGCAATGTCGAGGCGCGCGCCATCTTCTCTGGCGATGCCGACGTGATTGTGTGCGACGGGTTTACCGGCAACGTCGCGCTGAAGTTGAGCGAGGGGCTGGTCGAAATGGTCGAAGAACTGCTCGGCGAGGAACTGCAGAGCACGTTTTCGAGCCAGATGGGCTACCTGCTCTCGCGGCGCGCCTTCCGGCGGTTCCGCAAGCGCGTCGACTATTCGGAATTTGGCGGCGCCCCGCTACTTGGCGTCGCCGGCTTATGCATCGTCGGGCACGGTCGCTCGTCGGTGAAGGCGATTCGCAACGCGGTGGCGATGGCGGCGCGCATGGCGGAACATCAGATGGTGGAGCGGGTCCGGCACGAGATGGCAACCTTTGCGGTGACACAATCATGAGCATTGGCGGAGGCAACTCTCCGGCGGGTGGAGGCAATCCTCCGGCCGGTGGAGGCAACTCTCCTGCGGGTGGAGGCAACCCTCCGGCCGGTGGAGGCAACCCCCCGGCGGGTGGAGGCAACCCTCCGGCCGGTGGAGGCAACCCTTTAGGGTTGCCTGTCACCGCCTGTTTGTTCCCGGGGCAGGGCTCGCAGGCCGTGGGCATGGGCAAGGCCCTGGCCGACCAGTTTCCGATCTGCGCAGCGGTCTTTGCCGAAGCCGATGCGGCGCTGGGGGAATCCCTGAGCGGCCTGATCTTCAACGGCCCCGCGGACCAACTGCAGCTGACCGCCAACACGCAGCCGGCCATCCTGACCATGAGCGTCGCCGTCTGGCGCCTGCTGGCCGAACGTGGCCTGCAGCCGGCGTTCGTGGCCGGGCACAGCCTTGGCGAGTACTCGGCGCATGTCGCGGCTGGGACGCTCGCATTTGCCGATGCCGTGCGCCTGGTCCGCAACCGCGGCACCTACATGCAGCAGGCCGTCCCGGTGGGGCAGGGCGCGATGGCCGCCATTCTTGGCCTCGACGAGGCCGGCGTGAACCAGGCTTGCCTGGAGGCGGCGCAGGGCGAGGTGGTGAGCGCCGCCAATCTCAACAGCCCCGGCCAGATCGTGATTGCCGGCTCGACCGCCGCGGTGGCGCGGGCCGGCGAATATGCCCGGCAGCTGGGCGCCAAGCGCGCCATCCCGCTGCCGGTCAGCGCGCCGTTCCACTGCGCGCTGATGAAGCCGGCCGAAGATCGGCTGGCGCCGGAACTGCGGGCTGCCGCGTCGCGCGACCCGCGCATCCCGGTGGTGGCCAACGTCGACGCCGAGCCCAAGCGCACGGCCGGCGAGGCCATCGAGGCGCTCATCCGGCAGGTCTCGTCGCCGGTGCGCTGGGAAAACGTCGTCCAGCGTCTTGCGTCGGAAGGCGTCACCCGATATGTTGAAGTAGGTCCGGGGAAAGTCCTGAGCGGTCTCGTGAAGAAGATCGTCCCGGGCGCCACCATTCTGAACGTCGAGGGTCCGGAGGACCTGGCGGCGATCGAGGGATTACGCTGAGACAGTTCGACGGCAAGATCGCGATCGTGACGGGTGCGTCGCGGGGCATCGGGCGGGCGATTGCGCTGCGCCTGGCGGCCGGCGGGGCCACCGTGCTGTGCGTGGCGCGCGGCGCCAATGCCGAGGCCACGGCGGCCGCCATCACGGCGGCCGGCGGCACGGCGTTCGCGCACGGGGTTGACGTCACCGAGACGGCGTCGGTGGACGCGCTGATCAAGGGCGCCGTCGAGCAGCACGGCCGGCTCGACATCCTGGTGAGCAACGCCGGCATCACCCGCGATCAGTTGATGCTGCGCATGAAGCGCGCCGACTGGGACGAGGTGCTGGCAACCAACCTGACCGCGGCGTTCACGTTGTGCCAGGCGGCGCTCAAGCCGATGATCAAGCAGCGGGCCGGGCGAATCGTCGCCATCAGCTCGGTCGTCGGGCAGATGGGCAATGCCGGCCAGGCCAACTACGCGGCCTCGAAGGCGGGATTGATTGGGTTTTGCAAGGCCCTGGCGCGTGAAGTCGCGTCGCGCCAGGTGACGGTGAATGTGGTGGCGCCAGGGTTGGTCGAGACCGACATGACGCGCGCGATCACCGAGGCGGCCAAGAACGACTGGTCATCGCAGATTCCGCTCGCGCGCCTCGGCACGCCCGAGGACATTGCGGCGGCGGTTGGTTTCCTGGCATCCGACGATGCGGCGTATATTACTGGTCAGGTTCTCGCCGTCAACGGCGGGATGTACATGTAGGAGGGACTCGTGGCCGTTGCCGACAAGGTGAAGAGCATTATCGTGGAGCAGTTGGGCGTGGATGAGGAAGAAGTCACGCCGGATGCTTCGTTCGTGGACGACCTGGGCGCCGACTCGCTCGACACCGTCGAGCTCGTGATGGCGTTCGAGGAAGAGTTCGGCATCGAGATTCCTGACGAGGAAGCGGAGAAGATCACGCGCGTCAAGGAAGCGGTCGACTACATCGAGTCGCACGCCAAGAAGAAGTAGGCGCGCGACCAGCAAGGGGCACCCCGTGATGGGGTGCCGTTTCGTTCGGAGGCCAAGTGAGCAGGCGAGTCGTAGTGACCGGCGTGGGCCTGGTGTCGCCGGTAGGCATGGGCGCTCAGGCGAACTGGGACGCGCTATGCGCGGGCACCAGCGGCATCGGCCCGATCACGCGCTTTGACGCCACCGCGTTCGCGACGCGGTTCGCGGGCGAGGTGAAGGATTTCGATCCGCTGCAGTTCATCGAGAAGAAGGAACTGAAGAAGATGGATATCTTCATTCAGTTCGCCGTGGCGGCGTCGCAGTACGCCATGGACGATGCGCGGCTGCAGATCACGCCCGAGGTCGCCGACCGGGTCGGCGTGTTCATCGGCTCGGGCATCGGCGGGTTCACCACCATCGAGAAAGAGCACGAGTCCTATCTCGCCGGCGGCCCGCGCAAGATCTCCCCGTTCTTCATCCCCTCGTCGATCATCAACCTGGCCGCCGGCCAGGTGTCGATTCGCTACGGCGCCAAGGGGCCGAACCTGGCGACCTGCACCGCCTGCACGGCCTCGGCGCACGCCATCGGCGATTCCTACGAGATCATCAAGCGCGGCGCGGCTGACGCCATGATTGCCGGCGGCGCGGAAGCGGCGGTGTGCCCGATGGGCGTCGGTGGCTTTGCCGCGCTGCGGGCGCTGTCGACGCGCAACGACGATCCCGCCAAGGCAAGCCGCCCGTTCGAGAAGGACCGCGACGGCTTCGTCCTGGGCGAAGGGGCCGGCATCGTCATTCTCGAGGAACTCGAGTTCGCGAAGCGGCGCGGCGCGACGATTTACGCCGAGATGGTCGGCTACGGCATGTCGGGCGACGCGTACCACATGACCGCGCCGTCCGAGGATGGCGACGGCGCCTATCGCGTGATGACCGCGGCGATTGCCTCGGCCGGCATCCGGCCCGACCAGGTCAACTACATCAACGCGCACGGCACCTCGACGCCGCACAACGATCGCATCGAGACCACCGCGATCAAGCGCGCCTTCGGCGAGCATGCCCATAAGCTGGCGATTTCGTCGACCAAGTCGATGACCGGCCACCTGCTGGGCGCGGCGGGCGGGCTCGAAGCCGGCATTACCGCCCTGTCGGTGCGCCACCAGACCGCGGCGCCGACGATCAACCTCGACCAGTCAGACGAGGGGTGCGACCTCGATTACGTGCCGCACAAGGCGCGCGCCATGAAGATCGACTACGCGTTGTCGAATTCGTTCGGCTTCGGCGGGACCAACGGCTCGCTGTTGATGAAGAGATTTGAGGACTAGGCCTCAAGAGTCATGAAAATCGCCGTCTGCATCAAGCAAGTGCCGACCCGTGAGTGGCAGCCGCGTCTGAACGACGACAAGACGTGGGTCCGCGAGCAGGACGTCAGCTACGAAATGAACGAGCCTGACGCCTATGCGCTCGAGGAGAGCCTGCGCCTGCGCGAGAAGCACGGCGGCGAGGTGGTGGTGTGCTCGGCCGGCCCGGCCCGCGTGCAGCAGGTGATTCGCGAGGCCCTGGCGCGCGGCGCCGACCGCGCGCTGCACGTCGAAGACGACGCGCTGGGCGCGGCCGATGCATTTACCGCCGCCGCCGCGCTGGCGCCGGCCATGGCCGAGCAGCAGTTCGATCTCATCCTGACCGGCCTGCAGTCCGACGATCAGGGCCACGCCCAGTTCGGCCCAGTGCTGGCCGAGAAGCTCGGCATGCCGCACTCGACCATCATCATGGAAGTGCTGGTCGACGGCGCGAACCTGAAGGTCAAGCGCGAGCTCGAAGGCGGCTGGTTCCAGCACGTGGCCATGCCGCTGCCGGCGCTGCTGACCATCCAGAGCGGCATCAACCAGCTGCGCTACGCCACGCTCAAGGGGATCATGGCCGCGAAGAAGAAGGAAATCGCCAAGGTGGCGGCGCCCGCCGGCCTGGCGCCGCGGCTCAAGGTCGTGGCGCTCAGCGCGCCGCAGAAGTCCAAGCAGACCGTGATGATTGGCGGTTCGCCCGCGGAAGCGGCCAAGGAACTGGTCAAGCGGCTGCGTGAAGAAGCGAGGGTCCTGTGATTCTCGTCATCGCGGAACAACAGCAGGGCAAGCTCAATCGGGCCAGCTGGGAGGCCATCGCCGCGGCGCAGCAGTTTGCCGCCGGCGCGATGCCCGTGAAGGTCGCCGTCGCCGGCCAGGGCGTGGCCGCGGTCGCGGCCGAACTGGCGCAGGCGGCCGTGGCCGAAGTCATCACCATCGAGCACGCGGCGCTCGGCACCTACACGCCCGACGGCTTCGTGCAGGCGCTGCAGCAGGTGATTGCGCAGGCCGCGCCGGCCTACGTGTTCTTCTCGCACACCTACCAGACCCGCGACTTCTCGCCGACGCTGTCGGCGCGGATGGATCGCGCGCTGGTCACCGACGTGACGGCGATCAAGCCGGCCGGCGGGGCCGCCGCCTTCTCGCGGCCGATGTTCCAGGGCAAGCTCGTGGCCGACGTGGTGCCGCAGGGCGAGGGCCCGTTCCTGATTAGCATCCAGATTGGCGCCTTCCGCGCCGACGCGGCGGCGAAGGGCAGCGCGGCGGCGCCGGTGACCGCCGTGGCCGTCACCATCGACGAGACGAAGATCCGCCAGAAGCCCGAGGCGCCCTTCCAGGAAGCCAAGCAGGCCGTTGACCTGTCTCAGGCCGAGCGCATTGTTTCGGTCGGGCGCGGCATCAAGGCGGTGGAGAACATCGCCATGGCCGAGCAGCTCGCCAAGGCGTTTGGCGCCGAGCTGGCGGCGTCGCGGCCGATCTGCGACAACGGCTGGCTGCCGATGGAGCGCCAGATTGGCAGCTCGGGCCAGACCGTCGCGCCCAAGCTGTATGTCGCGCTGGGCATTTCCGGCGCTATCCAGCATCTTGTCGGCATGAAGGGCGCGCGCGTAATCGTCGCCATCAACAAGGATGCCGACGCCCCGATCTTCGAAGTGGCCGATTACGGCATCCAGGGCGACCTGTTCGAACTGGCCCCGGCGATCATCGCGGAGTTGCAGAAGGCTTGAGGGCTTGGGGGCTTGGGGCTTGAAGAGCGCTAATGGCCGAACGTGAAACTCTCGAAGTTGACATCCTGATCGTCGGCGGCGGGCCGGCCGGGCTGGCGGCGGCCCTGCGCCTGGCGCAACTCCAGAAGCAGAAGGGCGGCGAGCCCCTCGCGATTGCCGTGATCGAGAAGGCGCGCGATGCCGGCACGCATCAACTGTCGGGCGCGCTGCTCGACCCGTCGACGCTGCGCGACCTGATCCCGGACTTCGAGGCCAAGGGCGCGCCGCTCGCCGCCGAGGTCCACGAAGACAACATCTACTTCCTCACACCGGAGAACAAGTTCCGGCTGCCGATCACGCCGCCGCCGTTCAAGAACCACGGCAACTACATCATCTCGCTCAACCAGTTCGCGAAGTGGCTGGCCAGCCAGGTCGAGGCTGAAGGCATCGACCTGTTCATGGGGTTCCCGGGACAGGCGGTGTTGTTCGAGGGCGACCGCGTGGTTGGCGTGCGCACCGGCGACCGCGGCATTGGCAAGGACGGCCAGCCCAAGGGGGCGTTCGAGCCGGGCGCCGACATCCGCGCCAAGGTGACGATCTTCGCGGACGGCGTGCGCGGCCACCTGACCAAGCAGCTAATCCAGACGCTGCAGTTGTCGGCCGCGTCGGAACCGGCGCAGTTTGCGATTGGCATCAAGGAACTGTGGGACATCCCGAAGGACCGCCTGAAGCCCGGCACCGTCATCCACACCCTGGGCTACCCGCTGCGCGACGAGGAGTTTGGCGGCAGCTGGCTGTACGCCATGCCCGAAGGGCGCCTGTCGATCGGGTTCGTGGTCGGGCTCGACTACAAGGATCCCCTGTTCGATCCGCACGCCGCGTTCCAGCACTTCAAGCGCCACCCGTTCATCAGCGGCATTCTCGAGGGCGGTTCGATTGTCCGCTACGGCGCCAAGGCGCTGCCCGAGGGCGGCTGGAACACGCAGCCGCGGCTCTATTTCGACGGTGGCGTGATTGTCGGCGACGCGGCCAACTTCGTGAACTCGACGCGACTGAAGGGGATTCACCTGGCGATGCGCAGCGGCATGCTGGCCGCCGAAGCGGTGTTTGACGCCGTGCGCTCGGGCGACACGAGCTCCGCATCGCTGGCGAGCTACAAGGCGCTCGTGGATGCCAGCGCCATCAAGACCGAACTCTATCCAGTTCGCAACGTCCACCAGGCGTTTGGCGCCGGCACCATGGCCGGCGGCGCCTATGCCGGCATCGCGATGTTCACCAACGGCAAGGGCCTGCCCGAGCTGTCGGGCCATCCGGGCCACCAGGCGATGCGGACGATCGCGGAGTACTACGGACTGGCCAAGCGCGACATCCTGGTCCCGTCCAACGCCGCGCCGATCGATCGCCAGCTCACGTTCGACAAGGTGACGGGCGCGCATTACTCAGGCACCCACCACGACGAAGATCAGCCGGTGCACCTGCTCGTGCAGACCGATGTCTGCCACAGCATCTGCGGACCCGAGTACGGCCACCCGTGCGTGCGGTTTTGTCCGGCCAGCGTCTACGAGATGGTCGACAACGGCGCCGGCGGGTTGAAGCTGCAGATCAATGCCTCGAACTGCGTCCACTGCAAGACCTGCGACATCATGGACCCTTACGGCGTGATCACCTGGGTCGCTCCTGAAGGCGGGGAAGGCCCCTCCTGCGACGGAATGTGACCGACACCCCTGACTGGCGGCAGTCCCCGCGCAAGCGCGCTGAAGCGGCTGCGATCGCCACGCTGGGGTATCCGGTGGTTCGTGCCCTCACCTCGACCTGGACCTGGAAGGTGAGTGGCGCCGATCATGTTGACGCCGTCACCAACGCCGGCCACCACCCGATTCTTGCGCTCTGGCACGGCCGCATCCTGGCCGCCACTCCCTACTTTGCCAACCGCGGCATCGTCGCCATGGCCAGCGAGAACTTCGATGGTGAGTGGATCGCGCGGCTGCTCGGCAAGTTCGGCTACGGCGCCGCCCGGGGATCCACCTCCAGGGGCGGTCCAGCGGCGCTCAGGCAGCTTGTGAGGGACGTGAGGGCCCACGGAGTGGCGTTCACCCTGG
>Ga0007756_10043907_pt1 | contig 17157 bp, 2 predicted proteins | sample LauGreSu1BDMLBDD_FD_61639 | JGI IMG/M metagenome (GOLD analysis project Ga0007756, IMG submission 61639) | Metatranscriptome of freshwater lake microbial communities from Lake Michigan, USA - Su13.BD.MLB.DD (Metagenome Metatranscriptome) | ecosystem: Environmental > Aquatic > Freshwater > Lake... | reverse complement strand
TCAACATTTCTTCTGGTCGTAGCGACAATAATTTGTGAAGCACTTGATACCAACGTATGAAGCCGGCCATGCAGTGACGAGTCTGAAGTCCAGACAGAGCTTCGCGAGCTACTGCCAAAGACCCTAAAACGAGACGAATGCGACTGAGTGCCTAGAGATTTCGCAAAAACATTGACAAACACAGATCCCGTAGACGGACAATTCAAGTTGCTCACACTTGATGTCTTTGGAGCATCGAATGAAATAGAAACAGACACCAAACTAAGTCGTTGCCGCACAGTGATTAGCACATTCAGCGACGTTCCTGCACCTGAAGTTGATTTGAAAAACGTTGCAGAGTCACTTGTCCAAAATGTTTCCAGTACAGATGATGCCAATAACTTAGTCTTGACGCTGTTATCACAGCTTGCAAGGTTGGAGCCGATTAAATTCAAAGTTGAACTGCCGCTGGAAGGGATGCCACTTCCAACGGTGATCGCAGAAAGAGCAGGCACATTGAATGAAATTGCAGAAGACAACAATGAGCCAGCCAATACTCCGATGGATGCAGTAGCAGCAATGGAGTGGCCCGAACCGGATGCCAAACGAGTGATCAACGACGACTCAGATACCCAAAATGTTGACAAGCAGTGAGTCGCAAAATGCAGTTTGGGTGTCATATCCAGAGTTGCGAATGAACGCCCACTTGTTGAAATACAGAACTGTCCGGTAGTTGGAACTAACGCTGAACTCGTTATTCTTGTCACCGTCGGGGAATCAAATGTAAAGACGTTTGTGACTGAACCTCGCTGAGTGCCAACTGATACCATCGCCAAGTGCAACCTAGAGGAACCGGATGCAATTTTGCACACGGCTGCCGTATCTGCAATCCAAGAAGTGACCTGACATGAAGACATTGCAACGGACGTACGCGGTGATTGATCAAAGCTAAATCCCATCATGAGTCCTAAAATTGAGATGGTCGAGCTTCCTGAAGATGCTCTGATAGATGCCGAAACAGAATGAACTATTGGCCTAGTGTAAGAAAATGCCAGAGTAAGCGATGAAATGCGCCCCAAAAGGTTGATAGAGGAACTCAACAACACGCCGACACCAGAAGGAGCGGTGCATAGCATATGGCTGTCTGAAGACCAAGATGCAACTGAACAACCACTCGCGCCTATCCTGGAGCTAAAATTGCTGTTGGGGAAGGTACCCAAATTGTAGCCGAACACGGTGACCTCAAATCCGCCAGAGGTAGGGCCAAACAAAGGAGCCACACTACTAGCGATGGGAATGTCGTACGAGAATGCACGGGGATAAGAGTTGTTGAGACCTGCAAGTCTGACATTGACATCTTGAGCAACATCAACACCGGGAGCCAAAATACAAGATACGATGGTGTCGCCCATAAAATTGGAAGACAAACATTCGGATTGACCAATATATACTTTGATATCATATGCAGTCACACCAAAGTTGCTGCCAAATACCAGTAATTTCGTATTCCCGGTGGTTGGGGCGTTGCCAGGTTTTACAGCAGTGATTCTGGGACCGTCATATGAAAACAGTCCATTAGAAATTCCTGTTAGACCCTCGAGCTCAACTTCAACAGAGTGAATGTAGCCTGCACCAAAGAACGCTGAACAAGCAATTGAAGAGTCTGAAAAGTAAGAAACTGGGTGGCAGCGAGAGGCACCAATGACCACGTTTGGCGTTGTTTTCCTGGTTCCAAAATTCCTTCCAAGCAGCGTAATAGAAAGTGAAGATACAATAGGCCTATTGGGTGGCCACAGAGCAGTTACTATTGGAACAATATAGCTCACTAGATTCAAACCAATAGTTTTTCCGGATCTGGCAGACACTACAATTTCTAAAGCACCTCCTGAGCCCGACGGGGACTTGCAAATGATATTACTGGATGAAATCCAAAATGAAGACTGCATTAAAGTGTTTCGCAAAGCAACGTTTAAAGACATTTGATTCAAAGGCAACTGGCTGCCATACAAAGCAATCATCGCAGATCCGGTCAAGGGACTCGAATTCTGGTCGGCTGAGCTTACCAAAAACGATTGGTAAGAAAGCGCAGTCGACGATGACCAGTATTGACGTGCCACTGACACATGTACAACACGATTTGCTGCGTTTCCAATGGCTGCCGTTCTACATGAAATCGAGGAATCAGACAACCATGCAATGCTTTCACAAACCGACAACGAAATTTTGGCCCTGGGGCTGAAAGAAGATGTAGCAAAAGAAGAACCAATCACAGTAACAGAAGATGATCCCGTCACGATAATTTCAAAAGATACTGATGATGCGACTTGCGGAACGTCAACAGAAAACACTTCAGAAATTGTTGACGACTGCAAAAACATGGATACTGCGGATACCAACCGATTGGAAATGCCCATTCTCGCTTTGGCTACGACAGTTGAATCTGACAACCACGTGGTTGAATCTGATGCTGACACACCTAGAGTCGATTGAGGTGACAGCATGTATGTTCCAAAATGTCGCCCTTGGACGAAGAGTTTTGAGGATCCAGTTGCTGGAGCATTTGCTCTGGGAAGTCCACTGGCAATAGATGCTGCGAAGGACAGCGCACTGTGATGCTGAACAGAAGAGCCCATTACGTCAACTTTTAAGTAACAAGATCTGCAAACACCAGACGAAACTTTGAGAACAACATGAGAGTCTGAAACCCACAATGAAAATTGTGTCCTTGTGGAATCCAAATGGGCAACAGAAGAAGTTGTGAATACACCCAAATTGGTGCCCAATAAATACAGGAGTTTGGATCCGGAAGTCGGTATTGACAAATTTGTTTGTGTTTCGAACAAAGAGTGCGTGTCATACGAGATTCTGGCATAGGAAGTCGAACTTTGCCCTGCTACAGAGGCAGTGGTTACAATGCCCAAGCCAACACCGGCAGACAATTTGCACATCAGGCTGCTTGCAGAAACCCACAATGATGATTCAGTCACCGTTCCACCTATCAAAGCTACATTGGATAGACTGAGGTGCATGCCAAATACTGTTAACGAAACAGATCCTGACGCTGGTTTCATTCCGTGAGCGAAACTAGAGACCTCCGGCACAGAATAAGTCAACACCATCGATGCGCTGCTACGCATACGAAAACAAACTGACACAGAAACAGGGCTGTTAACCCCACTGCTGGCCATCGTTTTTGACACAATTGAGGAATCCGAAATCCACGCTGACATTAATGAATCAGAAATGAACTTGACCCGCTGGGATATAGAAAATTTTCCAAATGCAGCAGCGGAAACTGTGATCATCAAGGCTCCCGAGGCTGGAACTGTGCTGGTTTGAATCAAAGCCACGACTAATGCTGTGTCATATGAGGCAATGGAAGAAGAAGGGGAAGACATGGAAGCTGCTGACACAACAACGATTGCATTCGAGGACACACCGGCAGAGAGCTTTACAAACAAGGCAGTGTTGGAATTCCAAGAGGTATATTCAGAATGAGAGCCTCCAACGTCGAGTTGAGGAGAGTCCGAAGTCGTGCCAAAGTTCTGACCATAAGCCAAAACATAACGAGAACCAGTGACAGGAACGTTGGCATATGCAGAAAATCTGTTAAATCTGACACTTGAGGGGATAGGCTCAGAATACGAAAAAACTCGCGTTATAATATTCGACTGTCTTCGTACTGTCACGACAGCGCTGCGACCACTGAATGAGCCGGCTGCCAATCTGACCACAGCACTAGATTCAGAGACCCAAGCGCTGGCTTCACAGGCTGTGCCCCCAACCCTAGATGAAACGGAACCATCGAATCTACCAAAGCCATCACCAAACAAGGTCAACGAGTAAGAACCAGAAGTGGCTCGGTGTGAAAATGTAACGGAACTTAAAACCGGAGAAGATGCTGAAAGTAAATTTGCCGAAGAAGCTACCAGTATGCGAGTCGAAACAATCAACGTCTGAGACACACCATAAAATAACCTAGATTTTATGCGCAATTCAGAATCGGATCGCCACACCGTGTTTTGACTTGAACTTGATCCCGATGAGCTTCTAAAAGTTGTGTCCAAGCTACCAAAATGAAATCCAACCAGAGTGACAGAGGAAGAGCCAGATGTTGGAATGGTCATATTGGCAGTAATGTATCTGAGATAAGGAGCTGCAAAAGAAACGACAAAACTGACAGATCCGCGTGGCATTCCATTTGAAATTTGAATAGGGAGATTGATTCCAAACCCTCTCATAAACTTGCCAAAAATAGCAGAATCAGACGTCCAAACTGCACTCTCGGTAGCAGTAGAAGGTCGTGCAATTAAATTGTGCGGAAATGGGTTGTCACCTATCGAAATTCTAGGTGAGCCCATCTTGGACGAAAATCCTTGGCCAATGACACTCAGCATGACAGAACCCGTAAATCCAGGCCTCATGGACGAACAAGTTATAGGCGAGAGTGCGTCGTATGAAACTGTTCTTGTGGACGAACTTATCAACAACGCAGAGCTAACAAAGAGTGCTGCAGCACGAACTGCGCCTGAAGAAACTTTGCATATTGCAGAGGAGTCCGAATTCCACCTCGTTGACTCACATGAACATCCCGAAAAGGACATCGATTGCGTCATTGAGACAACACCAAAACGCATGCCCATGACAGACAAAGTGTGTGATCCCGTTCTTGCAGCATTCAGAAATTGAGGCGAACTCACTTGAGGCGGAGTGTACGACAACGACAACGACGGACTACTGATCAAGGCTCCGACCGAAGCTATCGCTGAAAACCCCTTACCACTACCAGAGGCAAACTTGCAAAGTAAAACACTGCTTGAGATCCAACGAGCAGCATCAGATACAGAACGGCCAAGGGTAACTTTACCTGAGAATTCTGATATGCCAAACCTTCTGCCAAATACAGAGATAAAAGATCCACCGGTTCCAGGAGCATGAAAATTGATAGCTGAGGAAACGGACGGAACGTCAAAGGAGTAGTGAGCAGTTAAAGAACCAACAGAGACGGAGCTGGTTGCAAATATTGGGAGGCGAGATGATACTCCTGATGGGATTCGGGACATCATGGAAGTATCACACACCCAACGCGTGGAGCTTGCAGATGTTCCGCTGAGACGTGTGACTTGTGAGACAACAGCCGTTCCAAATGAAACACCGAGTATAGAAATTGATGTCGAACCAGTTGATGGCTGAACCAATAAGAACCTGTCTTTTTGTGATACCACACTGGGAGAGTCAAACGACAGCGCTAGCGAGATGAATGCAATAATGTCATTATGATTCAACGAAACACGAGCACTTAGAGAGGATCCAGTACCACGAGTTGATTTTGACGCAACGCTAGAATCTGAGGTCCATACCATTCCAAAGCACGCAGTCAAGCCAAATCGCGACTTCGGCGAAAAACTCGCAAGTCCGAAGGAATTGGCCATTATTGTGACGGACATCGATCCAGAAGTCGGGGAATTGCTTGATGTCATACTTGAAACTGGTGCAGCACATGAACTGGCTGAAGCGATACAAAAAGAAAACACTTTCGAAAAACCATCGATTCGGGTGACGCTTACAACAACTGGAAGAGCAACCCCTGCACCGGAAAAGACTTTTACCGCTACAGACGACGAAGACGACCACTTGGTGGAAGACGCAGAAGTGCCGGATATTCGAGACGCTACGGATGAATCAAACAATTGAGACGCTATTTGACCTACAATAGTGCATTGCTGAGATCCCGAACTTGGAGAAAGACCGGAAACAATTGAGGAAACAATTGGAACCCCATAGGAGATAATCGCAGAAATCAATCCTGGGTTCCCGAAAGACGACACAATGACTGGCGCAGAAATTCCGATGGAGGACACCATTTTTGCAGCCAATGCCGAATCTGAGGACCACTCGGAGCTCATTGAAATAGATTTTCCAACAGTTGCTCTGACAGATAACGATGATTTACCGAGATTTCGTCCAAAAGCTGTCGCTGTCACAGAACCAGTCATTGGAACCACAACTGCCAAGATTGAGCATACAACAGGTCTATCCGCTGAAAACGCATTGGAAAGTAGACCCACTGAAGCTGCCGAAATTTGAACATTCAGCATTCTGGCAACAGATGAGCCGATCAAGCTACGGACGGAGCTGCTGCTCTGCCAAACGGTGAACAACGAATGGGATGCACCAACTCTGGATGTGACAGAAGCAACGTTGCGAGAGATTTGCTGCCCAATTATAGTGGCCAATTTAGAACCCGTTGACACCAAATTCATTGAAACCGTCCCTAAAATGAATGGAGAGTTGTAAGAGAATGCTTCAGTGACACTGCCACTTCCAACAGCAGATACGTGAATACTAAGCATCCTAGAACCACCTGCAGACACTCTGCATTGAACTGCACTGGCCGATATCCAATTTGAAACTTCGCAAGACGATCGACCAAACATAATCTTTGCAGATACATGGTTTAATGATCGACCCATTACAAAGGAAACGGAAAAACCTGTTGCCGGCGCATTGGAATCATACACATCAACTAAAGTAGGAAGATTGTATGACAGCACATGTGACAATGTTTTGGAACGTTGAAGCTGCAAGCCTGTCGAGTGCTGTACCAGAATACCAGTGGGTGTGGGTCCGTACTGACCAGAAGACACTTTGCATCTGAAAGCAGAATCTGAAATCCACGCACTTGATTCGCACAGAGTTGATCCCACATAAACTGCGTCAGAAAAATCTGTTGCACCAAAAAATTTACCGAGCAAAGTCACCGCAGTGCCACCTGATTGTGGAAAATTGGTTAGCTTTGCCGAAGATATCGAAGGCAAGTCAAATGTCAGTCCATGAGAAACAAAGTTCGACTGCATTTCGGAAGAAACACGCAATGAGGCTGCTTCTCTGCCAGAAGCAACTTTTGCCAATATTGACGAAGCTGACACCCAAATCGAACGAAGGGCAGAAGTACCGGCAATTCTCGAAGTAGGGGTGGCTGAAAACATTCCAAAACTATTGCCAACAACCAAAACTAATGAGGCTCCTGAAACAGCAGAATTTGCGAACAACGAACCAGTAGGACATGGCGATGCAAAAGAGAGCAATTGTGACGTTGAGCCGAAGTAAAATGGCACGGATATGCCAACAGTACGAAGGTGGCCTGACCCAGAAGGCACTTTGGTCAAGATATCCGAATCCGATTGCCATCTTGATGAAGGCGATGCGCTGGTACCTAATTTGGTGACAGGGGAAACCCCTCGACTGCCGAAGTTTGATCCGAACACAGAAACCGTAACGGAGCCAGAGGCTGGAGCAACTATCGGATCGATGAGAGAAACCATTGGATTTGAAAAGGAAATCAGAGTGAGGGACGCAACAACACGGCTTGCTTGCGAAGCGAAGACAACGCCGCTTCTCGCTGGTCCTGCAGGCGACTTGCACAATGTAAGAGAATCCGAAATCCACAACGTAGTTTCACAGGAAGTTGCTGTTGCACGGATTAGTGGAGAGCCGTCGTATGCATTGAAATTCAAACCCAACGAAGTCAGAATGGCACTTCCAGATGACGGCATTGCAGGTCCAGTATTGAGAACGTGCATGACATCGTAGGAAACAAGCATCGACACCAAGGCTGCTGCAGCATTTGAGGTCACTATGATGTCACACAAATAACTAGAAGCTGAAGGGGCTTTGCAGCCAATAGAAGAATCTGAGAACCATATCGATGTCTCAAACCCAGTTTGCCCGATCAAGTGAGCAACTTGTGAAGAAATTTTGGCCGCAGGCGAATTTGATGCCAAAGAGAACGATAAACCTAGTGCGGTTATGCTGATACTGCCCGTGGTTGGTGCATTGGTGCTTTTCACTGAGCTTAGAACCAACCTGTTGTAACTAAATGCGAGCGACAGTGATGAATGGGTAGAGACAGATACTCGAACAGGCAAATTTTGGTCGACTCCAGCTGCCGTCTTGGCGATAATTACAGTGTCGCTGATCCATATTGTTAACGCAGAGCCGGAATATCCCAACCTGTTTTTAGGGGTCAAATTCAAAATGCCAAAATTGGCTCCCGTAAATATAAGTTCTAATGATCCGGAAGTAGGGGAATTGTGCTTGGAAATAGAGACAGGAACAGGAGCGTCATAAGAAAAAGCTTGAGATAAAGAGGATTGCTGTGATGATGATGAGACGGTGACAGCCAAAGCACTACCGGCCCCGGGTCTAATGCTCACCATGATGCTAGAATCTGAAACTTTGCTTGCGTTCTGAACTGAATTGCCACCCAACAGAACATGAAAAGCATCTCCTGGAACCACTCCAAAATGATATCCGTAAATAGTAATACTAGGGCAATTCAGCAATGTTGGCGGGCACCCAGAAGTTTGCAAGCCGCTGATTACTGGTGCATGGTAAGAATACTTGATGATATCCGGAGCGGCTTGACCCGTTGCAAAAACCTTGACGTCATGATTCAAGCCACTCCCACCTCGGGGAGTGCCACTAACGCTTGAATCTGATAACCACTTCATAAGAATTACTGCAGAAACACCAATCTGAGCAGATATAGCTGGATTAGTGGATATCGAAAATCCAGAGCCAGACAGAGTAAAAACGTTTCCACCCGAAGCTGGGCCAACTATAGGAAAGATCGAAAGCAATCTTGGAGCATTAAATGAGAACACTAGAAACATTCTATCATTCCTTCCCTCGATAGAAACAATCGCGTCTCGAAAAATGTTCATTCCATTATTAACTTTGCACAATATTGATGACTCGCTGGACCAAAATGATCTTTTACACGCAGTACCGCCAACGCGAGCATCTACTGTAGGTAGGGATATACCATACCCTTGCCCAAAGATGGTAACAGAAACAGAGCCTGTGGTGGGCATGTTCAAGTTGGTCGCAGAGCTAACTGCATTTGTAGCATAGAATTGCAAAGTTGTTGCTGAACCAACATTAGAGCCTGCTGATGCAAATATTACGACTTTCCTTGAGTACCCAGAAGGAATCAGACAACGAATACTGGAATCCGAACGCCAAAATGTCGATGCTGAAGATGTTTGCTTCAATCGAATTCGCTGAGAAAAAGATGACTGGCCGAGGGACATTCCTGCAACAGTCAATGAGGATTCACCTGTGGTCTCAGCAGATGATGGGATCCACGTGGTGATGACCGGAGAGGAGTATGAAGCCAAATATGAGGTGCTTCCAACGACTGAGCGAGATGTGACCACCACTGGAAGAACTATGCCAACACCAGAAACAAACATGGCGGCTACGCAAGAGTCTGACACCCACTGAGACACTTCAGCAGCCGATCCAGAAACACGCACTTCAGGACATGGCTGGCGCGCAGCAAAATCTCTGCCGATGACAGGGACCAACAGAGATCCAGTTGCGGGCGGTCTCAAATTAGTTCTTGCGACAATCGGGGCATTGTAACTAAGCAAATCTGTAATGAAGCCCGAATTAGAGGAAATTGAAGCAAAAAACATCGACTGACGAGTTCTTCCAGCAGGAGATTTACAAACTATCAAGCTTTCGGACCTCCAAAATGATTGCTCGCAAGACGATTGACCAAATCTTGCAAGGGCAGAACTTTGTAGCAGACCGAACGAGGATCCAGCAGCGCTCACAAAAGTTCCACCTGTGGTTGGAGCGTTGAAAATACCAGCTGCAGGAACCAAAATGACAGGGATATCGAAACTTGCAAAGAACGAGATGGTTGAAAATTGCCGGGATACAGTTGCACTTGCCGCTGCTCGAGAACCGCTTCCAAAGGAAGATTTACACAAAATTGCAGAGTCCGCGATCCAAATTGAAATCTCACAGCTAGATCCTTGAACAAAAACTTTCGCACTGCTCGAGAATCGCCCGAATTCCTGGCCACACGTAGTGATGGATACAGATCCGGTCACTGGAGCATTTGAAGGATGCAAGAAACTGACTACCGGAATCGCAAAAGTTACAAAAACTTGCCCAAGTGAAATCTGCGCACCCGAACTGATTCGAACTTCTCTAAATATCCCCACACCGGAGCATGCTCGAGCTGAGACTGATGAATCGGAAGTCCAAAGAGATGATGAAGATGCAGTTGAACCGAAACGAGCATGTTGCGATGAACTGATCACGCCAATGTGGCTGCCTCGAATCAGGAACCCTGTAGAACCAGAAGAAGCAACAGCATCAGAAACTACAGAGAGAGCGAGCGGTCTCATGTAGCTCAAGCTTCCAGATGCTGCCGAGAACTGCAGTGCAGCAGATACGACCGCTTGATGATTCGGTCTCAGTCCTGGAATCGCTAGAGCTGTTATGGCAGAATCAGACATCCAAACAGACGAAGAGCTCATCGAAACCCCGATCACGGCAGCTTGTGATGCACCAAGCAGACCAAGTGATTTTCCGCGCACGGTGACTGAAAAAGATCCAGTTGAGCTGCCAAAAGTAGGAATCAGTTGCCCTAAAATCGCCGGAACCGAAAAAGTCAGAAGTGCAAACGAAGAAGAAGACGAACTTCCAGACGACAGAGAGAGCGAGAGTCCCGCTCCTATTGCATGAACGCTTCTAGATCTTATAGAAGAATCCGAAATCCACGCGTGCACAGCAGAGGCTGTGGAACCAAACCTGGTTTTCGGAGAGTTGGGCGACTGGCCGATGCTTGTTCCAAATATAGACACCAAGAAAGATCCAGTTGTGGGCAAATAATTTCTCAGTACATTCGAAGGCAATGGGGCATTGTATGTGAAAGCTTGGCTTGAAGATCCAACAACACCTCCAGACGTGACCGTACCCGAAAGCCTGTTTCCAGCTCCTGCGGGAAATTTGGACAGCACGCTACTGTCACTAACCCAACTTGAAGCAATATGATGTGTAAGGCCAAATCGGATCTTAGCAGAGTTACGCGTCATACCAAAGCCTGAACCAAAAGAGGTGACACTGGAGGATCCTGATGCGGGAGAATTGGAAGATATTGATGACTTCAAGACAGCAGTGTCATAAGAGAATACTCTGGAGAGTTGTAAACTGGATTGTCTTCCATGCGAAACAGCAACGTGATTCCTACTACCGACACCAGGCAGAACTTTGCCAGACAAGGAAGAGTCAGATGTCCATACAGCAGCTAAACTTGAAGAAGCCGAAGATATCCTGATGCGATGCGATCGGTCCACAGATGAATACTGACCCCCAAAAACTGTTACTGAAAGTGACCCAGTGGTTGGACCGTTGCCTGTTGCGATCAGTGATGCAAATGGTGGTCTGTAACCCTCGTATGAAAATGCCGAAGATAGGCTTCCTGAACGAATCACAGATGATACCACGATGCTGAGCGAACGACCCGATCCAGATAGACTTTTGCATGATACGGAACTCTCAGAAATCCAAGTGGACGTTTCGCAAGAAGAACCTGAAATTCTCAATATTGATGTCATGTCTGCATGGCCAAACCTTCTACCAAAGACAGAGATGCTGCTGGAGCCAGTTGACAACATACTCTGTCTGACACTAGAAACTATGGGGACATTGAAAGATACAGCAAAATCGGACTGCGCAAGCGATGCCAACATGGAAACAGTTACTGACACGGGAGCAAATCTAGCAGAACCAGCCGATAATTTGGCAACCAAAGAACTTTCAGAAATCCAAGAACTAGATTCAGCAGAGCTGCTCAAAATCTTCAGCACTGGTGATTGACTTCTGTCACTTAAGTGGCGCCCTGAAAGAGTCACATATATTGCTCCAGTGTCTGGGGAGTTCATAGCAATGAACAAAGGAATAGGGTTGTTGTAGGTCATTGCGCTGGTTAGTGACCCATATTTCAGCCCTATAGAAGCAAATACAACAAGCGCACCGGCTGCACCCGAGGAAGTCAAAGCTGCCACGACAGAATCCGATAACCACATAGTTCCGCGTGAGGCTGAGAACCCCACACGAACCGACAAAGAATTTGGAGCCAACTGCAGACCTTTTCCACAAACAGTGACTGAGACGCAGCCGCTAGATGATCCGACTCCAGGAGATACAGTTGAAAGAATGGGTGCATCAAAAGCATTGGTATTGACCAAAGATCCCTGGATGTTTTGAACAGACAGTTTCACATTCAAAGAAATCGCGTTGACATACGGAGCCTTGGATACGATGTTCGATTCGGCAATCCATTTTGTAAACAAAGCCGTAGCATCATGAACAGATGAAGAGGGCGAGGAATCGAATGTTCCCATTCCACGTCCAAACATAGTGATGGAGACAGAACTAGTACTGGGGCGGTTGGAAGGCAAAAACGAGGAAATAGTCAAACTATCATATGAAATGACATGGGTGGAAATGCCACGTTGTAATCCAACGGAGATGCCAGCGGATAAAAGAGTGCCGACACCCTCTGAGGCGCGACAAACGACGGAAGATCCCGAAACCCATGCAGTAGAAACGCATGATGTTCCACCAATATCGACAGCTCGAGCATCCATTGAAGAGACACCAGCATTTCGCGCAAAAACAACGATTCTGACGTTCCCAGAGCTGGGTGAATTCGAGTTGAACCCTGAAACTGAGTCAGGGCCTTGAAAAGAAAACGAATGTGATAGAACAGACGATCTAAATTGAAACGAGACAGTGGCAGCAAGTGACGCATACGATCCTTTATCAACTTTTAAGAATGCAACTGAATCTGCGCTCCAAATAGTAAACCTTGAAGCACTGTGACCGACACGAGAACGAATGGTACCAGGATTCATCCCAACACTGTTCCCGAACATTGTGATCAATACATTTCCAGTTCCAGGACTACTCGCAGGCATCACAGTTGACAAAATGACGGCGTTGTAGGTCAAAACATTTGCCGAAGATCCGCGAAGACTGCCCACGGACAACGTAACTGAAATCCTAGATGCTGAACCAAAAATACTCTTTAATGCAATTGACGACACGGAAATCCAATTTGTGGCCGAACATGAAGTTTGCCCGGTATTCGCTCGCATGGAGGACCTGAAAAGTCCGAACTCCGCACCAACAACAGTGACTGATACACTTCCACTGGTGGGAACATTCATAACCAACGAGCGACTCGAATGAACCTCAGGTGCATTAAAAGAGAACGCTTCAGAAAACGTGGCCGCAATCAAATCAACGTCAATTTTGCGTCGATGTCCGATTCCCGCGATGGTTTTGCAAGATGAGGCCGAGTCTGCTGACCATACAGTGGTTTCGCTTCTCGTTTCACCAATAACGACATGCGAAGACGGAGAAGAACGGCCAAAAGATGAACCAAATACACTGACAGATACTGCCCCAGATCCCGGCGAATTGGTTCTTTTCAAAGAACTCAATACAGGAACCATATACGACACGATTCTGGTCGAACTGCCAAAAAACAAACCGGAAGATACCCCAACAGTACCAAGAAACGCTCTACCCGACGGTGCTTTGCATTGAATAGCCGAATCAGATATCCAGAGAGACAGCTGGCAGCTACTAGCCGTTAGGGATGCCGTAGGTGACCTCGAAGAGGCCGAATAAGATAAGCCCGTTATTGTCACAGTAGAAGAACCAGATGCGGCAAGCTGCAAAAGCTCGATCGAAGAAAGAGAGGGCCCATCAAAAGACAAGACGTGACTGGCATATGAGAGTAGATTATCACTTTGAACGATCAAAGTACCGATCAGTCCACCAGAGCCAGACATTGACTTACAAATAATGATTGAAGACGAAACCCAAACGGAGGACTCGCATGAGCTTGCACTGGTAATCGACAATCCCAAACCTACTCTGGAGCAAGGGTCTACGTTTCCGAATCCAGAACCGACAATAGACAAAGAAAAAGACCCTGAAGCTGCAGTATTCATGGGTAAAGACAGCATGGCGGTAACCACATCGAATGTGAAAGAGTGACTGAGCTCATCGAAACTGCTGCTGACAGTTACAACAGCGGATTTTGATGATAGAAATCCCGAGGCACTCTTAGATTGAAGAGCAGAATTTGAAATCCACTGCGATACCTCGCAATTAGTGGTCCCGAGGTGCATCTTTGGGCAATAAGAGCTGAGCGCAAATTGTGATCCGGAGACTAAGATCAAAGAAGCTCCGCTAGCAGGCGCATTATGCCTGGCCAATCTGGTCACTACTGTGGACAGGTAACAAAACGAGCGCGACAAAGACTTTACATTTCTGACGACTGAAACGTAAATACCGTGATCTCTGCTCGTTCCCTGAGAAATTCTGCAGAAAGAGCTTGAGTCAGATATCCAATGCGTAGCGCTGACAGCAGTAAAGGAAATCTTGAACTGCAATTTTGATTCGAAAGTCCCAAACTGCAATCCGTACAAAGATAACAAGAGCGATCCAGTTGATTGGCCAGAGTTACGGTCCACTGAGCTGAGTATAGGAGAATCAAACGAAAACACATCAAGAATGTCTGATTGGGTGAGATCTACACTCAAAAAGAATCCTATGGAAATGCCGAAACCTGGCCTGACTTTGGATAGAATGGATGTGTCAGAAGTCCAAGTACTGAAATATGCGACCGATTGTTCAAAACGGCTAGGGCCAAACAGAATTTGCGGAGTAGTATCCGCAGGACCAAACTTTGAACCGAACACCGACACCATGAAATTTCCAGTGGTCGGACCATTCTTTAACGACAACGAATTCATGATGGGTGAATCATAAGTAAACACATTTGTCTGCGAATTGATCTGTCCGTCAATGGTAATTTTGAAACCGATAGCACGTGAAAATCCTTGAGGTATTTTGCAACGGGCCAAAGAGTCAGATTTCCATTCTGCAAAAACACATGCAGTATTTCCAAGTTGAGCCTGAGGGGAAGACCCAATGGCGCCAAAGTTGAGGCCAAAAACATCGATCATAAATTGACCAGATGAAGGGCCATTTACACCAGCAAACGAACTCAAAGTTGGAGCACTGTAGGATGCAACCATGCTCCTGGCCGAAGCCTGTGCTAAAACTGATAACCTAAGAGTCAATGCTGCACCTGATCCTTGTCTGATTTTCCCGTAGATTGCAGAGTCTGAGGACCATGAGCAAGACATCGTGTCACTAAGCCCGAATCGAGCACCCTGTGACAATGCTGAGACAGCATACCCGCGTCCATACACGGAGATACTGAAAGTACCGGTCGCTGAGAGCCTTGCAAACTGAACGCTTGAAATTGATGGCAAGTTGTAAGAAATCGATTTCGAGGCATACCAGTTGGATTGCGTTGATAATGACAGCATTAAAGTACCAAGTGATCCCGCTCCAGAAGCAACCAATCCTGAAACTGCTGAATCAGATTGCCATTCTGTAACTTGCGATGTGGTACGTTGGGTCCGAAAGCTTGCTGATGAATGTATTGAACCAAAATTTGTTCCTAAAATGGCAACAAGCAATGATCCTGAAGAAGCAAAAGATCTAGAATGCGCAGAAACGGTGGCAACATCATAAGACATGTACACGTTTGCGTCAGATCGTACTTGCTGCCCTATAGTCGCGACTAATGGCAAAGAGTTAAGGTAGGCATTGAACCCGCCTTTGACAATTTTGAGGTGTACAGTTGATTCCGATTTCCAAACTGAAGCTTCGGCAGTAGAATCAGCTAATGTGAAGGAAAGAGAATGTCCTTTATCTCCAAAAGATGATCCTGTTGCAACCAAAACCACGGCTCCAGTGCATGGAGAGTTTGAAATTACCAAATTTGGGCTGGATATGGGAATTCGGTTGTAACTAATCACATGCGTCTGAGAGCCAGCAACATGATGCATCAGGGACACGACGACACCGTGTCTGGAAGAGACTCCAGAGCTGGCCTTGCAGCTAATTTGTGATGAAGATGTCCACATGGAAAGGACGCAGTTTGAAGACCCCATAAAAATCTTGATAGAACGGCCGAATGATCCGGAGCCTTTCCCAAACACACTGACAACAAATGAGCCAGAAGTGGGCAACCCGAAAGGTCTGACTCTGGAAATCGTATTGACATCGTACGACATGGTATCGCTGAATAACGAAGTTATTTTTTCAACTGAAACAGTTAGCGTGATTGCGCTTCCGACCCCACTAGGACACTTCAGAGTGACAGAAGAATCAGAATTCCAAAGCAGACTCAAACCGGAAGAGGTCCCGACACGAAGAATCAATGAGTATGCGGCACTTCAGAAATAACTGCCTTCAAAAATGACGACTGAACTTCCTGTCGAGGGCTGGTTGGTGCGACTACTGAAAGATACGACAGCAGACATATATGAAAAAATGGTTGTAGAAAGAGAAGACTCTCCCTGAAAAGAGACAAGCGCTGATGATATCTGCCCTGCTCCACGTGCAACTTTAATGCGAAGAGAAGAGTCTGACAGCCAAACAGACGCCAACGCAGAAGTGAGAAACACACGAACTCCTGCGGATCGGTCTTGTCCTGCAAAGTCGTACCCAGAAATGGTGACCGAATAGACCCCAGTGGAGGGAGCCATTGGCGAGTTAAATGCCAGAATGGCAGGTCTGCGATACGACAACGACCCGGTCAAAGACCCAGTTTGCTGCCAGAGGGCGTTGGATGCAACAGAAATCATAACAGCTACGCTTGAAAAAGGCCCACTAAATACATGGCATTTGCAAATGACTTCTGAATCGGAGGTCCAAAAAGCACTTTCAGAAGAAGATCTCCCAAATTTGCTTAATTGAGAAAAGCCAAACGATCCTAATGCAACGCCTTTCACTTGGACGGTAACAGCTCCAGATGAAGGCAAGAGGGATACAGATGTGGAGCTAAGGCTTGGTCTATCAAAAGAAAAGAATGCGGAAACTTTTGGTGAAGATTGTGCATTGGATAAAATCAGGCCAAGTCTGCCTTCAAGCGATGATATAAATTTGCACATTACAGTTGAAGCAGATATCCAAACAGAAGCACCGCAAGCTGATGATCCTAATCTACTTGAGGAAGAATATCCCTGTGGCGCAAGAGTTCTGGAAACCAAAGTTATGCTCGCGGAACCCGAACATGGACCGTTTCGACCATTGATTGAAAGAATACGTGGGGCGTTGAATGAGAATCCTAATGACAAGGATGAGCTCTGAATGGCTGCCGACGCAGTGATATACAAGAGTCATTGCGATACGTGCAGATTCAATCTGACGATTTGTTACGTAAGCAGGCTCTAGAGCTTGCAAACCAAAATCGCCGAATGCAACTGCTGTTCCGCCCTTTGC
>Ga0007756_11552266_pt1 | contig 17194 bp, 1 predicted proteins | sample LauGreSu1BDMLBDD_FD_61639 | JGI IMG/M metagenome (GOLD analysis project Ga0007756, IMG submission 61639) | Metatranscriptome of freshwater lake microbial communities from Lake Michigan, USA - Su13.BD.MLB.DD (Metagenome Metatranscriptome) | ecosystem: Environmental > Aquatic > Freshwater > Lake... | reverse complement strand
ATTGTATCCTAAAAATCGATCGCGAAAACAATAAAATAAGAAGTTCAATCAAGTAAAAATATTCCCAAATTCAGTTTGTTTCAACTACGAAACTTCATTGTGCATTTGACCAAGGTCTACTTCATCGACAGGTGGCAAAGCATTTTCTCCGTTGTTTTCAGCCACGAGCATACGTACAGTGGTATCCTTTGCTTGGGCGTGGGTACGGCGTTCACGGCGTTCGTTGCGTTCGGCTTCGCGTTGGCGCCCAAGGTAGTACAAATTGACGAACCACAAGATCAAGAACCCGGCAATGATGAAACTGAAGAAAATGTCCAAGGTCATAATCCATGAGCGAGAGCACAAACGACGTCCAATCATCAAAGGAGAATCACGGTTGCGGTATTGCAAAGCAGGGTCGATGGCATAGTATCCGTAGTAGTTGATGCATGCGTATTCTGGGAGGAGGCCAGATTCAGGAACTGAACCAACGTTGCGGACTGTGTCGTAAACAGGGATAAGAGTTTGAGCGGTGCGAGTTGGCAAAACTTTTCCAGTCGAGAAGAATGACAACAACATCAATCCCTCGACGATCAGGCACACGACCATGTAACGCGAGTTGCGAGGTGGGTGAGCAGCGAAGATGTTGAAGATGGCCAATGCAGCGAACCCGAAGGCGGTGTACCACTCACGGCACAACAAGCAAGACGAGCTGAAGGCGCAGACGATGATACCGAGAACCAGTGGGGCAACAATGTTCTGTAATTGATCCTTGACGAAGTAAATAACAACGATCAAAGAAACAACAATGGCGAAGAATAGAATGCATGGGACAGCAATGGACAAACCACGGGCACGAGGACGCATGTAGTACTTTTCACTGCAGCGGTAACCCCAGTTTTCGTTCTCGTACTTCTCACAAGATGCCACCCATCGGTCGCAGTAGCCAAATACACCACCAGCATCTCCCAAGGTTGCGTTTCCAGCGTACATACCTGAGGAGCGATCGATGTTGCCGAATCCGTGAGAGGCGTTACAGCACGTAGCGTGGTTGGGGATGCATATGCAGCGAGCATCGGAACCAACACCTGTGGTACATTCCTTCATTTGTTCACCGCAGCCACCCCACATGGACTGGCAAGAGGAAGGGTTCGGGATGGAATCACACTTAGGTTGGGCCACGTCTTGAGACAAAAGTTCGATCATGGGTTCGTCACGCTTGGAGCGCTTTAAGTACTTCAATGAGTACGCACCTGGGTCACCGTAGTTGTTGGGCAATGCGAAGCAGCAAGCTTCGAACTTGACTGTGTGGCGACGGCTTTGTGTGCATTGAGGGGCATCCTTTTGTCGGGCAATACGCCAGTCAGCGAGAGGTCCAAGGACAGTCAACGAGTTCGTTGCAGCAACCCATTCAGCGGAAATGATGCTTACCATTTGAGTTCCGGCGTTGATCAACTCGTAGTCGTTGTTGTTGTCGCTGATGCGTACTTGGTTGCGTCCCAAGAAGGAGGGAATGTTTTCGGCAGCGTTACCCCAAGGATCAATGCCGCCGGAAACGACGTTGTTGTTGATGTGGATGTTGTATTGCTCAAACCATCCGGGAACGTTGGCCAAGTTCACGTTACCACATTTGTGTGAGAAGGAATTCGAAGGGAACTTGATCACGAGCTTATCACCGTCGTTGCGGTTCGTCTTTGTTCCAGTTTGAGAGCGGCGGAAGCGGGACTTTTCGCGAGAAACAAAGCATGAGGGCAACTCCAAGGAGAATTGAAGACGGCTTGTTGCTCCAGGTGCGTACTTGCTTGGGTCGACTGGTCCTGGTGTGCGCGGGTTCTTGTTCAAAGCTGAAGCTCCACATTCGCGATCGTTCTCCACGTTCAAGATCTTGACTTCAAAGTTGAAGTTGAAGTCGTTCGTGATTCCCCAAACAGAGTCGGATGGAGGGTTCGAAGGAGACAAGGCGAAGTTGCTCTTTCGTGGAACTGGTACGAGGTCCAATGTTTGGAGGATGTCGGGGTGGTACTTGGAGGTGGGCAACAATTCAACATCCGGGATGAGGGCGTTTGCGTTGTCGCTGCGGAGGTAATCCCAGAGCAAGTCATTGGAGTTTTCGTAAGCGTAGTAGGTCTGCATCGTGAAGATAGGATCCAATGATTTATCTGTGCAAGGAACCAAGGAGGTAGCGCGCAACTCAACCAAAGACTTCAAGCCGAATTCAACGCGGACGTCGTATTCGCCCAAATCACCCGTTGCCAAGTCTTGGCTGTCGTACGTTCCGACGGCATCTGTGTAATCTTTAACAGAGCATGGTGCAATGAAGCCAGCGATCTTGAAGGTGAACAAACGAACACCAGTGGGGCCACGTACTCCAAACTTGTCCATAGCTGTGGAAGTCAGTGTGTTTGTTGCGCTGGTGTCGTACCACTTAGGGCGTTCGGGAGCTTTAACACCTCCGGCACCGACGATGATGGTGAGGGTGCGACGGTTGACAACAAAGGCATCTTCTTGTGTACGGCTTTCGTCGTTCGTGCCTGCAGTGTTCGTGGGATAACTGCCCAAACCAGTGTAACGTTCACGATCCTTGTCGGTGGTACCTGTAGGGGCCAGTTCTGGTTCGTAGCGGTTGAATCCGTATCCACCCAAGTCGTTGCGGGTCTTCCTGGGTGATGTGGCGAATCGGTTGGGCGTGGTTTCGGTGTCGTAGAAGTTATCGTTGCTGATTGTGTCAATGAAAACTTGGGCATTGTTCAAACCTGTTGCACTCTTGTCATCAGAGCTGATCGTCAATTGACGACCACAGCCAGGAGCTTCGAAGGAGTCTTCAGGCAAGCGGATGACAATGCGGGAACCTTCAGGAATGTCACGACGGACACAAACAGAGAAATCCAAGGTGATAGAACTTTCCTCTTGAGCAGAGTTGATGCTGTTGCGGCTTGGAATGACGTCGAAGGGGTAAGTGCGGATGGCGTTATTGGCGTTCAAACCTTCAGGTCCGCAGTACAAGGAACCAATCCAGTCGCTGGGGGCGTTCATCGATCCGCGAGCTAAAACATTCGTACGAGAACCAGCGCTGCGAGCACCGCAAACGGTGTTGACTTGAGTAGATCCAGCAGCAGAGAGAGTGCGTGTGTTCTTATCACCAAAGCTGTATTCGAATAATTCAACCTTCCAGTCAGATGTGCGGGGGTTGTTGTACCATTGATCACCGGACCAGAATTCGGCAGTTTGTGCCCACGGACCAGTCATGGGACGGGACGGGTCACCAATGCGAGGAGGGTTGATCCATCCACCAACGCGGAACACGATGTATCCAGGTTCAATTGCCTTCCATGGAGCATCAACCAGGGTGAAGTTCAAGCGAAGAACACCGGCGTTGTAGTCACGTGTGGGGACTCCACCGACAACTTGAGTGTTGGCGTAGTCAGCAGGGTTGAAAATCCACTTAGCATCAGCAATGAGGTTCGACGTGGCGGAGTTTTGTCCAAGTTGGGTGTGCGTCAATACTTCCACTTCGATGGCGCTAAGACGGGCATCGCACTTCTTGACGGGGCCACGGTTCCACGAGAACGGTGGGAAGATGACGTCCAAACCAGCTGAGGCAGTAATGGCCTTGTCAATTGTCATGGAGAAGGTCAACCAAACGTCCTTAGCTCCTGGGGAAGACTTGGAGGGAACAACATCGAAATCAGAAATTCCACTGCGAACGGCATCAGATGGAGGCACAAAGGTGCGTTGGATGATTGGGATGGGGGCCATGCATTGCTTGTTCCAGTACTTAGCTTGTGTAGCATCGAAGAATGTGCGCTCGTCACGTGTGTCGTCGTAGCGGTCACGGATCGTAACATTGTATGCTTTGCTCAAACGGACGATGCCATCCTTTGGTCCAAGTTGGCTGACGTCTTGGCTGGAACGAGCGTTGCTGGGAAGAGGGAAGCCTTGCGTGAAACCATTCATGTTCGTTTCCTCACCGAGGATGAAGCGGTAGCGACCACCAATAAGATCCTCATAGGTTTCAATCAAAACGCAACGAGATTCGGGGATCCAACGAGCAAACAAAGCGTTGTTGCGAACACCATTGTTGCCTTCAATTAAGGCACAACGAGGGCGAGCAGCGGCAGGGGCAACGAACCAGTCGGCGGGGATGGGGAGTGATTGTGTCCAGTAGCCAAGTTCGGTTTGGTTGGTGCGGACAGTGTCGGGCTTGAAAGAAACGGGAATGGTGTTATCGATTTCTGTGTCATCTGCACTTGTGCATTGGTCGGCGGTTGCGAAGTAGTTGACAGGGTCGTACTTGCGTTTTTGGCGGTTGATTCCGCGTCCCATCCAGGTGTACGAGTATTCAGGTTCGGGGAAGCAGACTTCGATTTGGTGCATTTTTCCGTAGCGGAACGAGGTGTAGTTGGTACCGTCAGCATACATGCCGTTGTTTTGAACGAAGGAATTGTAAGGAGTGTTGAAAATGTTGTTCGTCGTTGCAGTGCCGAAGTACGCTCCGCGCTTGGGTCCGTAGTTGATGAATGACATTTCCAAGGCAACACTGCGAGCATCACGAGAGGTGGCCCATGTGCAAGAGGCAGGCTTGATATCGAAGAAGTCAATACCTTGGATCAAATCGGTGTTTTCATCGTTGTTTTCGTTGGAAGGATTGACATTGCCGCTCCAGACGCTCAAAGCTCCAGTTTCGTCATAAATAGCAAGTTCGTAGGAACCTGGGTCACCTGGGCGATCTGGGGTTGTGACGGCTCCTTGGACGAGGATACGGAAACCAACAGTTGTAACTTGGTTGAGTTGAGTGTCATTGACGAAGTTGGTCATGCTGAAACGCTTGGAATCCGCGTCATAGCCATCCACGCAAGCACCTCCACATTCCCTGGAAATGCAACCTGCCTTAATGCAGGCATCACGGTTGCCAGAGTATTGACCACAGTTGCGAACGAAACCACGAAGGTTGGGAGTCAAAGGTTTGGCATTGTTGATAGCGCAACCAGCGAAGTTGGATTGAGTGTTGGGAACAGTGAAAGAAAGGACTTGACCTTCAACCTTAGCGTCCACGGAGAGGGAGGAAATGTCAGAACCAGATTCGTACAAGTTGGGCATCAAGACAGCTGTGGGTGGGTTCAACTTCAATGTGGGTGGGAAGGAAATCTTGATCTTAGATCCGGGCGTAACACTGCAAGGAACAGCAGGAAGTTCAAGGAGAACATCCGAGGTTGAGCTGACTTGTGGGGTCAACAAAGTAGAGGTGAATTGGAGGCTTTCGATGGTCAAAGTGCGGAAGGTAGATGAAATGGTCTGTGCACGGTCGGCCACGGTGAGAGAGACAGTCATGTTGGGCAAAACTCCAGACTTGGCAGGGTTCTTGAAGCCGTCGACAGTAAAGACAACAGCGACAATGCATTCGCCACCAGCAGTGCGGCTCAAGGCGCAAGTACCGAAGGCAGGAGTGCGATCGAAGGTAACAGTCAAGAGTTTGCGAGCATCATCCCAAGAACCAGCTTGCTTCAACAACTTGCGGTAAGTACCGTTGACAGTTTCAGTCACGGTTACGTCAGAGCTGTGCCAGAAGGTGCGACCAGATTCAGTGGGGAAGGCAAAGGTCAAAGTATCACCCTCCGTGACGCGCTTGCGGAAAACGGCAACAAACTTGAGGACTGTGTCAATGGCACATGGCAAGCGGTGACCCAAGCGGCGGTCGGCCGTGGGGTCAGCGAACGTCACATTACCATAAATGTTGTCGTCAACCAAGTAGTCGGTTGTGGGGTTGAAGAATTGCGAGACTTCGACTGCAACGTCGTTCTTGACAGAGCAGGCTCCAGTTCCGCATTGGCCATTACCCGCCAAAGCGTTAATGCATCCAGTGGAGTACGTTGTAACTTGGTAGAATCCAGGGTCAAGGCATTCAGGGGTGAGAACAGGGACGACACCTGGGAAGATGGGGAAAACATTCGTGGAGAATCCACCGAAGCGAGCACCAACAATGAATGTCCAGGAGTCATCTTGGAAGCGACCACAGGTGAACTCTTGGAAGCCCGTAATGACCAAAACACCACCATCAACAAACTGACCTGCTGCGTTGCGGTTGCGCTTGAAGTAACCGTCGTATTGGGTTGATCGGGCTGGGCTTGGGTTGGGGACGTCGATACTCACAGGTCCTTCGTTGTTTTGGAATGGCTTGCCGGAGAATTGGGTGACAGTGTCGAGGAGAGAGTCACTTAATTCTTGATCGCGAACAGCTCCAGGCAAAAGGCGTCCATCACGAATCGTTTGAACACCGAAAGAGATTTCCATACGTCCACTCTTGCCGATGGAAGCACAGGTGCGGAACTTGATCGAAAGGGCAATGTTTTTGCTTCCCAACTTGCGCATGTCGGCATTCAAAGGCTCAACGCTGAAGTCACGGATACCAGTTGACAAGCCAGGGTTCAAGACCTTAATAGCTTCTGATTCCTTGATGTATTGGGATTTGTCGAAGGCCGCATCAAAGTTCGGATAGTTAATGAAAACGGTTCCCTTTAAGGCGGCTGCAAGGGCTGCGAACTGTTGATATGGTGACGGGGCAGGCATGTAGAGGGTTCCCAAGCTTGCACCACGGCGGCGGCTCAAGGCAGCGCGTGCAGCACGGTTCGCGTACGGGATGTACCATTCTTGGGTGCGGAGAACGGGCAAATGAATGTGGACAGCGGAAGATTGTAAGTACCAGCTGGCACCAGTGGGTTCTGGGTCTGGTGTCGAGGGTCGGAATGTGGGTTGCATAGTTTGGGCATCGCTGCCGGCGCGAGGGTTACCGTTGGAGTCAAAAGCATCAGCACGGTACTCAACACGTTTGAATTGCCAGTTACCACGGTAATCACCACTAGGATTGTGGCCAGAGGCCCAGTAGTACCGCCAGGGGTTAACCAAACCAGTCACTGTGACACTGATAGAAGTAGATGAGAATTTCTTGTCGGTGTTCTTGGGGTAGATGAATAAAGCCTGTTCGCTGTCACCGAACGTTTGATTGCGCCAGTAAACTTCGAGACCGGCGTCGGAGGAGATCAAAGGAATCAAACCCTCAACAGTGCTCTTCAAGTTGATCAGGCCGTTGGAAGAACGCGACAACATCGAGTACGCCGGAGCCCAAGTGTTTTCAGGGAAAACAACAACGATAGCACCACCCTTGATGGAGCGGCTGACCTTCAAGTTGACACTCAAAGACGTTTTTTGTCCTGGTGCGCAGTTGGAAGAGCTGATTGTCAAGTTGGCGATACCTTCAATGTCGTGTGTAAGGGCGATGGCATTGGTCACGCTATCAACAGTGGCAGAGCCGCGCTTAACGACGGCATCGAATGAGAGTGCTTCTTTGGCGTTCGGAAGAATAGGTGACGTAAATGGAGCAAATGCGAAGGGCAAAACGGTTCCAGCTTCGAAGGGGCAGCGAAGAGTGACGGAAAGCGTGTTGCTTGGTTGATCCCAAACGGGGTTCTCAAGGCAGTTGTGGACACACTCAGTATCGGCACGGCAGAAAGTGCTTGGACCAGATTGGAACATCAGGCGTGCAGCATCACTGGTGTAACGCTTACCTTCTTCGCAGGGGAACTTGATCGAAAGAATATCACCCTTGTTCAAGGTGTGTGCGGAAAGGGCAGTGACGAAGAGAGTCAAGTGGGCAGCGTGAGCTTCACGAGCGTAACGAGCGAATGGGAAAGCGACGGTGGGATTAGGCGTGTAAGATTGGGTGATCGAGATCTTTAATTGGCCAGCAACAGAGGTGAAGACCTTTTCTTTTTGGTAGTTTTGGTTGTATTGGGGCATGTCATCTGTCACGACATTCCAGGATGTCAAACGACCCTTGGTGGAGACGGGTACAGTGGCGCTTTGAGTGCAAGTGTCGTAAGAATTGGAATCACTTGGAGCAAAGAAGTTATCAACAGTCAAAGAAAGACGAGTGCAGAACTCGGTTTCGTTCTTTGTGAAAGATCCAATGGCACAAGACGTGCAGAATGTCAGCTTGCCTCCGCAGTTGGCGTTGTTGGAGTATCTGGCGGTGAAGAAGCGAGATGGGTTGGGGTGCTTGTCGCTGCGAACTCGCAAAATTCCGTTGACTGTATCATAGTACCTGGAAGAAGCAGTGTCAGTGAGGATAGCGTCGAATGTTCCAGTAACCAAGGGCACGATTGGGTTGTTATTTTGGAAATACGGGACGTCGATGTTGATGCACTGATTTGGTTTCAATCCACGGCTAAGCGTGAACGCGAAAGTCAAGGCAAAGTTCAAATCACCAGATGTGCGTTCATCGGTCGTGACCTTCAAGTCAGAAACAGAGTTGACGGCATCGTTGACGGCGTTTGTGCAACCAGAAGCGGTGAAGGGGTCACGCATGCGATCAAGTGTGTCTTGAACAGAGCCATCAGCCTTGCGGGCGCCGTAAGAGGTTGCGCAGTACTCACCAGGGTCAGACGTGGGGGCAGCCGGAGCAGTGAATTTGTAAACTTTGAAACATACTTGACCTTGTCCCCAGCATGACTCTCCACGGTTAATCAAGGTCAAAACTCCACCATCCGCGGCAGGTGCCCAGCTCGCGCTGGCATTGTGTTTGGTGTTGCTGGACTTGATGCCTGCAACGCGGAATACGTCGACCTTCACATTCACATCGTTAGACGCGCGCGTGAAGTGAGTTGCGGAGTTGAACTTAACATCAATGTAACCGTTGACGGGAACTTCTGTGGTGATGGACATGCAAATTTCAAGGTTGAGCTTACCACTGCAAGAGTTGTCGACAACGTTGACATCGAATTGATCGATAATAGGTGCAATTTCGTCACAAGGTGGGTCGATGACATCCGTGCCTGTTGGTGCATACAAAATTGTGCTTGGGACGTTAATTGGGTCATAGACATCACGGTCGCGAATCAAAATTGACGGGTAGATACCAGGGTTTCCGGTCTTCGTGAAGGTGAAGCCATCGAGGTTGATAGAAATTTCACCAGATGGTTGAGAGCAACCCAGAACAACAACAAGTTCGCAGTACTGTGGGTTCCATCGAGCACCACGAGGGGCGATGGTCAAACCAGTGTAAGACAAAACAGGGACAACACCAGCGTCGTGGATGATTGTGCAAGTTTGACGAAGTTGATCACCGACCATGGGAAGACGAATCACCAATTCAGGATAGCTCAAAGTTCCATCGTTTTTGCGTGTAGCAGGAGATCCCAAAGTCATCGAAAAGTTCAAAGCAACGGGACAGTTCGCAACGTGACGGCTCGGGCAAACGTTGATCTTGGTAATCTTTCCGAAATTGGGGGTAGGAGGACGAGGAATCAAGGTTTGAATGTTTGTGTCGTACTGAGGAGGAGCAGGTGTGGCTGTTTGAGCTGGTGCCAAAGTTTGGCCAGGGGCAAGGGTCTGTCCGGGGGCCAACGTTTGAGCGGGGGCCAAAGTTGCACCGGGGCTTGGGGTGCGGTATAAGTCATCGTTTTGGAGGGGTACGGGCGGCAACGTGCTATCTGGGGCTTCGGTGTTCGCATTGCGTGCTCCGGCACATGGGCTGTTTGCAACAGTTGAGGCAACAATTGGACCAGATACAGAGTAGAATGTGCGAGGAACGTTAGTTTGACAATTTGTCATGGCGTACGTGATTAAAAGACGGACAGTACAAGTGGCAGAGTTTTGAAGGCTGTTGACATACACGCCAGTGAAGTTGAACCAACCGCTTGGACCACCACGGCCGATGATGCGTTGATTGTCAGTCAAGGAAGCGCAGGTGCTGACCGTGCATGCTGTTGGGTTGGCTGCGGTACATGAATTGGCATCAACAACGGTGATAGTGGCGACACTAGTGGTATCACCAACCAATGAAATGTTGGTGGCATCCAACACGTTGACCATCAAAGGGTTCAGACGTTCGCGAGAAGCGTTGAATCCCAAAAGGAACTTGGACGGGGCGTTCGTGGCACCATTCGGATCAATAGTCATTTGGTTGTTCATTGGGAAGAAAATGCATTCGGGCCAGTATGTCACGTTGAAAGCAGTGGCTTGCTGAACCTTGACCCCGAATGATGGGACGTCGTTAATTGGGGTACCACACTCGCAATCAGCATTGAACAAGAAAGAGTTGCACTCACCGCTGTCAACAAGGTTCTGGTAGTAGTTATCGTAGTTCAGGAGACCGTCAACAATGCTTGATGTGGCGTTAACAAACGTGCTTGTCAAACGATTACCGGCGGAGATGCGGATGCTGCAACCTTCAGTCAATTTCACGCCGTTGTTATCAGTGATTGCAATAGGTACTGAAACGGGGGCACACAGACCATCAGTGTTGCAACGCTTAACGGGGCACAATGGTGTCGAGAAGACGCAGTTATCTACTGCATCGGATGATTTGACACGGCATGAGTTGTAACCGATGTTGGAAGCATTGTTGCAACCTGATTGAGCAACGGAGCCGTCACAGGTGAACGTGGTCCTTCCAGCTTGAGGGAATTGGAATTTGGATGGGGCAATAACGCTGATCTTGGTGGGCAACGGCTTAAAATCACCAACTTGGGGCAAAGCACCGCAAGCAACTTGAGCGACACAAACGGTTAAACCGTATGCAGTGTTTTGGCGCTTGGTCAAGTTGTAGTAATAACGGTTGTTGATTGGGCTTTTGTTGACCATCACATACGATTCATCGGTACCACGGACGAACGCCTCAATCTTACCACAAGTAGCATCGTTTTGAATGGAAACGTAGGTGTCCAAATTCGTGTTGAGTTGGCGGAGGTACCCTCGTGGCTTGGCAGCGCACTTGCTGATGGTGATAGGGTCAGTATCCAAGTTAGTGGGTGCAGAAACGAAGTTAATACTGGCAGCAGAACCAGCACAGGTTGGTTGGCTTGCACCGTTGCTGACCAAGAAGGCAGACGAGTCAGGAACCACACCGTTAGACAAAATGCTGACACAGAGTGTGAACTTTCCTGTGGCGCTCGTGTAGAAGTTGTCGATCGGGAGAGAGTAGTTGGTGGTAAAGAATTGACTATTTGGGAAACCGGGGTTGTATTGAGAGAAACCTTGAACAACACGGATGGGGTAGTACAACGTGCGGTTGTTGCGTGTGTGCAACTCGTTTCCGTTGGAGCATCGGTTTGAAACATTCAAAATGTCGTTACCGCGGCAGAAAGAAGTTGGGCGGGTGCTGTCATACGGCTCCAAGGTAACCCAGATGTCGGGTTGAGCAGAACGGCCAAGAGCAACAAGGGCAGTTGGACGGAAGATTTCAATTGGAAGGCGAGAAGCCGCGTTAGTAGGGGCGAAAGAGTTCGCCGCATCACCGCGAGCACCGCTGGCCAAAGAACAAGCACCAACACATCGGACTTGGGGAACGTAAGCGTCAGTTCGTGGAATAACCAAAACATGAAGGGAAATGGGTTGAGCGCAGCTTGCAGAGCAATCGTTGGAAGCGGATGCGGACTCCAGTGTGCGGCGGAATTGATCCAATCGGTCATTGAAATCGGCTGCGGTGGGATCGTTGTTGTCAGCTACAAACGCAACGCAGACGGCATATTCCTTCGGGGCAGTTGGTTGACTGGTGATATCCACTGTGAAGTAGGCTTGTTGTTGAGCACAACCGTCAGAGACACCCCACATATCCGTTGTCTGGATGTTGTTACTGCAGTCACGAACCAATGTGACCTTACGAGGGGCGGAAATTCCTGTCAATGGGCGAGAGCCATCACATGGAGAGTTGCTGTAGGCACCAGAAACCTTAACGACTTCTTGGAGGGATACATACGTGTTCAAAGAGTCCAAACGGTATCCGGAGAGAGAAACTTTGTGTGAACCAGCACCAACAATGACACCAACGTTAGTGGAGAGATTTTGAGCCAAAGCTTGGCAGGTGTCGGTCAAGGTGGTCAAACGAGGTCCTGTAACAGGGCGATTGAACATGTTGACAATAGTCGGGCAGAAACGGCGTGCCTGGTAGTTCGTGCATTGAGCACCTGGTGCCAGAGGGAATGTTGTTCCAAGATACGTCTCCAGTTCGTTGCAATTCGGTGCGAATACAGTGACTGTGTAGTTTGGCGTGTAAAAGCGAGTAGAGGTGATCAATCGATTAACGGGGGGATATGCGTATGGGTAACCGCAGTTCTCAACAATGTATGTGGGAATGTACTTTTGGTTGGGTGCGGCGCGGATCGCGGTGTAGAAAGAAGGCTCAACATTAGACAGGGACAAGTAGAACCCCGAGGCATCCGAGAAGACAGGCAATGGGCGAGTGGCGCCTGTTCCAACAGTCAGTTGTGTAAGATCGGTCAGTGGAATGTTCAAAGGTTGGAAGGAAATGTAGGGGCACAAACCAAAGAGAATTGTTGTGTTCGTGACATTGATGGGCGTACGGCGACGGAGGACCACTGTGGAAGGAATAAACGGAACAGAGGTACGAACAATACCTTCGGGAACGAAGCAAACCTTAAAATTAGGTTGTGGGTACAACGTGTTCGAGAAGCTGCTCTTGCTTGGTGTTTCACCACAACCTGTGACGGCAATACATGTTTGAAAGCAAAGAGTCCTGTTTGCAGCATTGGTTTGATTGTTTTGATCTTCAAATTCTTTGTACAAGTTGAAGCTCACGTACTTTCCAAGACTGGCATCGTACGACAATTTCGTGTATGAGTAACGAGTTACGTTCGCTTGGCAGCATCCAGGGAGAGAAATGAGATCGCGTTCAGAGGACATGTAAACAGGATCAACGGTCCCGCACTTGTCAACTCCGTCATTGACGTTGCGAAGAACTTGAACAAAGACATCCAAAGGACCCAAAGACGTCAACTCTTCATTCGTAGTTAACGTAACACTGAATTTGGGTTCAAGATACAACACACGAGTCTTTGTGGCATCGCTGGGATCTGGGGTGTTGGCGAATGAAACCATGTAAATGCTTGCTGGTCCACGATTGACGGTAACATTACCGATGGCACCGATTTGCGGAATAGCGAGAGGATTTGTGGAAGAGAAAACATTCGCGAGACCTGTGGATGTCTTAAAGCGGGTGGCTGGGTAACGGGGTTGTTGGGCAGCGTTCGCAGCGACTTGATCATTGAAATCGAAGTAAGACGTTCGGAAGACAAACACGTTGTCGTTATCAATACCGTAGGCACGCGAAAGATCACTTCCATAAATTGCGCTCCATTGATTGTTGTCGGTGGGTGCAGTGGGGTTGGAATCAACCCACGAAGGAACAGTAAGAACACATGAATACATAATTTCGTATCTAACAACTGGAGTGCGGTACCAGAAACGGCCAGTTTCCCAAACAAGCTTGGCAGGGTAACCAGACGTGTCTGTTTCGAATCCCAAATAGTTTTGGTTTCCAGTACCAAGAGCTGCCATGTAAATTTGGGCGTTGGGGTTCAATGTCGCGGGTTGAGCTGTGGTCAATGTGTTGACAGGTGTCATTTGGCCTGTGCAAGCGGTGGCTTCGTGTTGGTTGCTCACGAAGACAGTTGCATTTCGGAGGGTGGCTGAGATTTCGTTGTCATTCGCATCGTAAGCCCAGACGGGAACATTGGGGGTAACACCTCCGACGACACCACAGTTACCGCGTGAATAAGCGTAGCGAGCTGGAGCAGCGTACTGTTCGTAGTAGATGTTGGAGTCGGTGAAAGAAATCCATCCAGTCTGAATGGGACGACGACATTGGTGTTGAACTGCCATGGGAATGGTGGGGTTAACGCTTTGGGCATACCCTGTTTCGGACCATCCTGCAGGAATCCAGGCATAGCAAATACGAGCGTATTGGAGGGTGTTTCCGTGAGCAGAGTACGTGGCACCCAATGCGCGGTAACCTGGACGAACCAGCTTCAAGTAAGCCGAGTTGACTTGAGTATCTGCGTTGGTAAATGTACCACCATTGAATGTTGTAGCCCAATTCTTGGAGGCGGTCCAGGCAACAAATGTATTGACTTTAGTGATATCGCTGCTACCACCACCTTCATAATGGACGATTGTGGCATCGTTACAAGAAGCAGTGTTCGTCAAGGTAATAACCAAGTCGACGGCACGAACACGAGCAGACGAAGCACTGCGAGAAGCTGCCGTGACCAAATTCAAAGTGACACCGAAATTCTTTGCCTGAGGCATTAACTTCGATAAATCATCAACAACGATCGGAATGAATTGCGTGCGTCCGTCTTGGTGGGGTACTGAGATCGTTTTTGAATTTTGGGCATTCGTAGAAGGAGCAGCACCTCCCAACCACAAAATTGTGGGGGGGTCCACAACGTAGAACAAACGAGATGCAATCGCAACGTTGTCGAAGAGTGGCTTGGCCAACCATGTTGCAGTTTGTCCAGCAAGATCGAAAGTTTTGCCATCCCAGAATCCAGTAGTTCCAAGAGTTGAGTACGAGTTGGAAATTTGAGCACAAACAACACCTTCTCCAGCTGTTCCGGTCACTTTCAAGTCGGCATAACCAAAGAACAAGTTGTTTGTGTTGTAACCAGTGATTGGCGCAGTTGGACGGGGTCCCGTGAGACAGGAACGTACAAGACCACAATCGACTTGACTTGGAGCGGCGCTGAAACTTATGCACGGGTTTGCGTTGGCACCAGCACCAGCGTTGGCAGCGTAGGATGTTCCTCGAACCACGCAGACATACAAATTGAAGGCATTGATGGGGCAGTTGTCTTGTGCTCCTGTGTACGTGTTGAAGTTGACTTCAACAGGAACACGATTTTGTTGGTTCAATACCGCACCAGTGGAAGCGGAATCTGTTGTTAACAAATTATTCAAACCGACCAAGTTCCAGCCTGTGCGCACCACCATGTACAACCACAATTTTCGGTGCAAATTGGAGGCTTCACGCATATCAACGACGTCGTAACCGCTGTTCAACCACCCGTCATCATTGGCCATCTTGGGAACGACGGCAATGCAGACTGAACCTCCTTCCAATTGCTCGATTGGTGAATTGGTGACAGGGTTTTGGGGAGAGGTTGAGGCAACTTCCCAATAGTCTCCAATGTTGCTGTTACCACCTTGGCATGCGGTAAGAGTTGTTGCGGACCAAGTTGTGGTGTATCCACAAGTTTGTGCTTGAACAGGGCTCCATGTGCAGGCGGTTCCGCTTGTTCCGCAGGTAATCCTCTTTGGTACACGTTGAATACCATACCGTCCTGTGTATTTACCAACCGCGTTGGAGTATGCGGCGTAAGGATTGCAATCGTCGTCGACGGCTAAACCCACAACAATGTCGACCAAACTGCCCAATGCGGTCGAACCGATTTGTTCGCTTACGTCACACGACAAAGTCACTGGGATGTTTTGGTTCGTTTCACCAGGAACCAAACCAACGCCCTCGCACTGCTCTCCAGAGCGTGCGCCGAAGCGAAGAACCTTCGGGATTTTCCCTGCTGGAATTACGGTGAATTTCAAGTCAACTCCGCTGGCAGATTTAGCTTGGGAGAAAGCGGTGGCGGGTACGGTTTCAAAACTTGTTGGGTTATCAGGGGTTGGGAAGAAGAAGTTGTGTGCTGCTCCAGGCAATGGTGTGGGGTCGAGTAACGCTGAGTTGTCTCCGTACAGAGCACTTCCTGTTGCAAACCGATTGAAGCGGTGGTACCACAAAGGAACGACAGCCGTGCACACATTAAGTTCGTTCCAGGCCTCAGCCAATTGTGTTGTGTACAAACGTGCAAACACCTTTTGTTTCCAATGAGTGGAAGTCAATCCGGTGGTGGGAGCAGCCAAATCTGTGAACATGCGGACTTCAGCAAAGGTCGGGGTCGAGATACCTGTTAAGGCACTTGTTCCACAAGCTCCTCGTTGCAACGAAATTAACAAAGTAGCGCCATGAACAGAAGCCGCATCAGTTCGTAAGACAGTAGTCGCTTCGTTTTGAAGATCGATTTCAACGTTCACGTGATTGTCTTGATATGTAATAGTTGTTCCAGGGTTGTAATATTTCTGACCCGCACCTGCGATACCGTTTGCACCTCCAAAGCGTTGCAAGGTGATGCTCGCACGACTCACACGGTAAAAATTCGTTCCTGTACCAACAGCAAAGAAATGATGCTTCGTTCCATCAAAACTTGCTGGATCGGAATAAATAGGTTCTGCTCCAGTCGGAGCAACTGCAAGGCAAAGTAATGAACTGTCAGTCAAACCGTCGTTCAAAACCTTTTCGGAGATACGAACCCAACCATTCAAGCCAGGAAGTGAGGAGACAGTGCTTCCTGCAATCGTAACTGCAGTGCGGTTATCAGAAATCCAGTTGTTGTCACCAGTCCAATCGGGTTTCGTAGCTCTCAGAGCACCACTGGCAGAAGCAGTTCCGGTGACGTATTTTGGTTGACCGCAGTAGTTATTCGTGATTGAAGCAGCAACGAAAGCCAACGACCAGCCACCATTCGTTTGGTAGTTGGAAGTGAAAGGACCTCGCCCGTAGTTGGTGTAAGAAGCACTCGACAAAGCGACTGGCATGTACCACGTACCAGTGGGAATACCGAATTCGAAACCGTTTTGGGTGCCGTAAATACCTGATGTGGTTGTTACGGAGTACGGAGCTTGAGTAGGAATGGCCCAATTCTTTGACGCTCCTCCGATGGTACGAATTCGGGAATTGATGGGGGGTGGAACGGGACCAAATAACTGAATGGCGTCACAATCAATTTGCTGCACGTACAAGGGACACGTGGTGGCGCAGATGCAAGGCCTTTGGAACTTGTCAGTTAGTGTTGAAGTCCAGTCAGAATTGACAACCCAAATTGAAAACATTGAATCAACTGTGAAATAATTCTTGGTCAATGCTGTAATTTGGAGCGGTTGAGGAATCGGCACCTGCGAAATACACAAGTAGAACTCACGGGGATCTTTGCTTGCGACGTACCAAGCGTTGTTCGTGGGATCATTCGAAAAGTCCATGGTAACCTTACCACCAGAGATTCTCCACCACATGCTTGAAACGTCTTGGGAAGCATCGCACGGATGTTTGCCACCAGGAGTCCAGGGGTCTTGGAGCGACACGTAGTGACCGTCAAGGGCAGCGGAACCACCTTTGATGGTGAAAGTAAGGTCGTTCTTCATGTTGTTCAAGACCCAAATTTGGCTGCGAACAATAGCTGTGTTCACAGACCGTCCGTTCACGGCGGAAATTTGGAATTTGTCTGCAGTGAGCGTGAAAGGTTCCGCGTGAGCGAACACAACAAAAATCAAAACAAAAACACTTTTCAACATTTTATCTTATTCTCTTAAAAGTTAC
>Ga0007756_10038149_pt1 | contig 19752 bp, 36 predicted proteins | sample LauGreSu1BDMLBDD_FD_61639 | JGI IMG/M metagenome (GOLD analysis project Ga0007756, IMG submission 61639) | Metatranscriptome of freshwater lake microbial communities from Lake Michigan, USA - Su13.BD.MLB.DD (Metagenome Metatranscriptome) | ecosystem: Environmental > Aquatic > Freshwater > Lake... | reverse complement strand
TTTTTTTTTTTTTTTTTTTTTTTTTTTTTTTTTTTTTTTTTTTTTTTTTTTTTTTTTTTTTTTTTTTTTTTTTTTTTTTTAATATAAAAGAATATAAAATAGAGAGTTAAAAGTTTTTGATTTGAAATATGAAGGTTAATGTCAAAGAGGGGTTCAACCACGGAGGTTCTTGACATACCTGAAGATCTCGATGGCTGCCCAGACCTTGTACCAGCACTTAACCTTCCCTGAGATAATCACGTTGACCATTTGAATCGCTGCCAGCCCGAAGGTGAACAGGATCAGATCGAACAGATAGAGAAGGATGATGTTGAAGGCCCAGCCCATCACATAGTCATGTGGATAGAAGATGTTGAAGATGAGGACGAGGACCGTCATAATGAAGTAGGTGCTGAGGCAGATGAAGTAGCCGATCGAGTACCTGCAGCCCATCTGAGCGTCAACTTCCTTGAAAGCTTTGTTGACTTTCTTTGTGCGGACGCCAGCGACCATTTGCCTGAGGTGCAGCGGCATTCTGAAGATTAGAGCGACTGGGATGGTGATAACCCAGACAGCAATGACGAGACCCACTGAAAGGGTGACCACTTAGAACAGCGCATTGTCAGTGATGTACTCTTAAAGCTGGAAGCCGAAGATTATCGTCAGAAGGATGATGTAAATTGAGGCGTAGAAGTACATCATTGCGAGACGAACATGCCTTGGAGCAATCTTGCTCGTCTTAGCAATCAAACCGATCCAATAGTTATTCTTCAGCTCCTCATTGAAGAACTTCATCTTCGCATTGGGATCCTTCGCAGCATGCTTCATGTTAATCTGATAGAACCTCCTAGCTCTGCTGCAAAGATCACCTGGCATACCAAAGACCTTCCTTCTAGCTCTCTTCTTGTACTTTCGCTGCTCCTCCTTTGACAGCTACTCGTAAATCTTGATTTGAGGAGGCTACAGCTGTCTCTTATTGAGCTGTGGGGCTCTCCTTGCCTATCTGGCAATGTACCTGCCATTCTCGTGGAGGAAGTCTTTGACAATGAGATCCCTAATGACTTGCCAGATGTTTTGTGCTTCATTGTCTTTCATCTCTGCTAAGTCATCTCTGTTTTGCATCTTGGTCATGCTGTATCTTCGGAGATCATCTCGTCCAGAGTAGTAAATAAGACTTGAAAGGTACATGGCCCAGAAGAGTAGGAGGACGATAAAACCGGGCTTGATCACGAAGCTGATGAATGAGGGCCTGTTGTGCTGCCAAAGCTCTTACATGTTCTCAAAGTACTTGTCCAGAGGCCATTTAATGATGTCCGAGAGGTCCAGAGTTCTCTTTTTCTCCGCCTCGGCCTTTATAGTTGAATTCTCAAGCATAGGTGCATCAACACTCATCTTGGGAGTGCCAAAAGAGAATGAGAAGGAGCTGAGATGATTGCAGCCACACTTTATATGTGTGTTATCGATTGACATAAACTTGCAGCCATCAGATGACCAGTTACTGTTAATGGTGTCCCAGTAGACACAAGAGAGATTGCTTCTCTTGATCATTTCCTCCTTCTTAATCTTGTCAACAATCTTAAATGGACTCAAAGCCATATAGTCTGAGATAAACTGTGTGACGTTTTAATTATCAGCTGCTGGGAAGGCAAACTCGATTGGCACGGTTAGATTTTTTATATCTACCTTGTAAATAGATGTCTCAGTGACAGTCTTGTTCAAATTGAATAGTGTTACCTCCATGATGTTGGCAGCTATTTTGTTCGTATTTACGATCTGATATGGGTTAAGTCCATATTCTATGACCTCTGCAATGTAAGTCTTATTAAGGTTTGTAACATTCAAGAAATTTGCTTGAGAGAGCTTTACATAGGTGGCTAATGACTTCTTGATTGTATCTGAGGCAGGCATTGACAGAATCTAGTCTTGCGCTGTCAAGATCTGTTTGTAAACAATCATCCTAGTTGTCATCTGGATAGTTGGCTGCAAGAATGATAGTTTGTAGATCGTGGCATTTCGTATCATTGCCACAAGGTTCATTGCCCTCTTCAAATTATCCTCAACTCGAGCAGCCTTCACTGGATCGGTCTGATTCGTGGTTTTGTTCATCCATGAGCCAGTCATGTTGTTGACCGTGATATCGTAGTCAATGTACTCGAGCAGATTCGACACAATCTGCAAGCATGTCAGGGACTCAGTTGTATCGAGATCAAAGTCGTTCCTTAGTCGCATAACTTTGTAGTAGATGATATCGTGGATCTTGTCGAAGAGATCATCTGTCATAAGATCAGTGTAAGCTGATACTACTTTCATGAACTCGTAGTCGAAATTCTGCACTTAGGAACCGCTCTGAAGATGTCTGGAGCTGAGTCGATTAGGAGTGTAGTTTTCTTCCAAGAGTCTCCTTGCCATGCTCATTTTAGAGAAGAGCAGAGAGTTCCCAAAAGTGAGATTCTTCAGCATTTCAATTTCGGTCTTGTTCTTGAAAGTGCAATTCTTGCCAGCTCTGATGCCATCACACTCGCAGTAGTGCTTCTTTGTGAAAGTGTTGTATTTGCATTTTCCGTTGAAGGAACACATCTCTTCGTTACATTCGTTGGGGCCAATCCTGTGATCATACAGAGCAACTGCTTGTTCCTTTAGGCTTCCAACATCCGAGGCAATTTAGTAGATCTAGAAGGCCTTTCTTAAGCTCTGATCCTGAGCCTTAACGTCTGTTAGGACAAGTTTATTGAGCTCGACCACCGAGTTAGATGAAGATTTCTTATTCAGAGTGAAGTCAACTTTGGTCTCAGCAACGAATCCCTTAACACTCTAAACTTGACACTTGATGACACCAGGTGTGCTCTTGAAGATAGGAGAGAACACATATTCTACTGACCTCTGTCTTTTATCCGTCTAAGGAACTGGAATAAATGTCTTCCCTCCATCTAAAGAGTAATAGAAATTGTAGAGAACGATGTAATCATTTAGATCTTCCTTCCATTCGAGGGTTGAGAGCTGGAAAGTAGTAACTGTGGCTATACCATTTGAGGGGATCATAGAACACTTGCCGCCCTTTGGTGGTATACCAATGTAAATGATGGTGAACATGGAGTTGATCATTCCATTGTAGTAGGAATCGTTACCCTTGACATAGAACGTAATGTTGTAATAGAAGTTGGGAGTGATAATGTTGTTGTCCATGTGAACGAGTCTCAGATCTGAGTTCATGTATCGCTTTGTAGTGTCGTTTGCAATATCAACAGAGTCTCCAAGCTTTGTGATGATCCAGCCGAACCAATAGGTGTCTGCTGACTCGTTATTCATGACCACGAAATCCGCATGCAGATCAATGAAAGTGCCATACTCGATGACGAGACCATCCTCTGGGTAGACGTACTTTATGATGGGATTTGCTGAACAGGCTTAGGTCTCAATGTTTCCGTAGAGACCTCGTGGGCAGGCTTCGACGCAGCCTGATCGCTTGTAAGCTTTGAAAAAGCCTTTATTGCAGCCTGTGCATTAATATTGATCGCTGCCGTAGCAGTCAGAGCAGAACTCATGGCAAGGCCAGCAGTCGCCATTCTCGTCCATCCAGTAGCCCTTGGGACAAACATTAGTCAATTGGCATTCCTGCTTAGCTTCAATCAATTTGTAAGGAGAGACACACCCAGTGCAATCTGTTGAGGTAGGTCCATTACAGTTCTTACAAGCAGGATCACAAGCGGTGCAATTGTACATATTGGCTGTCTCATTGAAGAAAATGTAGGTCCCCTCAGGACACATCTTGTGCCAGATCTCTCTCATTTCTTAAATGTTAAATATCCTCAACGTGCTGTTGACAGTTGAAGGATTGAAGGTAACGTTACCTTTCGAAGCGTAGTCGACATAGGCAGGAGCGGCCCATGATTCGTCTAGCTTCCAGAATGCTATGAGCTGATTGGGTGGCTGGAAGTTGTTGATATCCTTGATGTCAATGTTTTTGTAGTTCTCAATCTGGAACTAACTCCTCACTCTCTTCCACCATCTAAAATCTTTCACATATCCATTGAACCTGCTCTCAGAAGTTAATTTACCTATGGATCCTCCAAAGGTGATCTCTTTCAAAGCGACGATATTGTTCGTTATCGCAGATATAGGGGTAGTGCCAACACTTAGTTTGTCTCCATTCAAGTAACAATAAAGTGTTGAAGGATTTTCACTCATTGAAAATGCGAAGTGATACCACACGTTGCTCTGTAAGTTGATCGAATCGCAATAGCTCAGCTCTCCCCAGTTAAGATGCACCTAGGCAATACCAGCCTTCTTTCTAAACTTGTAGGGAAGCATTCCAAGAATGATCTCCATGTTAAGACTCAAAATGTTATCTGCCTTGAACCAAATCTCTATCGTCATCTCAGTTGGGTTGAATATAGTATCGTTCGCAAGGTATGGATTTAGAGGGACTGATATATTGTAAGTCGATGATAGCCTCATAAAGTTTTCTCCGGTGCAGTTCAACAGTATTGGTTGATAGCCAGTCTTACATTTTATACAGTTCGTGGCCTGAGTGCATGCATCGCAATAGTAGGGGCAATTTTTGCACGATTTAGTAGCTGGATCCGGAAAAAGTGGATTCTGGCAAGATGAATCACATGTTGAGCCAGTCAGATAATACCCAGGTGAACATTCTTGGCACATTGATGCCATTGCTCCGGTGCAGTTTCGACAGGACTTGTCACATTTAAAGCACGTTCCTGTTTCAGTCATGTAAGTACTCTCGGGACAGCTACTAAGGCATTCACGACCAGAGATCACAGAGCCCTCATTACAAATGATGCAATCAGTCGAATTACTCACGCAGATTTTGCATTGAGCTTTGCAAGGAACACAAGTTGAGTTGCTCTGACTCTAAAAATATTGAAGATATGGGCATCTTGTCACACAAGAGGTTCCAAAGAGATAATATTACACTCCGTTTACAGGTTGGCATTCAGTACATGTGTAGTTGTTGGTAACACAAGCCGAACAAGATGGTTAGCAAAGCATGCAAACTCTACTTGCTTAGTCTCCATATGTTCCTTTTGGGCAATTCTAGGTGCAGGTATTAGTAGTTGTATCCAGATAGTAATTGTTTGAGCAGTAAGTACACTTAGTGGGAGTTGAACAAGCATCGCAGTTGCTTGGACAAGCCACACATCCAGCTCCATCTTGATATCTGAATCCGGCAGGACAGAACATATTTGGACTGCACTAGCCATTTGCAAGGAGGAAATTCGGCATACACTATGTACACTGGGTTAAACTTGTGCAGGTTAGACAGAAATCAGGACAAGATCTGCAAAAGTTCATCCCGTTTGGATCCAGTATAGTCCCAGCAGGACATGCTACTGCAGGGGCACCTGGCGTTGTTGGATTTTGTATGCACTGGAGAGATGAGGCAACATAGGTGTAGCCTGGTAAGCACCATTTACAAGCAGTTTCGTTGTAGCAAGTTTTGCAAGGAGAGACACAAGGGACACAAGTGTCTAGAGTTGGACTGTAGTACTTGATTGAAGGGCAATCCGTTTTGTCGAAGAACGCGACGAAAACTCTGAAGAAGATGGATGCTGATGTAGTGTTCTACCTCTTTGGCCATCCACGAACTCTGATCGTTTGTGGAGATAGCTCTGTCTTAGCAGTATTGGTTGTCACTAACGTGAAGTTAGGTCCATCGCCCTGCTTGACAACCTCATTAAGGACAAAGACGCTATCAAGAACACCTCCGAGGCCATTTCTTATCTCGTAGGTGAAGTTGCAAACCCAGTTTGGATCGCTCATTGTAAAGGCTGGAATCAAAGCTACTTGGGGCCTTACAAGGCCACTTGGCTCAGTACTGTTGATCCAAAGAGTAAGGTCTTCCACAGGATAAGTCACGTATGGATAGTACGAACAAGGATCCTTGATAACGTCCACCTTGAAGACGATTGAATTTTGGACATATCCACCAACACCCAGGGAAGCATAAACTCGCACGAAATAGGTTGCTTCTTTATTGTCCGCCCAAGTTAATACTCTAAAGGTGTTATTTGTGCCAGGTACTAAAGGATAGAAGAAGACACCACTGTCAAGAGTATTGTTTGAGGAAGGCACTGCGGGATCATAAGCCTTGACTGAATAGGTGATGGGCCCGCAGACTCCTACTGTTTCACTCCATACGAAAGTCAAGTCGATTGAATCTCTGCCTACATAGTAGACCCAGTCTTGCATGGGCACTGGAACTATTTGGGTGACAGCACACTTATTTGTGATATTGATTGGATAAATCTAAGTTTTGAGTAGATCTCCTTAGAGACGTCCCTCAACTCTTATGTCACTCCAAAGCTTGGTTGCAGGTATAGACTAGGTCCAAACCTTGATTGCTTGTTGAGTTCCTGTTCCAACTATTGAAAAGATTGTTGTGTCAACTGGGCCGCCTGTGGTTTGGTTGAAAAGCTGGAAAGTGAAGTTGTCTGCGTTACAGGCAGCTCTTGGTGGACTGACAACTGACCAACTCAAGTTTATATAGAGAGGTACGAGATCTGATATATCGTAAACAGGGAGTGTAGGTGGCATATTGATGTTCCCCGTGACATTTATGCAGGGAGATTAAACTCTCATTGCGAATTAGACCTGCTCTGTTTTATTGTTTCCCACAGTCGACTGAAGCATTATCTAGTAGAGACCAACATTCAATGTGTTGCTGACTGCGAGATTGTACTTGAGATTAGTTGGATCAAAGGTAATCATTGCTGGGAGTGGTTCAGAAGTATTAGCAATGAATGTAGAGTAGTAGAAAACAGTGTCAGGGCAGGTGTTTCTGCTCGGAACGAAGTTCGAGAACTGATAGCTGAACAATTGAGGATATGTTCCAACATCAGGGTCATAAGTGTAGAGACTATTGTCCAAGATGGGTGGTGAGATCGTGACAGGAGCAGGAGTGCTCATGATGGGGCACCATGTATTGTTCATCATAGGCTCCTTTAGGTTGAGGTTTGTTATTCCTCCTGTGATCGCCTGCGGCCTGAACTGTTTACCAGCTTGTGAAGCGAATGTAGGTCCACTGGAGTATGCCGTCGTTTGCCAGTTCATCAGTGTTGCTGATACCTAATCGAGGGCTACTGTGTAAAGGCCAGTGTTGAAATTGTACTTTTGGCTTGCTGGGTTGCAAGAGAATGAATCTTGGTGATCATACAGATGGACCATGCCCATGTATTTCATGAATGGGAAGGCAGTTGCAGCATTCACATTTTTGGTTTGTCCCCAATAATAGAACTTGAAGGGATGAACGAATCTAGCAGAACTGTAGATGTTTGCAACGTCATGCGTGTCAAGAGTGATCGAATCGATTTTCTTCGCCATGTAATCGATTCTTCCAAGGTAGGCTTTACTAGTTGGTGTTACTAGATTGCTCTGATCGATAAAAAGTACATAGGCCAAGTTGGATTATCTCTGGAAAACGCCGAGGCAGTTCCACATGGACACTCCTTGAGGGAGCATGACAGTGTAGGATAGGGATGTGGAAAAGACGAACTGGCCGAAGAGAAGTTTAGTGTTATCTGTTGATTGGATGCAGGAGCTAACAAAGTGGATTCCAGTCAATTCATCCTGATAAAGATTGAATCGAGTAGGCGATGCGAAACTTGCATCTGTATTGTAGTCTGCATTAGTGATAGCTGTTTGGTAATAGAAGAACCTAGAGGGTGTGGCTGCATTGGAAACACTTATTCTCGCAAGGAGTGCTCTTCTATTGGAATCCTTATCTTGAATCATGGCTGAGGCATAGAAACCGGTCGTGTCTCCTTAAATCGGAGTAGCCTGATACGACATGCTGAACTTGTTGACAGCTCCACCCATGATGTAGAAACTCGGAGTAATAGTAGTTGCAGCGGCATTTGCGACTGAGAATCTTATTATTCCAGCATATTTCTTTGCACTTGTTCCATCTTAGCTGACATCAACAGCAGCTGTGATGAGATTAGTTGAATCAAAGAAGTGCCCTCCATTTCTAATTTTGCCTCTCAAACCAGTGGACTCCTTGAAAGATCCATAGACCGATCCGTCCTTATTGAAGATAACAATCATAAAGGTGCTTGTGTAGAGACCATTGCGATCAAGGGCAGCAGATATCCTTGTCGCATCAGGATTGAATGTGATATCACTAACTTGATCATATATACCCGCATTTGTTCCATCAGCCGTCTCGATTTGTTTTCCCCACCAGAAGTAATTTCCCTTTGCTATATAAATGACAGTGGGCAAAGGTTGAGCATAAGTTCTGCTAAGGACTCCACTGTCCTAAGTGGAACCTCCTGTAATTATGTTTCCTAGAGAATCTATATCAAATGCTGTGACGCTTGAGTCCTGATTGCTACCACCCACAAGCCTTGGGAAAGTCGTCCTGAAGCATGGAATTTGAGGAAAAACGGCTGTACCTGCTCCTGCTGTACTAGTTGTGCAGCTACCCACAATGTGATAGGATGTAATTCTGGCTTTGACTGTATCTCCGATTGCGAGACCATACTTGCTCTTAAGCGTTTCAACTGCCATGGTGCATTGAGTTGGGGCATTAGTTGCAGAGACAGCTGGAACAACATATTGAGTAATGACACCTTGACCTTTCTCTGAGCATTCTGTGTTCTGATCAACAGTAATGAAGGTGCCTGAACCTGAGAGCACCTCGACAATATAACTTGTAGTAAGACCTCCTTCATCTGGAGTTACCCAATCGATCAAAACGATATCGTCTTCTTGAACGTAAGTCAAATCGGATCCGGTTGTAGTTGGATCAGCGAAATTGCTCGGTGGTACTGCTGTCCATATAGTAAAAGCTGCAGATTATGGTCCCTCACCGAAATCATTAAAGGCAGATATCTTGAATTGATAGTTCTTTCCAGTCAAGAATAAGGTTGCATCAGTGTTTGTATAGGTAGTTAGGTTAGATGTAGTAGATGCTAGAGTTGTCCAAGATGCTCCATTTGTAGCCTTATCATAATAGACCTTGTAATCAACTGCTTGACCTCCTGTATCTGTGTCAGCAGTCAATCCAGTCCAAGTCACTTGAATCGAATTTTTGCCAGATGCTGGACCTCTCTACAAATTTGAAGGAGCAGTCTACGGGAATTTCTTTGCTGTTATTCCATCTACATTAGGGTCTGAGTCTAAAGAGGTTCCCATAACATTAGTCGCTGCCACAGTCACCACGATAAGATCGTTAATTGCGAGACCAAGATTAGTTGTGAAGAGGGACATCAGAGCTGTGCATTTGGTGTTGGTCACAACTGTCGATAAAGCACCGTTGCAGATGTTTGTTTCGGTAACGAAGGTGTTGTTCTTTGCCTTCAACTTGACGAGATATGAAGTGACTGGGCGCTTATGGTCATTCGGGGTTACGTTCCAAGTAATTGTGACAAATTTGGATGCTAGGGATGTTGTTGGTGAAGCTAACTTGTCTGGCTTTGTCGAGGCGTAATAGAGAACTTCATTTGAAAACACACCTGGTCCATGAATATTGATTCCTCTGTACTTGAACTTGTACTAAGTGCCTCCCACAATAGGTTAAGTAGGCCAAAGAGTATTACCGATGGCGGGATTAGTTGGATTGCTCGTGTGAGTGTAAGTAAAGGCATAGCCAGTTGTCTAGTTATCGTAGAAAAGGACTTCATAGGTGAAACTGTTGAACTGGTCTGTCCACCAGATCTCATACTGATTGATAAGCCAGCCTCCCCAGGAATTGTAGGTTGTCAGTGCTGGCCAAGTGATCTACATCTTAGTGTCATCAGTCTGAGTGAGAACAATGCCGACAACACCAGAGGGTTGAGGAGGCTCAGTTTATATCTTAGCTCCAGTCGTCTACGTAATAGTGTTCCCAAAGCCCTCTGCATTAAAAGCCGATACTCTTACTTGAATCGTATCGTTGTAAACATATGCATAGGTAGTTCTCAAAGTCTTGATCTAAACTGAACACTTCAGCACTGACATCACAGCATATGTCGTACCATCACATTAAGTTGTCGTGAGCCAAGTGGATGTGCCCTTCTTCAAGATTTCTATTTTGTACTAAGTGATATTTAGGCCATTATTGAATGGTTGATTCCAACTGATATCAAAGTTCAACGTGTTATTCACAACAGTTAGGACCGATGGAGCATTAGGAGGTTTTGCGCATACAATATATGAAGTTGAGCTATACGCGCTCCATCCGTATTTGTTGAGAGCTCGCACCCTTACTTTATAGCTGGTTCCTGGGAGGACCCACCCAGCACTTTAAGTAAAAGAATTCGCAGTACTGTTAGAGGCTAATCCTATCAGATCTGTCCATACATCTGTGGCTGTATTTGTATTGTTTCCCTGATTTCGTTGCAAATGATAAGATTATATAGATGCCGTGGCACCTCCACAGGGAAGCGATCCTGCACCACAATTCAAGGTGTTCCAGTCAGCCCTAAAGTTGTTCCAGGTTGTTGCAGAGTTTCTAGTTGGAGAGCTCGGTGCATCAGGCTCCACTTCGATGACTCCTCCAGCTAAGTTGGGAAGAGAATATGTATCATTAAGACCTTTGACGTTTCCTGCTTTTGCCCTAGCACTCACAACTGTGTTTTTAGTCAAAGAGAATGGAGCTGCTCTAAGTTTCCAAATCGGAATAATGCAATACCTTTGGGCAACGATTATCGGATCAGCTCCATTGCAATATGTCAGCTCGGTTGAGTAGGAAGAGCCACTTGTCTTTATTTCGATTAGATACTGATTAACTGCATCTCCGTTATTTGCTGGAAGACTCCAGGAGACCTTAATACCGATACCAACACCTACTTCGTTAGCAGTAGTACAGTTTGCCATTTGATCAGGTGGAGAGCTTGGGATAACAGTAGTTATTGGGGAGTCAGCTCCATAACCGATAAGATTCTTAGGAGTTACCCTGAATTTATATGCAGTGCCATTCTAAATACCATGACTTGCGTCAGATAGTTCAAATTGATTAATCATAGTAGATGGGCTTGTATTTAGAATAATCCAGTTAGCTCCATTTGAGGCGTTGTCCCATTCAATTTTATAGTATATGACAGGATCTCGACCAGTATCTACATCCAATGTGATTGAATCCCACTTTATCAGAAGGTAAGTTGCATTGCAAGTAACATCTGCGTAGGGTGCATTCATTCTCACTGGGACTCCATCAGTTTGGATCTAGAGGGGATCTGAATAGGCTCCCATGCCGACATTATTGATAGCTGCGACTCTTAAATTGTAGAATGTATTTGGATCAAACTTAGAAGAAGAGACTGTATATGAGTCGCCATTTTAACTTGTTTTCTATAAGACAGTCCAAACTGAGTTGAGAGGTGTAGTAACCTTATTCCATTCTAATTAATAGTTCTGAATCGGGTCTCTACCTGTATCAGCATCACTAGTAGTCAACTTAGTCCATGCTACTTCAAACTAAGATGGAATTATATCTCCCGTTATTGTAACCGGGTCCATTTTTCTTGGGTAGGTGTCAGTAAGAACTAAAAGATCCAAAGACGGAATACCATAACCTATACTGTTTTCCGCAGTAACTCTGTACTTGACGAAGTAGTCGCTTCTGTCGGTGTTAGCAGGGAACGGTTAATTGTTGCTATCGGTATATGAATCTATGGTAGTAGCAAATTCTCCCAATTAAGTCCATCCATTGACTCCATCATTGTACTCTAATTTGTAATGAAGCAAAGGATCTCTTCCAATGTTCTCATATCCAGTCAAATCTACCCAGTATATTTGAATCGATTTAGCTTGCACATTCCCGTTTGTTGGAGTTGCCATTATAAGTGGAGTTCTGTCAGTTGTGATGGTTAGAGGTTCCGAATAGTTACCGAAACCGACTCCGTTCATTGCTGCCAGGCGATATCTGCAAACTGTGTTGTTGGGGAAATTACCAGAGGCTGGAGAATGAGTGAAGGCATTCTAGATAGTTGTCAATGTTGGATCTGAAAGCTCGGTCCAAGCAACAGTTTCTGCCTTAGTTGCATCACCCTAATCCCATTCTAATTTGTAGTACGTAATTACATCTCTACCGTTTGATGCATCAGGCAAACTAGTCCAGGTTATCTTGATAGAGTTAGGAAGAATATCGTTCACAGTGTCGATCACTGGAGTATTCATTTTAAGGGGAAGGTCAGCAGTTAAAACTTCCAATACTGGATCAGACCAGTAGCCATCTCCGACATTATTTATAGCTTGAATCCTATAGTAAATATTCCTGTTGGCTTCGAAGCGTGGATTTATCTGATGAGTAAACGTGAGAGTAGATTGGGTTAAGTCCTAGGGGATCTTTGAAAAGGAAGTCCAAGCAAAGGTCGCCTTATCAGCTTCTGCTAAGCCAGAGTAGAGATAGTTATCCCACTAGAATCTGTAGTGCGTGACAGGAGAATTTCCAGCTGCTTCGACTGTCCCATCAAGAAGAGTTGGAAATTTGATCGTAACTGTATCAAAGACCACAGTTACTGTAGCTGTAGTTGAATCGAGAATCATGGGCAAGGGGACAGTATCTGTTACAGCAAGTGTTTTGTCAGAGCAAGCTCCGTATCCAACTCCATTCTTAGGGCATATCTTGTAATAGAACTCTCTGCCTCTGCTGAAGTGAGAAGCACTCTAATGTTTGAACGTTGTCAACGTCCCCTGGACTGCTTCAGTTGATATTTCAACCCACTTTCCTCCAATGACCTCGCCAGTGTCAATATCAGTGCTCATACCACAATCAAGCACATCGTCTGCAAAGCAGTCTTTGTCATAGAACATCAGCTTGTAGTAAGAGATGTCGTCTCCTCCAGTAGCTGCCCAGTCAGAAATGGGATCCCAATGGATCCTGATCTCATTGTAATCGACATCTGCAACTTGATCAATTATAGGAGCACCCATAGAAATAGGGACTTGATCACAATTGATTGACAAAACTTCTGAATATTCTCCATATCCAACGCCATTCTTTGCGAAAGCTCGAAGTTAGACAGGCATGTTTGAAGTGAATGGGGGTGTGGGAGCAGAAAAGTTCAAAAATAATACAGACGATGGTGATGTATCGAAAGAAGTCATGTTAGCCCATGTGCCAGTCCCTTGGTCCCATTCTATTCCATACCAAGATATTGCGTCTCGGCCATTCTTATCCACATCTGTATCTGCTATTGCATCCCAGGTTATGTAGATCCAATTGGGATTTATATGATTACCCAAATAATCAACGATTGGTTTTCCCATGAAGAGAGGTGTGCTATCACAAAGGACGCTCAATATTGTAGAATATTCACCGTTATCGATTCCATTCTTGGCTCGAAGTCTGTAATTAATGGTACGACCATTCGGGAAAGTTCCAGTAGTCATAGTATGATTGTAAGATGTTTTCAAGCCATCTGTCTCAGAAATGAGACTGATCCATGTTGCAGTTGTAGGATCGGCAGCAGAGTATGTGCCTGAATTGTCCCACTGTAAATCGTAGAATATAATTGTGTCTCTGCCTTTGTCGGTGTCAGATGAGAGGGCATCCCACGTGAGATATATCCAAGTAGGATTGATGTTAGCATCTGTTTTCTAAGGTGGGTTCATGAAGATAGGAGCTTGATCAGTGAGTACTAGAAGAGGTGTTGAGCAAGCACCCAAACCTACTCCATTTTTAGCGCACAGTCTGTAAGCTAACTTCTTATTTGTAGCAAAGTACGGCGTAGTCGTATGAGAATAGGTTAGGACATATGCAGATCCGTCATCTGGGTTAAGAATCGACCATGATTCTCCTGTTTGACTGGCAAATTCTGTATCAGTATCTGAAAATTTGTATGAGTACTATTGAACCTGATAATAAACAACAGGATCTCTGCCATTGTAGGCCTCATTTGTGTCTTCTATGTGAGACCATGAGAGCTTGATAACTGTAGGATCCACTGAAACTAGAGTTGGTGTATCTATTTGCAGAGGGACAGAATCAGTTTGAACTTCAAGTGGAGAAGAAGCAACACCTAGGCCTACTCCGTTCTTGGCCTTAATTCTGTAGTTTACCTTGACATTCGATGTGAACCCAGATGTAATAGTGTGAGTATAGTCGGTGACTTTAGTTGTTGAAGCACTATTTAGTGGTGCCCAGTTACTTTCAGAAGCTGTGCCTAAGTACTAATCCCATTCAACTTGATAGAATATGATATCGTCTCTGCCAATATCATCATCTGACGTTATTTCACTCCAGCTGATCTTGATTGCTGTCGGAGTCACAGAGACTGTAGCAGGAGTATTCATCCTAGTAGGCAGTTGATCAGCTTGAATGGTCAGATTATTCGAGTAGACTGATCCATAATCAACATCATTCATAGGTCTGACTCTGTAAGTCTGCATTTGACCAGTCGTGAATGGTGTGGTCCTTAAATGAGTGTATGAAAGATAAAGTCCCAAAGACTCTGTTGTAAGGACCTGCCAAGCGGGAGGCGATGCATCTAAGTTGTACCATGACACTTCATAGTAACGTGGAACATCACCTCCATTGCATGCCTGAGTAAGAGCACTCCAAGAAATGGTAATATTCTACGGGTAGGTTAATCCTGACTATGAGATAGTGTTCATGCAGTATGGAGGTGTAACTGGCTACACAGTCACCTCAGCAGAGTAAGCTGAACTCCATCCTACTCCGTTCCTAGGAAGGATCCTGAACTTGTGAGTGGAATCGTATGGATAATAAGTCGTTCTCGTGTGAGTAAAGGTGAGGACCTTTACTGCTGCTACTGGATCTGTCACGTTTTACCAGGCAAGCGTCTCTCCATAGTATTGCAAGAGGTAGAAATCTGGAACATCTCGGCCATTCAATGTTGTATCTGTCAGTTCATTCCATGTCAATGTGATATTTCTTGGACGTACTACTGTTACAGAAAGAGCTGTCATCCCACTTGGTATGAAATCTGCTGTTATCTGAAGGATTCCACCTGGGGTCACTGCTCTTCCGTAATCATTGTAAGCTCTGATCCTATAGAGAATTTTCTTCATTGGGAATATTCCAGTTCCGCCAGTGTAGGCAGATGGGGTGATACCATCTGTTCCGGGAATATGAGTGAAGGTCAGAACTTTAGATCCACCTGGATTCAGAATAGTCCACCAACTATCGTAAGCAGTGTTAGTTAGATAAGATGGATTTGTCTGCAGGTTGTAAGAATTAGTGTCTTAATTGAACCATTCAACTTGATAATATTTCGGAATATCACCTCCATTAGTAGATGGATCCTCAGTCCAGGAGAAGGATATATTTTTTGGGTTGATATCAGCTGCTGTATTAGTCGGAGTGCTCATGCCTTGAGGTCTACGATCAACTTGGATATCGGCAGCTGCAGAGGTACAAACTGCGTTTCCTTAGAAAGTGTTCGCCATACCGACTCCATTCTTGGCTCTAACTCTGTACCATACATATCCATACTCGGGGAACAACCCACTTGTAAATACTCCAGTGCCAGGTATGTGAGTGTAGCTATTAATGAGTGTAGTAGTGCCGGAATTAAGCGCCTACCAGCAATAATCGTATTGAATGTGAAGTCTATTCCAGCCTGTCGCTGACTAGGTGACTCCCACACTTGTGTATGAGTAGGCGGCTCCTGAGTTAATAATGTTAGTCCTGTACCAGGCATAATTATCGATATGCTTCTGATTAGCCTCAGATGTTGCGACTTAATTGCAAAGACTGTTAGGATTAAACCATTCGATCTGATAGAAAGTTGGAGTGTCGCCTCCATTTCGGGAATCGGTAAGATTCGTCCAGGTAATTGTGATATTTCTCGGGTGAATATCTGCCACCGCCACGGTAGGAGTATTCATTCCACAGGGTCTTGTGTCAGGGCTCACTGATAAGATTTTAGAGACAGCTCAAGCAGGTCCAAATCCGACTCCATTTTATGGCCTCAATCGATACCATTGCTTTTAGAATTCATTGAATGTGCCAGAGGATAGAGTATGAGTAAAGCTTAAGACTTTGGTTCCGCTGCTGTCTCCATTCAAGCTTGAAAAATATGCACCTCCTGAACTCGAATACACATAGGTACCTGGCGCTCCATCAACAGTGGTTAATGTGTAGGAACTCGAGTTTTAATTAAACCACTCAACTCTATAGAAAAGAGGAATGTCTCCACCATTCTTTGTAGTATCAGTCAGTTCGCTCCAGCTGAATGAAATTGAAGTTGGGGTTACATCAACTAAAGTCAGGTCAGTCATGCCAGATGGAACGTTATCTGCAATGACTTAGACAGCTGGTGAAGCAATTAATGCCTGGCCGACTCTGTTAGTTGAACGAATTCTGTAGTATTGATAGGTGCCTCCTCCAAAGATTCCGCTTGATAAAGTATGATTGAAACTGGTGATCTTAGAACCAGTGTAGTATAGAACTTGCCAGTTGTAATTCCATCCAACTGCGTTATTTGCAAATGTCTTTCCTGCACCGTATGCAGACTAGCCGTATGGACCTGTAGCTGAATCAAGATTGGATGCGGAGAGAGCTGTGGTGCCTCCTGAATTATACCATTCGACCTGGTAAAAGATGGGCTCGTCTCTTCCGTTTATGGTGGTTTCCCCGAGAGTCTCTGTCCAGGTGATCGTCATGTAAGTTGGTCCGATGGCAGTATTCGTTGGAGAATTCATTCCTTGCGGAATCGTATCAGATAGAACTGTCAAAGTACTCGAGTAGACAGTGGACATGCCTACATTATTTTATGCTCTGAGCCTAAAGTATTGATTCGTTGTATTGAAAATGAATGAGACAGTGTAGTTGTAGCTAAGGACGAGAGCCCCACCATTATTCAATGCATACCAGTTGCTATTATTAGGACTCCACTCAACACTATAGAAGTTGATTGGATCTCCTCCTGTCATCGCATCAGTATCAGGGATTCCTGTCCAACTGATGGCGATACTTGATGGCTATGTCTAAACAAGGACAGGAGTGTTCATTCCAGTCGGCTTAGTATCACAAGTTACTGTGAGGATAGCCGAGTAAGCAGCACCGACACCCACTCCATTTTTAGGCATCAATCGGTAATAAACGGAGGTCTGAGTGAAGATACCTCCTGGAACATGCATATAGCTAGTTCTAAAGACTCCGTCGTTGTAGAGAGGAGCGAAGGCATTGTTTGAGGTTGTTGTGCCACTGTATTCAAGACTGTAGTAGCTTGGTATATCGCCTCCATTTGCAGTCATATCAGTCAATTCACTCCAACTTATAGTTATATTCGTTGGATTTACACTCGCCGCTGTTAATCCAGTCATTGATTGAGGAATTTTATCGCAGACGACAGTCAGAGTGTTTGAATACACAGTTCCCTTGCCAACTCCATTTTATGGTAATACTCTGAAATAAACGCTGACTCCTGACCCAAATACTGTCCCTGGCACATAAGTATAGCTCAATCCTGTACTTGTACCGACTTCTGACCATTGATAATTTGGGTTTCCACTATTTCCTGTATAAGTCGATGCATATTCCACTCGATATAGCCCTGGGACATCTCCACCATTAAGAGTTGCGTCTGTCAAAGCTGTCCAAGAAACAGTGATATTTGTAGGATTAATAGCAGTAGCCGAGATGGTAGTCATCCCTGAAGGAACTGAGTCAGCTGTCACAGTGGTTGCAGACGATTAAGCTCCGATGCCGACTCCATTCTACGCAGCAATTTTGAATGAAAGAGATGACCCTCCTGTGAAAACTGTGGGGCTTACATAGGTGTAAGTTAAATATTTGGCTGTATCTCCACTGTTAACTTGAGTCCATGTACTACCACCAGTATTATAGTAGACGGCATATCTCGTGACTGGATCTCTTCCAGAAAGCTAAAAATCTGTCACATCACTCCAAGTTAAAGTGACATTTTAAGGGTTGACATTTTCAGTTGTGATTGTTGGAGCAGACATTGCTGAGGGCACCTAATCTGTTTGTACTGTCAGGGAATTCGAATAGTCACTTAGAGCTGCTCCAGAAGTACTTGCAATATTGACATGAGCTACTCTAAAGTATATGCTAGTTCCTGGTGCAAATCCAGTTGTCAGCGAGTAACTTAGACTGCTATACGTTGGGGAAGTTAAAGCAACATAAGTCCCCCATGATGAATTTGAGTACTCAAGTTGGTAACCTGAAATTGAGCAATTACCATTGTTTGTTGGGGTATTAGTCATTGCTGTCCAATAAACGGTGACAGATGTTGGTGTAACATCTGTAGCAATTGTGTAGGTAGGAGTTGCTGGAGTTCCAGTTGGAGGTTAAGGTGTTAAGATTCTCAGAGTACTCGACCACGAGGCAGAGTTGCATTCATTCCAGGCAGACACCTGAACATCATATTGTGTGTTCCAGGAAAATGAGCTTGTAGGCGCTGAGTAAGTTGTCGTCTTATAATTTGCAGATAGCAGCTGGGTCCAAGCGTCAGACCCACCTTTCAGTCTGAATTGAAGCTTGTAATAAATATTTGTGGAGCCACCCATGGTCGCCGGATCTGTGAGACCCGTCCAGGAAAAATCAAGAGTTGCGCAGCCGATAGCAGTTAGAGAGGGAGGGTTAAGTTAATCAGGAGGATCGAGAGTCGTAACTTTTAAGCTGCTGGAAAGTGTGCCGGTGCCTAATTTGTTGACTCCAGCAACTTTGAAATAGTAATTTTGGCTGCAGCTGAAGCCTGAAGTTAAAGTGTAAGTCAGGAAATTTCCATTCGCTACCTCACTGTACGTGCCATCTGAACTTGTGCTCATCCTCAAGGAATACGCAGTAATTGGAGCCAATGGGTAACCACCATCTGTATCTTCACCGCTAGCGATGCCTGTCCAATCGATTTCGATCGAATTGATAGTCAAGGTGTCGAGGGTAGGAGTGCCAGGAGATGAAATAGGGGCTGATGGTGCAACCTTAGATGTGAAGGTTGTAGATGCAGGATTCTTGCCTGTGCCGCAATAGTTAACTGGAGCGACTGTCAGAGTATAGCCTTTGTTATAAGTTGGATCTGAACTTCCTGTATATGTGAAATTTAAAGCCCTTGCAGTAGAATTCTAAAGTACCAATGTTGTGGGAGAGCATCCTCCTCCTGTGCAAGTTCTTTAGACAGCATATCCTATGATAGGAGAATTACCGGTCTCAGAGGCTGAGGTACTGACTGCAGTCCAAGCAGTATAGAAGTAGTACTTAGTACTAGTGACGACAGAAAATCCGGTAGGAGTACCCCATGGGACATCTTGAATTCCAGCTGATGCAGTTCCATAAATGTATGGAGAGAGTTTGCTTTTTCCTTGCTGCATCTGACTCACGCGAGCCTTGACCATTTATCCTGGCTGGTAACTGTAAGGTGATGTGGTCAACTGTGTGACTGATATTGGTATAGTGTATGTGTTACCACCTCCAGTAGTATAGGGACTACTCGTTCCTTGCACATCAGATCTATAGTAGCACGTTGAGGAATTTGGATCTGGGTATGTAGTGCCATCTGAATAGGCTATTTCGACACAGTAATAGGTAACAGAGATGCCTGTTGTCTTAGCAAAAGTGACAGTGAAAGATGTGCAATCTTTCTTAGTAATTGAGACTGTCTAGGTCATCGAAGCTGATGTTGATTAGGCGTTTGCAAGTAGTCCTACATTTGCGCTTCAAACTGCATGATCGTTGGGATTGTGCGTGCCAACTCCTTCTCTTTCGATGAAAATCATCTGAAGAAGGAAAGCAAACGAAAGTAGCATCTTGAGGTAAAGACCAGTCCTCTCTAGTCGCCTCTCGCTGCTCTTGGTAGAGCTTGAGCGGCTTCTAAAGGAAGAGAACGAGGTCCCGCCTAAGGTTCG
>Ga0007756_10058932_pt1 | contig 25733 bp, 15 predicted proteins | sample LauGreSu1BDMLBDD_FD_61639 | JGI IMG/M metagenome (GOLD analysis project Ga0007756, IMG submission 61639) | Metatranscriptome of freshwater lake microbial communities from Lake Michigan, USA - Su13.BD.MLB.DD (Metagenome Metatranscriptome) | ecosystem: Environmental > Aquatic > Freshwater > Lake... | reverse complement strand
TACTAATGGTTCTTAATTCTTCGTTTTGTCAGGTCAGCAGCCTTACAATTTACAGACTACGATGCTTTACATCTAGAATGTGAACTCTGGTGTTTACTATCAATTCAAATATCGAGGACTTAACATTCATGGAGATGGAGTTGACTCGGCACCTTTGACAATCTTAGCTGGAACTGTACCTAATAAGATGAATTAGCCTACAGTGATGATTGTTTAAGGCCCAGATTACAGAATCAGTGTTTAGCAACCTAGCCCAGGTGGTAATGGTGTAGCGATACTTGCTTATGAAATTTAAATACAAGCTAAAGACAAAAACTGGATCACACCAACGACATGCGTCGGCACTTAGCTTGCAACTTTAGACAACATCTATTGTGATGTAGATTTGACAGAAATCACTTCAGTTTTCGGACTAGTTTAAGGTGACCTTGTCGTGTCTAGATCAAGAGCGAGCAACGAATTAGGATGGGGTCTTTATTCAGACTCTAGTAATTCATAGATCTTTGTTGTTGCTTTACCATGGACTCCAGCTAATCCTCCGATTAGAGACGAATCAACATCGACTTTGACTTCCATAGGAATTCTCATGCCAACAGTTCAGGGAGATCAATCTGGTGGAATTTAGATACTTTCTTATCGTTTACAATCAAGTCCAGACAATTCAACTTGGACTACTTTAACTGGCCAGACCGAGCCCTACGAAAGCACTGCATTTGTTTGGACAGACTTGACAACTACAGATGAATGGTACTTCAGATATCAAGTTGTCAACGAAGTAGGTGCAAGTCAATATTCAGTTTCTATGCTAACATACGTTGGCACTAAACCTGCTCAAATGGTTGCTCCAAAAGTAGAGTTTGACATAGATCCTAAGCAAATACTTATAAGTTGGTAAGAGCTTTCAAGTTCAGTTGATGGTGGCTTACCGATTCAAAGTTATAAGATCGAAATTATGACTTACAGCTCGAGCTTTGCAACATCGTCAAGTTGTAATGGCTCAGACATTTCAAAGCTAAGCTGCACGATTCCCCTGAATACTTTATTGTCAGAACCTTTCAATCTTGAGTAAGGAAAATTGATTTCGGCAAGAGTTTCCGCAATAAACAATATTGGGTAATCCGTCCCATCTGCATAGAATTCTTTCGGCTCCGTTGTTGAGCGAGTACCCCACTAACCACCTGTAACACCCACTAAAAATCCAAGAACAACTCAAACTTCAATAGTAGTAGATTACATGCACTTACAGGGCACAGCAGATGGAGGTTCTACTGTTTTGTCCTACGAAATTTAATGGGACCAGGGACAAAATTAGTTTGTAACTCTTTAAAACAATCTCCTTTCTGAAGTCATTGTTGATCAGAATATTGTAGGTGGAAAAGTATACGGTTTCAGATACAGAGCTTCTAACAGACAAGGAAGTGGCGCATACTCATAGACAAGTTACTTTAAAGCTGCTAATGTCCCATATTAAATGGCACCTGTACTCATGGTCTAAAATGGAGTTGACATTAAAGTTTCATGGACAGCTCCTAACAGTGGCGCTTTGCCAATCGTCAGCTACTTGGTCGAGTTCATGCACAATGACAACAAGACTTTTAGCGCTTTGCAATAATGTAATGGCACTGATGCTGATGTAATTGGATACACGTTCTGCACTGTCAGTGTATAATCTCTGATTGCTTATCCTTTCAACATTCCCTAAGGGCAGCTCATTCAAGCTAGAATAAGCGCATCAAACGATTTAGGATTTGGCGTTCCATCTACTCTTAACATCGAAGGCGTGCTTGGTTAAACCGTTCCACACAAACCATTGCTGTTCCCTTAAAGAGATGCCTCAACAAACACGATTTAGTTAGTTGTTGATTACCCGACTCCTTAAGGTGCTCTGACAGGAGGCAGTACAATCGTTAGTTTGCATTTGCGATGGGACCAGGGAACTAGTGGGCAAACTTGGACCACTTTAATAGGCTTGTCTCCATATTCAACTAGTGAATCTTATACTGTGACTGGTGGATTGATTGCAGGCAGAATTTACAAGTTCTAATACAGAGCAAAAAACATTTTTGGATGGGGAGCTTGGTCTGATTCTGCTGACATCTTGGCAGCTACTAATCCATCACAAATTTCTATGATTTACACAGTGCTTATAGGAACCTAAGTTAAAATTGCCTGGTCACCTAACATACAAGATAATGGAAGCTAGATTTCGGCTTACAAAGTTCTTATATAAACAAAAGAACAGGGCTAATTTAGCGAGTCATCTCTTTGTGACGGAAAAACTTCTGAAGTTTTCACAAATGCATACTGTTTAATCCCAATGAGCGCATTCATCACAGCTCCATTCAATCTTAGTCAGAACACTTTAATAGTTGCGACTGTCAGCGCAAGGAATAAAGTTGGATGGTCAGTGGCTAGCTTTGAAAACTAAAGCGGCCAAGTAGTTGAAACAGCTCCTCCTGCAGTTCCACAGAATTTGACTGTAAATTTGGCAGAGACTAACGAAAACTAAATCACTATAAATATGAAATCTCTGACTTCAAATTAAGACACCGGTGGAAGTCCAATCACAAGCTATAGCTTAGAGTGGGATTAAGGCCTTAATCAAACTTACTATGTCGCGATTGTCGGATTACTTGACAACAACATGGTGTTGAATTACACATTTACTCAGCTCACCAAAGGACAACAATACAGTTTTAGGTACAGAGCCAGTAACATCTATGGATGGTCCTTGTACTCTAGTATCACAAGCTAAATTGCAGCTAGAGCTCCTGAAAAACCAACTGCACCAACAACAATTAACTCAGGTACTAGTGTTGGAGTCTATTGGGTTGCACCTTATGATGGGGGTTCTTAAATCACATCTTTCGTTGTTTAAATCTAAGCTAAAAATCTTGTTTGGCAAGTCTAACCGACTTACTGTAATGCTCAATCAGATGACACTGTGATAAGCAATAGATTCTGTGCGATTCCGATGAACGTTTTGACTTCAGAACCTTTCAACCTTGTTCAAGGTGACCGTGTCTTTGTTCGAGTTTTGGCTAGTAATTTGATAGGAAATTCTTCATACAGTGAGTCAAGCCAGAGCAATAGTAAAGCAAATGCTTAGATCTAGGGAGTTCCACCTACACCAAGTTCTGGACCATTCAGAGGCAACATGACAACAACTTCTCAAATTGAGGTCTAGATTTTAGAACTAACTGGATTTGCCGCTGGTGGTTCACCAGTCATTTCCTACTAATTCGACTATGATAAGAATACAAATTAAGCTGAGTGGGAAGAACTCAAAGGATTCAGTTCTAATGACAATCAGCTGTCCTTTGTTGTACCTGGTTTACCAATCAGCACTAAGTACTTTGTCAGATTTAGAGCAAAGAATGTGTTTGGATGGTCAGACTACTCACCTGCAACATCAATAATTACTTAAATGGTACCTAATACCCCTGAACCTATAGCAACAGCTTTGATAGGCACAAATGTAGAAATTGCTTGGCTCGCACCAGACAATCGAGGAGCAAGTATTGTATCGTATGATGTGCAGATTATGACTTTTAATGGTACTTTAATCCAAGATCAGTTGTACTGCAAACAAGTTGTAGGACTTAGCTGCTCGATTCCTATGTACTCGTTAAGCTCAGGAATCTATAATCTTTCATTAGGCACTTTGATCAAGGCTTAGGTTAGAGCGTGGAATGCTTAAGGAGCGAGCAACTACAGTTAGCTCAACCAAAATGGCACTTTGGTTCAAACAACTCCTTAAACCCCAACTTAGCCATTGACTCGCTTGGCTGATTTAACAACTGTGAATTCGATTGTAGTGTAAATGCCTGAGACAGTGGATTACTCCGTAGCAGCAGGCGGCACCAACACTGTGTCCTATGCACTAGATTTCAACAATGGGTAAGGCACAAGTTTCGTCGAAGTAGTTGGCACTACCACAGAATAATTGAGTCGAGTAGTTCATGTACCAGCCACACCAGGCGTGACTTACGTGTTCAGATACAGAGTTAAGAATATCTTTGGTTTCTCTGCCGAGTATTCACCTACAGTAGCCATTAAGTCAGCAACTAAACCTGAGACTCCAACTAACTTGATGACTTCTATCTCAGGGTAAAATGTATAGATAAACTGGACTGAACCAGGAAACAATTACGACCCTATCACGAGATACGAGATTTAGATACAAAACAGTAATCAGGTGTGGCAGAACCAATCTTAGTATTGTGATGGCGCAGACCAAACCGTTTTGTAAGACACCCGATGTTTCATACCCCTAGTGACATTGACAGAGTAATTTGGTCTTATTCAGGGAGTACCAGTAGTGGTCAGAGTTGCTGCAACTAATTCAATGGGTACTAGTGATTTCATATAAAACGCTGGTGTCGCTGTTGAAGCACGGCCTTAGAAGCCAAGTCCTGTAACTAAGGGATCAAGTACTACAAACTTGCAAACGCAAGTAAACTGGAAATCCATGACATCAAACTTTGAAAGCGGTGGTTCACCCATAACATCTTATAGACTTGACTGGGACAATGGAACAGGAATGAACATATGGACTCCACTAGTAGGATACCTTTCTCCTTATCTTGGTCTTGATTGGACGCAACTGGGTACTGTAGATGGTAAAGTTTACTATTTCAGACTAAGAGCTTAAAACTCTCATGGATGGTCTGATTGGTCAAATGAAACTGCCGTACTAGCAGCAACTGTTCCAGCACAGCCCGTTGTTCCCAATACAAGTTAATTATCAAGTTCTACAAAAGTAATTGTCAGCTGGACTGCACCTAATTCAAGAGGAGCAGCGATAACTTCTTATGAAGTATAATTCAAATCATACGCAGACGACAAGTTCTTCACATTGCCTGAAATTTGCGATGGATCATTCCAATCTGCAGTAGACACTTTATAATGTTAGTTCGAAATGAACCTGTTGAATTAATCTCCTTTGCTAATGATTCAAGGAGATTTGATTGTGGTCAGAGTAAGGGCTTTTAATTAAATTGGATGGAGCAACTACTCTGATCCTTCAATGTCAGGAGTTCAGGTACAACAGGCTCCTCAAACTCCTACCACCTAACCTATCCTGATCTCTCAAGCGGAGTCAACAATAACCATTTAGATGCCAGAAGTCACAGGACAAGGTACTGGTGGGTCTGAGATTCTTAGTTACAATCTTCAATTCAACGGTGGAGGAACAAGCGAGGACTACATTTCACTTGTAGGTGAAGTACCAGACAGTGTTTAAACAACTTACACAAAAGGTGGATTGACAACTAACATGGCTTATTCGTTTAGATACAGAGTAAGAAACATTTATGGGTGGTCGCCAAGCTTCAGCCCAACGACGTCTGTCATAGCTGCAACATTCCCTTAATAAGTCCCAAGTACTAATTTCACAATTGTGAATCAAACCAAGGTAAGAATAGCTTGGATGCCTCCTTACAATGGTGGAAGTCCAATCACAAAGTACGAGATCCTGTTCCAAAACTTAGATGGCACCTCATACGACCAGATTTTACCTTACTGTAATGGCTCAAGTCTTGCCGTAGTAACAAACAGCTACTGTGATGTTCCATTCACAGTATTTAGAAACGGCCCTTTGAATTACGTTTACAAAACTTTGATTGTTGCGAAAGTCTCTGCCACTAATATAATAGGAACTGGGTCGTCGAGTGAGCCAAACGTCAAAGGTGTTACGATTGAAACTGAACCTGTGACTCCCCCAGTTTCTCCTACAGTCATCGCTTACAGTGAATTCAGCATTTAACTAGGTCTAAACGTGCTTACAGGTGACCAAACTGGTGGATCTCCAATACTGTATTATGATCTAGCTTGGGATCTTGGAACTCAAGGCTAAACCTGGGAAACTTACAGCATTGTCACTGCCACTTAGGACCAAACTTAAGCGCAAGTCAGCCTAAATGGTTTGACAAGTGGAGAATTTTATCAGTTCAAGTACAGGGCACAAAACATCTTTGGTTGGTCGTAATCATACAGTAACGTGACGACTTAAATCACAATGACCGAACCCCATGCACCTTTGATACCAACAACAGCCAATGTCGGCTCAAATGTTAGAATTCGATGGTACGCTCCCTATTCAGGTGCTATGGGAGTTGACATAACAGGTTACTACGTTTTAATCAAAAAGAAAGATGGAACTTTTACTTTCAACAACAACTGTAATGGGCTACAACAAGTGGTTGCAAGCAACCTGTTTAAATCTACGATTTAGACTTTTAAATATGAAAATTAAATTTCCTGCGTCAACCAGTAATGTGATGTTCCCATGAGTGATCTAACTGGACCTGAATTTGGTCTTGAATTAGGAGATCTTGTAGTTGTTCAAGTAGCTGCTATTAATGTTAAAGGACAAGGGTAATACTCTGGAACTAATTCTCAAGGAGCCCGTGCTTAAGTAATTCCCTAACCTCCTCCTAGCACACCTTAAAGAGGATCAATGACAAATGAACATAGAATTGATGTCAATTGGGAATTCTTAAGAAGTTATACTGAAACTGGTGGCACTGAAATAGTTAGTTACGAACTTCAGATGAATGATGGAGATGATGAAATTTACACAGAAGTGGTAGGTTACACAATTCCTTTTACCCTGAACTCAGTCCTGATAACATCAAGTGTGACTAGCGGCAAGAGATATAATTTCCGATACAGAGCCCAAAACGTACAGGGCTGGGGTAATTTTAGTTAAGTTGGATAAATACTTGCTGCCACTGTTCCATACTCCACTTAAGAACCACAGACATTCGTCTAAGGAACTGATGTACTTTTCTAGTGGCTTCCACCAACGAACACTGGTGGAGTTGGCGTTCCAATAACTGATTATAAAGTCAACATAAGGCTTAATTCAGGTTCGTTCCAAACAATTTGCAATGTTCCAACAACATATTGTAGAGTCTCAATGTATGAATTGACCAATTCTACTTTCCAATTTAGCCAAGGTGACCAAATAGTGGCTTAAATTTATGCTATGAACGAGCTTGGCTATGGTCCTGCATCATAATTAAGCGCAATTACAGTAGCTTTAGTTTAAACTGTCCCGCACAAACCTAGTAACAAGGTCTAAGTAGATCAAACACAAACTGATGAATCTTAGATTTATCTTCAGTGGAACGCTTTACTCCCTCCTAATGATGGCGGCTCAAATATAATCTCCTACAATGTTTAGTGGGATGCTGGTACAGGTACAGTGTAATTTGAATTAGTTGGCTGGAGCCAGAACTACACGTAACTTTATTACACTGTAACAAGTAGTTTACAAGGATTGACTGCAGGTTACTCCTACAAATTTAGGTACAGAGCCCTGAACATCTTTGGATGGGGTGAATATTCTGAAACTTCAACTTTCTTGGCAGCTAGTATTCCTTAACAAGCGAATCCCGTTACTACTGTCATCGAAAATCAGTACGTGAGGATCAGCTGGTAGTATCCGACTGATGGTAGTTCAACTGTTTTGGAGTATAAAATTCAGATCCAACAATCAGATGGAATTTACAGCACTCCAATTGGATTGTACTGCTAAGGTAGTGATCTAGCAGTTGTCAACAATCGCCGTTGTCATATTCCTATGGCTGATCTGATCAAAAGTCCTTATAATTTACAATATGACACATTGATACTTGCTGTAGTAAAATCGAGGAATTCAATCGGATGGTCTAATAATTATAGCACAGCTAACACAATTGGAGCTCGTGTTTAAGTGATCCCTTAGAAGATGACAAATCCTATGAGAGGAGGATCCACCGATGATACAAGAATTCAGATAAATTGGGCTAACTTAGTCGGTGATGCCACGGGTGGTGCCTAAATATTGTCTTATAATCTTGAAATGATCGTTGATGGAGTTTTCAAAGAGTTAGTTGGCTAATCTAGCTATTTCTCAGGCACCTCTTTCACTTAATTAACCGGTATAAAGTCAGGAACTGATTACAGCTTTAGACTAAGAGCAAGAAATAAATGGGGCTATGGACTTTATTCAGATGTAGTAAACATTACGGCTAGTACCAATCCACTCACAGATACTACTGCGCCAACAACAGCAAACAATGGAGCGAATATTTTAGTGTAATGGCCTTTACCGGACTAGAAAGGTAGTCCCATCGTCTAGTATGACGTTCAGATATTAACATCAGATGGAATCACTTACTCTGATGAGTCAGTTAATTGTAATGGATTATAAGCTGCAGTAATATCTTCAAGAAGTTGTTCAATTCCACTTGCAGTTCTTCGTCAATCACCTTTCAATCTTGATTATCCCGACCAGGTTATAGCCAAGATTAGATCAAAGAACAATGTTGGTTGGAACAACTATTCAGATCCAAACTTAGTTGGTGCAATTGTTATAACAGAACCAGTTGCCATGCAGCCACCAACCAGAGGTCCAAGCACAGATTAGTATTAAATCTAAGTTTAATGGTAAGCATTAGTTGGTGATGACACGAGAGGTGCTTACATAACTTCATATTACTTGTAGTGGGATTAAGGAACCTCTGGCCAGAATTGGTTTGATTTGTGTGGTTTGACCGAGTTGTTCCATAATCTAGAATTTACTGTGACTTACCCAGATGTAACACCTGGATAAAGTTACTAATTCAGAATAAAAGCTTAAAATGCTATCGGATTCGCTTAGACATGGTCAACAATTTCCACAATCACAGCTAATGCAAGACCCGACCCTATGATGTTACCACAAACATCAGTTGTAAATTTAGTAGATGTTAGAATTACATGGATCATACCAAGCAGTAACTACAGTCCAATTTCTAGCTTCGAAGTTCTAATCAAGAATTCACTGGGCTAATTCGTTAAGTCTCCAGATTGCCCAGGCTTAGATCCAGCAGCTAGTTTCTGTGATGTACCAATGAAAAATCTTAGAGCAGGAGCATGCAATCTTAAACAAGGAGACATTGTCATTGCGAAAGTTGCTGCAACAAACTCTATCGGCCAGGGCGATTTTAGTCAAGCAAATAATTTAGGCGCTGTGATATCTGTGGAGCCCTATAAATTAGCACGACCTTAAAGAGGTGATAGAACTACTGAGTAGCAGATTGACATTGTATGGACACCCACTGCAAATGACAGTAATGAAACAGGTGGAGCACCAATTGACAGTTACAATCTTTAGTGGATGATCAAAGATGGCGTTGAACCTTACACAGACATAATTGGGCAAGATGGACAGTATTAAACGCTAACTAATTATCTTCAAACTGAATATGTCAGCGCCGGCGTCACATACCTCGTGGTTGTAAGAGCTCATAATGTAAATGGATGGGGTCCCTTGTCGGATCCATTAGAGATCACTGCAGCATCTGTTCCATAAAGACCTGAACCTCCCATAACTACAATATAAAATATTTTCGTGCAGATTAAATGGGTTCCTCCTTATTCTAACTCAGCACCAATTGATGGGTATCAGATTTACATTGGCAATAGTACAAACCAATACAATGTTGACTTTGTTTACTGTAATGGTCTCGTCGACCCGGTTTTCAGATAAAATTATTGCGAGATACCTATGTCAGTGTTGAGAGCAACTACTTACAGCTTAACTTTTGGTGCAGTGATCAAAGCTTAAGTACAAGCAAGAAACTAGTATGGTTGGTCTTAACTTTCACTGCCAAACGCAGAAGGTGCTTAGATCTAAACAGTTCCTATGATTGTACTTGGTCTTTCAGAGATAAATGATCAGACAAATGAAAGTACTTTGTCATTTTAATGGAACTAATTACAATCATCAGAAGAAACAGGAGGAACTGCAATTTTATCTTATAATGTCCAATGGGATTTTGGAACAAACGGAAAAATATTTTATAATCTTGTAGGATACTCAAGTAATTTCCTGGACACAAATTACAAAGTAACTTCTTAAGTATCAGCTGGCTCAACCTATAAAATCAAAGTAAGAGCAAGGAATTATTGGGGATGGGGAAATTTCTCAACCAATTTGATGGTAAAAGCTAGCACAATTCCAGGCTAAGTTTAAACCCCTACGACAACTATAAATGCTCAAGATGGAGGAGTAATTGTTACTTGGACGGCTCCTTACAACTATTCAGATTCTATTACACAGTATCTTATTGAAGCTCAAACAAGCAATGGTACTTGGAGTTCAGTTTGTGATGGCCAAGATCCAACTACGATGTCCAAAACTTCTTGTGTTGTAAGAATGTCAGTTTTTACAGACCAAAGTACATTCAACCTCCCATTCTAATCAGTCATAGCGTTTAGAATCAGCGCTTATAATGTAAATGGTTGGGGACCAGCATCACCGACAAACACACGAGGAGCAACAGTAAAAACTGTTCCTAAATTCATGAATGAAGTCTAACGTGATCCTGCAACTGATGACAGACAGTTATTTACTTTCTGGGATTAGATCACTTTACCTCAACACACAGGTGATTCAGCGATTTTGTCTTATGGTCTTTAGTATGACAATGGTACAGATGGAGCTTCTTGGCTTCCTCTTACAGGATACAGCACAAACAGTTTACTAACTCAATTCACTGTGTCAGGTGTGATTCGAGGAACTGTATACAAACTAAGACTACAAGCAAAGAACACGTACGGTTGGGGTGAATTCAGCAATGTTACTATAATTGCTGCTGCTGGTATTCCAGAATAAATGCTTCCTGTAACCACTGCGAATGTGCTTACTAATGTCTAAGTTAATTGGACGGCACCTTATGATAACTCTAATCCTGTAAACGCATACAAGGTATAATTCAAAGGAGCCGATTTAAAGTATTACGAAACGAGCGATTGTGTAGTTTCTGGAGATCCTTTACCTTTGAGTTGTCTTGTACCGATGCAAACCTTGCTGCAATCTCCTTTCAACTTACTTTAAGATGCTGTAGTGAAAGTAAGAGTTTAGGCTAAAAATGTTAATGGATGGTCAGACTTGAGCCAAGAGAATCAATTCGGCGCTTTAATCATGACTGTTCCTTTGAAAATGGCAACTCCCGTTAGAGGCGCAGCTACAAACACATCTACTTTGTAAGTTTTCTGGTCTGCTGTTTCTGGCAACAATGCAGGTGGATCTCCTGTCATTAGTTATAACTTATAATGGGATTAAGGTACTAACGGTGCGCAATGGTTCGATCTAGGTGACTAGCTAATTGAAACAAATTTCATGTTTTAAAGCGGAGTATTTGCTGGAACTACTTACAAATTAAGAGTCAGAGCATCTAACATTTTTGGCTGGGGTGAATGGAGTAATGTCTTGATTACTTACAGCACTGGACCTCCTGACAAACCTCAACCCCCAACAATGTCGATAAACAACAAGTTTGTTAGAGTCTCTTGGACAGCCCCAGTTAATAATTACGAAGCTTTAGATGCTTACCAGATTAAGCTGAGTACAACAAGTCCAGATGGCTTTGTACAAGACACTACATATTGCGATGGAGCTAATCTTGTTATTTTCAATCGGCAATACTGCCAGATTCCCGTTTCCCTTTTCTCTGATCCTAACTATTTGTACAAACTTTATGCAGGTTTTGAAATCAAGGCAATTGTAGCAGCTAGAAACAAAAATGGATGGGGACCTTTTTCACAACCATCTACCACAGGAGCACAGCTAGAAACTCTCCCTAACTAGATGAACACACCTACAAGAGACAATTCAACAACCTAACACAAGTTGGTTATAAATTGGCTGCCTTAACAGTAACCTGACAATGGATATTCAACAATCACTTCATACAATGTCTAATGGGACCGAGGCACAAATGGCTAGACTTGGTACAATTTAATCGGTTTCGATACCCAAACGCTGGTTACCCAATTCACTACTGCTGAAACTCTCGTGGGTGGCTAGCTGTATTAATTCAAAGTCAGATCTTAAAATGTCTTCGGTTGGGGGGCTTTTTCTAATATTTTAACGATTAAAGCAGCAACTTGGCCTGACGACGTGGTGACAGTAACAACTTCAATTGAGCCAGTAATTGGCGCAGTCCAAATAAACTGGATTCCACCTTTTAATAATTACTAGACAATCACAGCCTATTAAATTCTTATTTAGAACCAAACAGATTTGTCTTGGTCTGAATCAGTTTACTGCGATGGAAGCAAGAGTTAGCACGTTTCTAATAATTACTGCAATGTACCTATGAGCGAGTTAAGAGAGAATTACAACTACCAATTTAGGGATCTTGTCAAAGTATAAGTCAAAGCCTATAATTTCTTCGGATGGTCGACTAACTTGTCACCAGTAAACTTACATGGAGCTGTTTGTAAAGTAGAACCAGTTAAAATGGGAGAAATTTTTGTCAATGCGACTGCCACAACCACGAAGCAAATCACAGTTTACTGGAATGCTTTGGCAGGAGCTGATACTGGAGATTCTGAGATTCTTTCGTACAATTTACAATGGGACTAAAGCACTGGACAATGGATGGACTTAGTTGGAAATCCAGACAACACCACCAGCACTGCATTTACAGTCACGACTTTCGTTTCTGCTGGATATTACTACAACTTTAGGGTAAGGGCAAAAAATATTTATGGCTTTGGTTCTGTTTCTGAAATTTACAATTACCAAGCGGCTCAGGAACCTTAACAGATTCCAAGTGACAGTGTATCGACAACTAACTTTGGAACTGAAGTAGAAATTAGTTGGGCTTACCCAGATGATCAAGCAAGCCCAGTTTTGAAATACTTGATTTAGATAAGACAGTCAGACGGGCTTACATTTAGTTCAGCAACGGAATGCGATGGTACAAACTAAGGCATCATCGAAAATAGGAAGTGCTACGTTCCTATGACAACTTTAAGAGATGCACCATACAATCTTGAGTACAACAGTTATGTAGTCGCAACAGTTAAATCATACAATGCGTATGGCTGGTCAATCGTTAGTCAGCCCAGTACTGGGGGAGCAGTGATATAAACTGAGCCCCAAAAAAATGACTTTACCTCGATTTTTACCATCTACTAACGATACTGTAAACTTAGAGATTACACCTTGTGTTGGAAGCATTTGCTCAGGAGGATATTAAGTAGACTCATATTAGTTCTGGATAAGTAAGGACTTAGGAAATACTTGGTAAAGCTTACAAGGATCAGAGCAAAGTCCTTCTTTACTCACGCTTTTACATGCTGAAAACTTGATTCCTGGAGCAAGTTATTTGTTTAAAGTTCAAGCTCATAATATCTTTGGATTTGGACAGAACTCAGATCCTATCACGATCATAGCTTCTGGCATTCCCTTCACTCCTAATCCAGTAGAAGTTTAAATTATTAACACTGTGGTTCACATCAAGTGGACAAGTCCTTTCAACAATTATGCAACAATTACAAAGTATTTGGTCACAGTCTAGCAAAGTGATGGCATATTCACTGAAGAGCCAATTCATTGTAATGCAAGCTAGTCTATAATTGTACAGGCAACTCTGTGCGTGATACCAGCATCTGTTTTGACTTAGCCACCCTACTCGCTTATTTATGACACAACGATAGTTGCTAAAGTCAGAGCGTATAATGTCAATGGCTGGAGTCCTGATTCAGCGCCGAATCTTGAAGGTGCAACCATAGGAATTGAACCGATTTAAATGCAAGCTCCAACCGAGGGATTGTTAACGAATCAGACTCAAGTATAAGTTCACTGGCTAGAGTTCACAAACCAGAACGAAACAAGAGGTGGCCCCGTTACAAGCTACAATTTAAGATGGGATGCAAACTCTAATGGACTTTTGTGGTACGATTTGATCGGTGCAACAAGTGATAGTTTAGCGCTGACTTACACAATCACCTAAGGTATAATCCCAGGAGCCTACTACTAACTTTAAGTTAGAGCTTAAAACAAATGGGGATGGGGAAATTGGTCATCAATCACAACAATAAGAGCAAGCACTTGGCCAGAAGTTGTTGGTAAACCTACAACCTCAATTTCTTACGCAGACGGATCTGTGGTGGTCAGTTGGCCATTTACAAATGCCCGAAGCAGCCCAATTTACTCTTACTTGATTGAATTTTAAAGTATGGTGGACAGTCGTTGGGTTTAAGATCTTTAATACTGCGATGGAACTAAATCAGAAATTGTTGAGCAATCGTTGTGTAGTGTTCCTATGAGTTAATTTACAGATAACTAAATGGGATACAAGATATTCCAGCCAATATTAGTCAGAGTGACAGCTAAAAACGAAAAAGGTTCATCAGTCACACCATCAGCTGTAAGTACTGGAGATGCGACCGCAAAGTTCATTCCCGTTATGATGCCTGCGAACAGCATTACTAGAGGGAAATTGACAAGCGAGTCGATCGTACAGATTACCATAAGTCCTCTTACAACATACGATGACACTGGAAACTCAACTATATTGTCTTACAATGTTGAGTGGGACTAAGGCAACAATACATGGATTACTTTAGTTGGAGATCCTACTTACAACACTTAGCTTTAAGTCTTAGCGACTGATGGAATTGTTAAAGCTACGAATTACAGCTTCAGAGTCAGAGCTTTGAATATTTACGGATGGTCACCTTAGTTCAGCTATCCTTATGTAGTGATAGCAGCTTCTGACGTTCCCGATCAAATGGCACCACTGCAAACTAGTTACAATGTATAACATCCTTTGTAAATCAGGGTCGACTGGGTTGCACCTTATGATAACTCAGAACCAATAATAGACTATGAGATCTTGATAATGCAACGTGATGGACAATACTCTAAAAGTTCAGAATGTGATGGATCAGATCAAACAATCATCAGTTAATTACACTGCTACATTTAAGTATCAAAGTTAAAAGCTTTGCCCTTCAATTTGACCTACAACACATTAGTAACTGTAAGAGCTAGAGCTAGGAATCAATTTGGATATGGAGATTACTCCTAACCTAACGTCATAGGAGCTTAGATTAGAGTCGAACCAGTTCAGATACCAAAGATCAATTTAGACATAGAATTGTCAACCAAGACTCGCACGGTGATGAACTGGAGCGCACTTGTCGGACATGACACTGGAGGATCACCAATTCTGACCTACAACTTACAAATAGATGCTGGAAGTGGTTGGATCGACTTACAAGGAGAAATTGCAAGGATGAGCACGCTTACTACATCTATAGCAAACAGTTTAACTCCTGGTTAAAGTTACAAATTCTAAGTCAGAGCGATGAATGTTTTTGGATGGGGTCCTTTCAGTTCTGTGTAGACATTTATTGCTGCACAAAGACCTGAAAAGCCATTGCCTGTAGTCACAAGTTTGACTAATTTGAAATGCAGAATCTCATGGCAGGTACCTTTTGATAACTATCAGCAAATTACTAGGTACGAAATTCTGATCGCAGGTCACAATGGAACTGATTTCTTTGAGACAACTACTTACTGTGATGGATCAGATCCAGCAACCATGCTGCAGATGTACTGCGATGTCCCAGTGAAAACAGTTCTAAGAGTTGCTCCTTACTCTCTTGTGTTTGACGAGCTTATTCAAGTCAAAGTCAGAGCCCTTAATTCTCGGCTTTGGTCAGATTATTCAGAAGTAAACGTGTTAGGATTGAGAATTTAAACTGAGCCATTAGGTATGTCAAGTCCATAAAGAAACACTTCTGACTCAGCAACAAATTCCTACTAAATTACAACGTATTGGAGTTAGATCACAGATCCACTAACTGGAAACTCCCCTACGACTTCATATAGTCTTGAGTACGATGCTGGTACAGATGAAGGAGCATGGACGCCCTTAGTTGGATATCTGTCAGACTTCAAACAGCTTTCTTTTATAGTCACAGATAACATTTAGAAGGGAAGCTATTACAAATTTAGGCTAAGAGCTAAAAACATTTGGGGATGGGGATCTTACAGCCAAGTGACTTAGATTCAAGCTGCAAGAAGACCAGCCAAAATAACTTCAGTCTAAACTAATGTTGATGCTCTAACAGGTGATTTTTCGACTTCTTGGATAGCACCAGACAATGAAGGTAGTCCGATTAGTTACTATAAAACAGAGATTTACAGCCCAATTTAGGATTCTTGGATAGAGTAGACAATCACTTGTAATGGTTTTATAGTAGCAATTACTTAATGTAATGTTCCAATGGCAACTCTTCAAGCGAATCCTTACGAATACACCTAAGGCTAATAGATTTAGGTAAGAGTCAGTGCTTTGAATACATATGGATACAGTGATGTATCTACTACTGTAGATGCAAATGCAAGATTAAGAACCGTACCCCACCAAATGACTTTACCATCAAGAAATGTTGAAACCACAGAAGTCAAAATAGTTGTTGAATGGTAATCTCCTGTAGGTGTTGACAATGGAGATTCTTAAATAATCTCTTACAACTTGCAGTGGGACTAAGGCTCAAACGGTACACAATTTGTTGATTTAATCTCACCAGGACAAGATTACACCAATCTGAGTTCAAGTGTTACTGATGGTATTACTGTTGGTTAGATTTACTAGTTCAAGATAAGAGCCAAAAATGTGTATGGCTGGGGACCCCTTTCACCAGTAGCTTACATCAAAGCTGCCGACGTCCCTGCTTAGCCTGAAATCGTTACAACATCGACCTAAGGCACATATGCGGTAATTTCATTCCTGGAACCAAACTTTAAAGGAGAACAGATCACAGGATACGCCATAATGATAACTTAAAGCGATGGGTCACGGAGCCAAAGTCCAAGTTGCATTTCTACTTTGCAACAAATCAACGCAACAAACTGGCAATGCGGTGTACCTTTCACTGAACTAAGACAATCTCCTTACAATCTCAAGTTTGGACAACTTGTAGTTGTTTAAGTCAAAGCACAAAACATAATTGGAGACAGTGAATACAGTTAACCAAATGTGCATGGAAGTGTCGTATTAACAGAACCTACTAAAACAACTTCTTTGCAACTTGAAGCAACTTACTCAAGCATTAACAACATCGCACTTCGTTGGTTACCTTTGACAACATTCAATGAAACAGGAGGCAGCCCAGTGTTAAATTACATGATCCTGTGGAACTAAGGACCTGTGATTAATCAGTGGGTGACTTTAGTAACTGTTCCAAGTACACAAACTACTTATGTTGCACAATTATTAACACCTGGTGCGCAATACAGCTTTACAATTTAAGCTCAAAACCTGCATGGCTGGGGCTAGGAATCATCTGTTTTCAGCGAATTAGCAGCTGATGTTCCTTCAACGCCAATTTAAGTTACAACTCAACAATCAAACATTAATGTGCTAGTTTTGTAAACCCTACCTGCATCCAATTTCTACCCCATTACTGAATTCTAGACATAAATTTTGTCGAAAATTGACTAACGATACTACGATGTTTGCACTAATCCTACTCAGTGGACCAATTGTCTTATAGAAATGGACACAATCAGAATCGTTTACGGCTATTAAAGACTCTAAATGCCCTAATTCAGGGTTCGTGCCATGAACAACAGAGGATGGGGTCCATACAGCCAGCTTAACACTGTTGGAGCCACAATTTAAACTTCTCCAGACACAATGCAAGCGCCTTAAAGAGATGTGCTGACCAACTAGGACAAGATAATTGTTAATTGGTCTGAGCTGCTTTCTCCCAGTGATGGAGACTCTCCAATTTCAAGTTACAATCTCTAATGGCTTTACAACGAAGTTTGGACTGATTTGTACGGTGTTCTTCCTGGAGCCACTTTGACTTAGTTCTAACTTACAAGTGGTCTTTCAAGAGGCAAGAGTTATTTGTTTAGAATAAGAGCGTTGAACATCTTTGGATGGGGCGATTGGAGTTAAAGCACTTTGATACAAGCAGCGGGTATACCTATGACTCCTTAGCCAATCACAACTTAATACGATCGTTTGACTGGTAACATCGTAATCTAATGGAAGGCCCCCGATGACAACAGTCAAGCAATTGATCATTACTTTATCCAAATTTTAGATTAGGCAGGACAGAACTGGAATCAAGATTTAGTCAACTGTAGTGGTGCGAATCCTAACATGACTGAATGCCAAATTCCTATGAAAACTCTTACTAGTACGCCATTCAATTTAGAGTTTTAGTCACTAGTAGTTGCGTAAGTACGAGCTCATAATAATTATGGCTTTGGATAATTCTCTACTCCTAATACTCAAGGAGTTACGATAAGAAGAATACCTTCAAAAATGGGCCCAATAACTGTAGTTAACAAGACAGACATTGAAATAACTCTTTAATGGAATCCTCTAAGTGGACAATAAGCCGGAGATTCTCAGATTACTTCTTACAATCTTTACTGGGACAATTCATCAGGGAAATCAGACATTCTGATTGTGTCAGATTTGATAACCACATATACTGTGCGAGGAACTGTGGGTGGCAAGAATTACATTTACAGGGTTTCAGCTTAAAATATCTACGGACAGGGTGAAAGTTGTGATGAAATCACTTAATTAGCTTCAGATGTGCCAGAATAAATCTAGATAGTCAATACTAGTATAGTTGGCTCAAATGTAGTAACAAGTTGGGTCGCTCCTGACAATAACTTTGAACCTATTTTGGAATACGAGATAATTTTCCAAAACAGTATAGGAAACTGGGTTAAAGAACCAATAAATTGCAATGGCCAGGATCCTTATAAAACATCTTGCTCGATGGATATGCACTTAATGATCACCATCACAGGGCTCACGTAGGGTCAGCTTGTAGTCGCAAGAGTTAGAGCGAGAAACATCAATGGGTGGGAAGCTTTTAGCTAACAAAACATAGCAGGAGCATTGATTGAAACAGAGCCAAGCGCTTTAACGATAACTTTTGACCCCTTAGAATCCAGTCTCACTTCTGTAGTGATAAACTGGTAACCTTTGAGTTTGTTTGATTCAGGAGGATCGCCTGTAACCAGCTATAACTTAGAGTACAAAGTACGTTAGTCTGACGTTTGGGCTTAGATTTCAGTCAGCTAATCTGTACAAAGCTACACAGTCTCAGGATTAGCTGGTGGCGTTACATACGATTTTAAACTTCAGGCATACAACATTTACGGGTCTAGTCCTTTCAGCAACATTTTGACAACAGTTGCTGCTTAGGAACCAGAGTAAATAACTTAAGTTTCTATCTAGATCAACGGAATATACGCTTAAATAATGTGGATAGCTCCAACAGATAACTTTTCAGAAATACGGGGATATTATGTTATGGTCAGGAATTCTTAAGGTGTTTATATAGATTAGACTAAAGACTGTAACAATCAGAACTTGACTACGATCGACACAACTTAATGCTTCATACCTATGATTAAATTGCTAAGTCCACCTTACTCGCTTGTTCAGGGAAATGAGATCAAAGCATACGTTGTAGCGCACAACGATAGAGGAAACTCTACAGCATCTTAACCCAACTAAGTAGCTCCGTTAGTATAAGTTGTACCTGGTAAGATGAACCCAATTCAACAGGGACTTGATACATCTAACGTAGTCGTAGACATCTTTTGGTAGTTACCTGAAAATGATGGTGGATCACCAATTCTAGGTTATATGGTGTACTACAGCTAAAGTCTTAATGGAGTTTACCAAGAACTTATAGGCAACTCAAGTTCTTATACTGACACTAACTATTAAATCACCTATGGCTTGATCGAAGGAGCAATTTATTACTTCAAAGCTAAATCTTAAAACAGATGGGGCTGGAGTCCTTAATGGTCTGAGCCAGTAGGTATTCTGGTTGCAACTGTTCCTACTAAAGTTACTGGTGTAAATTCAATAATAAACCAAGGAGACATTTAAGTTGGATGGACATCTGCATACTACAATGGTTCTCCACTCACAGGCTATGTTGTTAAAGTTTAAGCTTCTGATTAAACTTGGAATCATGTGCCTGATTGTCCTTAGAACAGCTTGACATTGAGTTGCACAATCAAAATGTCAACCGTAACTTCAGCACCTTTCTTACTTACCTTCTAGTCACCAATTTATATCTAAGTGACTGCGTAAAACGGTATTGGATTTGGACCAGTGTCTGATTCAAACTCAGCTGTGACAATTGCCAAAGTCCCAGCACAAATGCAGCCAGTTACAAGAGGAATAAATACTTCTGAAACTTAGATCCAGGTAGTTTGGTAACCTTTGCTTACAGATGTTGAAACAGGAGGATCTCCTATTATTTCATACTAACTTCTGTGGGACAACAATGATGGCACGCCAGACTTGATCGCAACTGATTCACTTGTCCTTAATTATACCTTACTTGGTCTTATTTCCGGTTATAAGTATAAGTTCTAAGTTAGAGCTCGTAATGTATACGGTTACGGTCCAGCTTCAAATGTATTTTCAATTACCGCAAGTGATGTTCCGAACACCATGGACACGGTTCAAACTCTCAACTTGCTGACTGAAGTAAAAGTTTTGTGGAGTGAACCTTACAATGGAGGAGATCAAATTGACTAATTCTAGATCTAGATACTTACACCTTAAGGTCAATTCGTGGACGACGCTAATTGTCTTGGAACTTACTCGGCAGGTCCTTAGTGCACTTTCTAACATGATTATCTGAGATTAACTTACGGATTCAAAGCAGGAGATGTGGTTTAATTCAGAGGTAGAGCTCGTAATGTCAACGGTTGGGGTAGTTACTCCCAAGTTAATACAGTTGGTGCTCTTGTGTTCGATGTACCTGGTAAAATGAACGACCCCTATGAAGGAAGCTTGACTACTGTAGACAAAGTACACCTCAACTGGCCAGCAATGACTACCTTGGTATAAACAGGAGCTACAGGCAGCATATTGTCATATGAACTGTAACTTTTAGACCCTAGTACACTTTAGTGGGTTTCAATTGTCGGCCTTGACGCAGATTACTTGCAGCTAACTTACACTTACAACAATGTAAATACAGGAACAGACTACACATTCAGAATGAGAGCCAAAAATATAATTGGATGGGGTAGCGTGTCTAACAACATCACGATAAGAGCAGATGATGTTCCTGCCTAAATCAAGACTGTTGATACGTCAAACGTCGACATTCACGCTTTGATTGAATGGAACCAACCAACTACTAACAATGGTAGTCCAGTTTTGGCTTACAGAATCTAAATAAAGTCTACTTCCGGCAGCTATTTCCAAAGTCCAAGTTGTGATGGAAGTTTGAGCCAAATTTTAGACATGGTCAATCCAAAATGCTTGGTGTTGATGACTGAACTCTTAGCAGAACCATATAATCTTATTTAAGGAGACATTGTTGTAGCTATAGTACAAGCAAAAAACATTCAAGGATGGGGCCCTTATTCCTAACCCAACACTTTGGGAGCTCTAGTGCAAGTTGTTCCCAGCAAAATGTAAGCCGTAACTTCAGGTGAAGATACATCTTAGAACCAATTACACGTAACTTGGCAGCCGATTTCAGACTTAGTTTTGGCTGGAGGAACACCTGTGATTTCATATAACTTGTAGTGGGACTCAGGTACCAACTAAGATAATTGGGTAGATATTATTGGTTATACTCCATCTTCTCTCGCGGTTTCAATCATTTTGACTCAGGGCGTCTAAGGTGGAAAGACTTATTACTTCAGAGTCAGGGCTCAAAATATTCAAGGTTTCGGGCCATTTTCAAATACTCTACCAATAAAAGCTGGTCAAATACCTGATGTGATGTAATCAGTGACCACTTCTATAGATCCTGCTACAGGAGGCGTAGTCTTCAATTGGATCGCACCTTAAGATGGCTTTGAAAGCTTAATCTCCTACAAGCTTTTAATTCAAACTTCTAATGAATATTGGCTACAAGACACTACAAATTGTGCAGGAAATGACCCAAATGTCACAATGTGCATTGTTCCTATGAGTGTCTTGACTTCTAATCCATACAACCTAGCATTCGACACACTCGTATAGGCAAAAATAACGGCCAACAACTCATATGGATATTCTTTATCTCTGTCACCGGTGAATACTCAAGGTGCATTTATTAGAGTTAAACCTTCGTAGATGCCTTAACCTAATCTTTTGTTTGGAACAGACTTAACAATTACAGTTTAATGGACACGTTTGATCTCGCCAAACAATGGTAACTCAGACGTGACATCTTACTCACTTTACTGGGACAATTCGTCAGGTACACCCAACATTTTACTAGTAAAGAGTCTTACAAACACATTCACAGTGACTGGACTTACAGGAGGAAACACTTACTTGTTTGTTGTTCAAGCCACGAATATTTACGGTACAGGGGAGTTGAGCTAACAACTTTCTGTTATAGCAGCTGATGTCCCTGATAAACCAAACATTGTGAAAGTATTTGATGTTGGAACTGATGTGAAAATCTTGTGGGAAGCTCCTTTCAACCATTACTCTAACATTGATGCCTATCAAATTAAGCTTATGACAAACAATGGTACATATACAGAATACAAGCTACGCTGTGATGGTAGCATCAACCCTTCAGTTCTGTCTTGCCTGATACCAATGCTAGAGATCGGACCATTGACTCAAATGCCGTTGAATTCACTTATTAAAGTCATAGTAAGAGCTCGTAACTTTAAAGGATGGAGCGCATTGTCAGAACCAAACATTGTCGGGTCGCTTGTAAAATCCCTGCCTTCAAAAATGAGTCCAATTACTATAAAATTGGAAGAAGTTTTTGACACTTCAATATTGATAAGATGGACTCCATTAAATCAATCACAAACTGGTGGAGTAGACATAACTAACTACATCATTTAAGTAAGAAGCCAATCAGCAGATTGGGCTCAGTTAGCGAATGTTCCAGCTACAGAAAATTCTTACCTCCACAACAATCTAGTAGGAGGTTAAGTTTACTAGTACTAAATTCAAGCACAAAACATGTATGGTCCCTCAGGTATTTGGAGTGACAGAAGTTAGACACAATCAGGTAAAGCCCCTGAACAGCCGCCTATCCCTACCGTACAGCTTCTAGATGTTTACATTAAGATATCTTGGACTCCACCTTTCGATAATTTCTTAGAAATCACAAAGTATAAAGTGAAAATAATGAACAACTAATCTGAGTATGTTGAAAACTTAGAAGTTTGCGACGGATCTAGTGTAGATGCAATGAGAGATTTGTTCTGTTCAGTTCCAATGAGTGCCTTGTGGACAAAACCATTTTACCTAGAGTATGGAAAAATAATTTACGCTTAGATTGTTGCAATTAATGAAAGAGGCGAAAGTATTCCTAGTTTAGAGAACTCAGTGGGACCGACCGTATAAACGGTTCCAGGACAAATGTCAATTCCATCAAGAGGATAGGACACTACAAGCACAAAAGTTAGTGTGAATTGGTAGGGTTCTCCACCTTTGTTCGACGGTGGTTCACCAGTAACATCTTATGAATTAACCTACTAAATCGATGGAGGTGATTGGATCGAAGCAGTCGGAGGTGCTCAGACTGGAGCTTATCTGGGTACAAACTATTTGCTGACATACAACATTACCGGAGGTCAAACCTACACATTCAGACTTAGAGCAAACAATAAATGGGGCTGGGGTGCGTATTCTTCACCAACTATAAGCATTCTTGCTGCATCAGTTCCTAGCCAAATGGACAGAGTTACGACTTCCATAAATCCTGCTGACGGAAGCTTAAAGATATCTTGGACTGCACCATTTGAAAACGGCAACCCAATAACTGCGTACTAAATTGAAATCCTAAACAGTCAGGGAGTCTGGAACACAGACCCAAACTGTAATGGAACTACAGCAGTCAGCCAACTTTATTGCAACATACCAATGCCATAACTTTGGAATTCATTTGGACTGTCTTTCGGCACACTAGTTTAGGTAAGAATTTCAGCTTCAAACATAATGGGCCAAGGAGCTTGGAGCTAAACAAATTTTGAAGGACAGACTGTGAGATATTTGCCTATAAAGATGAATCCTGTTGTAGAAGGTATCGGTTCTACAGAAACTAGTCTTAACATCTCTTGGACACCTTTAACAACCCCTGCTCAAACTGGTAATAGTCAAATTTTATAGTATTAACTTTACTGGGATGCTGGTACGGGATTGACAAATGTTTTACTTTACTAAGGTAATACTTCAAACTATGTCTAAAACAGCTTAATACCGGGTCGAGAATATATGTTCTATATCAGAGCTCAGAACATTTATGGATATGGACCATTTAGCTTTTAATTGATTCTTGTTCCTCAGTCAGCACCAGCCACTATGCAGGCCCCTGAGTCCTCTCTGAAATATCCTTTTATTGAACTCAGATTCGTAGAGCCTTTCAACAATGGTGATTAGATTGATGAATATCAAATCTTGATCTAATCAAAGACTACAGGATTATTTATTGAGGATAAAAATGTGTGTGATGGTCAAGCAACAAACACGATTTCTGCATTAGGCTGCAACATTCTTTGCTCTGACTTTATCTCTTTGTTCGGGTACAAACTTGGACAATACCCAGTGTTTAAGGTAAGAGCTCATAACAATAATGGATGGGGTACATACAGCGCACCCAACTCAGTCGGTGCAACCGTCTAAAGCCCTCCTACTTACATGAATGCACCAACAGAATCAACTTTAACAAATGATGTGCAAATTGTTGTAGTTTGGAACTTTATCGAACTTGACGCTGAAACGGGAGCATCTCCTATAACATCTTACTCTCTTGAATGGGATTAAGGCACTAATAATTGGCAGCCAATTTAAGGATTCACAACTCCATCTCTGGAATTATCAGGCACAGTAAGTGGTGGCATCGTCCCAGGAGATCCCTACTACTTCAGAGTGAGAGCATAGAACATCAGAGGATGGGGACCTTATAGTCAAACTTTAAAAGTGATTCCCAGTAACGTACCTAGTATGATGTTGCCTGTAAGCACAGTCATAAGCAATATTTACGTAAAGATTTCTTGGATTCAGCCTACGAATAATGGAGCTTAAATTACGGCTTTCAAGATATTGATCTAGAATTCCGACGGGAACTTACAGCAATCAGCAAATTGTGATGGCTCATAAGCAGTCGTCATCTCACAGCTTTACTGCATGGTTCCAATGTATGAAATTACAACAACTTTTGGCTACAAGTATCCCTAATTAATCGTAGCTAGGATTCAAGCTCAAAATCTCAAAGGATGGGGACCAATTAGTTCATCTAATTCTATTGGAGCTCTTGCAGAGGTTGTACCAGCACAAATGCAAGTTCCTACTAGAGGCTTATCGACGACCGAAACACAAGCCGATGTTGAATGGAGCGCATTAACAGGTTTCTAAAACTTAGGTGGTTTGACTTCCACCATACTTTCTTACAATTTGTAATGGGACTAGGGTACAGGTGTTTGGTAAAACCTTACAGGTGTTATTGCTCCTTATACTTCCTTAGAATTCACCCAAAAATCAGGAATATCTTCAGGTAATTACTACAATTTCAGAGTTAGAGCGCTGAACAAACATGGCTGGGGAAATTTTAGTAGTAATCTTACTTTATTAAGTGCCGTACCACCAGATCCTCCACTAAACTTATCAACTGTTCAAAACGGCGTCTCAACATAAATATCATGGAACTACCCAGTAGATCATGGAGCACAAGTTTTAGAATTCCAGATTTTAATTAAAGGAAACAACAACATCATCGTGGAAACTCCAAATTGCTCTGGATTAAACTCTACTGTAATAAGTTCTTTGAAGTGCCTAGTTACTTACGAAGAGCTAACAGGTACAAGATACTAGTTGACTCTTGGACAGTAGATATTAGCTTAAATCAGAGCAAGAAATGTTATTGGTTGGAGTCCACTTTCTGATGTTAACGCAGTCATCGATAATGTAAAGACTCCTCCTTTAGCA
>Ga0007756_10161728_pt1 | contig 30859 bp, 13 predicted proteins | sample LauGreSu1BDMLBDD_FD_61639 | JGI IMG/M metagenome (GOLD analysis project Ga0007756, IMG submission 61639) | Metatranscriptome of freshwater lake microbial communities from Lake Michigan, USA - Su13.BD.MLB.DD (Metagenome Metatranscriptome) | ecosystem: Environmental > Aquatic > Freshwater > Lake... | reverse complement strand
GAAGGTGGAGCTGGCGCTGCAGGAGGGGCTGGCCAACGCCATTCGCCATGGTTGCAAGAATGACCGGACCAAGAACGTGCAGTGCTCGGTGACCTTCGACGCCGCCGGCGAAGTGGTCATCGCGTAAGCTCCCCTGTCAAGTTAACAGTCGTTCATTAGACTGACCCGGCGAAAACAGCCTCGGCAAAAACGTGAGCGGCGGCACCCGGCCAAGGCTGTCGTGGGGCCGCTCGCGGTTGTAGCTCTCCAGCCAGGTGTCGGTGAGATCGCGCACCTGGGTGACCGATTCAAAGGCATACGCGTCGAGGACTTCCGTCCGAGAGCTGCGATTGAAACGTTCGATGTAGGCATTCTGATCCGGCTTGCCTGGCTGGATGTAGTGCAGAGCCACGCCGTGTGCGTCACACCAATCCACCAGCGGCTGCGCCGTGAATTCCGGTCCGTTGTCGGTGCGGAGCGCACGCGGGCGTCCGTGCAACGCGACGAGATCATCGAGCACGCGGACGACGCGCGGACTCGGGATCGAGGTGGCGACCTCGATCGCCAGCCCCTCGCGGTTCCCTTCATCGATGATGGTCAGCGCGCGAAAGCGCTGGCCGCTGTAGAGCGCATCCGTCATGTAATCCAATGCCCACGTCTCATTCAGCATCGGCGGCGCCTGCAGCGGCTGTCGCAACCGCGTCGGCACGCGCCGCTTGATCCGCCGTGGCAGATTCAGCCGCAGCGCGCAGTACACGCGATGCACGCGCTTGTGATTCCACGGTCGCCCGTCCAGGCGCAGCCGGTCGAAACACTTCCAGAAGCCCCAGCGTCCGTGCGCCGCCACGACGGCCGTTAGCGCCGCGATGACGGGTGCGTCGGTACGCATCCGCGGAGGAGGAGGCCGATAGAACGCCGTCCGCGAGAGCCTCGCAATCCCGCAGGCCCGCTGCACCGGCAGCTGGTGCTCCTCGACGAGCACCGCGATGACCTGCCGCTTGGCAGACGGCGTTACAGTTTTCGGGAGAGCACGTCCTTGATAGCCGCGTTCTCCAAGGCCAGATCGGCGTACATCCGCTTCAGCTTCGCGTTCTCGGCCTCGAGTTCCCGCAGCCGCTTCACATCGGCCACCGAGACGCCGGCATACTTGCGCCGCCAGAGGAAGAACGACGCCCGGCTCACACCGTGCCGTCGCAGCAGGTCCGGGACGGGGACGCCCGCCTCGGCCTCTTTCAGAATCCCAACGATCTGGCTCTCAGTGAATTTCGATTTACGCATGACCACTCCTGAGCCAGGAGCAGTCTAATGCCGACCGTTCAGTTAATGGGGGAGCTTACGCCAGGGCACGGGACCCACCGCCAGGAGATGCCTCATAGGTGTGCCAACAATACGATCGATTCCCCGCCGCATACGCATTGCGTAACCGCTTTCGCCAGGCGTAATTGCAGCCGCCCCGCTGGATCCGCCAACTGGTTGCGTTCAAGGCAGTTAGCGGGTGGCCCGCTTCCTGCTAGTCTCACGGCGCGCCATCAGGTTTCGGCGACAAAGGAGCGATTTGAAATGAAACGTGTTCTCACTCTGGCCATCGCGGGCGTGTTCGCCCTGCTGGTATCCACGCAGGCGCAGGCCCAAACCTATACGTTCACCGCAGCCCTGCATGGCGGCAACGAGATCCCGGCGGTCAGCACCGGGGCGGCGGGCACCGCGACCGTCACGCTGAACGCGACCACCGGCGTCCTGACCTATCGAGTCGACGTTTACAACATGCCCGTGGGCACGACGGCTGGTCACTTCCACGTCGGCGCCCCTGGCGTCGCCGGCCCGACGGTGATCAACTTCACCGTTCCGACCGGCATCTCCAACGACTTCGCAATTTCCGGGACCGCGACGAGCGCCGACTTGTCGCCGCGCGCGGCGCAGGGCATTGGCTCGTGGGAGGACTTCCAGCAGGCGTTGCTGCTCGGCAACATGTACATCAACGTGCACAGCACCAACAACGCCGGCGGCGAGATCCGCGGCCAGGTTACGCGAGTTCAATAACGACCCCGGGGCTTGGGACTTGGGCGCGCCCCAGGCCCCAATCCTCCAAGCCCCAGCCCGCGAGGAGCTTCAGGATGTCGAGGCGGCCCAGCTGCGCGACCGTGGCTTCGACCGCTTGCGCGCAGTGCTGCTCAGTCGTGACGTCGGCTGGTGCCAAGACCCATCGGGGGCCGAGGGCGCGCACTGCCGCAACCGTGTTGTCGGCCTTCCCACGTGAACGGTTGTAAACCAGCACTACATCCGCTCCCATCGAGTATGCTTGACAACCAAGACCTCGTTGCCGACCTCCCGGGTTTCCTGGCGGAAACAGCCGCGCTTGCGACGATCGCAACTCACATCAGGGACTCCGGGTCAGGCGAAATCCGGCATCCCAAAGATTTCCAGAAACACCGAGAAGGTCAGCACAATCATCAGCAAGTCGTTGTTGAAGGTCTGATTGATGGTGAAGCCCGGCTGCGCGTATCGCGTCTTGAGCCGCTCTACTGCCTCTGGATTAAAGTATCCCCGCTTCTTGATGTACTCGTACGAAAGTAGTTCGCGTACCCAGGCGGGTCCTTGGTCAAGCAGGGCCGGGCTGCCCGGCGCTACAAAGGCAAATTTCCGCCTGTCTGTCACCACAGCTGGCACATAGCGCCCAGCCAAACGCTTGAGCAGCTGCTTTTCTTTGTCGCCCTTCAACAGCAGAGCCGGTGCCAGAGTGCGGGTGAACTCCACCACTCCCGGGTCCAGAAAAGGATAGCGAGCTTCTACCGAGTGGGCATACGCCACGCGGTCCCCATGGTCGGCCAGCAGGTGGTCAGCCAGGCGCAGTTTGAAGTCCACATAGGATCGCTGGTGCAGCGGGTGGCGGCCGCGCAGCTTGTCCCGGTCCACGAGCTCGTGTCCGGTGCAGTCGAACTGATCCAGCTGCGCCACCACCCCCTCAGCGTAAAGCGCCTCACGGACCTGACGAAATTCATGCAAATCGCGCTCGTAGTGGAAGTTTCGGTCGCCCCACAATCGCTCGCGAACCTCCCTCTCCAGTTGGGCCTCCAATTCGCCTTCTTGCTCAAAGTCGGCGCGTGTGGTGTCGAGGCGGTAGCCGATATATCCGGCAAAGAGTTCGTCAGCCCCCTCCCCGGTGAGGACAACCTTCAGCCCACTCTGGTGGACCATGGCCGAAAGAGCCAGAGAACAGGTGTTGTAGGAATCCTTCAGCGGAGACTCCGCCCGCTCTACGGCTTGCCACAGCCGTTGGCCAATATCAGCCGCGTGAAAGACATACTCATGATGCGTGGACCCGAGATGAGCGGCCATCAAGTGCTGATAGACACGTTCATCGATCCGGGGGTCGTCGAAGCCGATCGAAAAAGAGTGGCGCTGCTCAGCACTAAGGCTCTTGATTAGTCCGGCAATGAGGGACGAGTCCAACCCGCCGCTCAGGTAGAAGCCCACCGGCACATCGGCCTGCAGCCGGTACGCGACTGCCTGGCGAAGTTTTTCCTCCAGCTCCTCAATGCAAGCTGCCTCATCAGCCGGAACCCCCAACTCACTGCTGGGCGGGTAAACCAGATCCCAGTACTCAACGAGCTGGCTGCCCTGCTGGTCTACCAGCAGGTAATGACCGGGCTTCAGGGACCGGATGCCGGCGAAAAGCGTCCGCGGACTAACCAGTCCCGGAAAACAGAGCATCTGGTCCAAACCCGTCAGGTCGACCTTAGGCTCTACTCCGGGATGCTTAAGAAGGGCTCGGATCTCAGAGGCAAACAGCCACTGTCCTTGGGTCTCGGTGTAAAACAGAGGAGCAATGCCGACATGGTCACGAGCCAGCAGAAGGCGATCCTGTCTTCGGTCGTACAGCGCCAGGGCGAATTGCCCGTTCAGGCCGGCCAGAAATCCGCAGCCCTGCTCCTCGTAGAGGTGAACCAGCACCTCCACGTCGCAGGCTGACCTGAACCGGTGCCCTCGGGCCAGCAGGCCCTGCCGCAGTTCACGGTAATTGAAGATTTCTCCATTACAGATGAGGGCGATGGAGCCATCCTCGCTGAAGAAGGGCTGGTTGGCTTCGGCGGAGAGATCCATGATGGCGAGTCGGCGAAACCCGAAGCCGAGGCCTTTCTCGAGGTGGATGGCGTGGTCATCCGGACCGCGCAAAGCCAAGGCCGCGCTCATCGCGGCCAGAGCGCCTGGATCGATGTGTCCATGCCCGCCTGGAGCGAAGATACCGGTGATGCCGCACATTGCCTTAGAAATCTCCGCTCAGCTCTTGCAGCGACCGGTCGAAGTCTCGTTGCTCTTGCCGCCCCTCGGCGCCAAGCAACTGCTCCCGTAACCCTTCCAGTGTCTGGGCTGGATCCGTGGCCAGTATCTCCAGAACCTGACGCAGCTCAGCTGCGCGCTTGGCCATGGTCTGCGCGGTGAACAAGGCTTCGTCGTACTCGACGAGGATCTCCAGGGTGCCCTTGTCGTGATCCTCCTGGAACTCCACGTTCAGATCAAGCTTGCAGCCGGTCCGGCAATCAGCAAATTTTGAAACGCGCAGACCCTCCAGACCCAGAACGCCATGATCGGTGTTGTGCAGGATGAGCATGGCCCCAAAGACAGGATGGCGGCTCTCGTCTCTGGTCAGGCCCAGGTCCTCGACCAGCCGATCAAACGGATACTCCTGGTGTTCAAAGGCTTCGGTGACTCCTTGGCGCACTTGCGCCAGCATCTCCGCTAAAGAATCAGTTGGCCGCAGCGTAGAGCGCAGGGGCAGCATGTTAATGTAGCAACCGATCTGCTTTTCTACTTCCGGATGAATGCGGCCGGCTACTGGAGTGCCCACGATCAGCTCATCTTGTCCTGACCAATTCCACAGCCAGCTCGTCACTGCTCCCAACAGCGCTATAAACAGCGTGACTCTCTGCGACCGGCACTGTTCCTGCAGCGCTGCCACGGTCGCCCGTTCTAGAACCATGAGACTCGTTGCACCTCGTCCTCCCTGGACCGGCGGTCGCGGTCGGTCCGTGGGCAGGTTCAGCACCGGCAATTCTCCGGAGAGTCTGGTCTGCCAATACCTCCGAGCCGCTTCCCCGCCCGCCTGATTCTGCCAGGCAGCCCAATCCCGGCACTGAAGCCCCAGGTCGGGCAACGGGCTGGGCTCTGCGTGCAGTTGGGCACGGTAGACAGCCTCCAGCTCCCTGAACATCACGGCCATCGACCAGCCGTCAAAGATGATGTGGTGGGCATTGAAGAAGAGCACATGGCGGTCGGCTGCCAGGCATAGCAGTTCGGCCCTGACGAGCGGCCCCTGCGCCAAGTCAAAGGGCTTGGGGGCCGCCTGCTGTATCCAGGCACGAGCGGCGAGATCCGGGTCCTGCTCTGTGCTCAGATCGGTTCTTGTCAGAATCGGCGCCCACGCGCCTCCCACACGCTGCCGCGGTGTCCCATAAACCAATGCGAAGGTGGTCCGCAGGGATTCATGGCGCTCGACCACGAGGGCGATGGCCCTCTCCAGGGCTGACACCCCCAGTTCTCCCTCCAGTAGCAGGGCGCCGGCGATGTTGTACTGCTGGGAGGCGCCGCGCACCTGGTCAATGATCCACAGTCGTTTTTGGGCGTGTGACAGTTCGTAGTCTTGCTGGTCCGGCAGCTTGGGGACGGGTCCCGCCGAGCGCTTGTTTCTGCCAGCCAATACTTTGGCCAAGCCAGCCACCGTCGGCGCGTTAAACAGGGCACTCAGCCCCAAGTCCACTCCCAGGCGCTGGTGAATTCGGTTCACCACTTGGACAGCCTTCAGACTGTGCCCGCCAATGGAGAAGAAATCATCGTGGATACCGATTCCCTCTCGGTTCATGACCTCGTGCCAGATCTTCAGCACTTCGGTCTCCAGCAGGCTGAGCGGCTCCGGGGCTGCCGCACGTGCCACTGGAATTGACGGCGCCGGCAGGGCCCGGCGGTCCAGTTTTCCATTGGCGCTCAGAGGCAAAGCGGGGAGCACGGTCAGATGAGCGGGGATCATGTGGCTCGGTAGATACGCAGCCAGGTGCCGGCGTACAACATCGAGATCCACGTTTTCCCCGGCCACTACATAGGCGACGAGGACGGCCTCACCACTTAAGTGTCTAAGCGCAACAGCCGCCTCACGCACTCCGGGGCAGACACGCAGGCACTGCTCCACCTCGCCCAACTCGATGCGATAGCCGCGCACCTTGACCTGCTCGTCCGCTCGTCCCAGATATTCCAAGCTGCCGTCAGGGAGCCAGCGGCCACGGTCACCACTGCGGTAGAGCCGGCTGCTCGTCCACCGGGGGTCGGTCACAAACCGCTCGGCCGTCAGCGCCGGATTGCCATGATATCCGCGAGCCAATCCTGCGCCGCCGATGTACAGCTCCCCGACCACACCGATCGGGGCAAGACCCCCGTCTCGGTTCAGAATTGCGATCCGAGTATTGGCAATGGGCTTCCCGATGAGTATGCGACGCCCCCCTGGCTCCAACTGGCAGGCGGCGCAGCCCACTGTGGCCTCGGTGGGGCCATACTCGTTGTAGACCTCCATCCTAGGATTCAACTGATGCAGGAGTTCCACATGCTCAGGCAGCACCGCCTCCCCGCCCAGAATGGCCACCTGCACATTGGTCAGCTGCAGACCGAGCTCGCGCGCCAGCAACAGGTGCGACGGTGTGATCTTCACGGCATTTACTTCGGTCTGCGGATCAAAGACCTGGCGCAATACCTCGTCCGGCCCCAGCCCCGACGAGAAGACCCGCAGGCTTCGTCCGCGGGTCAAGGGACAGAAGATACTGGTCACGGTCAGGTCAAAAGACAGCGGCGTATGCAGGGCGAAGTTACCGATCGGCCTCTCGCCGAAATAATGGCGGTCAGCCCACTGCACGTAATTGGCCAGGCTGCCAGTGCTGATCGCGCAGCCCTTCGGCTTTCCGGTGGACCCCGACGTGTAGAGCAGGTAGGCCAGGTCTTCGGGCGCACCAGTGCTTTGGAGGTCAGCGCTGCGGCGGCTGGTTGCCCGGCTGATCTCCACTACGTCACAATCCTCCAGCGCTGGCACCGTTGCGTCCGACAGGACCAGTCGGCAGCCGCTGTCGGCGGCCATATACCGCAGTCTCTCGACGGGATAGGCTGGGTCGAGCGGTACATACGCGCCACCAGCCTTGAGCACTCCGAGAAGGGCGACCGGCACCCAGACCGATGGCTCCAGGTGTATACCCACAAACGTCCCGCGGTCTACGTCGTACTGCTCGCGCAGAAAGTGGGCCAGGCGATTGGCCTTCCGGTTGAGTTCTGCGTAGCTCAGTTCACCTTCAGGGCCAATCACAGCCACGGCTTCTGGACAGCGCGCCACTTGCGCAGCGAAAAGCTCCAGCACTGAGGCAGCGGGGAAATCTACGCGGGTGTCGTTAAATTCTGCCAGCAGGCGATGGCGCTCCTCGGCCGGGAGCATCTCTATCTCGCCCAGTGTTTGTTGGGGATCAGCGACTAGAGCGTCGAGGATCTCGGCAAAGTATCTGGCGAAACGAGCGATGGTCTGCGGAGCGAACAAGTCAGTCCGGTACTCAAAATTCAGGCACAGGACGCCCTCCTGCTCGACAATATCGAGGTTCAGATCGAACTGGCATGCCTTCTTGTTCGGCGCACAGGGTGAGATGGCGAGGCCGCCGAGGCGCAGCACCCGGGCGTCCGCTTGCTCATAGGTGAAGAGTGTGTCGAAGAGTGGCTGGCGGCCAGTGTCCCTGGCGACCCCTAGCTTTTCCACCAGCCGCTCAAAGGGATAGTCGGCCCGGGCATAGGCCTCCAGGCAGACCTGCTTGACTTGGTTCAGATACTCGGCAAACCGTACTGTCCCCTTCGGCTGCAGCCAGAGGGGAAGGGTAGTGGCTGTCATGCCCAGCAGACGGGAGAACTCCCCGTGGTGCCGCCCGGAAGTGACCGTGCCCACCATCAGATCGTCCTGACCAGTGAGCTTGTGGAGCAGGACCCCGTAGGCCGACAGCAGCACCATGTAAGGAGAAGCGTGTAACCGCCGGGACAGCTCGCGGATGCCCTCGGCCGGATGGCGAGCCGCATAACTGGCCCCGGCGAACATGGTCTGCTTCGGCCGGTGAAAATCGAGGGGCAACTCGAGGCGCGGCAGCTCGCCTCCCAGCTTAGCCAGCCAGTAGGATTCCTGGGCCGCACAGTCAGGGCTTTGGAGAAATCCCTGCTGCCAGCGCACGTATTCCCGGTACTGGACCCCGGCGGGCGGCAATTCCGCCCCCTGATAGAGGGCCATCAGCTCCTGGAAAAGGACATTGAGCGAGATGCCGTCAAGTGCGATGTGATGGGTGTCCATCAACAACAGATGTCGCGCTGGCCCCAACTCCACAACCTCGGCCCTGACCAGAGGCGGCTGGTGAAGGGCAAAGGGCCGGATGAAGGCGCTCAGTAATTCGGCCTCCTCCCCTTCGCGTCCCGACCGGCGGGTGAGCTCAAAGGCGGCCTCCGCGTGGACTTGCTGAATCAATTGGTCTTCGTGGAGTTCAAAGCCGGTGCGCAGGCTCTCGTGGCGATCGACAACGTGCTGACCGCACGCCTTCAGTCGCTCCACGTCCAGTTGCCCCTCTACCAGCCAACCGCCGGATAAATGGCAACTCAGTTCCCCGCCCTCCAGCTGGCTGAGCACATACATGCGCTGCTGAGCCGAGGACATGGGGAAGGCGGCTGCCGGGGTCAGAGGTTTTCCGCCCTGCCAAAAACCGGCGGCCAGCATCTGCTGCACGCTCTCCCGTACGGCCACAACAATCCGCTCAACGTCGGCATCGGTGTGCGCCGTGGATAAAAAGCAGATGCGCCGTTCCCAGGTGTACACGCCCTGTTCCATCAGCAGATGGAAAAACAGATCCAGCTCCAGAGGTTTGAGCACACTGCTGTACTGGCCGTAGGACTCGAAGCGGAACTGCGAGCCAAAGTGCACCACGCGCATGGGGACACCCGCCTCGGCAAAGAACGAGTCCAGGGTATTGGCCAAACGTTCCATGCGCAGGTTGACCTGCTGCTGAAGCGCTGGCCCCTGGTCGCGCAGATGCTGCAGGGCCGCCCGAGCACTGGCCATCGTCAAGGGATGCTTACAAAAGGTGCCACCAAAGAAGGTGGTCTGGGCCGAGGGTACGGAATCATCCCCATACTGCCACCACCCTCCGTCGATGCCATCGAGGTATCGGGACTGGCCCGCCACGATGCCGATAGGCAGGCCTCCCCCGACGATTTTGCCGTACACCACCAGGTCCGCGTGAATTCCAAAATGGGCCTGGGCTCCGCCGGGGTGAATACGGAAACCAGTGATCATCTCGTCGAAAATCAGGGCCACGCCCAGTTCCTGGGTCAGGGCGCGCAACTGATGCAAAAACTCTCGGGGCTGCAGGTCAGGCCTTCGGCTCTGCACTGGTTCTACCAGGACTGCTGCCAACTCTCCGGCGTGCGCCCTGATGGTACTCAGGGCCTCTGGCATCCCGTAGTTAAGCACCAACAGGTCGTTCACCATTCCTTGGGTGATGCCCGGGGCAAGAGGGTAGACCCCGTCGGCATCAGCCACCCCCAGCACCACTTCCGAGTTGCCGTGATAGGCGCCGGCAAAGATGGCGACCTTTGGGCGTCCGCTGACGGTGCGTGCCAGGCGCAGGGCCGCACTCACCGCCTCTGAGCCAGTGTTGCAGAAGGTCACTCGCTCAGTGCCAGTCATTTCGATGATCAGCGAGGCCACCTCGCCAGCCAGATCATTCTGCGGCGCAAGTTCGAACCCCTCCTGCAATTGTGCCTGAATCGCCTCGACGATAAAGTCGGGCCGGTGGCCGAAATAGCTCACCCCGTAGCCCATGGCGATGTCGACGTATTGGTTGCCATCCACATCCCATAAGCGGGCGCCTTCGGAGCGCGAAGCGACAATGGGGTAGGCCATTTCCTTGAGGATTCGGCGGAAAGACAGGGAGTTCACCCAATCGGCCAAGTGGCGACGGTGCTTCTGGCTGTACGCTCTTGACCCGGCCGTTTTGCGGGTATAGCGGTCGATCAGCTGCTGGATGAATTCCCGCTGCCCCGGCGCAAGCCCCTCATCATCGTCTAACTTCATGAAGCGGAAATTTAACGGCGCGCGCTTTGGCTCTGCTGCGAACTCGGGTACGGGCGATGGTCTTTCCCTGTCGACCCCGCCCCGCAACATCTCGAGCTGCCGATCCATTAACTCCCTCATGGACTGGAGCTGAAGTGCTATGACCCGCTCCACTGCATTCTCTCCAGCACGTGTCCCTTCGCTCTGCGGGGACAGCGGCAAGGGTTGCGCCTCCTCGACTGCCGGCGCCAGGCGGGCGATCAACCCTGCGACACTGGTGAGCGAGGTGGCGCCTTGAAAGAACAGTTCCAACGGAATCTGGACTGCAAAACGCTTCTCGAAGAGCTGCCGTGTTTCCGACAGCATCAGCGAATCCAGGCCCAGTGCAAAGAGATCCGCATCCACGTCGAGGGCCCCAGCATCGATGCCGCTCACCTGCTGGATGATTTCTTTCAGGCTGTCCAGAATTGCGGCGGCATTGGTTTGGAGGCCGTCCGTGGGAGGCATATTCATATTCATATTCAGTGCTACCGGGAGATTCGCCAAGGGAGAGGGCTCGGGTTGGCGTGGGATGGCTGCCTGACGTGGGGGGGCAATCCAGTGACGCTGGCGCTCGAAAGGGTAGGTGGGTGCGGCCACCTTGCGCTTCTTCCAGGGTCGGTGAAAACCCTCCCAGTCCAGGTCTACGCCGTGCGTATAGAGTTGGCCCGCGCTGGATAAGATTTCCTGCCAGTTGTTGCCGCCCTGGCGGAGGGAGGATACGAAGAGACCGTGTCCCAACGTGTGCCGAGCCAGGGGCCCCAGCACTGGCCTGCCTCCTAATTCGACAAAGATCTCGGCGCCCGCTGCAGCCAGAGCCTGGACCCCTGCTCCGAAACGCACGGGCTCGCGCAACTGGCGACACCAGTACGCCGCGCCAAACTCAGTCTTGGCTGCCAACTGCCCGGTTGTATTGGCGGCCAGAGGCAGGCGCGGCGCAGCGTATTGGACTCGAGAAGCCGCGGCCTCGAAAGGGGCCAGCATCGGCTCCATCAATGCTGAATGAAAGGCGTGGGAGACCCTCAGGAGCGTGGTGCCGATGCCCCGCTCTTCCAAATGTCGGCACAACTGCTCTACTGCCCTGGTCTTGCCAGATACAGTCAGGCTACCCGGGGCATTGTAGGCGGCAATTTCCACATCGCTGGACAAGAGCGGACCCACCACTTCCTCGCCAGCTAGTACCGCGGCCATGGACCCGCCCGGAGGCAAGGCTTGCATCAATTGAGCACGCAGCGCCACCAGGGGGATGGCATCTTCCAGGCTGAAGACCCCTGCGACGCATGCAGCGGCGTATTCGCCGATGCTATGGCCAGCCGCCAGCTCGGGTACCACGCCCCACGAGCGCCAGAGCTCGGCGAGCGCGTATCCGATTGAAAAAATCACGGGCTGGGTGTATTGAGTCTGGGCCAGCATTTCCTCACTCGCCTGCGCTCCGTAGAGCAGGTCCATCAAAGAACGATCAAGATGGGGGCGAAAGAGAGCCTCGCAGCGCTCCAGTGTTTCCCTGAAGACGGGATGGTGCTCGTAGAGCTCTTGTCCCATGCCCACGTATTGAGCGCCCTGTCCGGTGAAGAGAAAGGCAACCTTGCCGCGCGCCGCGCCAGAAGGGCCTGCCCAGAGGCCAGAGACCTGTTCACCACGCACGTGGGCCTCCAGTCGGTGGCCCAGCTCCTTGCGCTCGGCTCCCACCACCGCCAGCCTGCTGCTGAAGTGGTCCCGCCCGGCATGCGCCGTATAGCTCAGGTCCGCCAGCTTGATCGGCCGTCCGCTCCCCAGGTAATCCCGGTAGTGGCCCGCCAGTTCGCGCACTGCCTCCTTGCTCTTCGCCGAGAGGCAGAGTAAGTGCACGGGCGGTTCACTGCTTTCGTCTTGCTCTTCGAGTGGCGGGGCTTCTTCGACGATAACGTGGGCATTGGTCCCCACAAAGCCGAAGGAACTAACTCCAGCCAGACGGCGGCCGAACCCTGCCGGCCACGGCTGTCCGTCTGCCACTACCCGCACCGGCAAGCTCTCCCACGGCAGATGAGGATTGGGCCTCTGAAAATGCAGGTGGGGCGGGATCTGGCCTTCTTGCAGGCTCAGCACCACCTTGATTAACCCGGCGATGCCAGCAGCAGCCTCGAGGTGGCCGATATTCGTTTTAACTGATCCGATGAGCAGTGGCTCTGCGTTCGAATGCCCCTCGCCGTACACTGCTGCCAGGGCCCCCACCTCAATGGGATCTCCTAAAGGCGTGCCCGTGCCGTGCGCTTCAACGTAGCTCACATGGCCGGGTTCAACTCCGGCATTTTGCAGAGCCTGGCGCAACACGGCCTGCTGCGCCGGTCCATTGGGCACGGTCAGTCCCCCGCTTGGCCCGTCTTGGTTCACGGCTGAGCCGCGAATGACCGCCAGAATCCGATCCTGCGCGACCACCGCGTCAGACAGCCTCTTGAGCACGACGATGCCGCATCCCTCGCCGCGCCCATATCCATCAGCTTGGGCATCGAAAGTCTTGCAGCGGCCGTCAGGCGCCATCATCCGCGCCCGGGAGAAGGCGATGCTGTTCTGAGGAGCCAAGATCAAGCTGACCCCACCAGCCAGAGCAAGATTTATTTCTCGGAGGCGAAGGCTTTGACAGGCCAAGTGGACGGCGACCAGAGAGGAGGAGCAGGCCGTGTCCACCGCCAGGCTCGGCCCATTGAGTCCCAGGAAATACGAAAGACGTCCAGCGGCCGCGCTCAGCGAATTGCCGGTGGCGTGGTAGGCGTCGATTCGCTCAAAATCCCCAGTGCCCTGCTGTAACCAGACGTAGTCGCTGGTGCCGATGCCCGTGAAGACCCCGGTGGCCGAGCCTTGTAAGTGCGAGGCAGGTAGCCCCGCGTCTTCCAGGGCCTCCCAGCTCACCTCGAGAAGCAGCCGCTGTTGCGGATCCAGGCTCATCGCCTCACGTGGCGTGGTGGCAAAGAAGGCCGGATCGAACCCATCCACCTGGCTCAGAAACCCGCCGGAGCGGGTGTACATCTTGCCCGGTGCGTCCTTGTCGGCGTCGTAGAAATAATCTGTGTCCCAGCGGCTTGCCGGTATCGGCCCGATGGCATCGCGCCCTTCGCGCAGCAGCTCCCAAAAGCGCCTGGGATCCAGAGCACCGCCAGGAAAGCGGCAGCCCATGCCGACGATCGCGATGGGCTCGGCACGCAAGAGTTCCAGACTGGGCTCCATTTTCTGGGCCGCCAGGGCGAGCTTCATCGAAGAAATTCCGGCGAGGCGGGAGCGAGGAGATGTCATTTAGTTATTATTTTCCTCTTAGTGCTTTCTGCACGTCGCTCTCTGACAGCTCATCTAGTCCCTCTATATACACAGCCAGTGCATCCGGCACTTCGCCCGCCGCTACGGCGGTCTTGCGTGGTGGCGCTTTCAGCACCAGATCGGCGAGATACCCTACTAAAGCCTCAACGGTTGGGTAGTCGAAAATCACGGTCGCCGGGAGGGCATGCCCCATGCTGAGTCGAAGGATATTCGCCAGCTCCAGGGCCATTAGCGAGTCCAGTCCGAGGTCAAACAATCGCTGACCAGTGCCGATTTGCATCGAACTCGGCATCTCAAGAACGCGGGCTACTTGCGCACGCACGTAAGATCTAAGCCGCTCCTCCACTGCCTGCCGGTTTGGTTCACGCTCAAGTTCCTCGCGCAAGGTTTGCACCACGCGGGCTGGCGCCGACGACCCTTTCTCGTCGAACGCGGCGAGGAACGCCGGCGTCTCCGCGAAGTTTTGGAGATAGCGGGGCCACTCGGCGACGAATATCGCGGCCTGTGCCAATCCGGCTTCTAGGGCGAGCTTCAAAGCCTGCAGTGCAGAACCTGGTGACAGGGCCCGCACGCCTCGCTCCTCCTGGTCGAACCCGGAGGCCATGCCAGCCCCCTCCCAGGGACCCCAATTAACAGCCAATCCGGGCAATGCCTGCGCCCGGCGTAGATGCATTAGGCCGTCCATGAACGCGTTGGCCGCCGCATAGTTGCCCTGACCCGCGGCGCCCATGATGGCCACGGCCGACGAAAAGCAAACAAAGAAATCCAGTCGCTGCCCATGGGTTGCGACATGTAGATTCCAGGCCCCCGCAACCTTCGGACTCAAGACCTTGGCAAAGCGCTCCCAAGTCTGGTGCTGCAAAACCCCGTCCTCCAACACCCCGGCGGCGTGAATAATCCCGCTCAGCGGCGGCATCCCCTCCTTAATCAGGCTGATGACCTGGCGCACATCAGCTTCGACGGAGACATCTGCTTGGACCACGCGCACCTGAACCCCTTGGCCCTCGATGTGAACGATGGACTGACGAACTTCGTCTGAGCCGAGGCCTCGGCGACCACACAGCACTAGGTGCTGGGCCCCCAGCTCGGCCAGCCACTGAGCCACTCTTATGCCCAGCGCGCCCAACCCACCCGTGATCAGATAAGTCCGGTCGCGCTGAACGGAAAGCCTTCCTTCCCGCGAGACAACCAATCTCCGCTCTTCCTCCCGGACTTGGGTCAAGCGGGCCACGTAGCGCCCGCTCTGGCGCCAAGCCAACTGACTCTCTTTGCCGTCGGCGCAGATCTCCTCCCATGCCGATCGTGGATTCCCCCCTTCCGGGTCCAAATCGAGCAAAGTACAGCGCAGCGCGGGATATTCAAGAGCAATCGTGCGACCTAGTCCCCAGAGAGACGCCTGCGCGGCATCGATCTCTGTCGGGACTGGCCCAGCGGGCTGGGCTCCCCTAGTCACCACCCAGAGCCTGGGCACCTCGGAGATCCGCTGCCTTCCCAGTGCCTGTACCAAATGCATGGTTCCACCGCAGCTTAAGGCGAGTTCCGCCTGCAAAGACTGGGGGGTCGATTCCGGTGCGAAAGCACTATCGAGGCCCCACAGCTGCACCACTCCCTTCAGGCCCTCTGCCCCGGCGCATTCCCCGAGCAAGCGATCAAAATCCTCTGTCGCTTCAGCCCGCACCTGGTAGCGGTCGGCTGCTAGCAGTGCGTAGTTTTCTCCGGCAGAAGCCAGCGTCACACTGTCGCCGCGCTTTTGGAGGAAATCGGCCAGCTCCTCGCCTGCGCCCAGCGTGTCACTCAGGATTAGCCACCGACCGGGCTTGGTTGGGTCAGCTTCGGGAGTCCCCAGTGCCGGCTGCCAGGAGATTTCGTAACTGTTGGCCGATTCGGTAGTGATGCCTTGGGAGGTCGCTCGCCTGAAAGCTGCACCTTTGGCGTGCAGCACGACTTCCCCCTCAGAACTGAACAGGGACAGGTCTGCCCGCCATGACTTTTCACTGCTCTCCAGCCGGCGCACGTGGACCCATATGCAGGTTTGCGGAGACTGACGCCACTCCAACTGCTCTATACCGACAGGCAGGTACGGTCCCTCTTCGGCGGGCAGTAAAATGGCCGAGGCTTGGAAGCAGGCATTAAGAAGGACGGGGTGTAGCAGATAATCGGCGGCCCCTGCACACAAGTGCTCCGGTAGAACCAAGCGAGCGAGCACTTCGTTTTCACCGCGCCAGAGCTGGTCGATAACCTGAAAACTTGGACCGTATTCAAGCCCCTGCCTTCCCCACCATGCGTAGAGATCGGCGACGGCCACCTCGGCACTACAGGATTTGCGCAGATCTTCCACGTCCAGGCGCGCGAGAGCCGCTCGGTCTTCATGCAGTTTCGCCTTGGCATGCGGGACCCACTCCTTGGCACCCGCAACGTGGCTTGACACTTGCAGCGTGCCACCACTTTGTCCCTTTTCAGGAGTGAGAATCAGCTGGACCATGCTGAACTCGCTCTCGGACAGCGTCAAAGGATGAAGCATCTCGAATTCTCTGATGCACAATGCCTGAGAACTCGTGAATTGCCGGCCCGCCGCCAGCATCATTTCTACTAGTGCAGAAACCGGCAGTACTGGCATTCCACGGAGTCGATGGTCGTTCAGGAAAGCCGGAACAGCAGCGCTGAGCTGGACGGCGAACTGCAATTGCTCCAGCGGCGAACTCAGCCGCTGGCCGAGCAGCGGAGATGTCTTTTCCACAGACGGGTGGCCCACGGGCACCGGACGCGGCGCGACATCCACCCAATAGCTCTGGCGCTGAAAAGGATAGGTGGGCAGGTCAACCTTGCGGCGGACATATTCACTATCAAAACCCTCCCAATCGATTCGCGCCCCCTCTTCGTACAGCCGGGAGAGGCTGTCAAGAATCACCTCCCACTCCGGTCTGCCCTTGCGCAGGCTGGGCAACCAGCTACCCTCCCCGTCTGGCAAGCAGCGCTGACCCATGGCCAAGAGCACTGGCTGCGGGCCTATCTCAATAAAAATCTGGCCGCCTTCCTGGTGGAGCGTCTGCATCCCTTTGGCAAAACACACGGGCTGGCGCGCGTGGCGAGTCCAGTAGTCGGGAACACTCAGGCCTTCTGTTTCCAACTGGCCGCTGAGAGTTGAAACCAGATCCAGACGGGGCGTCGCGAAGTTCACTTGGCCCGCCAAGCGAGCCAAGCCACTCAAAGCCGGCTCGATCAGCGGTGAGTGGAAGGCGTGCGACACCGCAAGCCGCTCACCACCTATACCCTTGGAGCGCAGGGTCTCCAGCACCTGCTCCAGCGCCCGGGACTCGCCAGAGATCACGGTGTGCTGCGCGCCGTTCACGGCGGCCAAGGCCAGCCGACCCTCCAGGCCGTCCAGCAAGGGCGTGACCTGCTCTTCGCCGGCCATCACCAGGGCCATGGAGCCGCGGGTGGCCTTTTCTTGCATCAATTTTGCTCGCCCAGCCACAAACTGAAGCCCCTGCTCCAAGCTGAACACTCCGGCGGTCCAGGCTGCGGCGTATTCGCCCACGCTGTGGCCCATGACCATTTCGGGTTCCACCCCCCACGAGCGCCACAGCTCCACCAGGGCGCACTGCAGGGCAAAAAGGGATGGCTCGGCATAGGCCGTCTGCTCCAGGAGCAATACTTGCTGCGAGGGGCCGTAGAGCACTTCTAGTAGAGGCACCTCCAGGTGCGGTCGCAGCAGTGCATCGCACCGGTCCAGCGTGCGACGAAACACCGGCTGAGTTTGGTACAGCTGGCTGCCCACTCCCGCAAGATCCCCGCCTTGGCCGGTGAAGAGAAAGGCCACCCGTCCGGTACGCGTCGGAACCACCCTGGGCGAGGAGACCAAGCGGTCGCCGAGCGCTCTTGCCGTCTCGCCTACTACCGCCCGACGGCAGCGAAATTGCGAGCGGCCGGTATTGGCCGTGAAACACAGATCCGCCGGGTTTGCCTCTGGATGACCTTTCAGGAACTCCGCGTACTTTGCTACGAGTGCGGCGAGGGCAGCTTCATCTCTGGCTGACAGGGACAGCAGATGCAGGGGCCGCTCCACCGCCGCCAGCACCTTCGATGCAGGCGGCGGGGCTTCCTCGACAATGAGATGCACGTTAGTCCCACTCATGCCAAACGAACTGACGCCGGCGAGGCGCCGCCCATCTGGAGGGGCTGGCCAAGGCGTCAGACGAGTAGGGATGTCGAGAGGCACGCTATCCCACGGAACATAGGGATTGAGTGTTTCCAGATGCAGGTGGGGTGGGATCTGGCCGTGCTGGATGGCCAGCACCACCTTGATCAAACTCGCCATCCCAGCTGCGGCCTCGAGATGGCCGACGTTCGTCTTCACCGAACCGATGGCCAATCGGTTTTCCGCGGCCCGCCCCTCGCCCATCACCCTGTTGAGGGCCAGAACCTCAATCGGATCACCGAGGCTGGTCCCCGTGCCATGGGTTTCCACGTATTGCACCTGATGCGGGGCCACTTCTGCCCGCTCAAGGGCCATGCGGATCACCTGCTCCTGGGCCGGACCACTTGGGGCGGTCAGCCCGTTACTGCGGCCATCGTGATTGATGGCAGAGCCCCGCAGTACGGCGAGAATGTGGTCGCCTTTGGCAACAGCCGCGGACAACCGCTTGAGCACCACCACGCCGCAGCCTTCGGCCCGACCATAGCCATTCGCACGCGCGTCAAAGGCCTTGCAACGCCCGTCAGGGGCCAAGGCTCTCACCTTGGATAGCGCGATGAAGGGCTCGGGCGCGAGCATGAGATTTACGGCCCCGACCAGGGCCAAATCGCACTCTCTTTCTCTCAGGCTTTGACAGGCCAAGTGCGCAGCGGCCAATGAGGAGGAGCAGGACGTTTCCACCTGCAAGACCGGGCCCCGCAGGCCCAGCAGATAGGCCAGCCGACCGGCAGCCATGGGCCGCACGGTGCCCAGGCTGTTGTAGGCGTCGATACGCTGCCGGTCACCAGAGTGGATGAGGCGCCCAAAGTCGTCGAAGCCGTAGCCAATGAACGCGCCGGTGCGCGAGCCTCGCAATTTGTCAGGTGCCTGCCCAGCCCTTTCCAGAGCCTCCCAGCTCACCTCCAGCAGCAACCGTTGCTGTGGATCCATACCTCTGGCTTCGCGGGGCGAAATATCGAAGAACACGGGATCGAATAGATCGATGTCGCGAAGAAAAGCCCCAAATCGAGTGTAGGTTTTTCCAAGAGCTTCAGGGTCGGGGTCGTATACAGCGTCGGTATTCCAGCGCCCGGGCGGCACCTCACTCACTGCGTCCACCCCGTCACACAGCAGCCGCCAATAGCTTTCCGGATCGCTGCTCCCTCCGGGAAAGCGGCAACTCATACCAACAATGGCAATAGGTTCATTGCGGGCGCGAGCCCGCTCCTGCTCCCCCTCAACTTGACCGCGCAACTGGCGGGTCTCGCGATGCGCTCTTGTTACAACAGCGTCGCGTTTTTCATCCTGCTCCATTACTACTGTTGGTCCTCGTGGTCTTGGCCGACCTTGACTTCGGCGGTAAGCAATGGATCTATGTCGCCGCTGGAAAGTTCGCTCGATACGTGCGTTGCCGGTGGGCGTTGGGGCGTGGATCGGGGTGCAGCCAGGTGCTGTACCAGTTCGCTGATGGTTGGGTAGCTGAAGCTCAGGGTCGGGTCCAGGGGGACCTGTAGCCAATCCGACAGATCAGTGGCCAGTTCGACGGCGCGGACTGAATCCATACCGTAGTCGGCAAAGGCGCGGGAGGGGTCGAGGCCTGCTGTGACCCCGAGGTGGCTAGCCAGCCACGCTTCCAGCCAACGATGGATCTGCGATGCCGTTGGCTGGGAACGCGGCCGAGAGCCAGATGCCACAGGTGCTTCCGCACCAGGCACTGATGGCCGTTGTAATGGCAACACTACCGGCGAGGACCCGTCGGGTTTGGGGGCTTTCCTCAAAGCCGTCATCAGCCATTCCCCCACAATGTCCAACTTGTTTTCTAAGAAGGCGGTTCGAGAGGCCTGACGCTGGATCTTGCCGCTGGAAGTTCTGTAGGAGCTCCCGGTCTTGATTAGCGCTACGCCCGCAACCTGCAACTCGAACTCGGCGGAAACGGCACCGCGTATGGCGGTGACCACGTCATCTACCGCAAGGTGCCGGAGATGGGTGCGCTCGATCTCGGCAACCAGCACCAGGTGCTCTGTTCCCTCGACCTCCACTGAAAAGGCCGCGCAGCACCCAGGGCGCAGGGCAGCGTGACTCTGCTCTACGAACCTCTCTATGTCTTGTGGGTAGTAGTTGCGCCCCCAGATGATGATCAGGTCCTTGATCCTCCCGGTGATAAAGAGTTGACCTTCCCGGACAAAGCCCAAGTCACCTGTTCGAAGGAAAGGCCCCTCTCCACCGGCCAAGCGGGCACCAAAGGTTTCCTGGCTCTCCTTCGGGCGCTGCCAATAGCCTTGGGCGACGTGGAGGCCAGCCACCCAGATTTCCCCGACACGATCATCGGGACAGGGCTCAAAAGTCTGGGGGTCGACGATCGCGAGTTGCTCACCCAGCCCGGGGGGCCCACATCCCACCAAAGCCCTGCTCTGCGGTCCCTCGGCATCCCTGACGCAGTGCTGCTCCAGCGCCGCCACATCAATTTGCCTGACCACGGGGCCGCTTCCTCTCTCCTTTGTGGAGACCATCAGGGTGGCCTCAGCCAATCCATAGCAGGGCGCGAAGGCCTCGCGCCGAAAGCCACAGGCCGCGAAGTGGGAGGCAAAGCGGTCCATGCTCTGGTGGTGAATGGGCTCTGAGCCGTTGTAGAGAACCTCCAAGCAGCTCAGGTCGAGGCCTTCGAGTTGTTCGGGTCCGGCACTGCGCACGCACAGATCGTAGGCAAAGCTGGGAGCTCCGGACATGCTCGCGCCGTAGCGAGAAATAGCCCGCAGCCAGCGCATCGGGCGTTGCAGGAAAGCCGTGGGGGACATCACCACGCACCCACCACCCGTGTAGACCGATTGAAGAACGCCGCCGATTAGCCCCATGTCGTGATAAAGCGGGAGCCAACCTACTGTGAGTGTGTTCGCCTCACGCTGGGTTTGAGGTTCGTTGAAGCGCATGCGACCGCTGTGGCGAAACATCCGCAGGTTGTGAAGAAGATTACCGTGGCTGACCATCACCCCCTTGGGGGCAGCCGTGGACCCGGAAGTGTATTGCAGGAAGGCCAGATCTTGCTGCCGCACCAAGGGTGACTGCCAGCGGGCGGCCCATTCATCGGGCAGCCCGTCTGTGCTCATGATGGTGCAGCTTTCTCCGCCATCCTCTTGCGCCAGCCACGAGCGAATGTTGACCTCCAACGCCGCTGTGGTGAGCACGAGCTTGGCTTGCGAATCAGCCAGAATGCTTTTAACCCGATGAGCTTGCCGCAATCTGCCTGGCGGGTAGGCTGGCACTGCAACCACGCCCGACGCCAGACAGGCAAAAAAAGCGACCATGAAGTCCAGTCCGGACGGATAGAGCAGCAATGCCCTGGCGCCAGGAGAAGCCTCTGCCTGCAAACGCGCCGCAAGGGCGCGCACCCGCAAATCCAGCTCCGCGTAGGTAAGGGTAGCCTCTTCGACCTCGCCGTCCCGTAAGAACGCATAGGCGAGGCCATCCGACTGATGCAAGGCTCTCCATTGGAGAATTTCATTCAGCAACGACGACGGCGGCGGGATGGCAGTGTTCATAGAAGTTATGGAAAGTGTTTCGATATCGAACGGAACGCTTAGCGACAAACCAAGCTCTGCACAGGGAACCGCCGTGCTGCTTTGTCGCTTTTTGCTAGCTGGGTTGTTGTAACATGCCGCTGTATCAGCGAGGCATCAGTTCTCGTGTTCCGACAAGCTCGCATTTCGGAGGCTCTTTACCAGTGGTCTCACGACAAACTCAGGCGGCGGCGATTCTCAGGACTTATGCCCTCGGGTCTAGCGGCGCGGCTCTTGTGACCAATTCATTTCTGTCCATGGCCGCCCTCACCGCTTTGCACTTCGCACTGATTCGTGATTTGGCCGAAGTCTATGACGTCGAGTTTTCAGCCGAAGGCGCCCGGGGTATTTCGCTCGCCCTTGGCGCGGCGTTTGTGCCGGGCTGGTTGGGCGGCGAGTTGCAGCGCTCGGTGTTTCGCGCACTCCCGGCAGTGACCGGCGTGGTCGGCTGGGTCGTGGTGGCGAGCATGTCGGCGGCCGTCAGCTACGGTCTCGGCCGGACGGTCATGGAGCATTTCGAAGCCGGGGGCACGCTGGCGGACCTCGACGTGAAACGCTTGGGCCAGGCTGCGCGGAACTTGTCCAAGTCGTTCAACCCGGTGACACCGATCGCCTGATATCCGTCGCCAGGTGGGTGATCTCGACAGCTCAGGTGCGGCTCGCCCTGACGGCTTGAGCTGTGACGTTCCCACTTGTGCTGGCATGCCGGCGGTTTGGCTGTATCTAAACGTCAACTGTCGCAGACCCGCTGCTAACGCTGGGTCTTCTACGTGGGCCTGTCTCGGGTTCGGGGACGCGTCGCGCCCCTTACTCAGTTTCACCTAGTCCTGCCTTCGCTTTCACCTAGGCGCGCGCCACGGGCATGTCAGAAACGATTCGCCCAAATTCGAGGCGGATCACCCGATCAGCACAGCGGAAGTACTTGTCGTCGTGAGAAATAGCGATGATGGTTTTGTTGCGGCTCTTCAGTTCGGCCAGCAGTTCTTCATAAAAGAATTGCCTGAATTCCGGGTCCTGCTCAGCGGCCCATTCATCCAGCACAATAATGGGCCGGTCTTCGAGCAAGGTCACCAGCAACGCCAGGCGCTTACGCTGGCCAGTGGACAGTGCCAGGTTGGTGAAACGACCGGCGATCACGTCGGTTTTACCCTCTAGCCGCATGCGCTGCAGCAGCGTGTCCACGACAACGCGATCGGGATGGTCGAAACCGTAGAGTTTTTCGAAGAGGTGGAAATCGGAGAAGACGACAGAAAACATTTCCCGATAGCGCTGCGCATCCTCCTCGAGGATGGGCAGCCCATCAACGGCGATCGTGCCCTTGTCCGGAAAGTAGAGTGTGGTGAGGACTTTAAGTAAGGTGGTTTTTCCACTGCCGTTGCCGCCAGTGATCATGAGTATTTCGCCGGCGTCGACATGAAAAGACAGTGGCCCGACGGTGAAGGTCTCGTTCGTCACTTCGCTCGTATAGGTGAATTCGAGCTGGTCAACAGAAATGCGCTCGAAGCCATGGAGGGGGCCGCTGGCGTCGGCGGGACGTTGCTGCCGTCGCTTTTTGTGATGCTGGTCGAGTTCTGCTTCCAGGCTGAAGAGATGTTCAACGGCGAGGCTGGCCTTAGACAAATCTGGCAAGACCCCAACCACTTGAGAGAGGGGACCGATAATAAAAAGAATCGACATCGTAGTCTTGGCGATGACGTCGGCGTCAGTGGGGACCAGCCGCGGCAGCACGAACACGACCAGGGCCACAAGACAATAGAAAAAGCACTGGGCCTTGATGAAACTGTCACTGTAGAGCCGGGTGGTTTCCATCTTGAGGGTTTTCAGATCCCTCGAGACCTCGCGAAGGTCGGCCGCCAAGGCGGCGCTGCGGCGCTGGTTGACCTTGACCTCCCGGAACCCCTTAAAAAGATGCGTGATCAATCCGAAGAACTTGATTTCTTCCTTGTTATTACGTTCGACGTTCTTCCGATATTCCCGATCGCCTCGCAGGTGGATTACTACCCCGCCCAGTGACAGGCCAACGGTGAGCAGAAAGGCAAAGCCCGACAGGTAGGCGATGTAGATAGAAACAAAAAGCATCAGTACCGCCGCCTGAACGGCCGCGCTGAGCCGGCCCTCAAGATTTGAGATCAGCAGCAAATCTTGCGTCAGAAAGGTGTGAATTCTCGCCGGGCCGATCGTTTCCAGAGCCACCAGATCTGAGTGTCGGACCTTGTCGAGAACCCTGGTGCGAATCTTCTCCACCATGCCTTCGAAGATCTGAGCAGACCGGTTGAATGTGACGCGTAAAGACACCACGTACGCGGCGGCGACCAACCCAAACATGACGCCGAAACGGACGGCCATTAGGCTGACTCTGCCAGTGGCGGTGACCTGTTCGGCGGCGTTGACAATGATCAGGATCGCGGCGCTAGCCAGCCCGGAGATGCCGGCCGCGACCAACATCTCTCGAAGCAGCTCGGGCGATTCCTTACGGATTAGCCCGAGCAACCTGGCGTTATTATTGGACACCTAATGCGCCTGCGGCACAGTGTCGCCCTGGCGCGTGGCTCCGAACGTCCTCCTGAGGAGGTGCTCGAGGTCATCAACATACGTAAACACCGCAGGCACGACGAACAAACTCAGGATCGTTGAGGTAATCAAGCCGCCGATCACGGCAATGGCCATTGGTGACCGGAAGCTTGGGTCGGAGCCGAGTCCAAGCGCCAACGGTGCCATGCCGGCGCCCATCGCGATAGTGGTCATGATGACCGGTCGACTCCGTTTATGGCAGGCATCGACCAAAGCCGCGAATCTTTCTTGTCCTGCCGTTCGGGCGATCACGGCGAAGTCGACAAGAAGAATCGAGTTCTTGGTCACGACTCCGATCAACATGATGAAACCGAGCAGCGACGGCATGCTTAGCGACTGGCCGGTCACCAGCAACGCGACAAACGAGCCGGCAATACTGAGGGGCACCGCTGCCAGAATCGTGAACGGTTGCAGTAGGTCCTTGAACAACAACGCCAAGACGCCGTAGATACACAGGATGCCCACCAGCATGGCGAAGCCGAAGCTCACGAATAAGTCTTGCATCTCCTTGGCGTCCCCAAGCTCGACGAGGCTGACAGACGCCGGCAAATTCTGCATTGTCGGCAAGGCTCGGACCTCACTATTGACCTCACCGAGCGGACGCCCCCCAAGCTCGACGTCAATTAACACTTGACGATTGCGATTAAAACGATTGATGGTCGCCGGCCCGGATTCCATCGTGACGGCTGCCACGCTTGAGAGCTTCACTGGCCCATGGGTGCCAGGAACAGTCAACTGTTCCAAGGCGGAAAGATCACCGCGTATGGCTTCCGGCAATTTGACGCGAATCGGCACTTGCCGCTCGTCGAGACTGAGTTTGGATAAGGCGACATCATAGTCGCCCGCAGTGGCAATACGCAGAGTGTCACCAATAGCACCCGCGGTGACGCCACGATCGGCGGCTCGCGCCATGTCAGGACGAATGACAATCTCGGGACGGACCAAGGAGGCACTGGAATTGATGTTGCCAAGATTGTTAATGGTGCGAATTTCCCGTTCAATTTGGCGAGCCGTGTCCAGCAGCACAATCGGGTCGGCGCTCTGCAGAATTACCTCATACTTAGTGCCCGTTCCGGATGCGCCAACCGAAAACCGCGCACCCGGAATGTCGTTGAGTTTGTTACGAATCATATTGTCGAGGTCGGCCGCCGATTCGTTACGTTGGTTACGAGGGACGGTGGTCACAACGATTGAAGCGCGGCGCGCTTCGGCGGCGGCTCCCATCGCAAACGTGTCACCGCTGGAACCACCACCGATCGAGCTCAGCGCACCCGTCACACCGCTCACCGACATCGCCGCGATTCGCGCCTGTTCCGTGATGGCGGTCGTCTCTGCCAACGTGCTGCCAGGCGGAAGCTCGATACCAATTCGGGTCTGGCCCCGGTCAGGAGCGGGCAAGAATCCCGTTGGTAGGAATATAACGAGGAGCGAGGCAGCAGCCGAGAACACGACCGCACCAGCGACCGTGATGAAACGGTGGCGCAAGCACCACTGCATCCCGCGCAGATAGCCCCGCATCAATCGACCGTCTTCAGGCTCATGATGCGCGCCTGGTGCACGCGGTGCCGCCGGTTTCATCATGTAGGCGGCCATCATCGGGGTTAAAAGGCGTGCCACGAGTAGTGACGCCAGCACGGCGGCGACCGTAGTCACGCCAAACGGCCGGAAAAACTGTCCGACCGTGCCGCCCATAAACGCCGTCGGCAGAAAGACTGCAACCAGAGCAAACGTCGTGGCGATGACCGCCAAGCCGATTTCATCGGCGGCTTCCATCGCAGCTTGCATCGGGGTGTGCCCGTTATCGATGAAGCGGGCAATATTTTCGATTTCGACAATCGCGTCATCAACCAGGACACCGACGACCAGGGCAAGGGAGACCAAGGTCACAGTGTTGAGCGTATAGCCGAAATAACTCATGGCGATGAAGGTCGGGATCACTGACAGCGGCAGGGCCGAAGCTGCGATCACGGTGGCGCGCCAATTGCGCAGAAAAATCGCCACGACTACAACCGCCAGAAACGCTCCCTCATACAAGAGCTGCATTGATTCGTCGAAATTCGCTTCGATGGGCGCTGAATTATCGAACGCTTGTGTAAATACGAACTTCGGATGGCTTGCCTGCAGTTCGGCGATCGCTGCGCGGGCTGCTGCCCCGACTTCGACTTCCGAAGAACCAGGGGCACGAAAGAACTGAAAGGCGACCACTTCTTTGCCGTTGAAATACGATCGATCCCGCGCTTCGCTGACACTGTCGGTCACCGTCGCAATCTGGCTAAGCCTCACGCTACTCCGACCGGGCATCGGAATATCGAGCGAAGCCAGTTCCTCAACACTCTTGACCGTGGCGACGGCACGGATTGCCTGCTCAGCGCCACTGACGTCACCCCGTCCTCCAGGAGTATCGACTTGGACCGCTCTCAGTTGGCGAGACACATCGGCAGCCGAAATTTTCAGGGCCGCCATCTTGTCGGGGTCGAGCTCGAGCATGATTTCCCGACTAACACCTCCCAGCCGCTGAAAGACGCCCATGCCCGGCACTAAGCGCAACCGCTTCGCCACCGTATTGTCGACAAACCAGCTGAGATCTTGCGGATCTGGCGTGGTATTGTCGCCACTGATAGTGTCTGGCCGTGTTTCTGGCGCAGCCACTTCAACGGCGTAAGCCGCGATGACAGCGCCGACCGTCGATTTCTTGCTGATTGCGGGGGTCGGCATTTCGGCAGGAAGCTCGCCTCTGATCGACGCCACCGCATCTCGAACCTCAGTCACCGCATCAGCCAGCACTTTGTCGAGTTCGAACTGAACGGTGACGTTGACACTGCCGTCAACGATCGTGCTGAACACGTACTTGACGCCCTGTATCGAGGCCACCGAGTCTTCGATCTTACGAGCGACTGTGGTTTCGAGCTGAGAGGGCGCTGAGCCTGGCAAGCTGGCGCTGATAACCACCAACGGCATTTCAAGATCGGGATAATCCTGAACGATGTTCCCGCGAAACGCGGATATCCCTGCCAGCCCAAGCAACACAAACAGCATGATCGGCGGTAGAGGATTCTTGATGGAGAGCGTTGAAACGTTGATCACTGTCGCCTCTCGTCTGAAACGTTGATCACTGTCGCCTCTTATCTGAGGCGGTGCTCACTGTTGCTTGTTCTCACTGGCGGACGAGCGCTCCGAAGTCGCCGCGACTTTGACCAGATCGCCATCATTCAAAAAGCCCACACCACTCGCCACCACCAGGGTGCCCGGATTAATACCGGTCACGATTTCGATGTGCTGTATCCCGTTCAGAACTGAACGACGCCCGGTTTGCACTTTGACCTGGCTGATGCGCTGATCAGGATTGATTCTGAACAGATAGCTGAACCCGTCACGAATCACCACCGCCTGCTGCGGAACAGTCTTCGCCGGTGAGCTGCCGAGACTGAATTCGCCGCGGGCATACATACCCGGCTTGAGTGCCGTCAGGGCCACCGATGGTTGTGGCGAGATCACGTCGACAAAGACCAAGCCGGCGCGAGTGTTAGTGTCGACTGTCGGTGCAATCATTCTGACTTTGCCTTGAGCGCGTTCACCATTGGGCGCGATAACCGTCGCCGTCATGCCAACCGATATTTTGCCCAGGTCCGCAGACGGCACCTCCGCCCGCCACGTCAGTCGCCCCTTGCGAATCATCCGGAATAATTCGGCGCCGCCAGCAACGACTGCACCCACGGTGGCGGTGCGCGCCGAGATAACGCCACCATCCGGCGCAACCAATTCCGTATTTTTCATTTGCAACTGCTGCACCTCGAGTGCGGCTGCGGCCGCGCTCACGCGCGCCTTGGCGGCAGTCTCGGCATTCAGGTGTTGACTAATTTGCTGCTTACTGATGACCTCACTCGTTTGCAGGGCCCGGGCGCGATCAGCCATCGAAGTCGCCTCCCGCGCGTGGGCTTCGGCTTCGGCCAGGGCGGCTTGCGCTTGCCGCAGATTGGCCTGCACGACGTCGCGGGCAAACCTCGCCAGAACCTGACCCGATTTGACGGTGTCACCGACGTCGACGAAAATGTCTTCGATGCGCAAGCCGAGCGACTCTGCGCCGATGCTCACCTCTTGCCACGCGGCGATGTTGCCACTGGCCCCTAACTGATTCGGAATTGACCCGGTACCGACCACAGCGGTGGTTACCGTCAATACCGGTTTGCTAGTGGCGTTCGTTGGCGCGGTCGCATTTTTGCCCACCGGGCTCTGGGCTGAAACGATTGCGCCTGAGACCGCAATCGTGGCGCTCAAGGCAAAAGCGATTGCGTCTCCACACGTAATCTTTCGGTCGGCTTTTTGATGATTTGTCTGGTTTGACATAGTGTCGTCATTTCCGGTGGTCTATTGGTTGCGCTGCGCGTCGACGTCGGAGAAGGCCAGGGCGAACAGGGAGCAGCCGCCGAGCTTCCCACTACAAGGAGAGGTTTTTGCCAGTAAGGTAATAGCCCAGCTTGTCAACGATGATGCTGACGCTACTGGTTTTCGAACAATTGCTGGTCCCGTTGGCTAACACGACAATGGCGATGCCACCTCCCGATTGGGATACAATCCCCGACTCATAACCCCAGAACTCGCCTCGGTGGCCTATCCACGCGGCGTCTGGCGAGAGGGCAACACCCAAGCCGTAGATACCAATTTTGCCGGCGAGGGTCACCTGCGGACCTTCCCTCTGTTTTTTCTGCATGCCCGGGCTAAGCATCTCTCCGGTCGCCACCGCCTGCGACCAGCGCAGCAGATCACCGGCCGTCGAAACAACATCGCCAGCGCCCCAGGCTGCATCAGGATCGATATTGGTGGAGTCGCCCCTTTCACATAGGGCGGGGATCCAGTTTGCCAGAATCCCGGAGACGCCGCCTGGATTCACGGTGTGGTAACCCTGGGCGGCGATTGCAGGCATCTGAGGGGTTCGCAGCAGCGCGCTATGCTGCATGCCGAGGGGCTCAAAGATGCGCTTGCTGAAGATCTCGTTCAGTGGTTGACCCGTCACTTTTTCGATGATCAAGCCCAGCAGCGTGTAATTCGTATTGGAGTACAACCAACTTGCCCCCGGCGAAAAATAGGGCTTGTACTTCCGTGCGATGTCGATCAGCTCCTGGGGCGAATAGTCGTGCCCGGGGTCGGTAAGCAAGCCGGATTGGAAGGCGTCGTCGCGGACAAAGTTGTAAATTCCGCTGGTGTGATTGAGCAACTGCAAGATGGTGATCTCGGCCGCATGCTCCACTCGCGTGTCGGGCAGCCACTTGGCCAGACGATCATCGAGTGAGAGCAGGCCCTCGTCAACCAGCTGCAGGATGATAGTGGCCGTCATGGTCTTGGTGATGCTGCCGATGCGTGTGACGTTTCCCGCGTCCATCGGCAGGTTGCGCTCGAGGTCCTTTAGGCCACTGGCCAGAATCCACTGACCTCGGCCTGGCACGCTGATGGCCGCCACGGCTCCGGGGACTCCAGCTTCTCCCACTCCCTGGTCGAGCAGCTGCTTAAGAGTGTCGGGCAGAATGGCGCCGTCTCGGGCGACCGTGTCCGGTAATGCCGGACCGCCACTGCACCCCGCCAGGAACAGGTAAAACGTGAAAAGGCTGACGAGCGCGCCACGGCGATCATTCCAAGCTGCGAGCATGGTGTTCCCGGTCCGACAAATCGACGACACTAGAAGGGGATTTGCTGGATCGTCGAGTAGTTGACGATCGATTTGGCGTACTCTGCCATTGCTAGCAGCTCGTTGTTGCGGGCGGTGTTCAGGTCGCGCTGGGCCTGCAGCACAAGAAAGCTGCCCGCCATCCCGGCCTGAACTTTTTTCTCTTCTCCTGCAAGGCGTCGCTGGAGCAGCACCCGGGTTAATCGTGCGGCACCGACGCGCTTGGCGTTGGCCTGCACCTGAAGACCATAGTCGCGCACCTGGGCTAAGACCTGCTGTTCCAGGCCCTGTAATTGATGCTCGGCCTGAGTGTGTTGGATGCGAGCCCTCGCCAGCTGTGCGTCGTCGGCCGACCGACCAAGTGGATACGACCCGCTCAACTTCAGCGTCCAACCAGGAGCGTCACCGGAGAACATTCTTCCGAGGACGCCTGGGTAGCCGTTCCCAATCTTCCCAACAATCGGACCAGGCTCCAGTGTGTCAAAGCTGAACGGGCCGCGCACGAGGCTGTCGCCGCCGACGGCTTGTGCCGAATAGGTTATTGAGGCATCCATGCTGGGCTTCACCTGGTCCTCAAAGTAACGGATCTTTACGTTATCGGCTTCCATACTCTTACGGGCGACGACCACATCGCTACGCTGACCGAGCGCTTTCTTTATGGCACCGTCCACATCCAGCTCAATTGGCTGAAAGGCGATGACCTCAGTGGGCTCGATGCGCAGGGCCCGGAAGTCCGTGCCGGTGGGTTTGAACACAAGGGCCCGCAGCGCAAGCTGGGCGCGGTCAACGGCGACCTCGGCCGGAATGACGGATTCTTGACGCATGGCAACTTCGGCTTCGACCTGAATGATGTCGAGTGGCGCCATCATGCCGGCCTCGACGGCTTCTTGGTTGCCTTTCAGCAACTGCGCCGCGATGTCTACCGACTGGCGCTGTGCGTTGAGGTTCTCGATTGCGTACATCAAATCGTAGTAGGCATTACGGACCTTGCGGACTGTGTCATAAACCGCTTGCTGCAACTGCACGTCGGAGATTTCCTTGTTTTTCTCGAAGACCAGCAACTGCTGGCGCGTGCCGTCAATCTTCAAGTTGCGCAGTAATGGCTGCCGATAAGTGAAACTCAAAACTGAGCTCAACTGGGGGTCGAAGCTTGCAAACCAGTTGTTTGTCCTGTAACGGCCGGTGTTGAAGTCGATTTGATAGGCGCCGCCGTGCCAGCGAGTCGGTGCGCCGACACCGACGTTAAGGACTAACCGGCGATCCTTAATCTGGCTGAGGCTGCCGCTGAGCACGCTTGCAGGCGGCTGGTCCACGCCGGCTACTTCGAGCGCCGACGTGAACGTCGGCGTGTAGGTCGCCACCAACTGCGCATTTAACGCATTCTGAATCTGCGGGTTGAAGCGCTGGACCTGCAGGTTCAGGTTCTGCTCGATGGCGGTGGCGACGGCTTCGTCCATGCTCATTCGCAAGACCGAGGCTTCCGGCGGCGGCGG